>Ga0302157_10002051_pt1 | contig 24045 bp, 22 predicted proteins | sample I_Bog_N3_3_FD_193502 | JGI IMG/M metagenome (GOLD analysis project Ga0302157, IMG submission 193502) | Peat permafrost microbial communities from Stordalen Mire near Abisko, Sweden - I_Bog_N3_3 | ecosystem: Environmental > Terrestrial > Soil > Wetlands > Peat | place: Sweden: Abisko, Stordalen... | reverse complement strand
ATCGCCCCGGTGGCCGGGTTGTCGTAGCGGAGGCTGACGGCATGGGGGAAGCGCGCCCGGAGACGTTCCATGGGCTGGGTCTGCACGGTGTCGTCGGTCAGGCGGGCGGCCACCCAGTGGTCGCCGTACCGCTCGTGCGCGGTGTCGGTCAGCAGCTCCTCCAGGGTTCCGGTGAGGGTCACGACCTTGCGGCCGACCGGGACGGCCACGGTCGTGACGTCCCGGACCCGACCGTCGACCACGTCGATCCGCCGGACCGACTTCGGGTGGTCCTCGCTGAAGGAGTAGGGAAGGGGCGAACCCGAGTAGGCGACCGTGTCGGCGCCGCCGATGCGCTGTGGTCGGTGGAGGTGTCCGAGGGCGACGTAGTCGAACCCGTGGAGGACCGCAGGATCCACCTGGTCCGCGCCCCCGACGGCCAGCGTGCGCTCGGAGTCCGACAGTCCCGCCCCCGAGACGTAGGCGTGGGCGATGGCGAGCGACGGCAGCGGATCGAGCGTGGTGAGGGCCAGTCGTCCGGCCTCGAGGGCATCGGCCAGGACGTTCTGGTGGGTGGCCGGCCGGGGTGTTCCGTCGGCGTCGGGCGAGGGTGTCGGCACCACGTGGGGGTCGAGGAACGGGACGGCCACGAGGACGATGCGCTCGTCACCGACCGCCACGATCCGTGGCGTGGGCGGGCGGAGGTCGTCGGTGAACACGTGGACGCCCCCGAGGGACTGGCGACCGGCTCCGAAGCCGAGGCGTCGGGCGCTGTCGTGGTTTCCCGAGATCATGGCCACCTGCGCACCGGCGGACCGCAGGTCGTCGAGGCCGTGGTCGAGGAGGGCCACCGCATCCTCGGCCGGCTGCGACCGGTCGTAGATGTCGCCGGCCACGACGACGAGATCGATCCGTTCCTCGCGGACCAGGTCGGCCAGCCAGGCCAGGAATGCCCGCTGGTCGTCCTCGAGCGACTCGCGCTCGAACCGTCGTCCGATGTGCCAGTCGCTGGTGTGGATGATCCTCATGACCGGGCCCCGTGCACGACGACAGACTGCCAGACCGCTGTGCCACCGGTCGGAGACCGGCGTCGGACGCGGCCGTCAGAGGCAGCCGTAGACGGCGTCGGCCAGGGCCCGGTTCCTGGTCGACCGCCAGCGGGGGATCACGTGGTTCATGACGTACCCGAAGGCCACGTCGGCGTCGGGATCGGCGAAGCCCACCGCGCCCCCCGTGCCGAAGTGGCCGAATGCCGAGGGATTGGGGCCGAAGGGCCGCCGGGTGGTCGTCGGGGTGAATCCGAGGCCGAAGGTGGCCTCCTCGCCGAGCACCGGGCAGTACCCCACCGACTGGGGCGAGGTCGCCTCGGCCAGCAGGTCGGTCGACAGCAGCCGGCCGGGTTCGAGGAGGGCCCGGTAGATGCGGGCCACACCGGTCGCCGTGGCATGGGTGTTGGTGGACGGGACCTGGGCGGCACGCCACTGGGGCGAGTTGACCACTCCCATCGAGGAGTATCCGGGCGGGTTGACGTAGCCGAGGTGGACCATGAGGTCGTCCCCCGTCCGTCCGGCGAGGTCGATGGTGGGGGTGTCGCCGCCGAAGGCCCAGATGACCTCGGCGCACCGGGTCTGCTCGGAGGGGAGGAGTCCGCACCGCACGTCGGCACCGAGCGCCCCGGCCAACGCGGCCAGACCCTGTCCGGGCAGGTCGCCGGTGACCCGGCGGACCAGTTCGCCCACCAGATGACCGTAGGTGTTGGTGTGGTAGGCGTGACGGGTCCCCGGTTCCCACCATGGCTCGGTGGCCGCCACTGCCGCGGCCATGGTCTCCCAGTCCCACAGGTCCTGATCGGTGAGGGGCTGGCGGATGGCCGGCACTCCGGCCCGGTGGCAGAGGGCGTGGCGCACGGTGGCGCCCTCCTTCCCCCCGGTCGCGAACTCCGGCCACACCGAGGCCACGGGGTCGTCGAGGCCGAGGCGGTCCTGGTCGACCAGCCGGAGCGCCAGGAGCGCCACGAAGGCCTTGCCCACCGAGTACACGTCGACCAGGGTGTCGGGTCGCCACGGCCGGGTACGACGGGCGTCGGCCCATCCACCGACCAGATCGACCACCAGGTCCCCGTCGACGTACACGGCCACGGCGGCCCCGACCTCACCCTGCTCCTCGAAGTTGGCGGCGAACGCCTCACGAACCGGGTCGAACCGACGGTCGCACCGTCCGGACACCGGCGTCCCCGGCCGGGGTCCGTCCCCCGTGGTCACCGTCCGCCGTCGAGCAGGAAGGCTTGGACGTCGGGCAGCGCCGCGGGGTCCTGGGCGAAGAAGGCATGGCCGCCGTCGTAGACCCGCAGTTCCGCACCCGGGATGCGTGAGGCGATGGCGGCGGAGTTGGCCATCGGGGCGATGCCGTCGAAGCGCCCGCAGGCGACGAGCGTCGGGCAGTCGATGGCGTCGAGCCGGTCCCAGACGTCGTGGCCCCGGCGTGCCTCGAGTTGGGCGCGTCGACCGGCGTCGTCGACCGCCGCGTCGGCGCTGACACGCCGGCTCATCATCTCGGCCAGGGCCCTGTCCCCCGGGTGGTCGGCCAGCCAGGCACTGTCGAAGCGGGTGTCGAGCAGGGTGCGCGACGTGGCCGCCCGCTCGTCGGGTCCGAGCGACTCGAGTTCGTGCAGCGGATAGGACGATCCGCCGGCGCCTCCGGAGGAGGTGCAGAGCAGCGCCAGTCGTTCCACCCGTGCGGGTGCGCTGACGGCCACCTCCTGGGCCACCATCCCCCCGAAGCTGATGCCGATGATCCGTGCGGTCTCCCAACCGACGGTGTCGAGCAGACGCAGGACGTCCGTCGCACAGTCGGCCATGCCGTACGGATCCGGGGCCGGCCCGCTCGATCCGAGGCCCCGGTAGTCGAAGGCGAGCAGCGTGGACCCGGGACCGAAGAGGCCGAGCAGCGGACGGGCGGTGTCCAAGGTGGTCCCGGAGCCGTTGACGAAGAGCACGCGGGGACCCGACCCACTCAACTCGTAGGCCAGGTCGACCCCGTTGACGTGTGCGATGGGCATGAGGACCTCGTTCTCGGGTCGAAGGCGCGTCATGTGCTCGGGTCGATCGGCGACAGGTGCACGCCGGACGGTGCCGTCGCCCCAGCATTCCACGCCGACCGGCCACCCGGTCGGGCGATCCGTCCTACAGTTCCGCCATGGCTCTGGAACGATTCAACGGAAAACGCGTGCTGGTCACGGGGGCTGCCTCCGGCATCGGCCGGTCGACGGCGCTGCGGCTGGCCGACGAAGGTGCGTCCGTGGTGGCCGTCGACGTCAATGCCGATGCGCTCGATGAGGTGGCCGACGAGTCCTCGGGCCTCACCGGCTCGATCGTGGCCCGGCCGGGCGACGTGTCCTCCGAGGAGGGCGTCCGCGCCATCGTGTCCGGTGCGGTGGACACCCTCGGCTCGCTCGACGTGGTGGTCAACGTGGCCGGCGTGCTGTCCTTCGGTCACTCCCACGAGCTGACCCTGGAGGAGTGGAACCGCCTCATCACCATCAATCTGACCGGCACCTTCCTGATGTGCCGGGAGTCGCTACCCCATCTGCTCGCCAGCCGGGGCAACATCGTCAACATCGCCTCGACGGCCGCCCACGCCGGCCAGCCGTGGGCGTTGGCCTACTCGGCCTCCAAGGGTGGGGTCCTGGCCATGACCCGCGAGCTCGCCGTCGAGTACGCCAAGGCCGGCCTGCGGTGCAACAGCGTGAGTCCGGGCGCCATCGACACGCCCATCACGGCGTCGTTCTCGGTGCCCGAGGGAGCGAACGCCAAGCTCATCAACCGGGTGATGCCGCTCGGCGACTTCGGCACTCCGGAGCAGATCGCCGCCACGATCGCCTATGTCGCTTCCGACGAGGCCGCCCACATGAACGGGGCGGACATCCGGGTGGACGGCGCGACCCTGTCCTGAGCCACCGTCGGCGGAAGCGGGCCCGGTCGGTTCAGCTCCCGAGGGTGGAGCGTCCCTCGGTGGCCCACCACTCGGCGGTCAGCTTGATGCCGGCGATCGAGGTCCGGGGGACGAGTTCCTCGTAGGAGCGCTTGTATCCGGTGTGGAGGATCTTCCACTCGCCGTCCCGCTTCACGTAGCGGTCCTCGTAGAACGCCGCCCCCTGGATGTTGAGGTTGAAGTCCGTGAGGATGACGGTGTCCTCGAGCGCCCAGGTCCCGGTGGCCTCGTCCGCGCCGACCAGGTCGATCTCGGGGTGGTGGCAGCGGTGGCTCGACAGGAACGTCGTGGCGCCCATCGACTCGCGGCAGAACGTCATGATGTCGTCCCGGTTGGAGAACTCGTAGAGACCGCCGCCGTAGCGCGCCGTGGCCTCGGGGACGAAGCAGGACTCCAGGGTGTCCCACAGCTTCTGATCGATACTGCGCAGGTAGCGGTACTTCAGTCGTTTGATCAGCTCGATCTCGACGAGGTCCTCGGGTGTCATGGCAACTCCTGTTCGTGATCCCGGATCCGTGGGCGGGTCCGGGTGGATGGTCGTACGTGTTCGGGTGCGGGAGCGGAGACGGCCGGGCCGCCCGCGGTCAGCGGATGGTCCCGACCCCGGGGATCAGGGGGAGGTCGAGTGCGGTCACCCATCCGGCGGGCAGGTCGTTGACGTAGGGCACGGCATTGAGGGCGCGCAGTCCGGTGGCGAGGCAGCCGGCCGCCGCCGCGTCACGTCCGGACCCGTCGGTGAACCGGAACGCCGTCTCCTGGGTGATGGACGGCGTACCGTCGATGACCACCCGGTAGACGTCGTTCTCGTTCCCCCGGGGCCAGTCGGGGGCGGCGTCCTGACCCACCCGGTTGACGTGCTCGAGGCAGATACGGGGCTGGCCGTCCACGATCCCGTTGATGGTGAAGCGGATGGCCGCCACGTTGCCGGGCTCGATGGTCCCCTTGGCCGTGGTGATGGCGGTGGGGGTGATCCACTTCTCCCAGGTCGACGTGATGGCCTCGAGCTCGACGCCCAAGGCGTGGGCCATCATCGGGACGGTGCCGCCCCAGGACATGGCGAGGATCTCGGTGTGCTCGAGCATGGGGACGTAGTCCGGCGGCATGCCGATGCCCATCTCGACCTCGTAGTCACCCTCGTAGTTGATGTAGTCGAGGATCTCGAGCGCCCGTACCTGACGGACCTCGCTGCACAACCCCATGAGGGTCATGGGGAACAGGTCGTTGGCGAAACCGGGGTCGATGCCCGTCGTGAAGCACGACGCGCCACCGGCCGCACACGCCTCGGTGATGGGATCGATCCACGACGGTGGGTTCTGGGCCATGTGGGGCCACACCCAGGGGGTCATGGCCGTCGAGCAGACGTCGATGCCGGCCCGCAGGAAGGCACCCATCTGGGCGATGTTCACATCGGCCTTGGCCGCGGTGGGTCCGTAGTGGACGAGTGCATCGGGGGCCAGGGCGATCAGGGCGTCGATGTCGTCGGTGGCGAGGATCCCGATCGGCTCGATCCCGCTGATGACGCCGGCGTCCTTGCCGACCTTGTCCGGGTTGGACACCCCGACTCCGACCAGTTCGAACCCGGGGTGCTTGACGATCTCGGGGATCACCATGCGCCCGACGAACCCGGTGCCCCAGACGACGACCCGCTTGGGGGCGCTCACCGGAACATCTCGCCGGAGTTGACCAGCAGGTACTGACCGGTGACGGCCTTGGCGTGGTCCGAGGCGAAGAACGCCACCACGTCGGCCACCTCACCGTCCTCGGTCATGCGCCGCAGGGGGAACTTGCCCACCACGTCGTCGAGGGCGGCCTCGACGGTCTTCTCCTCGTTCTTGGCACGCCAGTTCATGAGCATCTCGACGGGTGGGCCCCACATCCACGAGGGGATCACCATGTTGCAGCGGATGTTGTCGGGCCCCAGCTCGTCGCACAGGTAGTACATGGCGGACAACAGCGCGCTCTTGGAGGCGGCGTAGCCGCCCTGGGGCATCTGGGGGGCGAACATCGACTGCGACCCGATGAGGACGACGGACCCACCGCCGGACTCCTTCATGGCCGTGGCGGCGGGACGGATGACGTTGATGGCCCCGAGGACGTTGGTCTCGAACGCGGACCGCCAGTCCTCGAATTTCAAGTCGTACAGGCCTCCCCAGGCGTTCTCGAACGCCGCCACCTGCACCAGGGCGTCGACGGCGCCGAACCGCTCCTTGGCCACGTCGACCAGGGCGGCACACGAGTCGGCATCGGTGATGTCGGTGACCTGGTACGCCACCTTCTCACCGCTCGGGTCGAGTTCGCCGGCGATGGTGGCGAGTGTCTCGGACGAACGTGCCGCGATCACGACGTTCGCGCCGTCGCGCAGCGCGGAGGAGGCGCACTCACGCCCCAGCCCACCGCCCACACCGGTCACCAATACGGTCTTTCCTTGGAGGATCATCGCACCCGTCTATCGGGTCGGTGCCCGGGGTGTCAATCGAGCACGATCCCGACCGGGCACCCGACCGGGACCGATCCGGACCCCGGCGGGGCCGGTTGGGACCTTCGCCCCTGTGCGGGCGGTGGTTCCGGTCCGATGATGGAGCCGCGCCCCTGGTGGGCGCCCGACGACCGAGGAGAACGGGCCCATGCAGCTCACCCTGACCGATGACGAGGCGACCGAGGTCCGGGACCTGATCGACGGGTCCCTCGGGGACCTGTCGAGTGAGATCGCCGCGACGGACGAGCCGACGTACCGGCTCGGCCTGAAGGCCCGTCGGATCCGCCTCCAGTCCGTGCGCGCCCAGTTGGTGGGCCCGGCCGACCGGCGGGACGGGGTCCCCGACGGCATCGGCGCACCCCGGGCCGTGTGAGCAGGGCCCCGGTGTCGCCGGGGTCGCCGGTTGCGCGGTGACGGGACCACCGGTCCCCGGCACCGTGCGGAGTACGTCGCGACCGGCGATGGCGGCGTGCTCGCTACTGTCGGACCACCACGAACAGCCACCACGACCAGGAGGCACCATGACGGCGCGACTCGATGTACTCACCGAGGGCTACGCCGACGACCGGGTCGCCAGCACCGTCGTGCTTATCCGAGACGGCGACGCCGTCATCGTCGTCGACCCGGGAATGGTGGCCAGCCGGAGCCTGATCCTCGATCCGCTCCTCGCCCTGGGGGTCGACCCCGGTCAGGTGACCGATGTGGTCTTCAGTCACCACCATCCCGACCACACCCTCAACGCGGCACTCTTCACCGAGGCCCGGTTCCACGACCACTGGGCCATCTACCAGGACGACGTCTGGATCGACCGGGAGGCCGACGGATTCGAGCTCGGGCCCTCCGTGCGACTGAAGGCGACACCGGGCCATTCGGCGGAGGACATCACGACCCTGGTGCAGACCGACGGTGGACTCGTGGCCTGCACACACCTGTGGTGGTCCGCCGGAGGTCCTGCCGTCGACCCCCTGGCCGATGACCAGGAGGTACTCGAGGCGTCGCGGGCCGACCTGCTGGCCCTCGCTCCAGTGCTGGTCGTACCGGGCCATGGCCGCCCGTTCCGCCCCGCCTGAGGTTCCGCCCGGATCAGGTGCCCGTCGGGGTCACCGACCCGGGAGGTCGGCGACGGCTTCGGCCAGCCGGGCCGACTCGTCCGGCGTCGTGAAGTAGTGAGGCGACGCCCGCACGACGCGGTCGGGCCGGTCGCCCCCGAGATCCAGGCGGGCCGCCGGCCGGTCGGTGACCGACACGTTGACGGCGGCGGCACGGGCACGGGCGACCACCTCGGCGGGATCGTGCCCCGCCACGGTGAACGTCACGATCCCACAGCGTCGTCGGCCGCCGTCGTGGACGTCGACCCCGTCGATCGACCCGAGCAGCCCGCGCAGGTCCTCGGCCACCGCGGCGACCTGCCCGGCGACGGTGTCGATGCCGAGGTCGAGCAGGTGGTCGACGGCGGTGCCCAGTCCGAGTCGGAGGGCCACCGGACTCTCGAAGGGGATGAACCGTTGGACGCCGTCCTGCAGCCGGTAGTGGACGTCACCGTCCCAGACGGCCGCCCGCCCGTCGATCCCGATCGGTCGCAGGGTGGCGGCGAACTCCGCACGGACGTAGAGGAGGCCGGTACCCCGCGGCCCGCGCAGCCACTTGCGCCCCGTCCCGGTCAGGACGTCGCACCCGATGGCACCCACGTCGACCGGCAGCTGGCCGACGCTCTGGCAGGCGTCGACGAAGGTGACCGCGCCCCCCGTCCGGCAGAGGCGGGCCGCGTCCGCCACCGGGTTGACCAGTCCCCGGTGGGTGCCCACGTGGGTCAGGCTGGCGAGCGCCACGTCGCCCCCGGCGAGGGCATCGGCCAGGGCGTCGAGGTCGACGGTCCCGTCGGGCACGCTCGGTACGGTGTCGATCACGGTTCCGGCCAGTTCCGACACCTGGAGCAGGCCCATGTAGTGGCTGTCGTAGGCGAGACGGTCGACCAGGATCCGTCGGCCGCGCCCGAGTCCGCCTCCGAGGTACAGGCCCCACAGGGCCTTGGTGAACCCCTCGGTGTCCGATCCCGTAATCGCCACCTCACCGGGGTCCGCCCCGACCAGGGCCGCCACCGACGCCCGGACCGCGCCGATCCGGTCCGACGCGGCCTCTTCGGCCTCGTACCCCCCGATCTCGGCCTCCAGGCGGAGGTGGCCGATCACCGTGTCGAGGGTGGCGTCCGTCGCCAGTGCGGCACCGGCGTTGTTCAGGTGGGCCACCGTGGCGCAGCCCGGGGTGGCCGCACGCTCGGCGGCGACGTCGAGGGGTCGGGGCACGTGTCGCAGGCTAGCGCCGGGGTCCGACCCGCCTACGGGCGCACGGTGCCCGATCCCGGCGCCGGACGCCGTCACTAGGGTCGGGTGCATGGACGTGCACCGGTCTTCCGACGGTTCCGACACAGGGGCCCTGGACGAGGCGTCGCTCGATGAGGAGCCGGTCGACGAGGGTCCGCTCGACGTAGCGACCGCCGACCCCGATCCGCTGACCCAGTTCGCCCGGTGGTTCGCCCGGGCCGCCGCGCTGCTCCCGGATCCGGAGGCCATGGCGCTGGCCACCGCCGACGGCCGGGGTCGTCCCTCGGCGCGCATGGTGCTGCTCAAGTCCTGGGACGAGCGGGGGTTCGTCTTCTTCACGAACTACGACGGGCGCAAGAGCCACGACCTCGCGGCCAACCCGGAAGCCGCCCTCCTGTTCCACTGGGCCACGCTCGGCCGCCAGGTCCGCATCGAGGGATCGGTGATCCGCACGTCCGACGCCGAATCCGACGCCTACTACGCCACCCGTGATCTCGGCAGCCGGATCGGGGCCTACGCCTCGCACCAGAGCCGTCCCATCGCCGACCGGTCCGAACTCGACGCCAAGGTGGCCGAGTGGACGTCGACCTTGGCCGGCACCGACCCGCCCCGGCCGGAGTGGTGGGGGGGCTGGCGGGTCGTCCCCCGGTCCTACGAGTTCTGGCAGCAGGGCACCGACCGCCTCCATGACCGGGTCCGCTACGACACGGCCGGCGAGGGGTGGGAGCGGCAGCGCCTGCAACCCTGAGCCCCGCCGGCGGGCCCGCCCCGGCCCGGGTCCGTGCCGGGGCGGTATGTTCTGCCCATGGCAGATGACACCACGATCGTCGAGGAGCGGGTCACCCAGCTGCTGGACGAGCTCGATCCCCGGTCGGTACCGGTCGAGGAGTTCCGCGGCCGCCAGTACGACCTCGGTCTGGCCTGGATCTCGTTCCCGGAGGGACTCGGTGGCCTCGGGCTCCCGCCCAACCTCCAGCGCATCGTCGACCGACGTGTGGGCGAGGCCGGCGCCACCCCGGGGGGTGCCCGCGAGTTCTTCGGCCTGACCATGGCCGGGCCGACCGTGGTGACCCACGGCTCCGACGAGCTGCGGTCGCGCCTCCTGCGCCGCACGTTCACCGGTGAGGACGCCTGGTGCCAGCTGTTCAGCGAGCCGGGTTCCGGCTCCGACCTGGCCGGGTTGTCGACCCGGGCGATCCGCGACGGTGACGAGTGGGTGATCACCGGGCAGAAGGTCTGGAACACGCTGGCCCACATCGCTGACCGCGGGATGCTCGTGGCGCGCACCGATCCCGATGTCCCGAAGCACAAGGGGCTCACCTACTTCGCGCTCGACATGCACGCCCCCGGTGTCGAGGTGCGGCCCCTGCGCCAGATGACCGGTGAGGCCGAGTTCAACGAGGTCTATCTGACCGAGGTCCGGGTACCCGACACCGACCGCATCGGTGACGTGGGCGAGGGCTGGCGGGTGGCGATGACCACCTTGTCCAACGAGCGCACCACCATCGGCGGCGGCGGTGGCGCGCCGGCGCGGGGCTCGGGCTCGATCGCCGAGGCCGTCCGCATCTTCCAGACCGAGGGGAGCCGACGGACCGCGGTGGAACGGGACCGTCTGATGCAGCTGTGGGTCGAGATGGAGGTCCTCCGCCTGACCAACCTCCGTGCCTCCCAGAACCGCAAAGTGGGTAATCCGGGCCCCGAGGGCTCGATCGCCAAGCTGATGTTCGCCGAGGTGAACAAGAAGGTGTTCGAGCTGTGCGTCGACCTGCTGGGGGCCGACGGCCTCGTCGGCTACGACTTCACCATGCGCCGTTCCGAGGTGCTCGGGCTCGTGGGCCCTCCCGGCACCTCCCGCAAGTTCTTCCTCCGCTCACGGGCCAACTCGATCGAGGGCGGGACCTCCGAGGTCCAACGCAACATCCTCGGCGAGCGGATCCTCGGGCTGCCCGGCGACGTGCGGGTCGACAAGGAGCTCCCCTGGGCCGAGGTCCCGCGCAGTTGAGCCTCCGGGCATCGGGGGTCGATCGGTGACCGACGCCCGGCAGTTCCTCGGGATGGAGGAGCTCGGCGATCCGCTCCACTGGAGGCTGCAGGTCGTTCCCGAGCTCACCACACCGGGCAATTTCCTGTTCGGTGGCTGCGGCCTGGGCGCCGCGCTCGTCGCCCTCGAAGCCGCCTCCGGTCGGCCCACGGTGTGGGCCACGTGCCAGTACCTGTCCTTCGCCCCGACCGACTCCGTGCTGGACCTGGAGGTGACGCTGGCCGCGGTGGGTCGCGGGATCACCCAGGCCCGGGCGGTCGGCACGGCGGGGGACACCGAGATCCTCACGGTCAACGCCGCACTCGGCGTCCCCGGCAACATGGATGCCGAAGGGGTGTGGGACTCGCCACCGGACGTCCCGCCGCCCGACGCCTGCCCGCCCCGCCGGCTTCCCTCGTTCTTCACGACGTCGATCTTCGACCAGATCGAGGTGCGCCTGGCCAAGGGGCGAAGCTTCGAGGAGATCAGCCAGGGTCCCTTCACCCCGGGGGATCCGACCAGCGCGCTGTGGGCCCGGGTGCCCGGGCACCTCGAGCCGTCCGCCGCCACGCTGGCCATCCTCGGCGACTACGTCACCGGCGGGATGGCCCAGCCACTGGGGCGTCGGGTGATGTCGCGCAGTCTCGACAACACGCTGCGGGTGGTGCGCCTCGAGCCGACCGAGTGGGTGCTGTGCGACATCCGCATCCAGGCCCTCGCCCACGGCTACGGCCAGGGGACGGCCTACCTGTGGTCCGAGTCCGGCAGTCTGCTGGCCACGGCCAGCCAGTCCATGAGCGTCCGCTTCGCTCCTCCCCCCGGCTGACGGCCGACCCGCGGACACGCTCCATCGGCACGTCCCGTTCCCGTGGGCCCCTCCACGAAGCTGATCGCGCGGTTCGCTGACCGGTGCCGGTCGTGACCCCGTCCCGGGGGGTCCCCTAGTCTCGGGTGCCGAGATCCGCAGCCGACGAACGGGGACCACGATGAAGATCAGCACCATGCTCAGCTACGCGGGGGGCTTCCGGAAGGCCGCCGCCCAGGTCGCGGAGATGGAGAAGGCCGGACTCGACCTGGTCTGGGTGGCCGAGGCGTACGGGATCGACAGTCCGAGCCAGATGGGCTACCTGGCCGCCCTCACCGAGACGGTCGAGATCGGTTCGGCCATCCTCCCGATCTTCACCCGGACCCCCACGCTCCTGGCCATGACCGCCGCCGGGGTCGACGCCCTGTCGGAGGGCCGCTTCCATCTGGGCCTGGGCTCGTCCGGTCCCCAGGTCATCGAGGGCTGGCACGGGGTGCCGTTCGACGCGCCGTTGGGGCGGACGCGCGAGATCGTCGACATCTGCCGTCAGGTCTGGGCCCGCGAGGCCCCGCTCGAGCACCACGGCCGGTACTACGACATGCCACTGCCCGAGGGCCAGGGGACCGGCCTGGGCAAGGCGCTCAAGATCATCGGTCGACCGGTGCGGCCCCGGATCCCGATCTGGGTGGCCTCGCTGGGGGAGAAGAACGTGGCCATGACGGCCGAGATCGCCGACGGGTGGATTCCCATGCTCTACGTGCCCGAGAAGGCCCATGCCGTCTGGGGCGAGTCCCTCGACGCGGGCCGGGCCAAGCGCGACCCCTCCCTCGACCCGCTGCAGATCACGGTCGGCGGGATGGTGGCCATCGGTGAGGGCGACGACGTCGTGGCCCTGCGTGACCTCGCCCGCCCGATGGTGGCCCTCTACGTCGGTGGCATGGGAGCCAAGGGGCGCAATTTCTACAACGACGTGGTGAGGCGCTACGGGTACGAGGAGGAGGCCGAGAAGATCCAGGACCTCTACCTCGACGGCAAGAAGTCCGAGGCCGAGGCGCTGGTGCCCGACGAACTCCTCGAGTCGATGTCGTTGTGCGGCCCGGAGAGCTACGTGGCCGAACGCGTGCAGGCCTTCAAGGAGGCAGGCGTCAGCCACCTCCAGGTCGTACCGGTACCCACGGGCGACCAGACGGCGGTCGACGTCATCGCCAAGGTGAAGGAACTGGTCGGCTGACCGGTCGCCCGGCCCCGCCGGTCACTCGTCCGAGACGAGCTCCCCCGGGGTGCGGTCGACGGTGTCGAGGGCCAGCAGCGCGTCGAGCTGCTGGGCCATCTGCTCGATCTCGCCGGCCTCGTAGTAGCTCCGGTTGAGGGTGAGCGTGAGCTGGTCCTGCACCAGGGCGAGGGCGTCCTCGGCGGCCGCCGCGGCGTCGTACACGGAGAAGAGCCGGGCCTGCATGGCCTGTGCCGAGACGAAGCGGGTCCCACGGTCCGCCGCCTCCGCCGGGAGGGAGCGCAGGGCGTCCCCCGGGGTTACCGCGCCGTTCGAAGCCGCCTGCTCTGCATGCTCCTGGTCCATGGTGGCCTGCCTTTCATGGTCGGTCTGCGGCACCGCTGTGGTGTACCTACCATTCAACACCCCGCGCGTGACATTTCGTCCGCATTCCTCGAATCTTCCTGCGATTGTCCAGCTGCCCGGCCACGCGCCGCCCGGCCCCGGATCCCCGCCCATCGGCAGTCGCCGGCCCGGCGGGGCGGAGGGGCCCCGGACTAGTGGGATGATGACCGACCGTGGTGCCGTCCCGACCGGGACGGCCCGGACCCGGGAGGACCGGCAGTATGGAAGGCCCCATCACCGACAGTGCCCGAGAGGCGATGGTCCTGGCCGCGCTGAGCCGGGTCGACGCCCGGTCACTCAAGGAGTCGCTGCAGCTCGCCACCGACCCCCGGTACCCGATCAGCAAGCCCGTCGCCAACGCCCTGGCGGCCCTACGCAAGCACCGGGACCCGGCGTCGGTCCTGGGTCGCGGCCAGTACCGCGCTGCGGTCCCCATCGCGGCCGCCGTCCACGCCGAGCCGTGCCTGGCCGCCGTGATCGAGGTCCTGGGGGACGATGCCGACGATCCGACCCGTGAGCAGCTCCTGGCGGCGATCGACGCCGTGGGGGCCGACTTCGACGACGTGACCGTCACGGTGATGCTGGCGTCGGTGGCCGACGGCGAGATGCCGGCGTCCGACCTCTGTTTCAGCATCCTCGACACCGATGAGCGCTTCGGCCTCACCGGCTGGCAGGAGTTCGAGCGGTCGGCCGCCGGACCGGCGGCCCGGCCGATCGCCGCGCCGGGGGCCACCGACGAGCAGCGCGAGGCACGGCGGGCCAAGAAACAGCGCGAGGCGGACGAGCGTCGCCGAAAGGCCGAGGCGGTCGCCCGGGCGGCCGAGCAGGTCCGTCTGGCCCGCAAGAAGGAGCGGGCGGCGCAGACCGACCGCCCGCAGGTCGTCGCGGATGATCCGGTGCCGGCCCCGGTGCTCCCCACCATGGGGCGGCGGCGCGCCCTCCTCACGCCCCTGGAGGAGGAGGAGTTCGACCGCGACGATCCCTGGTCGGCCGGCGTGGTCCTGGCGTGGGTGCCCTACGATGCCGCCGATCCGGAACACCCCGATCTCGACGGCAAGGTGCGGCCGTGTGTGGTGATCGCGGGATCGGCCACCCACCTCCTGGTGCGTCCGGGCTACTCGGCGGGAGGGGTCAAGAGCCGGGACTGGAAGTCGTTGCCGGTGCGGCACTGGCGCCAGTCGGGCTTCGACGAGCCGACGTGGATCGACGTCGACGCCATCCGGGTCACTCGGCCCGAGACCGGGCCCACCGGATTCCTCGAGCCCGACGACTGGAACGCCCTCTGGTAGCTGCGCCAGCTGCGCGCCCGTCGACCGCACCTCGAACCGAGGCCTCCCGGGGGTCGGACGAGTGTGAATCCTGCCTCTGACGTGAAGGTTCGCGGAGTGCCAGCATCCGTGGCCCGGGCGGCTTATGCTGCACCGAGTTGACATGCCGCTGTCGGAATACGGCGGGCTGTGACGGGGCGGAACGAGATGCGGTCGCAGGGCTGCAGGAGGAAGCGGGCATGTTGAAGAAAGTCGTAGCAGGAGCTGGCGTCGCGCTCGCAGCTCTGGGTAGTCCGATCGCCATGGGAGCGGGTGTGGCCACGGCGGCGCCTCCGAGTTCGACGCTCACGGGCGCGGTCAACTGCGTAGCCACCGGACAGCTCAAGTTCAGCCAGTCCCTGACGAACACCGACCCCACCGCTCAGGTGGCGGTGGCCCTCAAGGTGCGATTGGCGAAGTGCACGGGACCGGGCACGACCTCGGGCCCGGTGACACTCAAGTACGGCACCTTGGTGGCGACGTCGGCGACCACGATGCTCAACGCCTGCGGCACGATCTCGAGCAACGTTCCGCTGCCGACGCTCACGGGGACGGTCATCTGGAAGGGACGCAAGGGAACGATCACCTCGTCGACGGTCACGGTCACCGGGGCGACGGGCTTCTACGACCAGGGAGCGAACGTGCTCCACGTACGGCTCCCCACCTCGATCGGTACCGGATCGTACGCCGGCGAGACGACGACCTTCACCGGACTCGACTCCGACAAGAACGGCTATCTGCTCACGAGTACCTGCTCCGGTAGGAAGGGCCTGAAGGTCTTCGACTTCGGACGCCCGTCGGGCACGGTCACCGGTTCCCTCGCGATCGTAGGAGGCTGACCACCATGCGCACCCCGCACTTCTCCAGATTCAGGGCAGCCGGGCGCATCGGTGCGGCGGTCGCCGCACCCGTCCTGCTGCTCACCGGCGTCCTTGCGGTGCCGGCCGGAGCGGCCAACCCGGGACCGTACGCGACGAATGTGATCGTGTCGTCATCGCCGACGACCCCGGTGACCGGCCAACCGGTCACCCTGACCGCAAAGGTCGGAAGTGGAACCCCCGGTCGGATTCCGGGCGGTCAGGTCCAGTTCACGATCACGGGCAACGACAACGTCACGACGGTGACCTGCGACGCCGGCAACACGGTCGCACTCGCCGGTGGACTCGCTTCCTGTTCGGTGAGCGGAGGTCTGTTGGCGTCCCTCGCGCCGTACTCGGTGAGCGCCAGCTACACCGACACCCTGGACTCCCACTTCCTGGCGGACACCGGTACCCGCAGCGAGGCGGTCAACAGCGGGACGACGACCACCGTCGTCACATCGTCCTCGAACCCGACCGTGACCGGACAGGGAGTGTCCTTCGTGGCAGCCGTGGCGATCGCCTCGCCGGCGACAGGGTCACTCGTCGGTTCGGTCACCTTCGCCGGAGTCGCCTGCGACGGTGGCAACTCGGTCCCCGTGGCCGGAGGGATCGCCCAGTGCAGCGTCAGTGGCGGACTGTCGGCTGTCGGATCGCCGTACCTCGTGACCGGGACCTATGGCAGCGACCCGAACTTCAAGGCCAGCACGAGCGCCAAGGTGAAGCAGGTCACCTCGCCCGCAGCGGCGACGGTGGTCCTGTCGACGAACCCGAACATCTGCACCGGTGACGTGTGCTCCTCGACTCCCGGAGTCCCGCAGAGCTTCACGGGACTGGTCAACTCGACCGGTACGGACGGGGGGACAGGTGTGCCGAACGGGCCCCTGGTCTTCAGCATCGTGGCCGCCGGCACCAAGACCACGCAGTCGTGCACGGGAGGTAGCAACTCCATCGCACTCGTCGGCGGTTCCGCGACGTGTTCGTTGGCTGCCGGCCTCCCGGCACACGTGTACTACATCGTGACCGCGAAACTGGCCGACCCCAACTACTCCGGCGCGTCGGCGACCCTGTACCTGAACGCGTCGTTGTGGTCGACATCCATCGCACTGTCCGTCCCCAAGACGGTCGTGGCCGGTGAGACCTTCAACGTCACCGCCGCCGTGACGCCGGCGGCCGGCTATGCCGGAACGTCACCGGTGGGCGGCTACGTCAACATCACCGTGTGCGGCGGCAACTCCAACGGCGGCGACGGCTGCCAGGGCGGTGCGGCCGCAGTCGTGAACGGCATCGCCTCGATCACGGTCGGAGGTGGTGAGTACCCCGGTTCCTACCGCTACTACGGCGTGTACTCCGGTGACTCCAACTTCTACGGCGCGACCGCCAAGAAGGGCACGTTGACGGTCACCAAGTCGGGTGTGACCATCGGACTGACCGAACCCGACGGGTTCGTGTCGGTGGATGGCGCCCCGGTGGGGATCACGGCCACGCTGACCACGGAGAACGGCAGTGTCGGCTCGACGCTCGTGGGACCGCCCACCGGCACGGTGACGTTCACGATCACCGGACCGGACGGACCGGTGTCGTGCGACGGCGGGAACGTCATCCAGTGGGGCACCGCACCCGGCCAGTCCGAAGGTTCCGTGTCGTGCTACATCTCCGGTGGGTTGGCCCTGGTCACCCCCCCGGAGACCGACTACACCGTCCAGGTGGCCTACTCGGGCGACAGCGACTACGCGGCGGGTGGCGCCAAGGTGACCCAGGTGGTCGTCCCGGCTGTCGACTGACCGTCGGCCCGAACAACCGAGACCGGCCCACGACATGGCGTCGGGGCCGGCGACGGGGGACGGCCACGGGCGACCGGGGACCGGATAGTGACCCGTGACGACCGGAGCCCGATCAGTGGCCCGCCGCGTCGTGGCTGTCTCGGTGGGGCGTCGACACGGAATCGGCGATCTGCCGGCATCAGTGGGGGCCGCGTGCGATGGCGGTCGCCTCGAGGGTCGAGGGTCGAGGCGGGGTCCTACCTGGTCCGGATGCAGTGACCCGGAGTGGGGTGGAACCCCCCGGTCAGCGGGCCGAGTCCCGGCCGGTGGCGTCGGCCGCGCCCTCGCCGGCCGGCACAGGACCGGAGGACACACGGCCATCCGACCCCCGGGGACGGTCCCGCAGGTTGGCCGGCAGGATGTCCTGATCGCCCTGGGAGCGACGGATGACCTCGAGGATCTCCTCGCCGATGAGCTCGCTGCGGACCAGTAGGGCGTCCCGCAGCGCTTCGACCACGTGGCGGTGCTCGTCGAGCATCCGGGTGACGGAGTTCTTGGACGTGGACAGCAGCTCCTCGACCTCGGCGCGGCCGGCGTCGTCGGCGAGCACCTTGCCGACCAGTCCGCCGCCGGCGTGCTCGATGGCTCCGACGGAGATCAGCGACGATCCCATCCCGAGCAGACCGATCATCTGACAGGCGTTGACCGTGGCCGCCTGCAGGTCGCTCGCCACCCCGGTCGACGACTCGCCGAAGAACAGCTCCTCGGCCACCATGCCGCCGAACGCGATGTCGATCATGGCCCGGACCTCGGACTTCGACTTGGTGAACCGCTCCTCGGTCTCGGAATGGCTGAGGAGGCCGAGGGCGTCCTTGCGCTTGACGATGGTCAGGACCTCGAGCTTGCGGCCCTTGCCCACCAGCCAGGCGACAGTGGCGTGCCCGGCCTCGTGGGTGGCGATCGAGCGCCGTTCCGCCTCGGTGTACTCGACCGGCTGCGCGAGTCCGATCTCCTCGGTCATCTTGGCCTGCTGGATGTCGTTCCACGAGAGGCGGTTGGCCCCACGGCGCAACGCCCACACGAGTGCCTCGTCGAGCAGGTGCTCGATCATCACGGGGGAGTAGCCGGCGGTCAGGGCGGCCAGTGTCTCGCGTCGGGACTCCTCGTCGAGCTCGGCCTCGTGGGCCTTCTTGTCGAGGTAGTAGTCGATGATGTCCCGCCGGCCGACCCGTCCCGGGAGGCCGAAGTAGATGTTGCGGTCGAACCGTCCCGGGCGCACCAGTGCGGCGTCGAGGTCCTCGGCCCGGTTGGTCGCCCCGATGACCAGGATGTTGGCCGGGGTGAAGATCGGCTTGCGCAGCTTGTGTCCGTCGGGCAACCACGCGTTGACGGCCTCCACGATCTTGCCGCGGAACCGGATCGACCACGGGGTCTGCTCGAACGACTGGAGCTGGATGAGCAACTCGTTGACCACCCCGGGGACGCCCTCACCCTGGGTGCCGCCCGAGCCCCGCTTGGCGCCGATGGCGTCGAGTTCCTCGATGAAGCCGATGGCCCCGCCCTCACGACGGGCCTGGCGTCGCAGCTCCTTGAAGTAGGAGCGGATCTTGCGGTTGGTCTGGCCGTAGAACATGGACTGGAAGGCGGAGGAGGATACGAACAGGAACGGGACGCCGGCTTCGGAGGCCATGGCCTTGGCCATGTAGGTCTTGCCGGTTCCCGGGGGACCCTCGAACAGGATCGCCTTGCGGGGCGTGCCGCCCATCTGCTCGTTGAAGGTGCGGTAGGCGAGGAAGAGGTTCAGGGTCTTGGTGACCTCTTCGACCAGCCCCTCGGAGCCCCGCACGTCGTCGAAGGTCATCGTGAGCTCATCGGGGCGGAAGAGGATGTGCGGCGACCGTCCGGCGGCCAGCATCGGCACGACCATCACCATGGACAGGATCAGGATCAGACCGAGCGGGAGCAGATAGGGCGTCAGGGACGAGGGGATCGAGGGCGACGGTAGCGATGCGCCGGGGTCGAACACGTCGCGGAGCACGAGAAGCGTGGCGATGATCCCGAGGACGACGCACAGTCGCTGCAGGCGGGAGGACCGCGCACGGGCCTTGTGGGCCCCGACGTCCGTGGTGGCCATCGTCGCCACACCGGAACCGGCGAGAGCCCCCAGACCGTCGATGTCGCTCACCTGCGGTGCAGCCATGGTCGTGCTCCGTCCTGGGCAGCCCCGAATCGGCTGCCCGTGCCATTCGGGCGAGGTCGCCGGCTGGAACCGACGACGACATGTCCAATCAGGACGAACACCGAGGGTGGAGGCGTCGACCTGCTGCGAACCTACGGGTCGGTCCCTCGGGCGGTCAACAGAGTCCACGCAGGGTGACCGGATCGGTGCAAACCGGCGGTACTGCAACCGAACGGCCACGCTGGGTGGGCGGTCACCCGGTCCGATCGGGTCGATCAGGCGTGGAGGCGCCTACTTCGGTACCGGGAACTCGCGTACCTGGAAGTCCGAGAGCACCGTCGGGCACAGCGAGGCCGAGGACAGGACGCACGACTCTGCGGCCACGGCGACCGGCGAGCCGTACGAGACGGCCGACGGGACCTGGGGGAACAGCACGACACCCGAAGCCACCAGCTGGCCCCCCGACGCAGCCAGGCTCCCGACCACGCCGCCCGAGTCGACCACGGCCGTCACGTCCGGGGTGAGGACGTTCGTGAGTTCCCCGGACGGTTTGGTGGTCGAGCAGCCCGCACGCTCCGACTGCCACGACGGGATGGTGAAGAACGGGCACACCAGGTCGATGCCGGCGTTCGTGCCGGTCGTGGCCCACGTGGCGAAGACGCCCTCGGTGCCCGGGGCGGGCGGACCGGTGGTCGGCGGGTTGGGATCGTTCGCCGGGAAGACGGCCAGCGTGGTGGACCCGGGTGCGGCGATGGCGGCACTCTGACCCGTGGTGTTCACCCCGAGCGGCGCGGTGGTCGAGGTCGTGGCGCCGTAGGCCGCCGTGCTCGTCGGCGACGCTGCCCCCGTGGACTGGCCGGCCGCGCCCGGCTGCACGAGGGCACAGTCCCATCCGGACGGTCCGAGCAGGATGTGCACGCCGTCGGTGTAGAAGGTCACCTTGCCCACGAGGGAGGTGGGCACGGGGGCGGTGATGATCGAGGGGTTCCAGCCCGAGGAGGCCTTGATGGCCGCCCCGCCGTCGGAGGGGTCGGTGCAGGCGACGACCGGGAACGCCACGGCCACCTCGCCGTTGATCGGGACGGTGGTCGACGGCGCGGCGCCGGTGGTGGACGTGGTCGAGCCGTCGCTGTTGGACCCGGTGGAACCGATGAGGGAGGATCCGCAGCCCGCGAGCAGCGCACAGCCCGCCACGGCCGTGGCCAGGCTCCCCAGACGGCGGCTGACGGGGCGGGGTGTCCGGTCGACGAACGGGGTCCGGGTCATGTCCGTTGACGATAGGCCCGCCCAGCCGTGTTCCGATAGCCAGGTGGGGTTTCCGGGTGACCATGACGTTGACGTATGCGTTAAGGTGATCCCAGGGCCCGGCACGAGCGTGGGGGTCGACCGGTAGGACCGGTGGGAGCAGCGATGGCCGTGATCGAGCAGGTAACACCTTCCGGGGACCGCAGGGCCCGCCGCGCCGCCCGGCTGCGCGCCGACCCCGCTTCGTTGCCCGCCAACTACCGGTGGATGGCGCTCTTCATCTCGACCCTCGGGATGCTGATGGCCACCATCGACAGCTCGATCGTGCTGATCTCGCTGCCCGACATCTTCCGGGGCATCGGGATCGACCCGCTCCAGGCGGGCAACACCTTCTACCTGCTGTGGATGATCCTGGGGTTCCTGGTCGTCACCAGCGTCCTCGTGGTGACCCTCGGCCGCATGGGGGACATCTACGGACGGGTGCGGATCTACAACCTCGGCTTCGCCGTGTTCACGTTCTTCTCGTTGATGCTCTCGATCACCTGGATGACGGGGCACGCGGCCGGCGTGTGGCTGATCGTGATGCGGATCTTCCAGGGCGTCGGGGCGGCCATGCTGATGGCCAACTCGGCGGCCATCCTCACCGACGTCTTCCCGGACAACAAGCGGGGGATGGCGCTCGGCATCAACCAGGCGGCCGCGCTGAGCGGCACGTTCATCGGCCTCGTGCTCGGTGGCGTGCTCGCCCCACTCAACTGGCGGTGGATCTTCCTCGTCTCCGTGCCCATCGGACTCCTCGGCACCATCATGGGCTACCGCGAACTCCGCGAGACGAGTCCGCGCCGACCCGCCCGCATCGACTGGCCCGGCAACATCACCTTCGCCCTCGGCCTGATCCTGGTCATGATCGGGATCACCTACGGCATCGAGCCGTCCGGCGGTCACGTGATGGGGTGGACCAACCCGGTGGTCATCGGCGCGCTGGTGGGCGGCGTGGCATTGCTGCTCGTGTTCTGCGTGATCGAGACCCGGGTCGCCCAGCCCATGTTCCGGCTCCAGCTCTTCAAGATCCGCGCCTTCACCTCGGGTGTGATGGCGAGTTTCCTGGCCGCGCTCAGCCGCGGCGGACTCATGCTCATGCTGATCATCTGGCTGCAGGGGATCTGGTTGCCGCTCCACGGCTACGCCTTCACCGAGACCCCGCTGTGGGCCGGGATCGCCATGTTGCCGCTGACACTGGGCTTCCTCATCGCCGGACCGCTGTCGGGCGTGCTCTCCGACCGCTTCGGGCCCCGCCCGTTCGCCACCGGCGGCATGCTCGGCACGGCGACCTGCTTCATCCTTCTCGAACTGCTGCCCGTCGACTTCCCCTACTGGCTGTTCGCGGTGCTGTTGCTGCTGACCGGGCTCAGCATGGCGTCGTTCGGCTCTCCCAACCGGGCCGGCGTGATGAACAGCCTGCCCGCCGAGCACCGCGGGGCCGGGTCGGGCATGAACACCACGTTCCAGAACTCCGCCCAGGTGCTCTCGATCGGCATCTTCTTCACCCTGATGATCGTCGGCCTCACCGCGACACTGCCGGCGCACCTCTTCAACGGGCTTACGGCCCACGGGGTGCCGGTCGACGTGGCCGACCGGGTGGCCCATCTGTCGCCGGTGTCGACCCTGTTCGCCGCGTTCCTCGGGTACAACCCCGTCCAACACCTGGTCGGGACCCACGTGCTGGCCCAGCTCACCCCTGCCCAGCAGGCCACACTCACCGGCCGGGCCTTCTTCCCCCAACTCATCAGCGGTCCCTTCCTCGCCGGATTGCACGCGGCCCTGGACTTCGCCATCGTGGCCAGCCTGGCGGCGGCGTGGGCCTCCTGGCGGCGGGGTGGCCGCTACGTCTACGCCGAGGGCGACGAGGCCGATGCCGAAGGCGATCAGCAGGTCGGTCAGCAGGTCGGTCACCACGACGGCCGCGGCGAGGACCGGGACACCGGCCGGGTCCTCGTGAGCGGCGACCTCGCCGCCGCGGAGGCCGTCGGGGCGGACACCGAGGCACTTCCGTGAGTCCGGCCGACACGAGCACCGGACGGGATGCCGTCCTGCGCATCGGTGAGCTCGCGCACCGGACGGGCGTGACCACCCGGACGCTCCGCTACTGGGAGGAGCTCGGACTGCTGCGACCGAGCGATCGTCGGGGCGGCGGCGAGCGCCTGTACCTACCGACCGACATGGCCCGGGTCATCCGCATCCGCGATCTCCAGGAGCTGCTCGGGTTCTCACTGGCCGAGGTCCGGGTGGTGCTGGAGACCGAGGACATCGACGCCCTCGACCGGGCCCGCTCCGAGTTCCGGTGGGGCGATGCCGATGTCGCCCATCGACGCGCCTTGCTCGCCGACGCCGTCGAGGCGAACCGCAGGCTGCTGTCCCGCCTCGACGACACCCTGGTCCGAATCCGCGCCTTCCGCGACGAGCGGGCGGCCAAGGGGGAGCGGCTGTCCGACCTGCTCGCCGAACTCGATCCCACGACCACACTCCCGGAAGGAGCGCCATGACCATCGGAGACCTGCAGGCTGAAACGGTGACCATCACCGGCCATGACGGCGACGAGATCGAGGCCTATCGGGCCGTTCGCGTGGGCGGACCGCCCGCCGGCGCGGTGGTGGTGATCCACCACATGCCCGGCTACGACGAGGCCACCAAGGAGATCACCCGTAAGTTCGCGGCCAACGGGTACCTGGCGCTGATGCCCAACCTGTACTTCCGCGAGGCGCCGGGGGCCAGTCCCGATGATGCCGCCGCGACCGCCCGGGCGAACGGAGGTGTGCCCGACGACCGTCTGGTCGGCGACGTGGCCGGAGCTGCGGCCCATCTCCGGGCGCTGTCCGGCTCCAACGGCAAGGTCGCCACCATCGGCTACTGCTCCGGTGGACGCCAGTCACTCCTGGCGGCCTGCAGCCTGCCCCTCGACGCGGCCGTCGACTGTTACGGCGCGTTCGCGCTCACGGCACCGCCCGACGAATTCCCCCTGCGGGTCACCCCGCTCGGGGACCGGGTGACGGACCTGTCGTGTCCCCTGCTCGGACTCTTCGGAGCCGACGACCAGTACCCGGGGCCCGAGGAGGTGGCCGAGCTGGAACGGATCCTCGTGGCGGCCGGCAAGGACGTGGAGGTCCACTCGTACGAGGGCGCCGGTCACGCCTTCTTCAACACCGACCGACCGAGCTTCCGGCCCGAGGCGGCCCTCGACGGATGGGAACGGATCTGGGACTTCTTCGGCCGGCACCTGGCGGACTGAGTCCCCGGGGACGGCACCGGGCCGGACGACCCGCCCCGTCACGACCCACCCCGTCACGACCCGCCTGCTCACGATTCACCCCATCACGATTCAACTAGGACGCTCCGACGAGCAAGGGAAGGACAGCGACATGTGCACCTACCGGACGACGACCCTCGAGGTCGAGGGCAGCGGCAAGGGAGCGATCGGCTGGTTTCCGTTG
>Ga0302157_10002048_pt1 | contig 24067 bp, 26 predicted proteins | sample I_Bog_N3_3_FD_193502 | JGI IMG/M metagenome (GOLD analysis project Ga0302157, IMG submission 193502) | Peat permafrost microbial communities from Stordalen Mire near Abisko, Sweden - I_Bog_N3_3 | ecosystem: Environmental > Terrestrial > Soil > Wetlands > Peat | place: Sweden: Abisko, Stordalen... | reverse complement strand
CGGCGATCAATTCATCGTCGCCTGCGTCTGCATCGGCATGTTGTGCGGCGGCGCCTTCGCGATGGCGACGATCCCCGTCGCGGTCATCGCCTATGCCTTGCCGCTGGCCGGGGGCTGCCTGGGGGCGCTGGTGTGGCAGTCTCGCGAGCCCGTTCACTTCCTCACGGCGCCGCTTTTGCTCAGCTACGCCGGAATCCTGATTGGCGGCGCGTCCTCGCACGCCCGCTCCTTCGTCGACAAGGTCGTCGCGCAAATCCGCGCCGAGTCGGCGGCGCGGCATGATCCCTTGACCGGGCTGCCCAATCGCGCCGCTTTCAACGCCGCGCTCGAAGAGGCCTTCGATCGCTTCGCGCGTTATGGCGAACGCTTCGCCCTGCTTTACATCGATCTCGACGACTTCAAGGTGGTCAACGACCGATGGGGCCATCAGGCCGGCGACCAACTGCTTCGGCTTGCCGCCAACCGCTTGAGCGACGCGCTCGATGAACGCGGAATGCTCGCGCGTCTCGGCGGCGACGAGTTCGCCATGATCGTGCGCGGCGTTTTCGACGCGACGCAGACGTCTCATCTCGCCGTCGATATCGGATGCCGTTTCGACGCCACCTTCGCGCTCGACGCCGGCCTCGCGCATTGCGGCGCCAGCGTCGGCGCGGCGCTCGCCCCGACCGACGGCGCCGACGCCGAGAGTCTGCTGCGCGCCGCCGATTCCGCGCTCCATCTCGCCAAACGCGGCGCGAAGGACATCGGCCCGGCGACCCCGGACCATCGGCATACGCGCCATCGTCGCGAACTGACGCAAGACATGAAGGCCGCGCTCGCCCGCGAGGAATTCGTGCTCAAATACCAGCCGATCCAGAATTTGCGCACCGGGCGCGTCGAGGGATTCGAGGCGCTGGTGCGCTGGCGTCATCCGCGTCTGGGCCTGATCCCCCCGGCGCAGTTTGTCGAGATCGCGGAGAAGACCGGGATCATCCATGAACTGGGCGAATGGATTCTGCTCGAGGCTTGCCGCGAGGCCGCGTCCTGGCCGGTCCCCGCGCGCGTCGCCGTCAACGTCTCGGGCGAGCAACTCTGCGACGCCTCGATCGACCGCGTCGTCGAAACCGCGCTGCGCCTCAGCGGCCTCGCGCCGAACCGGCTGCAAATCGAAGTCACGGAATCGGCCGTGCTCGCCGCCATGCGGGAAGCCGCCTCGGCGCTGGAGCGCATGCACGAACGCGGCGCCTCGATCGTGCTCGACGATTTCGGCACCGGCTTTTCTTCGTTCGACCACATAAGGCGGCTGCCGGTCGGCCGGCTGAAGATCGATCGATCCTTCGTCACCGGTCTTCCCGACGATCGCAAGAGCGGCGCGATCGTCGACGCCGTGGTGCATCTGGCGAAAGCGCTCGATATCGGAGTCACCGCCGAAGGCATCGAGACCGAGGCGCAGCTCGCGTTTCTGGAAAGGGCGGGTTGCTCCTCGGGCCAAGGCTATCTGTTCGCGCGGCCGTTGCCGGCCGCCGATGCGCGCGCGCTGTTGCTGGTGAATGCGCCGCGGGAGAGCGCGGTGGCGTAAGAGCTAGATCGTCAGCACGATCTTGCCCACATGCGCCGAACTCTCCATGCGCGCATGCGCCTCGGCGGCGCGCGCCAGCGGGTAGGTCGAATCGATCACCGGCTTGCATTTCCCTTCAGCCAGGAGCGGCCAGACTTTCGCGTGCAGTTCGTCGGCGATCAGCGCTTTCTCCGCGTATGAGCGTGGGCGCAGCGTCGAGCCGGTGTGGACGAGCCGCTTCATCATCAGCGGCCGCAGATCGAGCGCGACCTTGGGGCCGTGCAGGAAAGCGATCTGCACGATCCTCCCGTCGACCGCCGCCGCCGCGTAATTGCGCGGAACGTAATCGCCGCCGACCATGTCGAGAATGACGTCGGCGCCCTTGCCGCCGGTGGCTTTCTGGGTCGCCTCGACGAAATCCTGCTCGCGATAGTTGACGGCGACATCCGCGCCGATGCGCAGACATTCCGCCGCCTTCTCGGCCGAGCCGACCGTCGCGATCACCTTGGAGCCGAACGCCTTGGCGAGCATGATCGCCGTGGTGCCGATGCCGGAGGTCCCGCCGTGGATCAGCAGCGTCTCGCCCGGCTTCAGGGCGCCTCGGTCGAACACATTGGTCCAGACCGTGAAGAAGGTCTCGGGGATCGCGGCGGCCTGAATCATCGTCAGACCGGCGGGAATCGGCAGCGCGTTGCTTTCATGCGCGAGGCAATAATCGGCGTAGCCGCCGCCGGCCACCAGCGCCATCACACTCGCGCCGATCTCGTGCCGCGTCGCGCCGTCGCCGCGCGCGACCACCTCGCCCGCGACCTCGAGGCCGAGGATATCGGAGGCGCCGGGCGGCGGATTGTAGTGGCCCTGACGCTGCAACATGTCGGGCCGATTGACGCCCGCCGCCGCGACGCGAATAAGGATTTCGCCGGGACCCGGAGACGGCATCGGCCGCTCGACCAGAGTCAGCGCCTCCGGCCCGCCCGGAACGGGAGCGACGATGGCGTGCAGGGATGCGGGCAATGCGGTCATGGCTAGGCCTTCCTGAAGGAGGCGCTTTGTCGAACCGGGTCGCCGCGAAGTCAACCGACCGGCGCGACGATTCCATCGACCGGCGGCGCGGCTTTGAACGCGGGCAAAGCTTCCGCGCGCGCGGTGAAAGCGGCGAGGCGAGGATAGAGTTTAGCGTCGACGAGGTCCGCGACCATGACCTGCGTGAAGGAGAACGCGCAGGCGACGCTGATGTCGCAGAGCCCCAGCGCGCCGCCGTCGACCCAGCCGGAAGCCGGAACTTCGCGCTCCAGCGATTCGAGCCCGACGTTCAACTGCCCTACGACCCGCGCGACCCAGCTTTCGCTGCGCTGCGCCGGCGTGCGCAGCGCGCGCTCGTAATGAAACTGCACCGCCTTCTCGCAGACGATCAGCGCGAGGCCGGTCGCGCGCAACGCCGGCAGGCTGGTCGGCCGCAGCGCGGCGAGCGCGGGCGAGAGCGTTGCGAGGTGGTCGAGGATGAGGCCGGAATCGATGAGCACGGTCCCGTCGTCGGCAACGAAGCTCGGCGCCTTCAGCAACGGACTGAGCTTGGCGAATTCGTCGATGTGCCGGAACAGCGAAATCGGCCGATGCCGGAACGGCGCGCCCGCCGTGATCAGCGCCACGGCGACGCGGCGGACATAGGGGGAGTCGAGCATTCCGATGAGTTGCATGGCGGGTTCCGCGGCCGTGAGTTCCAGGCGAAATTAGCGGCTTCGATTGAAATGTCACGTCCCGCTCTCGGCGAACCCGCGCGGTTAACACGCCATTCATGAAATCACGCCTACCCCTGAATACACGGTCCGGCGACGTCGGGGACAATGACCATGAAGGACACGGCTTCCGAAGGTTGGTGGGGTAAACCGCTTTACGCGACGTGGGTCGGTCGCGTCCTATGGCTCTTTTTCTTGGTATTGCCCGATATCTGGAGAGGCCTGTTTCCCGAGTACTGGTCGGGTTCCTACCTGCGCTGGGGATGGTATGCGATTTTATTGGTGGTCCTGGCGTTCAGCTACTGGAAGTCCCGCGCCGCCAAGAACAAGTCGCCCTGACCCTGATGCCCCAACTCACCATCGCCGACCTCACCGAAAAATTCCCGGCCTTCCGCGTCGCGGTCATCGTCGCCGAGGGCCTGACCATCGCGCCGGATCGTTCGCCCGAACTCGCGCGCGAAATCGCCGAGGCGGAACGGCGCTGCCGCGAGCTTTGGGCGACGACCGAACTCTCCGCGATTCCCGGCGTCGCGGCTTGGCGGTCGGCGTATAAAGCGTTCGGGATCAAGAAGACCAGCTATCGCTCCTCGGTCGAGCGACTGATCAAGCGTGTGCTCGCTGGCGACGCGATTCCCAACGTCAACGCGCTGGTCGATCTCTACAACGCCGCGTCGATCGAATCGGGGTTGTGCATGGGCTGCGACGACCTCGACGCGATCGAGGGCGATCTCGCGTTTCGGTTCTCGCGCCCGGGCGACAGCTTTCTCGACATGAGCGCGGCCGAGGGCGAGGACCCCAACGATCCGCCGAAGGACGGCGAGGTCGTCTACGCCGACGGCGCCCACGTCCTCTGCCGGCGCTGGAATTGGCGGCAGGACGCGCGCTCGCTGGTCACGCCTTCGACGCGCAACATCGTCCTCACCGCGCAGTCCAACCGCGCCGGCGACGTCGAGGAGGCCGCGCGCAGGCTCATCGAAACCCTCGTTCGCGAATGCGGCGGCGAGAGCCTCGTGTTCATCGCCGATCGCGCGACGCCGACGATCGCGTTCTGATCCAAAAACGCGCTTGCGTTGCGTTGACAACAGACATAAAGATATGTTTATGTCTAAGACGTCATTGCCGCCGCAGCTCAGTTTCGACGCCCTGCTCGACGCGCTCGAGGCGGCGGGCGAGGTCACGCGGCTACGGCTGCTCGGCCTGCTCTGCGAGGCGGAACTGACGGTGAGCGAACTCGTCGCCATTCTCGGCCAGTCGCAGCCGCGCGTCTCGCGCCATCTCAAATTGCTGGTCGACGCGGGCCTCGCCGAGCGGCAGCGCGAGGGGGCCTGGGCTTTCTTCCGGCTCGCCGATCACGGCGGCGCGCTGGCGCGCGATCTCATCGCCCGCGTCGCGCTCGACGATCCGACGTTGCAATCCGACCGCGCCCGGCTCGAGGTCGCGCGCGAGGCGCGCCGCAAGCAGGCCGCCGCCTATTTCGCCGAGCGCGCCGCCGACTGGGACCGCATCCGCGCGATGCACGCCCCCGAGGAGCGCGTCGAAGCCGCGATCCTCGCGATGGTCGGCGACGCGCCGGTGCAGGCGATGCTGGATCTCGGCGCCGGCACCGGACGCATGCTCGAACTGATCGCCCCGCACGCCGTCCGCGCGGTCGGCGTCGATCTCAGCCCGGCGATGCTCAGCCTCGCCCGCGCGCGCATCGCCCAGAGCGGCCTGCGCAATGTGCAACTGCGCCAGGGCGACATCTACGCGCCGCCCGTCGAGCGCGACGCCTACGATCTCGTCGTGGTGCATCAGGTGCTGCACTTCCTCGACGATCCCGCGCGCGCTTTGCGCGAGGCGGCGCGGACGCTGCGGCCGGGCGGGCGTCTGCTGGTGGTCGATTTCGCCGCCCATACGGAAGAATATCTGCGCGAGGATTTCGCGCATCGCCGGCTCGGCTTTTCCGGCGAGGAGATCGCCGGCTTTCTCGCCGAGGCGGGGCTCGTCGATTTGCGGACGCGTCTTGTCGCGCCGGGACCCGGCGAATCCGGCAAGCTCACCGTCGCGATCTGGCTCGCGCGCGACCCGCGCGTGATCGCCGACAATATCAGAGACGCCTCCAGGGAGTTCGATTAAATGGCCCACAATCCGGTTCGCCTCAGCCGTTCCGGCTCGCCGATCCACGTTTCGTTCGAATTCTTCCCGCCCAAGAACGACGAGATGGAGAAGGCGCTGTGGGAGGCGATCGAGCGGTTGGCGCCGCTGGAGCCCAGCTTCGTCTCCGTCACCTATGGCGCCGGCGGGTCGACGCGCGCGCGCACCCACGCGACGGTCGAGCGCATCGTGCGCGACACCCATCTCAAGCCCGCCGCGCATCTGACCTGCGTCGGCGCTTCGTGCGCCGAGGTTGACCAAGTGATCCGGGATTACTGGGACGCGGGCGTGCGCCACATCGTCGCCCTGCGCGGCGATTCGGCCGGCGGCGTCGATGCGCCCTATGTCGCGCCGCCCGACGGCTATCAGACCACGCCCGACCTCGTCGCCGCGATCAAGCGTATCGGCGATTTCGAGGTCTCGGTGTCGGCCTATCCCGAGACGCATCCGCAGAGCCCGAACCTGCTGCACGACATCGAAACCCTCAAGCGCAAGGTCGACGCGGGCGCGGACCGCGCGATCACGCAGTTCTTCTTCGATAACTCGCTGTACCTGCGCTATCTCGACGTCGCGGCGGCGGCGGGGATCCATATCCCGATCGTGCCGGGCATCGTGCCGGTGCAGAATTTCAAGCAGACCGCCGGCTTCGCCAAGCGCACCGGCGCCAGCGTACCCGCCTGGCTCGCCGACCGGTTCGAAGGCCTGGAGAACGACGTCACCACCCGCCGCCTCGTCGCGGCGGCGGTCTGCGCGGAGCAGGTGCTGGATTTGATTGATCGCGGCGTCACTGAGTTGCATTTCTACACGATGAACCGGGCGGACCTCGTCTACGCGATCTGTCATCTCATCGGGCTGCGCGCGAAGCCGGGCGCGGAGGAGGCGCTGGCGGCGCGGAGGTCGTGGTGAGGCTCAACGCGCTGGGAGTCAGCGCGTGTAGGAACCCAATCCACTCAGCAGCGCCCGCAGCGTCGCGATCGTGCTCGCGTCCGCCGCGCCATCGACCCGCTCGGGCCGGAAATGCCGTTGAAACGCCGTGACGACGATCTCGGTGGCATGGTCGTAGACGCCGCTCATGTCGAGGCCGTAGCCGTAGAGCGACAGCATCGCCTGCAACCCGCGCACATGCGGCCCCTCCTGCCCGCGTCCGAACAGCGCGTCGCCTGAGATCGGCGTGGGCGCGACCCAATGGCCGACGCCGGCGCGCGCGAGCAAATCCCAGGGAAAGCGCTCGCCGGGGTCGCGCTTGCGGCCCGGCGCGATGTCGGAATGGGCGAGGAAGCGCTCGCGCCGCATTTTATGGCGCGAGCGGATGTCCTTGCAGATCGCGATGGTCGCATCGATCTGGCGGCGCGGGAACGGCGGCAGACCGCCGTCATAGCCGGGATTGCAGATCTCGATGCCGATCGAGACGGAGTTCATGTCGCGCTCGCCCTTCCAGACGCTCGCGCCCGCGTGCCACGCGCGCCGCGATTCCGGCACGAGTTGCGAAATCACGCCCTCCTCGTCGATGACGTAATGGCAGGAGACTTCGCTTTTGGGATCGCGCAGCAGCGCGATGGCGCTCTCGGCGGTCGGCATGCCGGTGTAGTGCAGGATCACGCAGTCCGGCCGCGCGGGGCCGCGCCGCTCGCCATGGTTCGGCGAGGGCAGCACGCGGCTTACGAGGGGGCTGTCGGCGGGCGGAACATCGGTCATGGCGAGCGCCCGAACGGAGAAGTAAGGGGCGCGATCATGCCGACCGCGCCCCCTGAAAGGCCGCTCAGTAATACGCGCGGCAAACGCGGTTGCCGTAATAATCATAGTAGAATTCCGCGCAGCGGCGCGGCGGCGGGGCGTAACCCGGATCTTGCGGCGTCGAGGCCGAGCCGATCATCGCGCCGGCGGTGGCGCCCGCGAGGCCGCCGAGCAGAGCGCCGCCGGGGCGGTTGGTGAGCACCCCGCCCAGAATCGCGCCCGTCGCGCCGCCGACCACGGCGCCGTTCGCCGCGTTCTGGCCTTGCGGCGTATTGCAGGCGCTCAGCGACAGCGCCGTCGCCAGAACCAGCGAGAGGCCAATAAACTTCTTCATCGTCGAAACTCTCCAAACGGGGCTTAACGCTTTGTCGTAAACTTGCACACAATTCATGAACTTAAAGTGAATCGGCGCTCGCGGCCAATTGACCGGCCGAGGGCCATAGACGCCGCGAATAAGCCATAAAACAGGAAGGACAATGGCGGAATTGCGGAGGATGCACGCGATGATTCAACTCGAAATCAATGGTCGTATTCATGCACTCGACATCGAGGCGGAAACGCCCATGCTTTGGGTTCTGCGCGACGAGCTCGGCTTCACCGGTACGAAATTCGGCTGCGGCATCGCGCAATGCGGCGCCTGCACCATCCACGTCGACGGCGTCGCGACGCGCTCCTGCCAGTTGCGGGCGGCCGACGCCGTCGGAAAGACGATCCTGACGATCGAGGGTCTCGGCGGCGGGCATCTGCACGCCGTGCAGAAGGCCTGGATCGAGGCCGACGTGCCGCAATGCGGCTATTGCCAGTCCGGCCAGATCATGGCGGCGGCGAGCCTGATCGCGCAAAACCCGAATCCGACCGACGCCGATATCGACGACGCGATGACCAATATCTGTAGATGCGGAACCTATCCCCGCATTCGCGCCGCCGTGCATCGCGCCGCCGAACTCGTCAAGATTTGAGGAGCCGCCATGACCGCACAGCTCACCCGCCGGTTGTTCGTCACGTCGAGCCTTTCGGCCGCCGGCGGCCTCGTCGTCGCCGTCGCCGCGCCGGCGTTCGCCGCCCCGCTTTCGCCCGAGCCGTGGAGCCCCGATGCCCCGCGCGAGGCCGGCGAGATCAACGCCTTCGTCGTGATCGAGCCCGACAATTCCATTCTGTTGCGCATCGCCAAATCCGAGATGGGCCAGGGCGTGATGACGTCGCTGGCGATGATCCTCGCGGAAGAGCTGGAATGCGACTTCGCCAAGGTGCGGGTCGAATACGCCTCGGCGCATCGCAATGTGACCGAGGGCGCGCCCTACCAGCGCATGGGCACCGGCGGCTCGTCCTCCGTGCGCGGCTCGCGCGTTTTCCTGCAACAGGCGGGCGCCTCGGCGCGCGCGCGGCTCGTCGCGGCGGCCGCGCGGCGCTGGGGCGTCGAGCCCTCCGCCTGCGTGGCGCGCGCCGGAATCGTCTCGAATACGGACAGCTCCGCGACCTACGGCGAGCTGGCGTCGGAGGCGGCGAAAATACCGCTGACGGCGGAGCCCGCGATCAAGACGCCTGACCAGTTCAAGCTGATCGGAACCCGCGCGGCGCGGCTCGACACGCCGCTGAAGGTCAATGGCGAGGCGGAGTTCGGCATCGATGTCCGCGCGCCCGACATGGTTTACGCGGCGGTCGCCAATTGTCCTGTGTTTGGCGGCATGCTGAAAAGCTGGGACGACGCGGCGATCAAGGGCCGGCGCGGCGTGATCGCGGTTCTGCCGGTCGAGAACGGGATCGCGGTTGTCGCCGACCGATTCTGGCGCGCCAAGCAGGCGCTCGCCGCGATGCCGATCGTCTGGGATTACGGCGCGGCGGAGGCGACCAACAGCGAGCAGTTCCGCGCGGAATATCGCGCCGCGCTCGACGGTCCGCTCGTCAACGCGGTCGATCGCGGCGATTCCGCCTCCGCCTTCGCGGCGGCGGCGAAGCTGGTCGAGGCGGTTTATGAGGCGCCGCATCTCGCCCACGCGCCGATGGAGCCGCTCAACGCGACCGCGCATTGGCGCCCCGACCGCATCGACGTCTGGATGGGCACGCAATTTCCCGAGGACGCGATAAAGTCCGCGGCTTCGGTCGGCGGAGTCGACGCCCGCGACGTCTATCTCCACAATTGTTTTCTCGGCGGCGGTTTCGGCCGGCGCGCGGTCAATGACGAATTACGTCAGGCGGTGCAACTCTCGAAGGCGGTCGGCAAGCCCGTCAAGCTCATCTGGACCCGCGAGGAAGATATCCAGCACGATCGCTATCGCCCGCAGGCGGCGATGCGCATGAAGGCCGCGCTGGGCGCCGACGGCATGCCGACCGGCTTCGCGTTCCAGACCGCCGTCGGATCGATCACGCGCTCGCTCGGCTGGGGCAAGGTGGAGAACGGCCTCGAGCCGAGCGCGGTCGAAGGCCTCGCCAACACGCCCTATCGCGCGGGCGCGCTGAAAGTCGACGCGTTGCTGAAGAACACGCATGTGCCGGTGATGTTCTGGCGCTCCGTCGGCTCGTCGCAGAACGCCTTCGCGGTGGAAAGTTTCATCGACGAGGTCGCGCACGCGGCCGGCCGGGACCCGCTCGCGTTCCGCCGCGCGCTGCTCGCGGACAAGCCTGATTTCCTCGCGGTGCTCGACAAGCTCGCCGAGAAGGGCGAATGGGGCAAGCCGATGCCGAAGGGCTCGGCGCAAGGCGTAGCTATCCATGAGAGCTTCGGCACCATCGTCGGCGAGATCGTCGAGGTCGCGGTGAGCGACAAGGGCGAAGTGAAGGTTGGACGCGTCGTCGCCTGCGTCGATTGCGGTCATGTCGTCAACCCGCTCACTGTCGAGATGCAGATCGAAAGCGGCGTGATCTACGGGCTGACGGCGGCGCTGTTCGGCGAGATCACGATTCGCGACGGCCGCGTCGAGCAGGGCAATTTCGACACCTATACGATCGCGCGCATGGCCGACGCGCCGGTGATCGAGACCCATTTCGCATTATCCGGCGGCGCCAAATGGGGCGGCGTCGGCGAGCCCGGCACCCCGCCGATCGCGCCCGCCGTCGCCAACGCGATCTTCGCCGCGACCGGCAAGCGGATACGGTCATTGCCGCTGAAGAACGCGTCGCTGGGGGTGTGACCGGGGCGATAAGGGCTGGCGCCCCCGTCCAATAGCGTGTATGAGCCCGCCATCCCATTCCTGCCCGGTTCGGCCACGCCGCCCGACCGGCCCTTTTTGTTGGAGTTTACAATGGCTGTTCCGAGACGCAAAACCTCGCCCTCGCGCCGCGGCATGCGCCGTTCGGCCGACGCCCTCAAGGCCCCGACCTATGTCGAGGACAAGGATTCGGGCGAATTGCGCCGTCCGCACCACGTCGACCTGAAATCCGGCATGTACAAGGGCCGCCAGGTTCTCAAGCCCAAGACCACCGTCGAGGCGTAAGCCTTCCCGCTCTCGAGCGGCGCGGATAAATTGAAAGCCGGCCTCGCGCCGGCTTTTTGCGTGGCGCGCGGGCCATCGCAATCGGGTGGCCAAAGGTGACAAAGAGAAGCAAGCTTCCCCTACGAATAAAGGAGGAAGCCATGCATTTCCGCGTCACGGGCCTGTCGCCCGAACCTTTCCGCCCTCTCCACGCCCTGAGCGACGAGGAATTGGCCGGGCGCGGCATGAAACGCTACGTCGTCGATGAGAAACCGGGTTTTCCCGACCGCGTCTCGATGCGCGACGCCGAGCTCGGCGAGCGGGTTCTGCTGCTGAACCACGTCTGCCAACCCGAGAACACACCCTATCGCGCGACGCATGCGATCTTCGTTCGCGAGGGATCGGAAACGACGTACGATAGTATCGACGAAGTCCCCGAGGTGATGAAGATCCGGCTTCTGTCGCTGCGCGCCTACGACGCCGACCACATGATGATCGGCGCCGATGTGGCGGAAGGGGAGCAAGTCGAGTCGCTGATCCGGCGCCTGCTGGACAACCCCGAGGTGGCCTATATCCACGCGCACAACGCCAAGCGTGGCTGCTATTCCGGCAAGATCGAGCGCGCCTGAGCGGCGTCAGCCCTTCCGCGACGCGACCACCGCGCCGCCGACGATCAGCGCGCAGGCGAGGCCCAATGAAGCCGTCGCCGGGGCGAAACCGGCGGCGACGAGAATCAGCGTCGACAGCACGGGCGCGGCGTAGGCGGCGACGCCGAGCAGCCGGATGTCGCCGTTCTTGACGCCGAAATCCCAGACGTAAAACGCGAGGCCGACCGGCCCGAGCCCGAGGCCGACGATCGCGGCCGTTTCCGTGGCGTCGGCGGGAAAGACCGTCGCTTCGAAGGCGAAATGGCAGATCGCCGCCAGCAGCGCCGTCACGAGACAGAAGCCCGCGACCGCCTCGGTCGGCGCCTTCTTCAGGAAGCGAGACAGCACCGAATAGCTCGACCAGATGAACGCGCAGCCCAGCGCGAGGACATAGCCGAGCGCCGCCTCGCTCGACAGCGCCGGCGCCCCCGCCGCGCCGCGCTTGCCCCAGAACAAGACCGCGGCGCCGGCGAAGCCGATCAGCGCGCCGACGATATGCCGCCCGCTCAGCCGCTCGCCCGGCAGCGCGGCCGACATCAGCACGATCAGCAGCGGCCAGAGATAGGCGATGAGGCTCGCCTCGGCCGGCGGGGCGAGGCGCAGCGCGGCGAAATAGAGCGCGTGATAGCCGAACAGGCCGCCGACGCCGACCGCCCAGACCGGCCAGGGCTGGATCAACGCGGCGAGCCGTCCGCGCGCGGCGGCGTAGGCGAGCCCGAGCGCGCCGCCGTTCGAGCTGGCGGCGCTGACCTTCGCGATCGGCGGGATCTTGCCGGACGCCGCCGTCATCAGCGCCAACACCGACCAGAGCGCGATGGCGCCGAGTCCGATGAGCGTGGCGGAGGTGTGCTGGCGATTGTCGGTCATGCGCCGCGCTGCTAACAGTTGATGCGTCGGAGGGGAAGGGTTCGCCTCGGCGAAAGGCGCGCGATGGACGTGATCATCTACCACAACCCCGCCTGCGGCACGTCGCGCAACGTGCTCGCGCTGATCCGCAATGCCGGGGTCGAGCCGCATGTCATCGAATATCTGAAGTGTCCGCCGACGCGCGCGCTGCTGACGCAACTGATCGCCCGCGCGGGGCTGACGCCGCGCGAGCTGCTGCGCGAGAAGGGGACGCCCTACAAGGAGCTCGGCCTCGACGACGCGAGGCTGAGCGACGACGCGCTGCTGGATGCGATGATCGCGCATCCGATCCTGATCAACCGGCCGCTGGTGGTGACTCCGAAGGGCGTGCGGCTCTGCCGACCCTCCGAGCGCGTGCTCGAATTGCTGCCGCCCCAGCGCGGCGAATTGTTCAAGGAGGACGGCGAGCGGGTGATCGACGAAAAAGGCCGCCGCGTCGCGACGGCGTGAGACGGGCTAGCCATCCTCCGTCATGGCGAGCGAAGCGATCCAGACTAAGGCTTCAGGATGCGGCTTCGTCTGGATCGCTTCGCTTTGCCCGCGATGACGGCGGGGGCAGACGTTGGCCGACCTAAATCAGGAACCCGCGCATGCGCATGAAGCCGACCCGTCCTTTCATTTCCCTCGCGCTCCTCATCGCGCTGGTGGCCCCCCTCCCCGCCTACGCGGATCCCGCGCCGCTGATCTCCGATTTCGCCACCGCGCTCCCAGTCGTCGCCATGCACGGCATGGTGGTCAGCCAGGAGGCGGCGGCTTCGAAGGTGGGGCTCGACATCCTGAAGCGCGGCGGCAACGCGGTGGACGCCGCGGTGGCGGTCGGGTTCGCGCTCGCGGTGACGTTGCCGCGCGCGGGCAATCTGGGCGGCGGCGGCTTCATGCTGATCCATCTCGCGGACGGGAATCGCACCACCGCGATCGATTACCGCGAGACCGCGCCCGCGCTGACCACGAAGGACGTGTTCATCGACGCCAACGGCGAGGCGGACCCGTTCAAATCGCGCTTCAGCGGGCTCGCGATCGGCGTGCCCGGCACGGTGGCGGGGATGGAATTGGCCTGGCGCAAATACGGTTCGGGCAAGTTCAGCTTCGCCGATCTCGTCGCGCCCGCCGCCGAACTCGCGCATAGAGGCCTCACCGCGGACGAGGACCTCGTCGATTCGCTCCCGCTCGCGCGGCTTTATCTCGCGCGGCACCCGTCCAGCGCGCGCATCTACCTGAAGCCCGATTTCAGCACGCCTCAGGCCGGCGACCACCTTGCGCTCGACGATCTCGCGGCGACGCTCGACCGTCTCGCGAAGGAGGGACCGGACGGTTTCTACAAGGGCCAGGTGGCGGAAAGAATAGTCACGGCGGTGCGCGAAATGGGCGGGCGGATGACGCTCGACGATCTCTCCGGCTATCGCGCGGTCGAGCGCGAGCCGGTGCGCGGGACCTATCGCGGCCATGAGATCGTCTCGATGCCGCCGCCCTCGTCGGGCGGCGCGCATGTCATCGAAATCCTCAACATCCTCGAGGGCTTCCCGCTGAAAGCGCAAGGGCTGAATTCCGCGGCGACGATCCACGACATGGCCGAGGCGGAGAAGCTCGCTTACGCCGACCGCGCGCGCTGGCTCGGCGATCCCGACTTCCTCAAGATCCCGCTGAAAGGCCTGACCTCCAAGCCATATGCGGACGCGCTTCGCGCGACGATCTCGCCCGACCGCGCGCGGCCGGCGGTCGAGATCATGCCCGGCGATCCCCAGCGCTACGAGAGCGATCAGACCACGCATTATTCGATCGTCGACGCGGCCGGCGACGCCGTCGCCAACACCTATACGCTCAACCTCCCCTATGGTTGCGGCCTCGTGGCGGAGGGCACCGGCGTGTTGCTCAACAACGAACTCGACGATTTCGCCGCCAAGCCCGGCGCCTCCAACGCCTTCGGCCTGATGGGCGGCGACGCCAACGCGCCCGGCGCGAACAAGCGCCCGCTGTCGTCGATGAGCCCGACGCTGGTGTTCAAGGACGGACAATTGGAGCTGGTGACCGGCAGCCCCGGCGGCTCGCGCATCATCACGACGGTGTTGCAGGTCGTGCTCAACGTCATCGAACACGGCCTCAACGTCGCCGAGGCCGAGGACGCGCCGCGCATCCACGATCAAGGCTTTCCCGACGAGTTGCGCATCGAGCGCGGCATTTCGCCCGACACGGTGCGTCTGCTGGAGGCGATGGGGCACAATGTCGTGGTGCGCGAGTCCATGGGTTCCGCCAACACGATATCGCGCGACAAGAACGGCGTGCTGATGGGCGCTTCTGACCCGAGGCAGCGCGGGACGCTGGCCGTGGGGTATTGAGCGATGGCAGCGGATCAGGTCATCGAAGCGGCTCTCTTTTTCGTGCTTCTGGCGCAATTCGCGGCGGTGCTGGGGACGTTGCCGCGGCGCGGCGTCGGCTCAATCGCGCTTTGTAATGCGGTGTTCGCGATAGGAGGGGGTGTGCTGCTGCTAGGCGCGCTCGCGCGGGGGCCGGGCGAGTGGGCGGAAGGTCTTTATCCCGCGATGATGGGATTGCTGTTGTTCGAGGTGGCGACGCTGGCGACCTCGATCGGCTGGGCGCGGCTGCGCGAGAATTGGCTGGGGCGACTCGCGATCGTCGAATTCGCGCCACATGTGCTGACGACGCTGGCGGCGCTGTTGTTCATGTTCACGTTCCAGGTGAAGCTGGAGCTGTGAGATATTGTTGACGCGGTCGATGACCGTGTCCGGGGCCTTCGGCGCGAAACGGCGCTTTCGCGCCGGACGCGCTCGACGCGCGCGTCCACAGGCGATCCGCCGCTTTCTTCCTTTGGCCGCTCCGTGCCATAAGGCGCGCCGAACCCCGCGAGGATTTTCCCGATGAGCCGCCTTTGGAGCGCCCTGGCGCGCGACCTGACCCCTTATGTTCCGGGCGAGCAGCCGCGCATCGCCGATCTCGTCAAGCTCAACACCAACGAAAGCCCGCTCGGGCCTTCGCCGCGCGCGCTCGAAGCGATCCGCGACTCCGCGAATGATGACCTGCGGCTCTATCCTGATCCGGAGGCGACCCAGTTACGCGAGGCGCTGGCGGCGTATCATGGCCTCAAGCCGGATCAGGTTTTCGTCGGCAACGGCTCGGATGAAGTGCTCGCGCATACCTTCGTCGCGCTGCTGAAGCAGGATGCGCCGCTGCTGTTTCCCGACGTCACCTACAGTTTCTTTCCCGTCTATTGCCGGCTGTTCGACATCGCGCACGAGACCATCGCGCTCGACGACGCGATGCGGGTGCGGATCGCCGACTATCGCCGGTCGGCGGGCGCGATCATTCTCGCCAATCCCAACGCGCCGACCGGCGTCGCGCTGCCGCGCGCCGAGATCGCGGCGCTGCTCGCCGAGCATCCCGACAAGCCGGTGGTGATCGACGAGGCCTATGTCGATTTCGGCGGCGAGAGCGTGGTCCCGCTGATCGCCACGCATCCGAACCTGCTGGTCATCCAGACGATGTCGAAGTCGCGCGCCTTGGCGGGGCTGCGCGTCGGTTACGCCCTCGGCGACGTCGGTTTGATCGAGGCGCTGCGGCGCGTGAAGGACAGTTTCAACTCCTACCCGCTCGGCCGCCCGGCCCAGGCGGGCGCCATCGCCTCGATCGCCGACGAGGCCTATTTTCAGTCGAGCCGAGCGGCGGTCATGCACGGGCGCGAGCGGATGACGGAAGGGCTGAAGCGGCTCGGCTGCGAGGTTTTGCCCTCGACCGCCAATTTCGTGTTCGCGCGGCATCCCGCCCACGAAGGCGCCGCCCTGACGCGCGCCTTGCGCGCGCGCGCGGTGCTGGTCAGGCATTTCGCGAAGCCGCGGATCGCCGATTATCTGCGGATCACGGTCGGGGCGGAGCGGGAGATCGACAGGTTGCTGGCCGCGCTGAGGGAGTGCGTAAGCGCCGGGTGATTCATTCACTGTCAGACCCGCGAAAGCGAGTATCCAGGCTAAGCCGCAAATGAAGGCGCGAACCCAGCGATGGCTGCTTCCGTTCGCTCTGGATTCCCGCTTTCGCGGGAATGACACGCCACGGACTAGGCGTTCCCGTGCGTCTCGAACATCGCCAGATCCATCGCCTCGCGCGCGGTCCTGCCGGCCCAAAGCACGAACTGGAACGCCTGATAATAGGTCTCGCAGGCCTTCAGGGCGGCGTTGACGATGGTGCGGCATTGCAGGTCGCTCGCCTGCGCGCCGCCGGCCAGACAATGGGCGTGGCGGAACATCACGATGTCCTCGCGGCTCCACAGATCGAAATGGCCGAGCCACAGTTGCTCGTTGATCAGTTGCACCAGCGCGGTGATGTCGGCGCGCTTGCGCCCGGGGATCTTGAGATCGAAGGAGCAGCTGACATGCAGCGATTCCATGTCGGGCAGCCAGGTGAACGCGACCTCGTAGTGCGCCCACACCCCGGCGACGAGGATCGAGATTTCGTCTTCGTCCGCGCGGTCGAACGCCCATTCGTTGAGCGCCGCCAGGCGCTCGACGACATCCACGGGATGTTCCGGCCGATCGGCGGATTCGTTTTGTGAGGGCGTCATTTACAGGCTTTCGGAGGGCGTTGGCGGGACACATGGCACGTTACGCACATCCGAGCGGCGAAGCTTGACAGCTCCGAATCACCCGCCACGAACCTACATGCCCGCGCGCCGCTCGAATAGGGCAAAAGTCCCTGATTCGAGCCTCGGCGTAAACCTTCCGTTAGGACTCGTCCACAGAATCTCTCAAACGAATCAACTTGATCGCCGAGTCAAAGCGGATTCGCGGGCGCCGTCGCGAGCTTGGCTTCCAAGGCGGCGATTCGCGCTTCGAGCTTGTCGTTCTGAGCGCGCGCGAGCACGGCCATTTCGCGAGCGGCCTCGAATTCCTCGCGGCTCACCATGTCCATTCCGGCGATCAGGCGCTCCAGTTGGGTGCGCGCGAGCGTCTCGACCTCGCGCCTCGCGCCGCCCGCGATGCCCGCCGCGTCCGTCATCAAGCGCGAAATGTCATCGAAAATCCGACCGCGGGTCTGGGGCATCGCGAAGTCTCCATCGGCGCCCTAGCGCGCCATCGCGCCCTATGTGGCGCGGCGCGCGCACAGGCGCAATAGGTCGATGTGGCGCGGGCGACGCGGCCGTGGCATGACGCATGCCCCACGAGGTCCGACATGCCGCACACGAAATCGAAAAGCGCGCCGCCGCCGCGCGCGGAACTTCGGCCCCACGAGGTCAGCGCCCACGGCGAGACCTGGCGCGATGATTACGCCTGGATTCGCGCCGACAACTGGCGTGAGGTGTTGCGTGATCCCGCCGCGCTGCCGCGCGACATCCGCGATCTCCTGGAGGCGGAAAACGCCTATGCGGAAGACGCGCTTGGATCCACGCACGCCCTGCAACGCCAACTCGCGCGTGAAATGCGCGCGCGGCTGAAAGAGGACGACAGCGAACCGCCGACGCCGGATGGGCCGTTCAGCTATTACTCGCGCTTTCGCCACGGCGGACAGCATCGCGTCTATTGCCGCCGCCCGCGCGCGGGCGGCAAGGAAAGCGTGCTGCTCGACGGCGACGCGCGCGCTGAAGGCGCCGCGTTCTTTTCCATGGGCATGTCGCGCCATTCGCCCGACCATAGCCGCCTCGCCTGGAGCGCCGACGACAAGGGCTCCGAGATGTATGCGATCCGGGTGCGCGATATCGCCGCGGGGGAAGACCTTCCCGATCTCGTCGAGAACGCAAGCGGCGAAATCGTCTGGACGCGCGATTCGCAAGGCTTCCTCTACATCCTGCAGGACGAAAACCATCGGCCTTGCCGGGTCATGTGGCATCGTCTCGGCGCGCCTGCGTCCGAGGACGTCCGCGTGTTCGAGGAGGCGGACCCGGCCTGGTTCATCAGCGTCACGTCTTCCAGGCTCGGGCGGCGCGCGTTCATTCGCGTCCACGGCCACGACGCGATGGAATCGCACGTCGTCGATCTCGACGACCCCGGCGCCCCGCCGCTGTTGATCGCGCCGCGCCGGTCCGGTCTGCGTTACGAGGCGCTCGATCACGGCGACGCGTTCTACATCAAGACCAACAGCGGCGGCGCGCGGGATTTTCAGATCGTCGTCGCGCCCAGCGACGCGCCGGAGGAGGCGAACTGGCGGCCGTTCCTGCCCGCCAGGGACGGGCGGTTGATCGAGAACGTCGCAATCTTTCAGGACTATTTCGTCATGCTCGCGCGCGAGGAGAACGCGCCGAGGCTGATCATCCATGAATTCGCGAGCGGCGAGAGCCACGAAATCGCGTTCGAGGCGCGCACCTATTTTCTCAAACTCGAGACCGTCTACGAGTTCGCGTCCTCGGTGTTCCGCTTCAGCTATTCCACGATGGCGTGCAGCCAGGAAACCTATGATTACGACATGGCGTCGCGGGAACGCATCCTGCTGAAAAAACAGATGACGCCTAGAGATTTTGACCCGAGCGCCTATGTCGTCAAGGCGCTGATGGCGCCGACGCCGGATGGCGAAAGCGTGCCGATCTCACTGCTCGCGCGCCGAAGCACGCCGCTCGACGGCACCGCGCCGCTGCTGATCTACGGCTACGGCGCCTACGGTCACGTCATGGACGCCAATTTCTCGACCAACCGCCTTTCGTTGGTCGATCGCGGCTTCGTCTACGCCATCGCGCATGTGCGCGGCGGCACGGAGAAGGGCTTTCGCTGGTACGAGGAGGGCAAACTCGAGAAGAAGGCGAACACGTTCGTCGATTTCCTCGCGGTGACGCGCCATCTCATCGCCACCGGCCACGCCGATCCGCGCCGGATCATCGCCCATGGCGGCAGCGCGGGCGGCATGTTGATGGGCGCCATCGCCAACCAGGCGCCCGAACTCTACGCCGGGATCATCGCCGACGTTCCCTTCGTCGACGTGCTCAACACGATGCTCGATGCGACGTTGCCGCTGACGCCTCCCGAATGGCTCGAATGGGGCGATCCAATCCGCGATGTTTCCGCGTTCGCGGCGATCCGCGCCTATTCCCCCTACGACAACGTCCGCGCCGAGAGATACCCCGCGATCCTCGCGCTCGCCGGCCTCGCCGACCCGCGCGTCACCTATTGGGAGCCGGCGAAATGGGTGGCGAGGCTACGCGCGACGATGACCGGCGGCGGCCCGATCCTGCTGCGCACCGCGATGGAAGCCGGCCACGCCGGCGCGCCGGGGCGGTTCGATCGCCTGGACGAGGTCGCGCGGGCGTATGCGTTCGCGATCGCGGTGGCGGAGGGGAAGATAGGGGGAGGCGTTGTCATTCCCGCGAACGCGGGAATCCAGAGCGCCACGTGAGCCCAAGATGGAAACCGGGACGGTTCGAACCGCGGCAAAGTCGGGATGCCCGCTTTCGCGGGCATGACACTCGCGCGCGCGACACCACGCCACATCCCCATCTCGTATTTTTTTGATCTTGATCAAAACCTGAAAATGCTGCATTGCAGCATCGCCCCGACGCGACCGCGTGGGCGAACCAAAAAATCAGGAAAACATCATGGATCAGGTTGGGCGTCTCGCGCTTCGCGTACCCGTGCTCGGTTGGCTGCTTCGCGACGCGATCAACGGCCTTCCCGAAGCGAAATATTATTTCGCCGTCAACTGCTTGGCCGTGCTCGTCGCGGCGATTTATTTCATCGGCTATCCCTTCGTCATCACGCTCGCGCTGACGATGACGGCGATGGCGCTCTCATTGATCGTGTTCATGACCGCGCAGGATTCGTTCTCGAAAGGCAACCGCGAGGATCTGGCGAAAATGAAGCGGGCGCCGCGACGCGCGATCTGAACTTACTCGTCGTCCCCGGCGTCGCCCTCGACGCTCGGCCGCTCCGAACCGGGGATGACATAGGTCCCCTTCAGCCAGCGATGCAGGTCGACGTCGGCGCAGCGACGCGAGCAGAACGGATCGTATTTGGGATCGCGCGGCTTGCCGCAGATCGAGCAGGTCTTGACCGGTTCGCCGCGTGGGGCTTTGGGGCGAGCCTGGCTCATGCCGCCACCGGATTCCATGAGGCGTAGGGCGTGTAGCCCTCGCCCGACAGCATCGCGGCGGTCTCCGCCAGCGGCAAGCCGACGACGCTGGTGTAGGAGCCGATCAGGCGCACCACGAAGCCGCCAGCGAGCCCTTGTATGGCGTAGCCGCCCGCTTTGCCGCGCCATTCGCCGCTGGCGAGATAGGCGGACATTTCCTCGCGCGAAAGCCGCTTGAACCGCACGCGCGTCTCGACGAGGCGTTGCCGCCTCCCCCCGCCCGGGGTCGTCAGCGCGAGGCCGGTGTAGACGCGATGCGCGCGCCCTGAGAGCAGGCGCAGGCAGTCCTCGGCTTCGTCGAGAATTTCGCATTTGGGCAGAATGCGCCTGCCGACGCACACCACCGTATCGGCGCCGAGCACCAACGCGGGCCCGATCTCGGCGCGTTTGCGCGCGATGGCGTCCGCGATATCGGCCTTCTCGACGCTGAGTCGCTGCGCGAGGGCGCGCGGCGATTCGTTTCGGCCCGGCGTCTCCTCGATGTCGGCGGGGATGACCGCGTCCGGTTCGATCCCGATCTGGGCGAGCAGCGCCAGACGACGGGGCGAGCCCGACGCCAGGACGAGGCGCGGACGCGTCTTCGTCTCGCTCACGCGATCAAGCTCATGACGGACATCCCTAGGGGCCTGATTACTTGAACCGGTAGGTTATACGACCCTTGGTGAGGTCATAGGGCGTCATTTCGACCAGGACCTTGTCGCCCGCGAGAACGCGGATGCGGTTCTTGCGCATCTTGCCGGCGGTATGGGCGATGATCTCGTGATCGTTTTCGAGTTTGACGCGAAACGTCGCGTTGGGCAGCAGTTCCACCACGAAACCCGGAAACTCCAGTAATTCTTCCTTCGACATTGGGGCCTTTCTTTGGTCGCCGCGAGAACAGCCTCGACATGAGCGACGCCGCCTCGCGACGGCTTCCCGCGCCTGTCGGCGCGAAGCGCGCAGAGCCTATATGAATACGTGCGAAGAGGAAACCGCTTTAGCCGCTTTAGCCGCGAAAGCCCCCCGACTCGACACGTTTCAACCGTTTTGCTTTTGCAATCGCTGGAAATGGCGGATGCTGAACGGGATTGTCGCGAGATAGAGCAGCGAAAGCGCGATCAAGGCCTGCAGCGGATAGTTGGCGATGAAAAGCACGGCCGCCGCGACGGCGATCAAAACGCCGGCGACATATTCGCGCGGCACGCGGCCGATCGACTTGCCGGAGAAATGCGGCACCCGGCTTGCCATCAGCAGCGCGACGATCACGACATAGGCGGCCTCCAGCGCGATCCAGAATGGCGAGGCCGCGCTGGCGCCCGAGCCCAGGAACTTCAGATAGACTGGCAGCAGCCCGACCACGGCGCCCGCCGGCGCGGGCATGCCGACGAAGAAGCTCTTGCGCCACGCCGGCATGTCGGGATCGTCGATCATCACGTTGAAGCGCGCGAGCCTGAGCGCGCTGGCGATGCAGAACACCAATGTCGCCAGCCAGCCGAGGCCCTTTATCTGATCGAGCCCGGAAAAATACAGCACGATCGCCGGCGCCACGCCGAAATCGACGAAATCGGCGAGCGAGTCCAGCTCGGCGCCGAAGCGCGAGGTGCTTTTCAGCGCGCGCGCGATCCGCCCGTCCAGACCATCGAGCACGGCGGCGGCGGCGATCGCGCTGACCGCCCATTCAATCGAACCCTCGAAGGTGAAGCGAATCGCGGTGATGCCGAGGCAGAGCGCCAGCAGCGTGACGACATTGGGGATCAGCATTCGCAGCGGCACCGGACGGAACCGGCGCTGCCGCTCGCTTTCTCTCGTGGCGGCCGGAACCGCTTCGCTGTCGATCATCGCTCGGACGCTCCGCGCTTTCAGCTCTTGCGATATTGACGCGGGAGTTCGACGTCGTCGGTGATGGCGAGCACCGTCTCGCCGGCGACGCAGCGGCTGTCCATGCCGACGATGATGCGCGCGCCTTCCGGCATGTAGACGTCCACGCGCGACCCGAAGCGGATGAGGCCGAACCTGTCGCCCGCGCTGAGCTGCGCCTGTTCATGGGTGAAGCAAACGATGCGGCGCGCGATCAGCCCCGCGATCTGCACCACGCCGAACTCGCCGGCGGCGGACTCGATCACGAGCCCGTTGCGCTCGTTGTCCTCGCTCGCCTTGTCGAGATCGGCGTTGAGGAAGATGCCCGGGCGATAGGAGATGCGCGACACGCGGCCCTCGACGGGCGAGCGATTGACGTGACAATCGAACACCGACATGAAAATCGAAACGCGCGGCAACGGGTTCGCGCCGAGGCCCAGATCGGCGGGAGGCACGGCGACGCCGTTGAAGCAGACGCGGCCGTCCGCGGGCGAGACCACGAGATCGGCGCGCAGCGGCGTCACGCGCGAGGGATCGCGGAAGAAGTACGCGCACCAGAGCGTCGCGATCAGCCCGAGCCATCCCAGCGGCGACCAGAGCCAGCCGAGGAACAGCGTCGCGACGATGAACCCCGCGAGGAAGATGTAGCCTTCGGGATGGATCGGCGCGAGGGACTCGCGAACGGATTTCAGAACCGACATACGGGGCGCTCAGGTGAGAACAGGGCGGTCTTTTGGCGCCAATCGCGCCAAAAGTCATCTCGCGCTCAAGCGCCGGCTTTCGCGCCCGTTTCCTCGTCGCGCTCCGCTGCTGCGGGGCCGGTCGTCTGGTCGTCCTCTTCCCGTTCGGCCGCGTCGGCGCGGCGCAAAGCCTCCTGCGCGGCGTCAACCTCGCGCTGGCGGCTCCACAAGCCCGCGTAGAGGCCGCCGCGCGCGAGCAATTCCTCGTGCTTGCCGCGTTCGGCGATCACGCCCTTGTCCAGCACCAGGATTTCATCGGCGTGGACGACGGTGGAGAGGCGATGCGCGATGATCAGCGTCGTGCGGCCCTTGGACACGCGCTCCAGGGCGGCCTGAATTTCCCGCTCGGTGAAGGTGTCGAGCGCCGAGGTCGCCTCGTCGAGCACGAGGATCGGCGGCCCTTTCAGCATCGTGCGCGCGATGGCGACGCGCTGCTTCTCGCCGCCCGACAGCTTCAGGCCGCGCTCGCCGACCTGCGCGCCATAGCCCAGCGGAAGAGAGCGGATGAACGCGTCGATCTGCGCGTTGTCGGCCGCTTCCCGAACTTCCGCGTCGCTCGCGCCGTCGCGCCCGTAGCGGATGTTGTAGAGAATGGAATCGTTGAACAGCACGGTGTCCTGCGGCACCATGCCGATCGCCGCGCGCAGCGACGTCTGCGTGATCTTGCCGATATCCTGCCCGTCGATGGTGATACGGCCCGAGGACGGCTCATAAAAGCGGAACAACAAGCGCGAAATGGTCGACTTGCCGGCGCCCGAGGGGCCGACGATGGCGATCGTATGGCCCGCCGGCGCCTCGAAGGAAACGCCGCGCAGGATCGGCCGCGCCGCGTCATAGCGGAACTCGACGTTCTCGAAACGCACCGCGCCCGTCGTGACCTTCAAGTCGGGCGCGCCCGGCGCGTCGCGAATTTCCGGATGCTGATCGAGAATGTCGAACATCGCGCCGATATCGACGATCGCCTGTTTGATCTCGCGATAGACCATGCCCATGAAATTCAGCGGCTGGTAGAGTTGCAGCATCATCACGTTGAGCAACGCGAAGTCGCCGACCGTGTTGCGTCCGGCGCGAATGCCTTGCACGCACATGACCAGCACCGCGATCATGCCCAACGTGAAGATCACCGCCTGCCCCGCGTTGAGCACCGCGAGCGAAACATAGGTATTGACGCTCAGCTTCTCGTAGCGCGCCATCGCCTTGTCGTAACGCGCGGTCTCGCGCTGCTCGGCGCCGAAATATTTCACGGTTTCGAAGTTGAGCAGCGAGTCGATCGCCTTGGTGTTGGCGTCGGTGTCGCTGTCGTTCATCGAGCGCCGGATGGCGATGCGCCAGT
>Ga0302157_10002044_pt1 | contig 24083 bp, 16 predicted proteins | sample I_Bog_N3_3_FD_193502 | JGI IMG/M metagenome (GOLD analysis project Ga0302157, IMG submission 193502) | Peat permafrost microbial communities from Stordalen Mire near Abisko, Sweden - I_Bog_N3_3 | ecosystem: Environmental > Terrestrial > Soil > Wetlands > Peat | place: Sweden: Abisko, Stordalen... | reverse complement strand
CCATCGCGATCGACCGCGAACTGACCGGCCTCCAGGACGCCCTGCGGTTGCTGTCGGTATCGCCTGCTTTGCGGGACGGTGAACTCGGCGCGTTCTATCCGCAGGCCGCGGCGGTGCGGTCAACATACCAGAACACCAACGTCATCGTGGCTGACCGCACCGGTCAGCAATTGCTCAACACCATCCGACCCTGGGGCAACGATCTACCCCCCCGCGAGATCGGCCTGGGTGTCAGCGCGATCTTCGACACCGGCAAGCCCGCGATCAGCAACCTGTATAAGGGCGTGCTGACCGGGCGGTCCATGATCAGCCTCGATGTCCCGGTTATGCACGGCGCCACGGTGATTTACGACCTGGCCCTCACCGTGCTCGCGGACCGCTTCACGGCTTTGTTGCAGCAAGAGCGGCTGCCGCCCGAATGGGTCGCAAATGTAACCGATTCCGCAAACGTGATCGTCGCCAGGACACGGGATCCCGACCGTTATATCGGGCGCCCGGTCAATAAGACCGGCGCCCCCTTCGGCGGCGAGGCCAACGAGGGCATTGTTCATAAGCCGCTTTACGAAGGCGATATGGCAACCGGGGCCTACACCCGCTCCAGCCTGTCCGGCTGGACGGTCGGCATCCTTGTGCCCGACCGGGTGTTCACCAGCCAGATATGGCCCTTCATCACGTTCCAGGCCGCGGTGCTCGCCGTGCTGCTCGCCGTCTGCGGCATCACCGCGCGGCGGATTGCGCTCCGCGTGACCCGATCGGTCAATGCGCTGGTCGCCCCGGCTGCGGCGCTTGGCCGCGGCGATCGCGTGGTCATAGCGCCGCTGGAGATCGCGGAGGCGGATGCTGTCGCTCAGGCGCTGCAGCAGGCCGCCGACTTGCTGGAAGCGCGGTCGCGCGAACGCGACAATGCGGAACGGCGGCTCCGCGCTGCGGCCGAAACCCTGGAAGCCACCCTGTCGGCCGCCCCGCTGGCCATTGCCACCTTGTCCGCCGACGGTCTCACCACCCAATGGAATGCATCAGCCGAACTGATGACGGGCTACAGCGCGGCAGAGGTCATCGGCCGGCGCTATGGCGACGAAGTCGCCCCGACCGGCGCGCCCTGTCCGCCCAGCGAAATGCGGGCCAGACTGCAACGCGGCGAGGTGGTTCGTGACCTGCAGACAAAGCGGCTTCGCCGGGACGGCGTCGTGATCGATGTCAATTGTTCCGCCAACCCGCTGTTCGACGAGCAGGGCGCGTATCGCGGCGCCGTGATCGTGACACATGACGTCACCCAGGCCCTGCGCGCCGAGGAACGGTTGCGCCAGTCCCAGAAACTGGAGGCGGTCGGGCGTCTGACCGGCGGCGTCGCGCACGACTTCAATAACCTGCTCGGCGTGGCGATCCTGAACCTGGAATTGCTCGGTGCTCTGCTGCAGGACAATCCGGCCGCCGCCGAGTTGTCGCGCGCCTGCCTGGAGGCGCTGTCGCACGGCGCGCAACTGACCCAGCAATTGCTGGCTTTCGGGCGCCGACAGCCGCTGCAACCCGCTCACGCCAACATCAACGACCTCGTGCGGGACGCGGTCCGGCTGCCGGCGCGCGCGCTGGAGGAGACAATGCGGGTGGAAACCCGGCTGGCCGAACAGGCGTGGCCGGTCTTCGTCGATCAGGCTCAGTTCGAGGCCGCCATCACCAATCTGGCGACCAACGCGCGCGATGCGATGCCGGATGGCGGCACGCTGACGATTTCCACCGCCAATCTGCACCTGGACCGGCCAGGCGAATTGCCACCGGGCGACTACGCCGTGGTCACGGTCGAGGACACCGGCAGCGGGATGACGCCGGAGGTGCTGAGCCAGGCCTTTGAACCGTTTTTCACCACGAAGCCCGTCGGCAAGGGGTCGGGACTCGGTCTCAGCATGGTGTTTGGCTTCGCCAAACAGTCTGGCGGGCAGGTCACGATCGACAGCACGCTGGGACAGGGGACCCGGATCCGGCTCTTTTTGCCCAGAGCGGACCCCGTGGCCGAGACCGCGGCTCAGCCAGTCGATGCGGCGACCGGTTACGGACAGGGCGAATGCGTGATGGTCGTGGAGGATAATGCCAGGCTGCGCGCCGCCGCGGCCCGCCACCTGGTCGCTCTGGGATACCGCACGATCGAGATGGAGGATGGCAGAGCCGCTCTGAACGCGCTCGAATCCGGCACCCGGGTCGATCTGGTGTTCAGCGACATCGTGATGCCCGGCGATATCGGCGGCTATGACCTGGCGCGCATTGTGCCGGAACGCTGGCCGTCGGTTCGGGTCGTGCTGACCTCGGGATACCGGAACGCCGCCCCCGGAACGGTGCCGCCGGACCGCGAAGTGCCGATCCTGAACAAGCCGTTCCGGCGAGCCGATCTCAGCCGGGTGATCCGCCAGGCCCTGGCGCCGCCCGAATCGGTTGGCGATAACGACTGAGGCGGGTCATTCCGCGGCGATCGGTGTTGCCTCGGCGCGTGACGACACCCGAGCGGTGCCGGCGCAGAACAGGCTGAGCAGCAGCAGGACGGCGACCAGGACCAGCACCAGTTCGGGGTGGCCGCGATCGATCAGGAAGCCGAATGGCACCGGGGTGATGGCGCCACCCAGCGGCAGGCCGGCGCTGACGAAGCCGAAGACCTTGCCGATCTGGCCTGGGGGTGCCGCGTCCTTCAGCATCACGTCGCGCGGGGTGCGGCTGGCACCCAAAGCGAGGCCGGAGACGAAGGTGAAGCCCAGCACCGCAAGGCCCAGCGGCGGCAGCCAGTTCACCGCGAGGATCACCAGGGCCGAGGTGGTCGTCAGGGTGACCGCGAAGGGCAGGATGTGGCGCTTGTGGCGATCGGCGAACCAGCCGCCGACCAGTACGCCGGCGGTGCCGCCCACCATGTAAGTGGTCAGGGCGGTCGAGGCGACCTTGAGGTCCAGACCCTTCACCGTGTGCAGCACGGTGACCAGCCAGGACTGTACGCCGCCGCCGGCCATCGATCCCAGCATGAAGAAGGCGAAGAACAGCAGCATGGTGCGGTTGGTCAGCAACTCCCGGCCGGACAGGCTGGTGCCGCCGGTTTTCGCATGCACGCGCACCTGGTCCTTCAGGATGCCGGATTGCAGCAGGATCGAGACCACGACGGGCACGCCCAACAGACCGACCAGCATCAGCGCCTGTCGCCAGCCGATCGAGACGGTCAGCAGCGCAATTACCGGCGGCGCCAGTGACCCGCCGAGGTTCCCGCTGAAGGTGTGCAACGCGAAGGCTCGTCCCATGCGTTCTTTGTCCACCGATCCGGACAGAATCGCGTAGTCGGACGGATGCACGACCGAGTTGCCCATGCCAGACAGGATCGCCAACGCCGGGATCTGCCAGAACGCGGTGGCGAGGCCCATGGCGGCGATCGACAGCGACATCAGCAAGGTGCCGCCAACCAGGAAGGGGCGGGCGCCGTAGCGGTCCACCAGGAAGCCGACGGGTGTTTGCAGCAGCGCGGTGGTGCCGGACATCAGCGCCACGGTCAGGCCGAGTTCGGCGAAGCTGACCTGGAAGGTGGTCTGCCAGGCCAGGAACAAAGGCGGCAGGCAGATGACGTAGAAATGCGAAAGGAAATGCCCGTTGCCGATCAGGATGTTGACACGGGTGGACCGGCTGAGCGGCATGCGGGAAAGCCTTCGGAGGAACGACGCGGGAGTTTGTGCGGCGGGCGGGGTCGCGTCAACGGCGGGGGCTGGCTGTCGGTGGCCAGGTCGAAAAGCGCCCGGTCGCGAAGACGCCGTTCTCGGTCGAGCCAGAACCGAATCGCCCAAACCGGCTGCGGCTTGAGTGCAGGCTTTGCGCCAACCATGCGTCCGGCGTTCCACGGCTGCCTTTCCCGGATTGCCGGGTCGAACGCCGAGTGTCCCATTTCGGTCTCCTTGTAGCCGGATTGGCCATGGGGAGGGTCCGCACCTTGCCTTCCAGCGAGGAAGGTGCGAAGGCGCTGCCAGCTAAGGAGCGGGTGGAACGCGGACTGGCGGCACTGACCGATTGTCGAGGCGACCCCGATGGGGACAACCTGCAGGCTGCGCCGCTTCGTCAATGTGCGATAATGCCGCGCCGATGCGCCCGTCACCGTCGCGTCGGTCGAGCGGGCACCAGAGATAGTGTGAGAGGAAACGACACCAAATGAACGCCATCAAAGACGCCATCAAGTCGGGTAGAACCGTTGTCGGGACTGCCGGAGCGCCGAACGTGGACGTGTCGCTCCTGGCCGATGCCGGGTTCGACTTCCTGCTGTTCGACACCCAGCACTCGGCTTGGGAGATCAAGCAGCTTCAGCCGCCGATCCAGGCGATGCGCGGCAAGCAGACGGCGCCGGTGGTGCGCGTCGCCGCAAACCAGGCCTATCAGATTTGCTTCGCGCTCGATGCCGGGGCGCGCGGCCTTATTGTTCCGATGGTGAACACCCGAGGCGAGGCGGAGGCCGCCGTGCGCGCCTGCCATTATTTTCCCCTTGGCAACCGCAGCAACGCCGGAGTACGCGGTGAGTGGGGTGAGTTCAAGAATTACCGCGATTATATGGATGCCGTTAACAACGAGCTTCTCATCGTGCCGATGATCGAGACCAACCAGGCGCTTGAGAATCTCGATGCCATCGCCTCGGTGCCGGGTGTCGATGTCCTGCTGATCGGCCCGTCCGACCTGTCGATCGAGCTGGGGGTGCCGCTCGACTACGCGTGCGACACCTATCAGCGGGCGCTCGATAAAATCGCGGCCGCCGCCGCAAAGCACGGCATCGCCGCCGGGATGTATTTCATCCCGCCCGGGATGGACCCGAATTTCTTTGTCCAGAAGGGGTTCAAGTTCTTCACCATGCCCTGGGGTCCCTGGGCGCAGGCTGGGATTAAGAACGCCCTGGCCGGGATCGAGCGCTAACGACGATGCACGCGGGCGGTCCGGCGAGCGGCCGGACCGCCCGGCGCGGGTGTGGCGCCTGGCTTGGTCGGATTTGGTCCCGGAAACGCAGTCACGAGCATCGGTATGGCGGAACCGCGATCGACGGTCCAAACTGTGACGATGCATGGATTGCGCCCATCCGGGGAGACAATATCACAGTGGACCCGGTATCGCGTGCCGAAACCCGTTTCGTTGGCCCTGACCACGACGTTGCGCCGGGGATGCCGCACCAGCGCATCCTTCAGCAGGTCCCAGCGACCGGCGGTGAACCCGAAGGCAGCAAAGAACCTTGCCCGTCCCTTATTGTCAGGGTGTGCGTCGTTCAGGATGAAATCCCGGACTTTGGAGTCGGCGACCCGGGCGGCGACATGATTCGGCATTAGGGTGCCGGTCATGGCGCGAGATCGTCTGCCTCGACCGTTGCCACGGTATGAAATGGCATCGTGAACTCGACCTCATACGCGGGCCCGGATGAATAGACATGCACAATGGTTCCGGACGACCCAGCCGGGACAAGACCGTCCTCGGAAGATACATCTCGGGTCAACGTCACACGTGACAACTCGGGACGCTTCAGGCGAAGCCGTCCGTCCTGCTGAATCTCATCTGTCTGCACGCAACCGAGCTCCGCTACAGGACGTTCTACTATAGTCAAGTCGGGTCGCGGTGTCACGCGCGGCGGACGGCTGGCCACCCCTACTCCGCCGCCACCGCCACGGGCGCCGCCCGAGCGGATACGCGGGCGGTGCCGGCGCAGAACAGGCTGAGGAGCAGGATCACCGCGACCAGCACCAGCACCAGTTCGGGGTGCCCGCGGTCGATCAGGAAGCCGAAGGGCACCGGTGTGATCGCACTGCCCAGTGGCAATCCGGCGCTGACGAAGCCGAACACCTTGCCGATCTGCCCCGGCGGTGCCGCGTCCTTCAGCATCACGTCGCGTGGCGTGCGGCTGGCGCCCAAGGCCAGCCCGGAGACGAAGGTCATGCCGATCACCGCCAGATCGGGCAAGGTCAGCCAGTTGACGGCCAGGATGACCAGCGCCGACAGGATCGTCAGGCCGACCACATAGGGCATGATCCGGCTTTTCAGCCCGTCGGCGATCCAGCCGCCAACCAGCACGCCCACCGTGGACCCGGCCATGTAGGCGGTCAGCGCGGTCGCGCCGGCCTCCAGGGTCATCCCCTTCACCGTGTGCAGCACGGTCACCAGCCAGGACTGCACGCCGCCGCCCGCCATCGCGCCCAGGGTGAAAAACAGGAAGAACAACACCATCGTCCGGCTGGTCAGCAGCGCGCGTCCCGACAGCGCCGTCCCATGCGCCGGCGCCACGCGGACCTGATCGTGCAGGATGCGGCTTTGCAGCAGGATCGAGGCCACCACCGGCACGCCCAGCAGCCCGACCAGGATCAGAGCGTGCCGCCAGCCGATCATCGCGGTCAGCAGCGCCGCGACCGGCGGTCCCGAGGCAAATCCCAGGTTGCCGCTGAAGCTGTGCAGCGCGAAGGCGCGTCCCATGCGGTCCTTGTCCACCGATCCGGACAGGATTGCATAGTCCGCCGGGTGGAACACCGAATTGCCGATTCCGGACAAGGTCGCGAGCACCAGCACCTGCCAAAAGGCCGTCGCCAGCCCCATCGCCGCCATCGACAGCGACATCAGCAGCGCCCCGCCGATCAGGAACAGGCGCGCCCCGTGCCGGTCCACCAGGAAACCGACCGGCGTTTGCAGCACCGCGGTCATCCCCGACATCAGCGCGATCGTCAGGCCGAGTTCGGAGAAACTGACATGGAACGTGTCCTGCCAGGACAGGAACAACGGCGGCAGGAACAGCACATAAAAGTGCGAGAGGAAGTGTCCGTTGCCAATCAGGATGTTGACGCGGGTGGAACGGCTCAGCGCCATGCGGGAACGCCTTTGAAGGATCGTTGGCCGAATTTGCTGCAACTGCGAGACCGCGTCAACGTCAAGCGGTCAGGGCCCGCTGCGCACCCCCGTCCGTTCGGCCTCGGCGACCAGCCGGGTCGCGTCTTCCGGCAGCAGCAGACGCGCGCCGACCAGCCGGTCCGCCGCGGCGCGGAATGCTGTGACGTAGGCTTGTTTCGTTGGATACCGTTCTTCCAGTGAAAGCCGCGGATCGCCAGCGGCCTCCCGTTCCGCCTTCGTTGCGGCGAAGGGAATGAAGCTGCCCTGCAGGTTGCACATCCCGTTCTCGAACCGGTCCTTCCGGCCGAGGTTCCAGCCGGTATAGGTCCCGATCGGCACCTGCACGAACACCGACCGGACGCCGGCCAGATCGTTGCCGTCCGCGTCCACCTGCGGCACCAGCACGCCATAGCTGGCGGTGCCGACACGCGGCGGCTCCACCGACAGTACCCCGCTGGTGTCGCCCGCTCTGTAGCCTGGCCCATAATCCAGCACGTGCAGGGTGTCGTACACCCGCACCCCCGGCGGCAGCGCCGGCCGGGTCACCCCGCCATAGGCGTTGGCGGGAATCGGCGGGAAGCGCACCTGGTCCGGCGCGACCATCGTGCCGTCGGCAATGTGTGGCACCACCGAGGGCGGCGGCAGGTCGCCATCCCGCACCCAACCGGTGAAAGCCTTCAGCAGCGCCCGCATCGTCCAGACCTGCTGGTTCGGGTTCGGCTGCTGCTGGCAATTGCCGAACACCGGCCCCGCCGGCAGCGGCAGGCTCGCCGGACCGTGCTGCGTGCTGGCCATGATGTAGGTGCGCACGTTGGGCGGCGCATCCAGGTCGTGCCGCCCGGCCGGATCGGTCAGGCCGAGGGACTGGCGGCCCTCCCACATCTCCAGCACCGTCGCAACGTGGAAGATGTCCGGGCAGGTGCGGGTTTTGGTGCAACGGTCCAGCAGCCCCTGGTCGCGGCCGGTCAGCGGGTCGTGCTGTTTCGCGTAAGTAAAGGGAAAGTCGTAGGCCGGATACAGATGGTCCACCTGCTCGCCCCAGGCCCGTCCCGGCTGGCCGAAGCGGACGTTCAGCGGGATCAGGCCGCCGCCGATATGCGGATAGGCGCCGTCGAACACCCGTTTGCCGGTCTCGTCTTCGTTGAAACCCAGATGCAGGAAGGTGCGGACCATGCGGCCGCTTTGCGACGTACCCTCGATGATCGCTGTCTGGCCGGGGCGCCAGACCGGGTTGTCCGAACGGTCGGTGCGGAAAAAGGCGCCGAGGTCGCGGGTGGCGGCGAAGCCGATGCCGAGGACTTTCGGGTCCCGGGCCTGGTAGATCAGCTCGTACAGCCGGCCCGGCTGGAATCCCGGCGGATAGCACAGATGCGTCGCGTCGGGGGTCACCACCCCGTCGGCGCCGCACTGGCCGAAGTGCCAGGCGTCGTTGGGAATGGGCACGCGCGGATCCTGCTCGCGCGACCGGACCGTCAGGCTCGCCCCGCTATTGTCGAGCGAGACGGCGGGATAGACGTCTGGCGGGGCGGCGGCGGTCTGCCAGCTTGAGCTGATCGCCAATGCCGGGGTCGCGACCGGTGTGGTCATTTCGCTGCGCACGGTGCCGGTGATCGCCGAACCGTCGGCATGATGCGCAATCACCGGCGGCATCAGCAGGCGGCCGTCGCCGGCGGTGACATCCTGCTGCCAGCCGAACCAGATCATGGTGTAGCCCTGCTGGAACAGGTAGCCGTCGCCCGCCCCCGTGGCCGCCGTCAGGTCGCCGGCGACACGAGCGAAACCGTTGTCGAAGGCGTACAGCGCCAGCCGGCGCCCGCGGTTGACGACCTCGAAGAACAGCACGCCGTTGCCGCGGGTCTGGTCGGCGGGTTTCAGCAACTCGATGCCGGTGCTGTATTCCACCATGCCGCGCGCGTTGTGCGGCGCCAGGCGGATGTCCTGGATGATGGCGTTGCGCGGATCGGCCGGGTCGAGTTCGCCATAGGCCCGCCCGGTCAAATGCTGGTATGGTCCGACGGTGCCAAAACCCTGACCGGCAAAGGCAGGTTCGGTCTGGGTGATCTCGATCCGCGTGATGCGCGCTCGGGCCGCTGGGCTGAGGCTGACGACGGCAAGCAAGACGGCAGTGAGCAGGCGCATTCCGTTTCCCCGTGTGGCAGCCCCCGCCACGGCGTCCCGGCTTGGGCCCGGCTACGTGGTGGCGGTGACCTGTTGCAGCGTCCAGCCGTTCTGTCCGGTGAAGAAATCCGCCGGGTTGATATCGAACGCGAAGATCGTGGTCAGAAGCTGTTGGTCGGGAAATGGCTCCAGCGATCCGTTGAGGTCAACCCCGGCCCCGAGACCGTTGCAAAACCAGACGTTTTCCACCGGCATGCCGAGCTCGTAGCCGTTTGGTTCGGTCCAGGTCAGATAGCCCGGTGTGATTGTCCAGGGGTACTGAATATAATCGGCGTACGGCGTGTAAACGATCTGCCATTTCGCCGGCATCAGGAACTTGTAGAAATACAGGTTGAACGCGGTGTTGGTGGCAGTGGCCAGGGTGTCCGATTCGGTCAGCGGCCAGCGCCAGGCGCCGGTCTGGATGGCGCTGCCGACGGCGCGGAGCATCCCCCAGTCCTGCACGGTCGTCGTGGCCGTCGTGTCCGCCAGACTTGCGGTGCTGGAATACAGCGACGCCATCGTGGTCGTCAGGTCCGAATACTGGATCGTCAGCGCATTGCCGGTATCCGGCTGGTTGCCATTGCCCTGCATGCCGGAAATCACCGACCCGGCGAGGGACGCAACGGCCGAGGCGGCAAACGCGGCACCACCGGTGAACATGGTGGCGATGCCCCAAAGCGCCGCCTGGAACACTGCCGACAGCACAAGATCGATCGTCGAGGGTCCATCGTTGCCACTTGGCGCAGTGAGCCCCACCATGCCCCAGACACCCGGCATCACGTCATTGTTGACGATCTGGATCTGGTTGTTCAGGCCCTTGATCTGTCCGTTCAAGGTGAAGACGTTCTGCACGTATTGCAGCTCGTTTTCGATCTGTGGCTGCATGACGTTCCAGGCGGGCTCGTGCAGCGGCGGCGAACCGCCCTGCGATTCATACCAACGGCGGAAACCGTCCCAGGTCGCGTTGTCGAGCTTCGAATACATATCGGAGAAATTTCCGGTGGCATCGTTGTAAAGCGATCGGATGTCGCTGTTCGGGGCGGTCGTCAGGTACCAGGAAATCGCATTGTAAACGTCCTGTTCTTCTGTCGTCATGACCGGCCAGGACAGCGGCTGGCGGTCAACCACGCCGAGGGACAGGCAAAGCACCGAGACAAGGTCGGCCGCAGCGCCATCGGTGAACAACAAATAGCAACGGCTGGCCGATGAGGCGGTGAAGCCGAACAGCATATCCGGCGTCGGGACCGCAACCGGCGGCTGGTACCAGCCCTGGCCGGTATTCAGGTAAAATGCGCTGCCGGCGATGACCCAGACCGAACCATCGGCGCAGGCACTGATCCAGCTTGCGCCGCTCGCCGGGAAGGTGGTGTCCACCTGCCAGCCCGTGTTGGCATCGTATTGCAGAATGTCGGCCGCTCCCGCCGCATTGGTGCCGATGGCGCTGATCGCCTGCGCGCTGCTGATGGCGATTTGCTGGATGCCGAAGCCGGCACTGTCGATCGTGGTCCAGGCACTGCCAGTCCAGGAATACACTGTGCCCGACTGGCTCAGCACCCAGAACGTGCCGTCCGGCCCCGCCGCGAGTTGTTCCGGCTGATCGCCGTTGGGCAATGCGCCGAGGGAGGTGATCTGGCCGTTCTGGAACGCGGTGATGGTGAAGGGACCGCCGGAGCCGGTCCATTGCGGCGAGGTCGCGGCATAGGCCACACCCGGGGCCGGCGTGGCCAGGGCATTGACCACGCCATCGCTCAGCGTGTTCCAGCCCAGCAACCCTTCATTACTTGCATAAGTCCACAGGCCGCCGGACTCCGTGCCGAACCACAGCATGTCATCGGAGGATGCGGAGATGGCCTGAAGCGCCCCACCCAGCTCCGCCATCAGCAGCGGTACGGTTTGCCAGCCGGTGGTCAGGTTGAAGCCCGGTGTGAGCAGCGGCCAACCCGCGTTCGGGTCGACGCTGCCGTTTGCGCTGGATGGTGGCACGTCCGTGTTCCCTTTGACCGATCGTGTGGAGTGTGACGCGTCGCTTCTGTTCACGAACGACCATGCCGGATGCCATCGCATCACGCAAGGGACCCGGTTGGCGGGCTGCGTGATCCGTGCTTCAATCCATCGATCTGAACGAACCGGTGAGGGAAGTGCCCCGATGGCTGATGTGATGGAGCGGGAAGCGCCCGTATCGACTGAACAACGGCCGCTGCGGCTCGACGCGATCGTCGTGGGTGGTGGGCTTGGGGGCCTTTATGCGCTGCACCGCCTGCGCAAACTGGGGCTGACGGCACGCGCGTTCGAGGCCGGGAGTGGCGTCGGCGGCACCTGGTTCTGGAACCGCTATCCCGGCGCGCGCTGCGACGTGGAAAGCCTGGAGTATTCCTACGCCTTCGACGACGATTTGCAGCAGGAATGGCACTGGCCCGAGCGGTACGGCACGCAGCCCGAGATCCTGCGCTATATCAACCACGTTGCCGACCGGTTCGATCTGCGGCGCGACGTGGTGCTGAACACGCGCGTGACCTCGGCGGTGTTCGATCCGGCGAGCGCATCCTGGACCGTGCGGACCGACAAAGGCGATGTGGTGCGCGCCCCCTTCTGCATCATGGCGACGGGCAATCTGTCCACGCCGCGGGTGCCCGATTTCAAGGGGATCGAAACCTTCAAGGGACAATGGTACCACAGCGGTCTCTACCCGCACGAGGGTGTCGATTTCTCCGGGTTGCGTGTGGGTGTGATCGGCACCGGATCGTCCGGCGTGCAGATGATTCCGCTGATCGCGCAACAGGCGAAGCATTTGCACGTGTTCCAGCGCACGGCGAATTTCAGCCTGCCGGCGCGCAACGGCCCCATGGACCCGTCGAAGGAAGCCACTCACAAAGCCGACTACCCCGCTCGGCGGGCCGCGGCGTATGAGACGCCCTTCGGGATCGCCGGTTTCCCGCCGCCGGTGAAGTCGGCGCTGGAGGCAACGCCGGAGGAACGCGAGGCGGCTTATGAGGCCAAGTGGAACGAAGGCGGCAGCATCAGCTTTCTGTATGCCTACACCGACCTGCTGGTGAACAAGGCGTCGAACGATACGGCGTCGGCGTTCGTGCGCAACAAGATCCGCTCGATCGTGCGCGATCCGGCGGTGGCGGAACTGCTGGCGCCGAAGGACCACCCGATCGGTACCAAACGCTTGTGTCTTGATACCAACTATTATGAGACCTACAACCGCGACAACGTAACCCTTGTCGATGTGCGCAGCGCGCCGATCCAGGAAATCACCGAACGTGGCGTGAAGACCGCTGATGCCGAGTATGAGCTGGACGCGATCGTTTTCGCCACCGGCTTCGATGCGATGACCGGCGCGCTGCGGGAGATCGATATCCGGGTCGGCAACGGTCCGTCGCTGGCGGAGAAATGGGCGAATGGGCCGGTGACCTATCTGGGCCTGATGGTCTCGGGATTTCCCAACATGTTCACGATCACCGGGCCGGGCAGCCCGTCGGTGAAGACGCAGATGATTGTGGCGATCGAGCAGCATATGGACTGGATAGGCGATTGCCTCGCGACGATGAAGGCGCGCGGCGTGACGCGGATCGAGCCGTCGCCGGAAGCGGAGCGCGACTGGGTGCAACACGTGAACGATGTGGCCGACAGCACGCTGTATCCGCTGGCGAACTCCTGGTACATGGGCGCGAACATTCCCGGCAAACCACGGGTGTTCATGCCCTATGTGGGCGGGTTCGCGGGCTACAAGCGGACCTGCGATGCGGTGGCGGCGAAGGGGTATGACGGGTTTGTGATGTCGAGGTGACACCGCGGCCGCGTTCAGTGGGGCCGGTGAGGTGGTAACGTCCCGTTCGGCGCAATGACATCGCAAATCAAGGAGGCTGCTAGCATACCTCTGTATTGGTTGATTTTAGAGTGGTTTCGTGATTATCAAGCGGCATGAGCGACCATCCCGACACCCAGACGAAGCTCGACGTCATCATCGCGCAGTTGGCCACCCTGGCCACGCTGGCCACCCGTGACGAGGTGGCCGCTATCCGCGCGGAGATAACTGACATCCGCGCGGATATAGCCGAGATCCGCGCGATCATGGCCACCCGCGACGAGGTGGCCGAGATCCGCGCGATCATGGCCACCCGCGACGAGGTGGCCGAGATCGGCGCGACCATGGCCACCCGCGACGAGCTCGCCAAGCTGCGCACATCGCTTCGGGACGAGCTTACCGAAGTCAGGGTCGCGGTCATGGCCCGCATCGACCGGCTGCAGGATGCTTTCACCATGCTGCACGAGGAACGGATTGTCGATATCGGCTCCGCGGAGCGAGCCGAAAGGATGGCGAAAGCGGCACAGGAGGACGCCTCGGCCATTGGCAATATCGTCACGCCGCTCATCCGCCTCGTTCATGGCATGCGCACGCAGCTTGACGACCTGGCGGAGCAGGTCCGGGTGTTGAAGGAAGGGCGGGCGGCCTAACCCGCCTCGATCCGGATCACCGTCGGCGGTTCCAGCACCGTGTTCAGCGCCTCGATCCGTTCCAGCGCGGCCGTCATCGCGCTTTCCCGCGTCTCGTGCGTCACCAGCACCACCGGTACCGCCTCACCGGGTGCGCGCCCGCGTTGCAGCATCGACTCCAGCGAGATCCCCTGATCGCGCAGCACCGCCGTCACGTCCGCGATCACCCCCGGGCGGTCCACCACCATCAGCCGCATGTAATACGGTCCGACATGCGTGCTCATGGGCACTGAGGGTGCATTGGACAGGGCATCCGCCGCCGCCCCCCAAACCGGCGTATGCCGGCCGCGCGCGATATCGATCAGGTCCGCCACCACCGCCGACGCGGTCGGGCCGGCCCCGGCGCCGCGACCCTCCAGCATCACCCGGCCGACGAAATCGCCCTCGGCCACCACCGCGTTGAACACGCCGTCCACGCGGGCGATCGGCGCGGATTGCGGCACCATGCAGGGATGCACCCGAGCCGAGATGCCGCCGCCCTCGGCCTGGTGCGCCAGGCCCAGCAGCTTGATGCGGTAGCCGAGCTCCGTCGCGAAGGCGATATCCAGCGCCGAGACACGCCTTATGCCCTCCACATACACCGCATCGAAGGCGACCGGCCGGCCAAATGCCAACGCTGCCAGGATCGCCAGCTTGTGCGCCGCGTCGATGCCATCGACGTCGAAGGAGGGATCGGCCTCGGCGTAGCCCAGCTTCTGTGCATCGGCCAGCACGTCGGCGAATTCGCGGCCGCGCTCGCGCATCTGGGTCAGGATGTAGTTGCAGGTGCCATTCAGGATGCCGGCGATGCGGCTGATGCGGTTGCCGGCCAGCCCCTCGCGCAGCGCCTTGATCACGGGAATGCCGCCGGCGACCGCCGCCTCGAAGGCCAGCGGCACGCCGCGCGCCTCCGCCAAGGCTGCCAATGACGCGCCGTGCACCGCCAGCATCGCCTTGTTGGCGGTGACCACCGGCTTGCCCGCCGCGATCGCCGATTCCACCAGCGCCCGAGCGGGGCCGTCGGAGCCACCGATCAGCTCGACGACGACGTCGACGGCGGGATCGCCGGCCAGCGCCACCGGATCGTCGTACCAGCGCAACCCGGACACCGGCACGCCACGGTCCTTCGACCGGTCGCGTGCGGAGACCGCGGTCACCGCGATCGGCCGGCCCGCCCTCGCGGTCACGATCTCGGCGTTGTCGCGCAGCAATCGAAGGACTCCGCCGCCGACCGTGCCAAGACCGGCCAGCGCCACCGAGAGCGGACGGCTCATTGCGCCGCCGCCTCGGTCAGCGCGGGTTCCGCCACGTTCGATCCCGTCTGCATGAAGGTCCGGATGTTGCGCACCGCCTGGCGCAGCCGGTGGGTGTTCTCGACCAGCGCGATGCGGACGTAGCCTTCACCATGCTCGCCGAAGCCGAGGCCGGGGGCGACCGCCACCTTGGCGCGTTCCAGCAGCAGCTTGGAGAATTCCACACTGCCCAACGAGGCGTAGCGCGGCGGGACCGGCGCCCAGGCGAACATCGACCCCTCCGGGCTGGGCACGTCCCAACCGGCCGAATGCAGGCCGCGGATCAGCACGTCGCGGCGTTCCTTGTACAGGGTCCGCATCTGCTCCACGCAATCCTGCGGCCCGGTCAGCGCGGTGGCGGCGGCGACCTGGATCGGGGTGAAGGCGCCGTAGTCCAGATACGACTTCATCCGGGTCAGCGCATTGATCAACCGCTGATTGCCGGCGGCAAACCCCATCCGCCAGCCGGGCATGGAGTATGTCTTCGACAGCGAGGTGAACTCCACCGCGATATCCTTCGCCCCCGGCACCTGCAGGATCGATGGCGGCACCTTGTCGCCAAAATAGATCTCGGCATAGGCGAGATCGGACATGATCCAGATCTCATTCCGTCGCGCGAAACTGACGATTTCCCGGTAGAATTCGATATCCGCCAGATAGGCGGTCGGATTGGACGGGAAATTCACGATCAGCGCCGTCGGCTTCGGCACCGAATGCCGCACCGCTCGGTCCAAAGCGCGCAGCATGTCCTCGCCGGGAAAGGCGGGAATCGAGCGCACCGCTGCGCCGGCGATGATGAAGCCGAACTGGTGGATCGGGTAGGACGGGTTCGGCACCAGGATCGTGTCGCCCGGGCTGGTGATGGCGGACGCGAGGTTCGCCAGCCCCTCCTTCGAGCCCAGGGTCGCGACCACCTCCGTCTCCGGGTCCAGCTTCACCTGGAAGCGCCGGTCGTAATACGACGCCAGCGCTCGGCGCAGCCCTGGTATGCCCTTGCTGACCGAATAACGGTGACTGCGCGGGTCCTGCACCGTCTCCACCAGCTTCGCCACGATATGCGGCGGCGTCGGACTGTCCGGATTGCCCATGCCGAGGTCGATAATGTCCTCCCCGGCGCCGCGTGCCTTGGCCTTGGCCGTATTCACCTCGGCAAAGACATACGGCGGCAGGCGGCGGATGCGATGGAACTCGCCGGAGGAATCGGAACTCATGGAACGGCCTTTCAGGGACGGAAGATGCTCATTGTAGCAGACGCAGCGCGACTCCGCGACCGCCAGCTTCAGCCGCGACGCGGACGGACCCGGGGGGCACACCGTCGGCCTGTAGCGCATTGGCGACCGCCTGGGCGCGCGACAGGCCCAGGCTGAGTGCCACGGTCTGCGTGGTCGGGTCGCTGCCCTCGGCATCGCCGTAGCCGGTGACCAGGACCGTGGCCTTGCCGCGGGCGCCGGCGAATTGCTTGATCGCGGCGGTGGTCTCCGGCGACAGGGCGGCGGTGCCGCGGGTGAACTCCAGCAGCGCCGAGGCCGCGGCGGCCGGGGCCGGCATTGGCCCGGGCGGTGGCGGGGCAGGGGGTGTGGACGGCACGCCGGCTACCACCGCAGGCGGCGGCGCGGCGGTGGGCAGCGGCGGCTGTGCGGTCGCTTCCGGTGCCGGCGGCGGTGGCGTTGCGGGCGGTTCCAGAGGCGCGCTCTGCACCGCCTTGCGCGGGGCCGCAGCCGGCGGCGGCGCGGTCGCCGCGGCAGGTGCCGCGGGCGGCGATGCACCGGGCGCCGGCGGGGCGGAGGCGGCCGGCACCGATACGCTCGCTTGTGGCTGGCCCGCAACAGCAGGCGCCGGCGGCGGAACCGCACCGACCCCGAACAGGCCGGGCGAGGCACTGGGCGAAGACGGATCCGGCAAGGGCGCAGCCTCCGCCGTGTAATGGGCGTTGGCCCGATCGGCGACCAGTGCCTCGGTCAGCTTCTTCATAGCCTCCTTGTCCGGGGGTTCCGGTTTCGCCGGAACCGAGGCCAGATTCGGGTAGGGCGCGTCCGCGCCAGGCGCCGGCGGGCGCGGTTGGTCGATCTTGCCGCCCTCGATATGGTGCCACCAGTTCACCGGGTTGAGTGACGGCATGCTCGAACAGCCCGCGAGCAGGATGGAGATGAACGGTACGGCCCAGACGACGGCCTTCCGTCCCGGGGCCGCTTGAACCCGATTATCTGCGCCACTAGGTTGCGCGCCTCTTACCCTGATCGCCATATGTCGGACCCGCTCCACGCTGCCGGCGGCCTGTGTAGCCGGTGGTGGTCGCGACGCAAAGGATGTCTCCATGACCCAGACGAAGAAGCCTCCGGCCGAGACCGACGCCGCCGCCTTCAAGCTGCCGGACCCGGCGGCCGTCGGGCGGTCCATGGCCGATATCGCCGAACGGTCCCAGCGCCTGGTCGGCGAGTGGCTGAAGCGCCAGGGGTCGGAGGAACGGTCCACCGATCCGCTGAACATCGGGTCGGCCTTCATGGAGATGACGGCCCGCCTGATGTCCAATCCCGCCCGCCTGATGCAGGCCCAGTTGGGATTCTGGCAGGACTATATGACCCTGTGGCAGAATACCGCGCGCCGGATGATGGGCATGGACCACACCCCGGTGATCGACGCCTCCGCCACCGACCGCCGCTTCAAGGATGACGCCTGGAAGGAAAGCGAGGTCTTCGACTTCATCAAGCAGTCCTATCTGCTGTCGGCCCGCTTTGTGCAGGATGTCGTGACGCACGTGGACGGGCTGGACCCGAAAACCGCACAGAAGGTGGATTTCTATTCGCGCCAGTTCATCGACGCGATGAGTCCCAGCAACTTCCTGCTGACCAACCCGGAGGTGCTGCGCAAGACGGCCGAGACCGGCGGGGAAAACCTGCTGAAGGGCCTGAACAACCTGCTGGGCGACCTGGAACGCGGCAAGGGCCGCCTGCACATCAAGATGACCGACACCGACGCCTTCAAGGTTGGCGGCAATATCGGGGTCTCCCCCGGCAAGGTGGTGTTTCAGAATGAACTGATGCAACTGATCCAGTACACCCCCACGACCGAGAAGGTGCTGAAGCGGCCGCTGCTGATCGGGCCGCCCTGGATCAACAAGTTCTACATCCTGGACCTGCGGCCGCGGAACAGTTTCGTGCGTTGGGCGGTGGCGCAGGGTCACACCGTGTTCGTGATCTCCTGGGTCAATCCCGACGAGAAACTGGCCGAGAAGGGGTTCGACGCGTACATGCAGGAAGGCTACCTGGCGGCGCTGGACGCGATCGAGCAGGCCACCGGCGAACGCGAGGTCAATGCCATCGGCTATTGCCTGGGCGGCACGTTGCTGGCCTCCACCCTGGCGTACATGGCGGTGAAGGGGGATAACCGGATCAAGACCGCAACCTTCTTCGTCACCATGATGGATTTCACCGAAGCCGGCGAACTGGGTGTGTTCATCGACGAGGAGCAGTTGAACGCACTGGAAGACAAGATGAACAAGCGCGGCTATCTTGAAGGCAGCGAGATGGCCAGCACCTTCAACATGCTGCGCGCGAATGACCTGATCTGGTCCTTCGTGGTCAACAACTATCTGATGGGCAACGATCCGTTCCCCTTCGACCTGCTGTACTGGAATGCCGATTCCACGCGCATGCCGGCGAAGATGCACAGCTTCTACCTGCGCAAGATGTACCAGGAGAATCTGCTGGCGCAGCCCGGCGGCATCACCTTGTCGGGCGTGCCGATCGATCTGGGGAAGATCAAGGTCCCGGCCTATTTCCTGTCAACCCGCGAAGACCATATCGCACCGTGGAAATCGACCTATCGCGGGACCCAGTTGCTGGGCGGGACCAAGCGCTTCGTGCTGGCGGCCTCGGGCCACATTGCCGGCGTGGTCAATCCGCCGGAGGGCGGCAAATACAACCACTGGATCAACGAGGAGCTGCCGCCCGACCCGGAAGCCTGGTTCGCCGGCGCAACCGAACTCGCGGGATCCTGGTGGCCGGACTGGCACCGCTGGGTGCTCAGCCACGGCAAGGCCCAGGTCGCGGCGCGGGTGCCGGGCGAGGGGAAGCTGCCAGCGATCGAGGACGCGCCCGGCAGCTACGTGCAGGTGCGGCTGCTGTAGCCCCGCGGCGCGGATCAGGCCGCCTTTCGCGGCGCCGATCCTTTCTCCACCAGCGTCCGCACCGCGGCTTCGAATGCCGGGTCCGCTTCGCCGTCGCGGAAGCGGACGTGGATCCGGCCACGCGCCTCGACGGTCAGGACCTCAAACCGAGCCCGCCCGCCACCCGCCTGTGTCAGAACCAGGCTGCCCTGCTGGCCAACCGGAACGCCGCCACCGCCTTCGACATCGATCGCCGCACCGTGCAGCGAAACGTCATCCAGACGCGCCGCCACCAGCGCCGCATTGTTGCCCAGGCTGATCGAACACGGCAGGTCAACCGGGATTCGGGGTTCGAGACGGCGGTCCGCCTCCACCGTTGCGGTGCGCACCGTGCGGATCAACGCCGCGCGCAACGCGACTACGTCATCGGCGACCGCGCCGGCATTGTCGCGCAACTGACCGGCCTGGCCGCCGCTGGCACTGGCTTCGCGGGACACCTCCGCCATCAGTTCGGTGATGCGCTGCACCGCTTCGCCGCTTTCGGCGACGTTGCGGGCGATTTCCGTGGTCGCGGCGGTTTGCTCCTCGATCGCCGCGGCGACGGACACCGCCACCTGGGCCACCGAATCCAGGGTCTCGCCCACGGCCTCCACCTGGGTCACCGCCGCCGCGGTCGCCTCCCGCAGGCCGGCGATCTGCTGGGTAATCTCCGCTGTGGCCCGAGCGGTCTGGGTGGCGAGGGCCTTGACCTCGCCCGCGACGACGGCGAAGCCTTTGCCGGCCTCACCGGCGCGCGCCGCCTCGATCGTGGCGTTCAATGCCAGCAGGTTGGTCTGGCTGGCGATATCGGCAATCAGCCGCACGACTGAACTGATCCGCTCACCCGCGCTGGCCAGGGACCGGATTGTTTCGCGCGCATCCACCCCCTTGGTCGCCGCCGCCCGCGCCACCGAACTGGCTTGCTCGACCTGCGCGGCGACCTCGCGGATCGAGGCCGCCAGCTCCTCGCTGGCCGCGGCAACCACCTGCGCGTTCTTCATCGCCTGATCCACCGCGATCGCTGTCCGCTCCGCGTCGCTGTTCACTTTCCTGGCCGATTCGGTCATCGCATTGGCTTCGTCCACCATCGTCTGGGCCCGCTGGCCAACCCGCCCGACCGCGCCACCGGCTTCGGTTTCGATCGTGCGGGCCATGGCTTCGACGGTCTCGCGCCGTACCTGATCGGACCGGCGTTCAAATTCCTTCCGCTGCCATTCGCCAAAGGCGAGATGCGAGCGCATGGCTCGCAACATCGCCATCACGGCACGAAATTCCGGCACCGCCGGGGTGATGATATCCAGCCCGAGTTCGCCGCGCGCGATGCTGCGCAGGTGGTGTTCCAGCGTCTGAATCGGCTGGCGCACGCTGGCGTAGAGTTTCCAGCCCATCATCCCAACGGCGAGCAGACCGGCGCATGCGATGCCGGTCCCGAGGACCAGGCGCCACTGCAGGTCGGCCGTGGCAGTCGTGTAGGCTACCTGGCCCATCTGGACTTGCCGCGCGACCAGGGCGCTGTCGGCCTCGAAGACCGCCTGGAACAGCGGCGGGGAACGCTGCTGGAACAACGCATCCAGTTCGGCGGTCTTGCCCTGATGCGCAAGGCTGAACGCGGGATCGATGCTGTCACGCAGCAGCGCGCCGAACCGATCGTCAAACGCGCGGATCAGGGGAATCTGATCCGGCGCGCGGTCTTGCGATTTATAATCCTGCCAGAGCCGGTCGATCTCCTTCAGGGCTTTTCGCACGGGCGGTTCACGGTCTGTCAGCACCTGATCGGGCGCTGCCCCGCGTCCCAGCGCGATCGTCATCTGGGCCATATTGTTTCGGGTGTCGCGGACCCGGTCGAGCATCCCGCGCAACTGCTCGACCGAGAGCATGTCCTGTTCATAGACATGTTTCAGCACGGCGTTCGTTGCAGCCATGCCGAAGAAGCCCAGGCCGCCGACCGCGGCTATCACAAGAAAGGCCGCGGCGACGGCGAATCCCGCGCGTCCCCGCACCGAACGCCTGATATCCCGGAACCGGGTCCGGACCCCGCTGCTCACCAGTTCCCCGTCGCGCAGGGCGATGCCTTTCGCCGTACCGGTTCGGATTGCGGCATAGGCCTTTTCCGCCGCCGCGACCTCGGCCCGGTCCGGCTTGGAGCGGATCGAGATGTAGCCGACGACCTTGTCGTTCTCGATCACCGGCGTGACGTTGGCGCGTACCCAATAGAAATCGCCCGACTTCGCTCTGTTCTTGACCAGGCCATCCCAAGGGCGGCCGGCCTGGATGGCCGCCCAGAGATTGGCAAACGCCTCTTTCGGCATGTGCGGATGCCGGACGATGTTATGCGGCGCGCCCAGCAATTCCTCCGGCGTGAAACCACTGACCTCGACGAAGACGTGGTTGGCGAAGGTGATGCGGCCGCCCGCGTCGGTGCGGGAGACCAAAGGCTCCCCGTCCGGAAGCGTGATTTCCCGGGTGCTGATCGGCTCGTTCAAGCGCATGAGGCGGCCCTGTCCAACGTGTCGAGCGTCCCGGCGGGGGACGCGGCGTTGACGCGAAGAACAGCATGGTCGGGTTAAGAAACCGTAAATCGGCCTGCGGTTTTCTTTTATGGCTCGGTTCGGGTCCGCGCGAGGTGGGCGGCGGCCTCGTCGGCCAGTTCGCCGTCCGGGTAGGGGGATCGGTAGAGATTCCAGCCGGTGTAGGCGCCAGCCGGGTCGGCAATGGCCGGGTCCGTGATCATGGCCGCCCTGTTATCGTGTGAAACCATCCAGCTCTTCCTCCGCCCAGGCGAGCACCTGCGGAATCGACTGGCCCGTGAACAGCTTGGCCAGCATCGCCGGCTGGGTGCCGCGACTGTAGATCTGCTCGGCAACCGAGGCCGGGGCCGGTGCACCGGCCACATGCGGATGCGCGTGATGCGACGGGCGGAGCGGATAGTGATAGACCGTGCCGCGGGGCGGTTCGACTTCCTCCCAGATCTTGAAGTCCAGCATGGAATCGAAGGGCGGAATGTCGAAGCCCTCCACCTTGCGGGTGCGTTCTTCAACCTGTGGCCGCTGCGACAGATATTCCAGCAGGTCCATCGCCGCGGTCTTGTTGCGGCTGAACGACCAGATGCCCCAGAAATACGGATTGTACGCAACGAAACGACCTTGCGGCCCGCGTGGCGCGGGAAACGTCCAGCAGTCGCGCGCGATTTGCGGCTGGTCGCGCTTGGCAACCGCCCAGGCCGAGGGCGGATTGAAGATCAACGCGCTTTTGCCGGAGATCAGGGCCCGGTTGTTCGATGCACTGTCGTAGCTGAGCACGTCCTGCGGCAGGTACTTCACCAGTTGCTGGCCGTATTCCAGCACCTGGCGCAGCGCATCCGATTTCAGTTGCGGCTCGCCCTTGGCATCCACGAGTACCGCACCGTATGCGGCAAACAGGGCGCCACAGAAATCGACACAATCTCCGGCGTTCGACAGGCCCAAAGCAAAGGGCATGCCCGCCTTGTGACACGCTTCCGCCGCGCGCAGATGCGCGTCCCAGGTCCAGGCCTCGGCGCCCGGCGTATATGCGGTTCCGACCGGATACATGGCCAACACGTCAAGTCCGGCCGTGTCCTTCAACACGCTGATCCGTCCGCACGGCGGCTGGTTCTGTGAGCCGGAGTTGCTGGGCACCGCCATCCAATGCCCGTCGATGTGGGCAAGGTATTCGTTGACCTCGTTGGTCGGGCCGTATTGTTTGATCAGCCGCTGCATGACGCCATCGACCGGCTCGAAAGCCGCGGCGTGATTGTGGATTTCCCACACCGGCAGCGCGATCGCGTCGTGCCCGGTGCGGGCCTGGTGTTCCGCGGCGGCGGTGATCAGCAGCTTGTTGCCGGCGCTCATGTAATCGGTGGCGACTTCGACCTGGTTCTTTGCCGCCCAGGCGTTGATCTGCGCCGTCATCGCATCGTTGCCGCCAGGCACCCAATGGTCCCAGAAGGCCAAGGCCAGTTTCCCCGCGGCGCGACCGCTGCGGATGTGGACCAAGGGCAGCGCTGTCGCCGCTGCCGCCGTCAGCACCTGCCGGCGCGTTGCCATCGTTTCCCCCTTCGCGTTGTTACGTCTGTCGGTGCAAGGTCGCCTCCGTGCGGTCCTGCAACGCTTCGAAACTGAGGCCTGGCACGATATCGCGCACCACGAGACCGTGTTCGGTGACGTCCAGCACCGCCAGATCGGTGTAGATGCGCTTCACCACCCCGCGCGCGGTCAGCGGGTAGGTGCAGTGGTTCAGGATGCGGGCATGGCCGCGCTTCGTGGTGTGCTCCATGGCGACCCAAAGCCGCTTGGCGCCGACCGCCAGATCCATCGCGCCGCCCACCTGCTTCACCGGTTCGTTCCGCGAATGCGCCCAATTGGCGATGTCGCCGTTCTGCGCCACCTGGAAGGCGCCCAGCACGCACAGATCAAGATGCCCGCCGCGCGCGATGGCGAAACTGTCGGCGTGATGCACAAAGGCGCCACCGGTGCGCAGGGTGATCGGTTGCACGCCGGCATTGACCAGATAGGGGTTGATGTCTTCGGGCGCCGGGGCGGGACCGATGCCGATGACGCCGTTTTCCGCGTGGAAGATCACCTCGCGGTCGTCGGGCACGAAATCCGACACCGTGGTGGGAATGCCGATGCCAAGGTTGACGAACCAGCCTTCGGGAATGTCCTGCGCGATGCGCTGGGCGATGCCGATGCGGCTGAGCGGATGGAATTCGATGTCGGCCATATCGGGTCTCCGTTACGCTGGCACGTGCAGCACGCGATGGACGAACACGCCGGCGGTGTGCACGTTCGCCGGCGGAATGTCGCCGAGCGCGACGACGTGACGGGTCTGCACGATGGTCAGCGCCGCCGCCATCGCCATAATCGGGTTGAAGTTTCGCGCGCTTTCGCGGTGCGTGAGGTTGCCCCAGCGATCCGCCTCCCACGCATCGACCAGCGCCACGTCGCCCGGCAGCGGATATTCCAGCAGGCAGTTGCGGCCATTGATGATGCGGGTTTCCCGATTTTCGGCCAGGATCGTATCGGCGGCGGTCGGCGTATAGAACGCCTGAATGCCCGCCCCGGCCGCGCGGATTCGTTCTGCGAGCGTGCCCTGGGGCACGATCTCCAGTTCCAGGTTGCCGACCTGGAACAAAC
>Ga0302157_10002040_pt1 | contig 24112 bp, 17 predicted proteins | sample I_Bog_N3_3_FD_193502 | JGI IMG/M metagenome (GOLD analysis project Ga0302157, IMG submission 193502) | Peat permafrost microbial communities from Stordalen Mire near Abisko, Sweden - I_Bog_N3_3 | ecosystem: Environmental > Terrestrial > Soil > Wetlands > Peat | place: Sweden: Abisko, Stordalen... | reverse complement strand
AACACCCCTACACGCGCCTGCTCATCGACTCGATTCCGTGGCCCAATCTCGACCAACGCTGGGGCGAGCGGCCGATCAAGGCGCGCGAGACGGGCGCGTCGAGCGTCGGCTGCCGCTTCCATTCGCGCTGCCCATCGGCAATGGAGATTTGCGAACAACGACCCCCTTTGTTCCGGCTGAGCGAAAGGCAGGCGGCGTCTTGCCACCTCTATCGCGACAACGATAAGCTCGATGGCGAGCGTCTGACCGAAGTTCTGCCGGCGTGAAAGCTCGCCTGCCGTGGAGGGTTCCCCTTGATCGAGATCGCCGAATTCCTGCCCCCTGACCCCACACCGCTGTGGAAGCTCGCCAAACAGGCGGGCGTCGATTGGGCGGTCGGCGGATTGCCCGGCGAAGATTTGTTGCAAGGCGACGAGGCGCCCTGGGATCTCGCGCCGCTGTCGCGCATGAAGGCGCGCTATGAACAAGGCGGCTTCCAACTCGCCGTCATCGAAGCCCGCCCGCCGCTCAACAAGGCCAAACGCGGGTTGCCCGGTCGCGACGAAGAAATCGCCACCGTCTGCGCGCTGCTGGAAAACATGGGCAAGCTCGGCGTGCCGGTCTGGTGCTATGAATGGATGGCCGACTTCAACTGGCAGCGCACCAACCTGCGCACGCCGTCGCGCGGAGGGTCCGTCGTCACCAGCTTCGACGTCGACGACGTCAGCAAGGAGCCGACCGAGTTTGGCTCCATCGATGAGGCCGCGCTGTGGACGAACCTCGGTTATTTCCTCGATCGCGTGCTGCCCGTCGCCGAACGCGCCGGGGTGAAACTGGCCATGCACCCCGACGACCCGCCGCTGTCGCCGATCCGCGGCGTCGCGCGCATCATGCGCAGCGTCGAAAACTTCCGTCGATTGATTGAAATGCGTCCGTCTCCGATGAACGGCGTCACGCTCTGCCAGGGCAATTTCACCTTGATGACCGACCAACTGCCCGATGTCATCAGGAGCTTTGCCGACAAGATTTTTTTCGTCCATTTTCGCGACGTCAAGGGTACGCCGGAACGCTTCGAGGAAACCTGGCACGACGCCGGCAAAACCGATATGCTCGCCTGCATGCGCGCCTATCGCGAAATCGGCTTCGACGGCGTTTTGCGGCCGGATCACGTGCCGACGGTGGAGGGCGACACCAACGACAACGCCGGCTATTCGTCGTTCGGCCGCCTCTACGCCCTGGGCTATATCCGCGGCCTCCGGCAGGCGGTCTACGCGCAATAGGAAACAAACATGAAGATTGCCCTGACCGGAGGAAGCGGACGCATCGGGCGCGCCATCGCCGCCGAGGCCCAGGCCCAAGGCCATTATATAGTGAACATCGATCGCGTGGCGCCGCCGCAGCGCGATTCCGCGTCCTTCGTGGAATTGGACATGAGCAATTACGAGGGCCTGCTCGGCGCCTTCGAAGGTTGCCACGCGGTGATTCACATGGCGGCGATCCCCAGCCCAGGGCGCCATCCCGATCATATCGTGCACAACAACAACGTCGTCGGCAGCTACAATATTTTACGCGCCAGCGCCGAACTGGGTATCAACCGAATCTGTCAGGCCTCTAGCGTCAACGCGATCGGGCTTTCGTTCAGCCGGCAATCCCATTTCGAATATTTCCCGATCGACGAGCAACATCCCAATTCCTGCGAGGAACCCTACAGCCTGTCGAAATGGATCTGCGAGCAACAAGCCGACAGCTTCGCCCGCCGCTACGAGGACATGCGCATCGCCAGTATGCGCTTTCATCTGGTCGTTCCCGATCGCGCCGCCGGGTTCGCGCATTATGGCGTCGCCAGCGCTGAGCTTTCCAAACATCTTTGGGCCTACACCCGTTTCGATGCCGCCGCACGCGCGTGCCTGCTGAGCTTGACCGCGCCATTCAAAGGGCACGAAGTGTTCTACATCATCGGGCCCGACACGGTGCTCGACGAGCCGACTCTGGAACTGGCCGGGCGTTTCTTTCCGCACGTGCCGGTGCGCGGCGATTTGAGCGGCCGGCGCAGTTTCTTCTCTTGTCAGAAAGCCGAGCGCCTGCTCGGCTGGAAACACGATTAACCCGATCTCCGGAGCCAGGCGATGTCCGATCAGGAAATGCGAGTCGCGGTCGGCCAGTTCAACGAATTGACTGACGAGAAGCTGCGCTTCGCGCAGCAGATCGGGGTCTCCGGCATTCAGCTCAACAATCCCAGACTACCCGGCGAGAGCTTCTGGGAAGAAAGCGACATACGCTCGCTCGTCGACAAAGCGCGAGCCGCCGGGCTGACGTTGGAGGCGATCGAAAACGTTCCGACTCATTTCTATAACAAGGCGATGCTCGGTCTGCCCGGCCGCGACGAGCAGATCGAGAATTATTGCACGACCGTCCGCAACCTTGGCCGTGCGGGCGTGCCGATCCTCGGCCTGCATTTCATGCCGAATTCGGTGTGGCGCACGGAGCGGCGCGCCCCAGGGCGCGGCGGCGCCGGCAATACAAGGTTCGAGATGGCCAAGGTGGAAGGCGCCAGCAAGGCGGAATGGCGGAGCTTCATGCCGACCACCCTGGGTCATGCGCAATCGATGCCGTTGTTTGACGATTCGGAGGGCATCGTCACGGCGGAGCCAATGTGGAACAACTACACCTATTTCATGGACGCGGTGTTGCCGGTCGCCGAGCAGGCCGGCGTGAGGATCGCGCTGCATCCCGACGATCCGCCCGTGCCGATGCTCGGCGGCGTGGCGCGCATCTTCAAATCGCCCGACGATTTCAAGCGCGCTTGGGATCGTTACCAAGACAGCCCCTCATGGGGGCTCGACCTTTGCCTGGGCTGCTGCTCGGAAATGCCGGGCGGCGCGGCCAACGTGCGCGAGATGATCAATTTCTTCGGGCCGAAGGGTCGCATCCTTTACGTCCATTTCCGCGACGTTCAGGGCGTCGTGCCGGATTTCATCGAATGCTTCATCGGCGAGGGCAATTTCAATCCCGCCGAGGCGATGGCGTTGCTGAAAGCCAACGGTTTCACCGGCTTCCTGCTCGACGACCACGTGCCGCACATGGACGACGATACGGAATGGAATCACAGGGGGCGGGCGCACGCGATCGGCTATATGCAGGGGTTGTTGAAGATGGGGGAGATGAGGGCTGGGGTTTGAGGCGCTCTTCCCTTTTCCCGCGTGCGAGACTCCGCGAACGCAAGCGTTCGCTCGGGGTAACGCGAAGCGCCGGATGTCGCTTTGAGCGAAATTGACCTCACCCCAACCCTCTCCGGCAGGCGGGAGAGGGGGTTGGCGCTCACCAATTCGTCACCGACCCATCTCTGCGCCGCAAATGCGGCGCTTCCCAGAACTTGAAATTCTGCCGCTTCACCAGTTCCTCATTGACCTCCACCCCAAGCCCCGGCGCGGCGGACACCGGGTAATGCGCGTTCTCCAGTCTGGGTTGGACGGGAAAGAACTCCGAGCTGTCAAAACCGAGATGCGCCTCCACCGGCGACGAGCGCGTCTCCAACCAGGAGAAATTGGCGACGGCGGCGCAGAAATGCACGGTCGCGGCGGTGCAGATCGGCCCCAACGGATTGTGCGGCATCATGTCGACGTAATGGGCTTCGCTCCAGCCCGCGACTTTCATCGCCTCGGTGAGGCCACCGACGTTGCAGACGTCGAGGCGGTTGAACTGATGCAGGTCGGCCTCGATATAGGGCAGGAACTGCCATTTGCTGGCGAATTCCTCGCCGATCGCGAACGGGATATCCACCATCTGGCGCAATGCCTTGTAGGCGAAAGGGGTCTCGTCGCGGATCGGCTCCTCGAGAAAGTCCAGCGTGCCCGAAGGCATTTTCTGACAAAAACTGGCGGCCTCGGCGACGGAGAGGCGGTGATGCAGATCGATGCCGAGCACGACATCGCCGCCCAGTTCCTCTCTTGCGCGGACGCACCATTTGGCGCTGGTGGCGATATGTTCGCGCGGCTCGAAAAGTTTTGGGTCGTCGTGTCCCGAAGGCGACAACCGCATCGCGCTCCAGCCCGCTGCGATCAGCGCCTTGGCCTGTTCGATCATTTCCGGCCCCGGCGGCGCGCTGGTGGTGGCGAAGGTCGGGATGCGGTCACGCTGTTTGCCGCCCAGCAGTTGATGGACAGGAACACCGAGCGCCTTGCCCTTGATGTCGTGCAAGGCGATGTCGATCGCCGAGATCGCCGCTTGCAGCACGCGGCCGCCCTCGAAATATTGGCTGCGATAGAGCTCCTGCCAGATCGCGCCGATCAGGAACGGATCGCGGCCGACGAGAAACTCGGAAAAATGTTCGAGCGCGCCGGCGACCGCGCGCTCGCGTCCCGAGAGCCCGCTTTCGCCCCAGCCGAACACGCCTTCATCCGTTTCGACCTTCACCAGCAATTGATTGCGGATGCCGACCCAGGCCGCATAGGGGCGAATGGCGCTGATTTTCATGGCCCGTTTCCTCCTGCGCCGATTTGAACAGCTTTTGTCCGCCGCCTCAAGGGGCTATGCTCGCCGAGACGGAACCGCGGGAGGAAGCCCTGGCCAGGACGATGATGTATGTCGGCGGCTGCAATCGCCGATTGCCCTACGCGAAGGGCGCCAACGCCAAGGGAATCGCGGCGTTCGTGTTCGACGAGCGAACCGGCGCGACGACGCCGGCGGGAATCGTCGAGGGCATCGACAATCCGACCTTCCTCTCGGTCGATCCCCATGGCCCGTATCTCAACGCGACCAGCGAAGTCCTCGGCGGAAACGAAGGCGACGTGACGACCTACGCGATCGACGCGAGTTCCGGCGCGCTGACCTATCTGAACAAACAACCCAGCCGCGGCGCGCTGGCGGTGCATTCCTGCGCCGACCGCAGCGGACAATTCCTGTTCGCCGTCAACTATGGCGTCGGCGCGATGACGCAACGGCCCAATATGTCGTTTGTCGCCTATCCGCGACGCGACAATGGCGAACTTGGATTCCCCTGTTTCGAGGCGGCCCACGCGGGCTTCGGCCCCAATTCCGCGCGACAGGAGCGACCGCATGCGCATAGCGTGCGCGTCAGTCCCGACAACCGCTTCGTCATCGTCGCCGACCTCGGCGTCGACGCCCTGGTCGTCTATCGGTTCGACGCGCCTTCCGGCGCAATCGCGCTTTACGGCGCCTTTCTGCTGGCCGCGGGCTCTGGGCCGCGCCATTTCGCTTTTCATCCCAACCGACCCTTCGCCTATGTCGTCAACGAGCTCAACTCGACGCTGGCGAGTCTTTCCTACGACTCAGAGAGCGGGTGCTTCGCGCTGCTGGCGACGGCGTCGACCTTGCCGGACGAAACGCCGGTCAGCAATCTGACCTCCGAAATCGCTATCGCGCCGAACGGTCGGCACATCTACGTCGCCAACCGCGGCGATGACTCGATCGCCCTCCTCGACGTCGACGACGCGAGCGGCATCGCGGCGCTCGTCGACACCTTTGCTTGCGGGGGCGAGATTCCGCGGCATATCGCGCTCGATCCGTCAGGATCGTTCCTCGCCGTCGCCAATCAGGACAGCGACCGGGTGTCGATGTTTCGCGTCGACCCGCGTTCCGGCGCGTTGACCAAATCCGGCGATGTCGACACCGGCACACCGACGACGATCGCCTTCCTGAGATTGGCGTGACCCGTCATTTGGGTCCGTAGGTGAAGGCCAGAATCGAGCCCGGATTGTCGAACTTGAACGCCGCGGACCCGGTTTCGTTGGTGGCGAGGCCATAGCCGAGCGTGTCGGTGGCGACATAGATGGTCCGGCCGTCAGCGCTGAACAGCACTTCGCGATAGCGATTCTGACTGCGAAACATCGGCTCGGCGTCGCCGATCGTCACGCTGTCGGTCGGGTCGAGTTTTACCCGGAACAGCAAGCCCCGTTTGAGACTGGTGATGAGCAGTGAATGCCGCCACCCGGGGATGCTGTCGCTCGCGTAATAGGCGACGGACGAAGGCGCGATGGTTGGCCAACAAATATAAAACAGCCGCTTGTCGGCGCAGACGGGATTCTGGAACGCCTCCTTGACGTCCGCGCTGTCGACGCCAAACAACGTCTTCAGCGGCGCGACGTAATCGGGATCGTGGAACGACGATTGCTTCATGACGGGAACCTGGGGCGGAACCTCCGTGCCGTTCAGCGCCAGATCCTTCAATTGCCAGCAACCGCCTCGCGCAGCGGAAAAGTCGGCATAGGCGTAAGTAGCGTCGTTGCGGAATCCCAGCACGTTGGGCCAACCGTAATTGCCGCCGGCGACGACGAGATCGAGCGTGTCGTCGCTGTTGGGCCCCTGGACGACGGCGAACAGTTTTCCCGCGGGACTGAACACCATGCCCTGCGGGTTGCGAAATCCCCAGGCGTAGACATGGCTGCGCACGCCGTGGATGACCGGATTGTCGTCGGGAATCGAGCCGTCGAGATTGAGGCGGAGGATTTTGCCCCGGTAATGGCGCCAGTCTGACGCGCTGACTTCCGCCGCGCTCGGCAACACCTGGGCTTCGTTGGCGATGCAGAGATATGCGAGTTGGTTGGCGCCTTGATCGCCGATCGAATAATACAGTTTTCCGTCAGGCCCGAACAGCAGACGCGCGCCCTGGTGATCATGCGACGACGGCAGGCCTGTGAGGACGTCGACGGGCGACGTCAGTTTTTGCGACTTCGCATCGTAGGTGTAGCGGCGGATCAGCGTTGCGTTCGGAAACGGCTCGGGGGTCCCGGCGGCGTAGGTCATCGAAACATAGACGAAGTCGGCGCCTTTGCCCCTGAGCAGATCGGGGTGCAGAGCGATGCCGAGCACGCCGTCCTGCGAGCCCGGCATGTGCACGGCGTCGGCGATATCCACGGCGACGACGATCTCGCCGGTCTGCGGATTCACCCGGCTGATCCGCCTGGCCTTCTGCTCCGTCAACCAAAGATAGCCGTCGGGGCCGAGCGCCATATTGTGCGGATTGGCCAGCCCTGACGCGACCACGCGCATTTCGAAATTCTCGGGCAGCGGCGCCACCGGCGTTCCGGGCGTGGGAGCGAAATCGGCCGTCGCGGGCGCCGCCAGCGCGAGCGCGGCCAAGGCCGAAATGATCAAGGTCCAGATGCGCATGCGTCTCTCCTCCCGTTGAACCCGGCGTCAACGCAATTTCATCCGCACCCGCCAGCTCTTGCGTTGCCCCGGCGCGACGATGGCGGCGCGCCCGTTGGCGAGGGCCTGCATCAGCGTATCGTCCGGCGAGGTCGTCGGCTCGACCGCGACATGGACGATGTCGTTGAACACCGGCCATGCGCCATAGGCAAGCCACAACCCGACATGAGCGACCCCATCCCACTCCAGATCCAACCAACGCTCCGGGCCGCCGAGCGAGGCCCGCCGCGCCCCCGCTTCGTTGACGAAGAATTTCCCGGCGAACCGGACGCTCGGAGATTGCACGCGATCGAGCGCAAAGGGAATGCGCTCGTCCGCCGCTGGCCAGGGGGTCGCCCTCAGATCGAGCCGCTGGCCGCGCAGCGAAAGATAAGTTGGCGACAGACTTCGCGCGCCGTCGATCAGAATGCGTTCGTCGGGCCGCAAGGCGAACAAAGGGTGCATCGCCCAGAGCAACGGCGTCGGTTCGCCGAGCGTCGTCTCCACGCCATAGTCGATCTCGACGACAGGACCGGCCAGCGTGATTCGACGGATGAACCGAAAACCCTCGCGCGCGCACGTCGTCTCCAGGACATCGGCGCTTTGCGCCGTCACCGTCGCGGGACGCCCCCAGAGGTCGCCATGGTCGCGTAGCGCTCGCCGCCAAGGGGACGCGTGGGCGTCGCAAGGGGAAACGGTCGGGAAACACTCGTCCCAGCCGGCGGCTTCACCGACCCCGTAGGCGACCGCGTCGGCGCGCGGGGGCGGGCCTTCGGCGAGCCAATTGCGGCCGGTCTGGCGATCGATCAGCGTAACGACTCGCGCTCCGGAATCGGTGGAGACGCGAAGCTCCAGGTCGGAAGAGATCAGCGTCACGAGATTGGCGGACAACATCGCAGGGCCCCGAACAGCGCGCTTGGCCAATGTAGCTAAAGGCGGTACGTTCGGCAAAATTCAGTTCATCGAGGGAGGAGCGCTTGCGCGGAATCAAGGGACGCGTGGCGATCGTGACCGGCGCCGGGTCGGGCATCGGCGCGGCGATCGCGCGGCGGCTCGGCGAGGAAGGCGCGCATGTGGCGCTTGCCGATATCAACCTCGACTCGGCGCGCGGCGTCGCGGCGGAGATCGCGGGCCCGAAAATGGCGCTGGCCGTCGACATCGCCGATCCCGCCTCGGTCGAGGCGATGGTCGCGCGCGTCAAACAGGAGATGGGCGCGCCGACGATCCTCATCAACAACGCCGGCATGAACGTGTTCGGCGAGCCGCTGTCGACAACGGACGCGGATTGGCGCCGTTGCATGGCGGTCGATCTCGAAGGCGCCTGGCATTGTTCGCGCGCCGTGCTGCCGGACATGATCGCGGGCCGGTTCGGGGCGATCGTCAACATCGCTTCCAATCATTCGTTTCAGGTAATCAAGGGAACCTTTCCTTACCCGATCGCCAAACATGGCCTGATCGGCATGACCCGCGCCCTGGCGCTGGAATACGCCGACCGCGGAATCGTCATCAACGCCATTTCGCCCGGCTTCATCGATACGCCGTCAACGCAGCGCTATTTCGCCGGCCTGCCCGATCCCGACGGCGCGCGGCGCGCCGCGGAATCCAAACAACCGGTGCTACGCCTGGGACGCCCGGAGGAGATCGCGGCGATCGCGGCGTTTCTGAGTTCCGAGGACGCGAAGTTCATGATCGGCGCCAATGTCGTCGCCGACGGGGGCGTGACGATCCGCATGTACGAGTGAGCCGGAGAGCCTGGGCATGAAGATCACGCAATTGAAGACTTTTCTCGTGCCGCCGCGTTGGTTGTTCCTCAAGGTCGAAACCGACGCGGGGGTGTCGGGCTGGGGCGAGCCGGTGCTCGAAGGCCGCGCCGAAACGCTCGCCGCGCTGGTCGCGGAGATGGCGGATTTCGTCATGGGCATGGACCCGCGTAAAATCAACGATATCTGGCAGATGCTGTACCGCAACGGCTGCTATCGCGGTGGGCCGGCGCTGATGAGCGCCCTTTCGGGAATCGAAACGGCGCTGTGGGACATTCTGGGCAAGATCCACGACGCGCCCGTTCACGCGCTGCTCGGCGGCGCGCAGCGCGACCGAATCAAGACCTATATCTGGATCGGCGGCGACCGCTCGCGCAATCTGATCGCCGAGGCGCAGGACGCGCGCGGGCGCGGCTTCAGCGCCGTGAAGATGAACATTTGCGAGGAACTGACGATCCTCGACAATTACCGGCAAGTGACCGCGATCGTGCGCAAACTCGCCGACCTCAGGGAAACGGTCGGCGACTCGCTCGATCTCGCTTTCGACTTCCACGGGCGCGTGCACGCGCCGATGGCGAAGGTGTTGCTGCACGAACTGGAGCCGCTGCGACCGTTGTTCGTCGAGGACGCCGTGGCGCCCGGTCAACTCGAGGCGTTCACCGAGCTTTCGCGCTCGACTTCAATTCCGCTGGCGATCGGCGAGCGCATGCATTCCCGTGCGGAGTTCAAAGCTTTGTTCGAATCGCGCGCCGCTTCGTTGATCAACCCCGATCCCGCGCATGTCGGCGGCATCAGCGAGACGATCCGGATCGGCGCGATGGCGGAGGCCTATGACGTCGCGCTCGCGCCGCATTGCCCGCTCGGGCCCATCGCGCTCGCCGCCTGCCTGCAAGTCGACGCCGTCTGCCACAATGCGGCGTGGCAGGAGCAGAGCCTGGGCATCCACTACAATACCGGGAGCGATCTGCTCGACTATGTGACGGCGGAAACGCGCTTCAGTTACGCGGACGGCTATCTGGCGATTCCCACAGGGCCGGGCCTCGGCGTGGAAGTTGACGAGGCCAAAGTCATCGAAGCGGCCAAGATCGGCCATCGCTGGCGCGCGCCGGTTTGGCGGCATGCGGATGGGTCGATCGCGGAGTGGTAGGGGGCGTAGACAGGGTTAGAGAGTTGGGGTTGGAGCGAGCCATGAATATGAGAGGTCGCTTCCATTGTCATTGCCGCGAAAGCGGGAATTCAGTGCAAACGCGCTGCCCTTTCCCGCACGATCCCCACTTTCGCGGGGATGACAAGGGGCTCACCGTTTTCTCAACCCACAACCCGTCGCCGACGCTGACCGAGGAAGGCCCACAGCGCGACGGCGGCGGTGATGTCGAACAGGAACAGCATCGCGAACAGCGGCTCATAACCGATTGTGTTTGCCAGTTGGCCGACGACGAGGGTGAACAGCGCGCCGCCGAGATAGCCGAACATGCCGGCGACGCCCGTCGCCGTCGCGACGTCCGACTTGGCGAACACGTCGCCCATCAGCGCATACATCATGCTCGAAAGCATCTGATGCGCGAAGCCGCCGAGCGAGAAGCACAGTATCGCGGTGATCGGATCGACCACGAGGCTGATCAGCGCCGGACCAATCATGCACAAGGCGCCGATCGAGATGACGACGAGGCGCGCGTTGATCATTTGCAGATGCAGACGCTTGTGCAGGAACGGCGCGAGATAGCCGCCAAAGATGCAGCCGATGTCGGAGGCGAGAAACGTCATCCAGCCAAACAGGGCGAATTGCTTGATGTCCATGCCGCGCACGCTCACCATATAGAGCGGGATCCAGAAGCCGAACGTCTGCCACGCCGGCTCGGTGAGGAAGCGGGCGATGAGGATGCCAGTGAACCTGGGCTGCGAAAACACCGCCTTGACCGAAGGTTTGGTCTCGGGCGCTGGGCCGCGGCCGCTCTCGATATAGTCGCGCTCGCGCGGCGAGAGTCTGGGATGGTTCTGCGGGTCGCGATACAGGGCATACCAGACGACCGAGAGCAGAATCCCGAGGCCGCCGGTGATGAGAAACGCCGGGCGCCAGCCATAGGCGACGGACAGCCAGACGACGATTGGCGGCGTGATCATCGAGCCGATCGACGAGCCCGAATTGAACCAGCCGGTCGCGATCGAACGCTCCTGGCTTGGGAACCAGACGGTCGACATCTTCGTGCCGGTTGGGATCGCGACGGCTTCGGAGAGGCCGAGCAGGGCGCGGAACGCCGCCATGGAAATCCAGCCGGTCGCCAGTCCGTGCAGCGCCGCCGCCAGGCCCCAGACGAAAGCCGCCACCGCATAGCCGGTGCGCGGCCCGATGAGATCGACGAGGAAGCCGGCGAAGGGTTGCGCGAAGGAATAGACGATCTGAAACGACGACACGACATAGGAATATTGCTCGGTCGTGAAGTTCAGGTCTTTCTTCAGAAGCGGCGCCAGCACGCCGAGCACGTTACGATCGACATAAATGACGATCGTGCCGCAGAGCATCAGCGCGAGCATCTTCCATCGCAGACGGCCCATCCTAGCCATGACGTTTCCCCCCTTACCGCGCAACTCCGAAGCCCTTACGCGCAGCGCGCCGACCCGGCTTTGTATTACCTCAAATTGGCCTGACCACTTGACCTTTAGACCAACTTGACCAAATGTCCAGAGACGATTTTTCGCGAGGTTCCGCTGATGATGACGCCCGCCACGCCCTTCGCCCTGCATCCGGACCGGCTGTTCCCGGCCGACCCGACCATTCGCGGCATTGCCCGCGAGCTCCATGCCTCGGTCGCCGCGCTGCCGATCGTCAGTCCGCACGGCCACACCGATCCGCAATGGTTCGCCGACGACCCGGCCTTCCCCGATCCGGCGCGGCTGTTCATCGTCCCCGATCATTACGTGCACCGCATGCTCTATTCTCAGGGCATCGCGCCGGAGTTGATGGGCGTGCCTCGGCTCGACGGCGGCGAGGTCGAGACCGACCCCCGGCGCATATGGCGGCGGTTCGCCGAGAATTTTCATCTGTTCCGCGGCACGCCGTCCTGGTTGTGGCTCAACCACGCTTTCACCGAAGTGCTGGGCTTTCATGAGCGCCTAAGCGCCGCCAATGCCGACGCGGCCTACGATCACATCGCCGCCTGCCTGCAGCGACCCGAGTTCCGGCCGCGCGCTCTGTTCGAGCGGTTCAACATCGAGGCGCTGACGACGACCGAGAGCCCGCTCGACGATCTCCGGCATCACCGCAAGATCCAGGCGAGCGGCTGGAAAGGCCGTGTGTTGACGGCTTTCCGCCCCGACCCGGTCGTCGACCCCGCTTTTCCCGGTTTCGTCGCCAATCTGGCGACGCTCGGCCGTCTCGCCGGTTGCGACATCTCGACGTTTTCCGGTTATCTCGAAGCCTTGCGCCGGCGGCGTGACTATTTTCGGGGCGTCGGCTGCACCTCGACCGACCACGGCCATCCCTCGGCGCGCACGGCGGACCTTGCGCCGCTGGAGAGCGCCGCGCTCTACGGCCGCGTTCGCGCGGGCGAAGCCTCGGCGGCCGACGCGGAACTGTTCCGCGCGCAAATGCTCACCGAAATGGCGCGCATGAGCCTCGACGACGGGCTCGTCATGCAGATCCATCCGGGCGCGATGCGCGACCACAATCCCTGGCTGTTCAGGACCTTCGGCAAGGACAAGGGCTGCGACATCCCGACGCCCACCGACTACGTGCATGCGCTGAAACCGCTGCTCGACAAGTTCGGCAATGAGCGTGCGCTGACGATCATCCTGTTCACCCTCGACGAAACCGCCTATTCGCGCGAACTGGCGCCGCTCGCCGGCCATTATCCGGCGCTGAAGCTCGGCCCGGCCTGGTGGTTCTTCGACAGCCCCGAGGGCATGTTCCGCTATCGCGAGAGCGTCACCGAGACCGCGGGCTTCTACAACACCGTCGGCTTCAACGACGACACGCGCGCGTTCCTGTCGATTCCCGCGCGCCACGACGTCGCGCGCCGCGTTGATTGCCACTATCTGGCGCGGTTGGTCGCCGAACATCGGCTGGAACTCGACGAGGCCTTCGAGGTCGCGCAGGATCTCGCCTATCGCCTCGCCAAATCGGCCTACAAACTGTGAGCGCGCCGATGCTGAACCGCTCCCATATCGCCCCGCTGCCGATCCGCGTGCTGCAGATCGGCGACGGCGTATTTTTACGCGGCTTCGTTGACTGGATGGTCGACGTCGCCAATGCCCAGGGCATAGTTGCGCTCGGCATCGCCGTCGCCACGGCGCGGCCGCACGGAAAACCGCCCGCGCTCGCGGCGCAGGACAATCTCTACACGCTGGTCACGCGTGGGGCCGGCATAGACGAGTGTCGCGTCATTTCCGCCCTGCAGGCGAGCTTCGATCCGCACGCAGATCCGGCGCATTTGCGCGCGCTCGCCGCCTCGCCGGATCTGCGCTTCGTCGTCTCCAACACGACGGAGGCCGGGATCGTCGATGTCGCCGAGCCCTACGCGGCGGACGCTTGCCCGTCGAACTTTCCGGCGAAGGTCGCTTGGGTGCTGAAGGCGCGCTTCGACGCGCTGGGCGCCGAGGCCCCGGGGCTGGTGTTCCTGCCTTGCGAACTCATCGAAGCCAATGGCGCGACGTTGAAGCGCTTTGCCCGGGCGCATGCCGAGCGCTGGGAATTTCCCGCCGCCTTCCTCGACTGGATGGAACGCCGCAACCCATTCCTCGATACGCTCGTCGACCGCATCGTGCCCGGCTTCCCCGCCGCGCAGGCCGAAGACTTGTTCGCCGCCTGGGGCTATCGCGACCCGCTGGCCGTGATGGCCGAGCCGTTCCACCTTTGGGTGATCGAAGGGCCGCAGGAGATCGCCGAGGAATGGCCGATCGCCCGCGCCGGCCTCAACGTCGTCTGGACCGACGATCTGAAGCCTTACCGCGAGCGCAAGGTGCGGATGCTCAACGGCGCGCATACCGCGCTGGCGCTGCCGGCGTTCCTCGCCGGCATCGACAGTGTCGGCGAAGCGATCGCCGATCCGCTGTTCTCGCGCTATCTCGACGCCGTGATGTTCGAGGAGATCGCGCCCTATGTCGATCTCCCCGCGCCCGAGCGCGAATCTTATGGCCGCACGACGCTGGATCGGTTCGCCAATCCGTTCCTGCGCCACGAATTGATCGCCATCGCGATGAATTCCGTCTCCAAGTGGAAGGCGCGGCTGTTGCCGACGGTGAAGGACCATGTCGCGGCGACGGGCCAGGCGCCGCGCCTCATCGCTTACGGCTTCGCCGCGCTGCTATGGTTTTATCGCGGCCAGGCCGAGCGCGGCCCCTATCCTTTGCGCGATGATCCGCGCGCGCTCGCCCTGTTTGCCGCCGCCTGGGGCGAGAAGCCGCGCGACGCCGCGCGGCGTCTGATGCGCGACCCCGCGCTTTGGGGCGAGGACCTCACCGCGATCCCGACCTTCGCCGAGGAAGTCGCTTGCGCCATCGACGATATCGCGACGCTGGGGCCGCGCGGCGCGCTGACGCAGCGCATCGGCCTTTGACCTGAGCGCAGGGCGGCGCCAGTCTCAGGCGAATCCGGAATGAGGAAAAGGCGATGCCGTTCCAGCCTGTCGAAAGCCGGCGGCTTTATGAGCGCGTGGCGGAGCAGATCTCGGGGCTGATCCGCTCCGGCGAGTTCCCGCCGGGCGCCCGGCTGCCCGCGGAGCGCGACCTCGCCAAGCAACTCGGCGTCAGCCGGCCGGTCGTGCGCGAGGCGATGATCGCCCTGGAAGTCGCCGGGCTGGTGGAGGTGCGCACCGGCTCCGGCGCCTATGTGCGCGAAAAGCCCCCGGACTCCGCGACGCCTCTGAACGCCGGCCACAGCCCCAGCGACCTCTTGAACGCGCGGATGCTGATCGAGGGCGAAGTCGCCGGTCTCGCCGCCGAAAACGCCACGCCCGCCGATCTCGCCGTCATCGCCGAGACGATCGAACTGATGACGCGAGAACACGATTCCGGCCGGCCGTGGCACGCCGCCGACCTCGCGTTTCATGTCGCGGTCGCCAACGCCACCGGCAACGCCGCGCTCGCCAGCGTCGTCGACAGGCTCTGGCAGGAACAATACGGCCCAGTGTTCTCGCTGCTGTCGCAGCGCGTCAGCCTCAGCGACAATTGGCCCGCGACGCTGAAGGGCCACCAGCAGATTTACGAGGCGCTCCGCGCCGGCAAACGCAAGGCGGCCAAGGTGGCTTTGCGCGCACACCTCGGGCAGGTGTTGGAGGTGCTGACCGGCGACGATGCGGAGGACGGGGAGGTTGCGGCATAAGCGCTAGGTTAGGCCCGACGCTCTCCGGCAAAATGCTTTTTCTCCAAACTTTTCGCCAAGCTTTTTCCAATTCCGTCCTTTTTTCTCCAAGCCGATCCAAACATTTCTCTGGCGGTTTTGAGCGATTTCAAGGCCTTGCAAGTCTACCAAGTCCGATTTCGTTTCCTCCAAATTTTTCGCCCCTCGGGGTCGCTGGGATCGACTTCGCCTTCCGTGTTCCGCCGCAGCGGAGAAACCGGGATCGCGCCCTCCCGGCGCACCGAATCCAGCGCTTTTCGCGCCGATTGGCGAAACGGGCGGGAAGGTTGAGTGACGCCATGGGTAGACCCTGGTTGCCGCACGGAAGCGGAATTTCCAGAATAGCATGATTTCTCTAAATCAGAAAGAAAAAAACAGGGGCTCGCCACTCCTGGGAGTTCCGTTGCACGGACCTCCCCATCCGGGAAAGCCCGATGATGAACGCCCAAAATCGTTATCCCAGCGCGAATGCCCAGTCCTGGCCACCTACGCCGGGCCGTGATGCTTCCTTCGGAGGCTTCCCAGAAACGTCCCGACGACAGTGATTTGCTCGCAAATCACTGTCGTGCCCGTGACGAGCGCGGGCAAGACGGAGAGTGCAGGGCCTAACCTCGCGCGTCTTCCTTGGCCGTCAGCGGACACGCGCCGCTTCCCTTTCCCGCCATTTCCGCGCATACCGCGCGGGATCGCGCATTTCCGCCGCCATCCAGTTTCGCTCTTCATGAACTCATTTACATCGAATCCGTCCCTCGCCCTCGCCCTGGAGGAACGCGGCTATCTGGAACCGACCCCGGTTCAGGCCGCCGTCACCGCCCCGGAGACCTGGGGCCGGGATCTGCTGGTTTCGGCCCAGACCGGCTCGGGCAAGACCGTCGCCTATGGCATAGCGATGGCGCAGACTCTGCTCGGCGACGCCCCAACGCTGCCCCCGCCCGGCGCGCCGCTGGCGCTGGTGATCGCGCCGACGCGCGAGCTGGCGTTGCAGGTCGAGCGCGAGTTGAGCTGGCTGTTCCGCCCCACCGGCGCGCGCATTTGCGCCTGCGTCGGCGGCATGGACGCGCAGCGCGAGCGCCGCGCCTTGAATTCGGGCGTCCACATCGTCGTGGGCACGCCGGGCCGGCTGCGCGACCATATCGAACGCGGCGCGCTGGACGCCTCCGCGCTGAAAATCGTGGTGCTCGACGAAGCCGACGAGATGCTCGATCTCGGCTTCCGCGAGGATCTGGAATTCATGCTCGGCGCCATGCCGGCGGAAAAACGCAGCCTGCTGTTTTCCGCCACCGTGCCCAAGGCCATCGCCACGCTCGCGCGCGCCTATCAGCGCGACGCCAAGCGGATCGAGGTCGAGCGCGGCAAGCAGGGCCATGTCGACATCGAATATCGCGCCGTTCGCATCTACCCGCAGGAGAGCGAGGCGGCGGTCGTCAATCTGCTGCGCCTCGTGGAATCCCCTACCGCGATCGTGTTCTGCAATACCCGCGAGGCGGTGCGCCATCTCAGCGCCACGCTGACCGAGCGCGGTTTTTCGGTCGTGACGCTGTCGGGCGAACTGAGCCAGCACGAGCGCAATCAGGCCATGCAATCGTTGCGCAACGGGCGCTCGCGCGTGCTGGTGGCGACCGACGTCGCCTCGCGTGGGCTGGATCTGCCCAATGTCGGCATCGTCATTCATGCCGATCTGCCCCACGACGTCGAGACGCTTCAACATCGCAGCGGCCGCACCGGCCGCGCCGGCAAGAAAGGCGTCAGCGCCATTCTGACGCCGTTCGGGCGTCGCCGGAGCGCCGAGAGGCTGTTCTCGGAAGCGGGCATCCAACCCGTCTGGGTCGGGCCGCCCACCGCGGCGGAAGTCCGCGCGCTCGACGCCGAGCGTTTCGTCGCCGATCCTGAACTGGCCGAGCCGGCCAGCGAGGACGATCTGGAAATGGCGCGCCGCCTGCTCGCCGGGCGCAGCGCCGAAGACATAGCGGCGGCGCTGGTGCGGCTTTATCGCGCGAAACTGCCCGCCATTGAAGACGTGACCGATCCCGGCGAGCGCCCGGCCGCGGGCCGCCCACGGCCGGTCTACACCGAGCGCCCCGCGCGCACGCCCGGACGTTCGGCGCCCGAGGATCGCGACGATTCCAAGCCCGCGCGCGCCGGCGGCAAGCATTCGATCGGCGGCGGCGGCGCCTGGTTCCGCATCGATGTCGGCCGCGCCAAGGGCGCCGATCCGAAATGGCTGCTGCCGATGATCTGTCGCGCCGGCGACCTCACCAAGGCCGACATCGGCACGATCCGCGTGTTCGACCACGAGACGAAATTCGAGATCTCGGCGGAAGCGGCGGCGAAATTTACCGCCGACATCAAGAAGCGGGTCGGCGAAAACCCGCGCATCGAGCCGCTCGGCCCGTCGCGCGAGGGCGGGCCCGGAACGGTCGCCGGCGGCAAGCCGGACAAGCGCACCCGGCTGGCGCGCAAGGCGCGGCCCGACGCCTGAGCGCCGCGCCCTCATCCGGCCTTCGGCCACCTTCTCGCGCAAGCGGGAAATGGGGATAATGACCTCGGCTACGGCAACGCCGGGACCTTTGCCGCTTGCACCAGAATGGCCCTGAAGTCGTTGACGTTGGTGAGCGTCGGGCCCGTCGTCACCAGGCCGCCGACCCGTTCGAACACGCTATAGGCGTCGTTGTCGGCGAGCCGTTGGGCGGGGTCGAGGCCCAGGCAGCGGGCTTGCGCCAATGTTTCGGGAGCGAGATAGGCGCCCGCGTTGGCTTCGCTGCCGTCGATGCCGTCGGTATCGCCGGCGATCGCGTGAACGCCCTGCGCCCCGTCGATGGCGAGCGCAAAGCCCAGAAGAAATTCCGCGTTGCGGCCGCCGCGCCCGTGGCCGCGCACGGTGACTGTCGTTTCCCCTCCCGAAAGCAGCACGCAGGGCGGCGGCAGCGGCTGGCCGTGGCGCAGCGCCGAACGCGCTATCCCGGCCATCACCTTGCCGACTTCCCTGGCTTCGCCTTCGATCGCATCGCCCAGACACAGCGGCGTCACGCCCGCGGCCCGGGCAAATCCGGCGGCGGTGTCCAGCGACATTTGCGGCGCGGCGATCACCCGGTTGTCGACGTTGGCGAACCTGAAATCGCCGGGCTTCGGCGTCTCCGACCTGTCGCCGTGCAGCAGATCGAGCACGGATGGCGGCGGTTGAATGCCATAGCGGCTCAGTATGGCGAGCGCTTCGGCCGAAGTGCTCGGGTCGGGCGTGGTCGGCCCCGAGGCGATGACGGAGGGATCGTCGCCGGGCACGTCGGAAATGATCAGCGTCACGACTTTCGCCGGCGCGGCGGCGATGGCGAGGCGGCCGCCCTTGATCGCGGACAGATGTTTGCGCACGCAATTCATCTCCGCGATGTCGGCGCCGCTGCTCAGCAAGGCGCGGTTGATCGCCCGCTTGTCGTCGAGAGAAATTCCCGGCGCCGGCGCCGCCAGCAAGGCCGAGCCGCCGCCGGAAATGAGGCAGAGCGCCAGATCGTCGGCGCTCAGGCCCTGCACCAGGCTCATGATGCGCAAAGCCGCGGCCGCGCCGGCGGCGTCGGGCACGGGATGGGCGGCTTCCACGACTTCGATGCGCCGCGTCGCGGCGCCGTGGCCATAGCGGGTGACGACCAGACCCTCCAGCGGCCCGTCCCAGGCCGCCTCGACCGCGGCGGCCATCGACGCCGCCGCCTTGCCGGCGCCGACGACGATCGTGCGGCCCTTGGGCCGATCGGGAAGAAACGCCGCCAGCCGCCGCGCCGGCGACGCGGCGTCGATGGCGATGCGGAACAGATCGGTCAGGAACCGGCGCGGATCATCTATGCTCATGCGGATCCTTGAAGGACGCGGCTGCGAAACGACTGGATTTCCAGGCGCGCCGCAGTATCGGGCGCCTCGAGGGCCGTGTCAGCCCCCGGCGCGCCGCGCGACTACCGGCCGCCTATTCCCGTCGAAAAAAGGAGCGAATCGCGATCCTCGGGTTTGACCCGCGCCGGGATCACGGGCCGGCCGCCTCGACAAGGAGCCCTTTCAAAGACGTTGGCTGTGCTATCGTAGCCGTTCACGAAGACGTTACCGGTTCGAAACAGGCTGACACCGTGGACATGGGACTTTCCGCAACCGACATCGAAAACCATCCTCGCATCCGCGCGCAGCTGCGGCGCCGGGCGATCGACCTGCTGAACATGCATGTCGCCAACCCCAGGGCCGCGGGCATATTTGCGACCCATCAGCGCTGGCTGCTGGCCCACATTGCGCTGGCCGCGCATTTCGACGCCGCGCTGCTGGGCGGGACGGCGGGCATGTCCGCCTCCACCGTCGCAACGACCGCGGTCGCGGAGGGCGTCTCGAGCCGCAACACCGCCGAGTCGTTCCTGAGGGAAATGGTGCGGTACGGCTTCTGCGAATCGGCGCCGAGCGAGCGCGACCGGCGCATTCGCTGGCTGACGATCACGCCCTACGCCATCGCCAATGTCGCCGGCTGGCTCGCCTCCAACCTCGCCACGCTCGACGCCTTGGACGACGGCGACCGCGCCGCGAAATTCCTCGCCGACCCTTCGCTGATCGCGCGCGTCGAATCGGTCGCGACGCAAGGCTTCCTGTCCTCCGCCGCGATCCGCCGGCCGGGAGCGACCTTCATGCTGTTCACGACGGTCGACGAGGGCGGCGCCGTCATGGATCGCCTCTACGCGAGCCATGCCGACGCGCCCGACAGCGAGGGGCGCCACCTGACGCGCATCGGCTCGCTCGCCGACTTCGGCGGACACATCCGGCTCTCGCGAAGTCATCTTTCGCGCAAGCTGCGCGAAGCCGAGGCTCTGGGCGGCCTCGGCTGGGAAGGCGAGCGCGGAAAATCGCCGATCTGGGTCTCCCCGGCTTTCCTGCGCGAATATGTCGAGCGGCAGGCGGCCGAACTCGCTTCTATCGAGGCGGGTTATCGGCTTGCGCTCGCCGAGGCCCCGCTCGGCCAAAGCTAGACCTCTGGGGCGGGGACGGGTGTCGGGGCGTCCGCGAAGTCACCGACCTCCGCGCGCGCCGCGGAGATTTCGAGGCCGAAGCCACGGCTTCGCCCGCGTCGGTGACGTCCACGCTCAACTGCGATTTCAGGAGATTTGCCCAATAATTATTTTCGATCGAAGCGCGTATCCACGCGAGGTCTTCCGAGTTGAAATGCGTATCAATGGGCGAAACATCCGAGCGAAGACTTCTGATGTTCACTTCCGTTTCGATCGACCATTTCATGGGGACCATCACATGCTTTGCGTCTTAACGTGCGGATTAGGTTTCCGCAACGACAATGCGAGTAGATCATACGTTTTTGCGGACCCGCTTGCTATAGATCGCAGCCCGACGCCGCCTAATCATTTTTGGGGGAATTGCCCGGCCCCTCGGCCTCGCCGGCGCCCGCGAGCGCCTCGAGAATAGGCTCGAGCGCCACGGCGAAGGCGCTACGCGCAGCCGGATCGAGAGCGGCAAGCGCAAGCACCAGCGGCGCAAGCGGATCCCGCGCGAGAATCTCTTCGCCGGCGGCGGTCAGCTCCACGACTTCGGCGCGCCCTCGACCTGCGGAGCCGGCTTTGCGCAAGAAGCCGCGCTCGATCAGCGTGCGCACCGTGCGGGCGACAGGCCCAAACGCCAGGCCCTGATAGCGGGCCAGCGCCATGGCCGTGCGATATTCGCCCGTCGCCATCTTGAGGTATCGGAGCGCCGACCATTGCGCGGGATAGAGTCCGCAGGCGTGGGATCGCGAATGCACGAGACGGGCCGCGAGCTCGAACGCCCGCGCCAGATCCGCGGCGGGAACGTTTCGCGAAGCCGCGCTGTTCGTCATCGCCTGCCGCCTTGCCTGGCTCGTCTCGAGGACCGTCCTCGACCGTCAAAGCGCGGGTCCGGGACGCCGGTCTAATGACCGACGCTTTAAGCGCAAAAGCAGCGACCACGCAACGCCGGCAATGCGACGCAACCCTTGACGCAACCCCCACGCGCGAGCATATTGCTCACTGAGCATTTTACGCCTGTCGCATGCCCGGCGCAATAGGGAGAGATGAAATGACGCTAGCCGCGAGCCTGAAGGCCCTTGACGCCCTCTCCGAGCTGAACGCGACCGATTCGCTCTACGAGTCGTCGACGACCGCGGTGGCCTCCTTTGCGCCCAGCGCTCCTACGGGAACGACGTTCGTCTGGAAGGACGCCGCCAACGGCAGTTTCGTCGGCACGGGCTGGCTGAGCAACGGCGCGACGGGCGTCCCGGAAGCCGGCGACACGGCCGACATGTCGGTGACGGGCGCGAATCCCTATAAAGTGCTCATGAACGACGTAACGATCACCGTCGACAACAACACATGGACCTTCGACGATTACGTCGTCGGAAACCTGATCCTCGGCGTGGAAACGACGCTGGAGGTCGACCCGAATTCCTTCGATCTGCAATATGGCGCCGCCAACGCTGGCACGATCCTCGTCGATTCCACGCTGACCGTCGGCGACGGCACAGGCAACAATGTCATTTTCGACGGCAGTGGTTTTATCAACCTCAACAACGCCGATGCGAATGCGACTCTGACCGGCTCCGGCACTGGAACGATACTGGACCTGTTCGGACAGCGAATCATCGGCAGCGGCACGATTTCGAACCTGACGATCTATCTCGATCCAAACAGCTCCATTGCTACATCGAACACGATGAAAACGCTGACGCTCAACCCGGGCAGCGGCGGAATCTACAATGAGGGCGCTCTTGCCGCCTACTACACGTCGACGTTGCTCATTGAAAGCACGACAGTAAATCAGGGTTCCTTCATCCCGGGCGATGCCGCGGGATACATGGAAGCCGGGGGCGCCGGCGCCAAGATCGATCTTTACAGCGTGCATATCGAAGGCGGCGGCATCCACGGACTTTTGGGCGGGGTGGTTGAAACCATGGACCCCTATTCGATCGTCGACGGCTCCACGGACGCCGGATCGGTGACGATTCTCGGCGACCTGCTCGTCGCCAACGGCAACAATTTGACCGTCGAGGGAACCATCGACAACGAAGGAACCCTCGAGATCCAGGGCAATACCCAACTGACGGTCGACGGAGTGTTGGGCGTGACCTTCGACAGCGGCGGGACCGCCAACAAGGGCGTCATCGCGTTCGACGACAGCGCCGGCAACGTGATCAACACCAACGGCAATGTGACGACGCTAACCAACGTCGACAATACGATTTCCGGCGCCGTCCACATCTCCAACATGACGATCGTCAACGAGGCCGGAGGAACGATAGACGCGACGGGTCCGACCAATCAGATCATTATTGACGGCAGCGACAAACTCGAGAATAGCGGCCTCGTCGAGGCGACCGGAAAGGCTGGACTCTATTTGTCGAGCCAAGTCATTGACGCCGCGCTCGGCGGCAAAATTGTCGCTGGCGCCGGCTCGCTGATCGATATCGCCAGCGACACATTCCAAGGCGGCACAATCTCCGCCGTAGGAACGGGCGAATGGGTGCTCGTCGACCCCTACAACGTGCTCGACGGTTCGACCAATTCGGGCGCCGTCACAGTCACGACGACCCTTACCGCCGCGGCCGGCAACAACCTGGAGCTGAAGGGCGCGATCCACAACGAAGGCACATTGGCCATTGATGGTAACACGCAGCTGACGATCGACGGGACAAAGGGCGCAATGTTGGACAGCGGAGGGCTGACGACCAAGGGCCAAGTCACATTCGACGACAGCGCCGGCAACGTGATCAACACCAACGGCAATGCCACGACGTTGACCAACGTCGACAATACGATCTCCGGCGCCGTCCACATCTCCAACATAACGATCATCAATAAAGCCGGCGGAACCATAGACGCGACGGGCACGATCAATCAGCTCGTCATCGACGGCTCGGACAAGCTCGAGAACAGCGGTCTGGTCGAGGCCACCGGCGCGGCGGGTCTCTATATTTCCGGCCAAGTCATCGACGGTGCGCTCAAGGGCAAGATTGTCGCTGGCGCCGGCTCGCTGATCGATATCGCCAGCGACACGTTCCAAGGCGGCACAATCTCCGCCGTAGGAACGGGCAAATGGGTGCTCGTCGACCCCTACAACGTGCTCGACGGCTCAACCGCCTCTGGCGCCGTCACGGTCACGACAACCCTTACCGCCGCGGCCGGCAACAACCTGGAGCTGAAGGGCGCGATCCACAACGAAGGCGCATTGGCCATTCAGGGCAACACGCAGCTGACGATCGACGGGACGACGGGCGCGACCCTCGACAGCGGAGGACTGGCCACCAAGGGCCAGGTCACATTCGGCGACAGCGCCGGCAACGTGATCAACACCAACGGCAATGCCACGACGTTGACCAACGTCGACAATACGATCTCCGGCGCCGTCCACATCTCCAACATAACGATCGTCAATAAAGCCGGCGGAACCATAGACGCGACGGGCACGGTCAATCAGCTCGTCATCGACGGCTCGGACAAGCTCGAGAACAGCGGTCTGGTCGAGGCCACCGGCGCGGCGGGTCTCTATATTTCCGGCCAAGTCATCGACGGTGCGCTCAAGGGCAAGATTGTCGCAGGCGCCGGCTCGCTGATCGATATCGCCAGCGACACGTTCCAAGGCGGCACAATCTCCGCCTTAGGAACGGGCAAATGGGTGCTCGTCGACCCCTACAACGTGCTCGACGGCTCGACCGCCTCGGGCGCCGTCACGGTCACGACGACCCTTACCGCGGCGGCCGGCAACAACCTGGAGCTGAAGGGCGCGATCCATAACGAAGGCGCATTGGCCATTCAGGGCAACACGCAGCTGACGATCGACGGGACGACGGGCGCGACCCTCGACAGCGGAGGACTGGCCACCAAGGGCCAGGTCACATTCGGCGACAGCGCCGGCAACG
>Ga0302157_10002039_pt1 | contig 24129 bp, 22 predicted proteins | sample I_Bog_N3_3_FD_193502 | JGI IMG/M metagenome (GOLD analysis project Ga0302157, IMG submission 193502) | Peat permafrost microbial communities from Stordalen Mire near Abisko, Sweden - I_Bog_N3_3 | ecosystem: Environmental > Terrestrial > Soil > Wetlands > Peat | place: Sweden: Abisko, Stordalen... | reverse complement strand
AGCGAGGCGTTCATCAATACTCCCTCGGCCGCCGAGCGCCCATATCACATCGAAATCGACCCCTCGCGGAACGCGGTGCGGTCGAGCCAGGCGTTGATCAGCACCGGCTTGCCGGCTTTCGCCGCCTCGTGGGCTTCCGCCAGCACGCGAGGAATATCGGCGTTCGACTTCAATACCAACCCCACCGCGCCGAAGGCCCGCGCGACTTCGTGATAGTCGCTGCGCGCCAGCGTGACCGCGACGTCGTCGCCGAGCATCTTCACTTGCTCGCGCGCGATCTGCGTCCAGGCGGCGTCGTTGCCGACGACGGCGATGACGGGAACGCGATGGCGTACGAACGTATCGAACTCGGCGAGCGAATAGCCGCAGGCGCCGTCGCCGAAGATGATCCAGGTTTCCGCCTCCGGCCGGCACAACGCCGCGGCGAGGCCGAAGCCGGCGCCGACGCCGAGCGTGCCGAACGGGCCGGGATCGAGCCACATCCGCGGCCCGCGCGGACGCAACACGTAAGAGGCGGTGGCGACGAAATCGCCGCCATCCGCGCAGAAGATCGCCTCGTCCGCCGCCGCCGCGTCGATGGCCTTCAGCAGCGCGACGGGATTGACGAACTCGCCCTCCGCCGCCGCCATCTTGGCGATCTCGACCTCCTTTTCGCCGTCGCGGACATGCAGCCGGTCGATCCATTCCTTCCAGCGCGAGGCGTCGCCGCCGCGCGCGGCCAACGCCTGCAACGCCGCGCCGACGTCGCCGATGACGGCGATATCCGGCTTGCGATTGAGCCGCGCGTCTTTGGCGCTGCGATTGAGGGCGATGAATTTCGCCTTGCTGCTGATCTGCTGGCCGTATTCGAGGCGGAAGTCGCAGGGCGTTCCCGCCAGCAGCACGCAATCGGCCTCGCGCAGCGCCTGCCGGCGATTGTGCATCATCTGCACGGCGGACTCGCGCCCGAGCAGGCCGCGGGCGAGGCTGGAGAGATAGACGGGAACCCCGAGTTTGCGCACCGCCTCGGCGACTCGGTTCGCGTCCGTCCCCGCCGCCAGCGCCTGTCCGCCGATGATCGCCAGCGGCCGCTCGGCTTTGCTCAGCGCCTCGACCGCGGCGGCGATGTCCGAATCCGCCGCCACTGGCCAAGCGACGGGACGTCGCGGCGCCGCGGTCATGCTGTCCGCGCCCGCGAACGACTTTGCGAAATGGCGCATCACGTACCAGCGCCGCGCGCGCGCCGGTAGCGAAGTCCCCTTGCCCGCCGCGTCGGCGTACCATTGGCGCACCAGCCTGCCCGCATAAAGCTGGTCGACCGCGCATTCGACGAAGCCGGGGCCCTGCACGCCCTCGAGCATCTCGCTCCAGGTCTCGGCGACCCGCGACCCGAGGTCGCGCACCCGTTTGGCGCGGCGAAACGTCTTCACATTGGGCGACACGACGGCGCGCTGGTCGATGTCCTGCAACGCGCCGCGGCCCTGCAACAGGCTGGGCGCGGCGCCGCCGATCAGCAGCATCGGCGATTGCGACAGCAGCGCGTTCTTCAGCGGCGTCACGGAGTTGGTGACCCCCGGTCCCGCCGTCACCGCGGCGACGCCGGGCGAGCCGGTGAGCCGCGCCACCGCGTCGGCGGCGAACACCGCGGTGGCCTCCTGGCGCACGTCGATGACGCGAATGCCCAGCTTCTTCGCGGCGACCAGGATCGGCGAGATATGCCCGCCGCACAGGGTGAACAGCAGCGAGACGCCGTGTTCCCGGAGCGTCGCCGCCACCGCCGCGCCGCCGTCTTCGATCGCCTCGTTCGACATGTCCGCTCCCCGCTTGCCGCGCCCTTTGTGGACGCGGCGGCGGTTTGGTTCAAGGGTGAACTGTTGGGCGAGCAGAGGGGGCTGTGACGGCGCAGCGATGGCGGGAATGGGCGCCATGGCGGGGGCTTCGTTCGCTAGCGGTTCTTCGTTTCGCTTTTCAACGAAGGCGCTCTCATCATGGGCGCAATTTTTATAATTTATCAACCCATGGTTGCGTACACTCCGAAACCCGAAGCGCGCCGCGGGCTCCGTCTCAGGTCGCGCCCCCGGATCGGGCGCAAAGCGCCCGCGCAGGAAATGTTGGAGCCGGGTAATGCTCTAGCGAGGTTCGATTGTGCAAGGGTTTCCTAAAGAACCGGAACGCCACGACGGCGACTGAGTTCGCCGTGCTCGCCCCGATCTATATCTGGGTCGCCCTGATGGTGACGCAGATCGGTCTCTATTTCTACTATACGGCTTCTCTACAGCGGGGGACCGATGCGGCCGTGCGGCAAATCCTCGTCGGCAACGTCGCAAACGCAAATCTTACCCAAACACAATTCCTGAACCAGATTCTGTGTCCACAACTTCAGGGCTTCAGCTGCAGCAACGTCGTCGTAAATTTGTCGTCCGCGCCCACGGATTTCAACGGCCTGACCAACCTGGTCGCCGCCACCAAGACCACGCCGGCCGTTCCGCCCTCCGACTTGGTCAACCCGCCAATGAATAACGCCAAGACCAGCTTCTGCATCGGCAGCAATGGGAGCGTCATGATCGCGCAGGTCTACTACGCCATGCCGGTGGTCGGCATTCCCGCCTTCGCTTCCAGTAGCGTTCTCAACGGCCAGCCCGTCGTCTGGATCCAGGCTACCGACGTGTTCAAGAACGAGCCGTTCTCCACGAGTTACATCGGATGCTGACATGCTCGGCGTAAGAAGTTTCGCGCATGACGCATCGGCAGTTGCGGCCGTCGAATTTGCCTTTATCTCAGGCTTTCTGATGTTTCTTTGCCTAGCCGGTTTCGACTTCGGTCGCTATGTCGTCGCCGCCCAACGCATCGAGGCCGTCAGCTACAACGTCGCGCAGATGCTGGGTCAGACCGCGCAAAGCAGCTCGGCGATCGACTCCGGCGACGGCGTCGTTACCGACGCCACCCTTCAGTGGTATCAGAACAGCGGAATGATCATATTTCCTGAGGCGCTCTCCGACAGCTATAACCAAGGCGTCGCCTGGAACACGCTGTTGGTCGTCAACATGACCAGCCTGAGGTTCAAGCTCGTAGTCGCGGGATGCACGAGCGGCTGCGTCTACAAGCCCTACGTCATCTGGACGACCGGGAACCGACCCTGCAACAGCGTATTTACCCAGGCCGCCGACACCAGTTCGGCGAGCGCGGCGACATTGCCCGTCGACCTCTACGGTCCGAACAGCCAGATCGTCGTTGACGTCAGTTACTCGTTCAACCCGAGTTTTGGCGCCAGGTGGCTATCGAAGATGACCATCGCGCGCACGACCTATTTGTCGCCGCGCAACGTTTCCATGGTCGAATCTTCAAGCACTAGCTCGCTCGCGCCCAACTGTGCCGGGGTCCTCTAGTCATGCGCAGTCGCCTTCTCGTCAGCCTCGGCGCCTTCGGACGCGATCGCCGCGGAAGCTTCGCCGTTATCTTCGCTCTGAGCGCCCTCGTCATGTTCGCGACGCTCGGCCTCGGGATCGACTACTGGTTCGCTCTCAACGACAAAACCCGCGCCAACGCCGCCGCCGACGCGGCGGGCATCGCGGCGGTAAACGCCGCCAAGACTTACTATGCCGCCAACAGCGGTTCGCTGGGCGCAACGGATCTCGCCAACGGCGCCATCGCCGCCGGCGAGGCCCAAGGCGTCAAGGCGTTCGCCGTGAATCTCGGCTCCTCCGACGTCGCGCCAACGCTCGCGAGCAGCACGACCGTCGCGTACAACAATCTGCAATTCACTGCGACGGTCGCCTATTCCGGACAGTCCAACGCCTACTTCGGCAACCTTCTCGGCGTCCACAGCTACGCCATCGCCGGCACAAGCATCAGCGTCGGCGGTCTGCCGAAATATCTCGATTTTTACATCGTCACCGATCTGAGCGGCAGCATGGGAATTCCGACCAGCGCCGCCGACCAGCAAACCCTGATCCAAACCAACCCCGACAATGCGATCGAGGCGGCAAACTATCCGACAGGCTGCCAGTTCGCATGCCATTACTCAGGTTACAGCGGATTCGCGTATACCCAGAATGTTGGCCTGAAGCTCAAGCTGAACGATGTCGGCAACGCCATCAGCGCGCTGATCGCGACGGCCAACAACACCAAAATTATCACCAACCAGTTCCGCATCGGAATGTATGGCTTCATCGTCAATGCGGCGCAATTGTCCGCGCTCAGCAGCAATTTCAGCAGCGCAACCTCCGTCGCGAACAATCTGGCCAACTACATCGACAATGGAACCTACAACAACGGCATGGGCGCTGGCGGCACGCATTTCGAAAACATCTGGTCCGGAATCGGCGGCGACTTCAACACGCCCGGGACGGGGCTGAGCAGTTCGAGCACGGTCCCCTTCGTCATTCTCGTCACCGATGGCGCGGACAACAGCCAGACCTATTATCCGCAGAACAGCTTCACCGGAAGTTGGCCGCAACTCCCGGACACAACGGATGTTTCCGGCTTCTGCGGCAAGGCTAAGCACGCCGGCTATACGGTCGCCGTTCTCCTCATCCCGTACAATCCCATCGTCAATGCGCAACCGATCTGGAACTACGAAGACGGCGCAGTCAATTACCTCGTCGATCCCACGACCTATCCCGCGCCGCCGAGCCCGTACGAACCGACGGTTCCCACCGGAGACAATCTGAGCGTCAATATGCAATCCTGTGCGAACCCTGGCTATTTCTTCAGCGCCGCCACGAGCGCCCAAATCAACACGGCGATGCAGACCATCTTCTACCAAGCCGTCGCCAGCACCCGAATGACCCAGTGACGCGCGCTGGAGTTAGCGCTCGCAACTGCGTCCTCGCCGCCGGATTTTTGCGCGCGTCTCGTCGGCGCGGGCGCCACCGCTCCCGCCTCAGCGACCTGCTTGAACGAACAGCCGCGCAAACCGCCGCGTCGCCGCTTCCGGGTCGTCGGCCGCGACGATCGCCGAGACGACGGCCAACCCTTCCGCCCCCGCCGTGAGCACGGGCGCGCTGTTGTCGGCGTTGAGGCCGCCGATAGCGACGATGGGTTTGCGGGTGAGCGAGCGGATGTGGCGAAAACCCTCGACGCCCAGCGGCGGCGAGGCGTCGGGCTTGGTCTGCTGGGCGTAGATCGGGCCCACGCCGAGATAGTCGGCGGCCTCGGCGTCGGCGCGCGAAACCTGCTCGGCCGCGGTGACCGACAGGCCGACGAACTTGTCCGGCCCGAGCCAACGTCGGGCCTCTTCCACCGGCATGTCGCTCTGGCCCACGTGCAACCCGTCGGCGTCGACGGCGAGCGCGATGTCGAGCCGGTCGTTGATAGCGAGCTTTACGCCGAGCGGCGCCAGCGCCTGTTTGAGCGCGCGCGCTTCCGCCAGGAACTCGCGCGTGGACGCGTCCTTCTCGCGCAACTGCACCATAGTCACCCCGCCGCGCGCCGCGGCGAGCGCAATGTCCGCCGAACTGCGCCCGCGCGACAGCCCGCGGTCGGTGACGAGGATCAGGCGCAGACGGGCGCCAATCATCCTTTGACCTTCAGGCGCGCGACGATGTCGGCCTCGCTCACCGCATCCAGAGCGTCGATGAAGGCGACGCGGAACGAGCCCGGGCGCTTGGCCTGCTCGGCCGCGATCTCGCCGGCGACGCCGTAGACGCCGATGGCGGCCACCGTCGCCGTCAACCCGTCCGACGTCAGCGCCGAGAAGGCGCCGATGATCGACGACAGCGCGCAGCCGAGCGCCGTCACCCGCGTCATCAGCGGCGAACCGTTGGCGAGTTCGATCACGCGCGTACCGTCGGTGACGATGTCGATTTCGCCGGTGGCGGCGACGACGCAGCGCTGATGTTTGGCGAGCGCGACGGCCGCCGAACGCGCAACGTCCGTGCCATGGGCGCTGTCGACGCCCTTAGGGACGATCGTCTCGTCGGTCAGGCCGGCGACCTTGGCCGAGGCCATGATCTCGGAGGCGTTGCCGCGCACGATGGTCGGTTGCAGCGCGAGCAACCGGGCCGTCGTGGTGTTGCGATAGCCGGTCGCGCCGACGCCGACGGGATCGAGCACCCACGGCTTGCCGAGCCAGCCCGCGGTCCGAGCCGCCGTTTCCATGCCTTCGACCCAATATTTGGACAGCGTGCCGATGTTGACGACCAGAGCCGCGGAAATCCGGACGAAATCGTCGACCTCTTCAGGGGCGTGGACCATCGCCGGCGAGGCGCCGATGGCGAGCAGCGCGTTGGCGGCGACGTCCATCGATACGAAATTGGTGATCGATTGCACGAGCGGGCGCACGCTGCGCAATTGGGTCAGCAGTCTTGCGGTTTCGGCGACGAGATCGGGCTGGCTCACGAGGGGCTCTCCTCAGGCGCGACAGGAAGGAAGGCCTGCGACTTAAGCCGGTGTTTTGTCGAGGGCAAGCCTCAACATGCCGTCGATGTCGAGATGGCGCTCCAGCGCCGCCGCGATCTCGTCGAGCGCAGCGTCGACGCTGCGGGCGTAGTCGCCCCCGGCGCTCGCCGCGCCGATGCGGGCCAGGAAGGCGCGACGCAGCCCGGTCGAAGCGAACAGGCCGTGGGCGTAGGTTCCGATCACGCGGCCGTCGGCGCTGACGGCGCCGTCCGCCCTGATATCGTCGAAGATCGCGAATGGTCGCGCCGCGTCGGGTCCGCGGGTCACGCCCATGTGCATCTCATAGGCTTCGAAAGCCGCGCCGAGCGCTTGGCCGCGCACGCGGCGCAGCGCCTTCTCCGGCGCGAGCGTTGTCTCGACGTCGAGCAATCCGAGCCCGGCGACGCGGCCCGGGGCGCCCTCCAGCCCGGCGGGGTCGTCGACCCACCGCCCCAGCATCTGATAGCCGCCGCACAGACCCAGCACCGCGCCGCCGCGCCTGACATGGGCGAGGATGTCGATGTCCCAGCCATTTTCGCGCAGCGCGCCCAAGTCGGCCAGCGTCGCCTTGGAACCGGGCAGTACGACCAGCGCGGCCTCCGCCGGAATCGGCGTTCCCGGCGGCACGAACGCGACTTCGACGTCGGGCTCCAGGTTGAACGGGTCGAGGTCGTCGAAATTGGCGATGCGCGGCAGGATCGGGCAGGCGATCAACTTACGCATCGGCGTCAGCGTGCGCCCGTGCTCCAGAATCACCGCGTCCTCGCTCGGCAGCCGTTTGGCGGCAGCGAGCCAGGGGACGACGCCGAACCCGCGCCAGCCCGAGCGCCGCTCGATCTCGGCGTAGCCGTCCTCGAACAGCGCCGGGTCGCCGCGGAACTTGTTGATGAGGAAGCCGCGGATCATCGCGCAATCGTCGGGGTCAAGCACCGCTTTCGTGCCGACGACAGACGCGATGACGCCGCCGCGGTCGATGTCGCCGACCAGCACGACGGGCACGCCCGCCGCCCGCGCAAATCCCATATTGGCGATGTCGCCGGCGCGTAAATTGATCTCCGCCGGCGATCCCGCGCCCTCGACGACGACGAGGTCTGAGCCCGCTTCCAGGCGGCGGAAGCTCGCCATCACCTCGGGCAGCAGCGAGCGGCGCGCCTCGCGGAAATTCTCCGACCCCAGCGTCCCGCGCACGCGTCCGTGGACGACGAGCTGCGCCGTGCGGTCGGCCTGGGGTTTGAGCAGCACCGGGTTCATGTCGACGAGCGGGTCGACCCGCGCGCCGATCGCCTGCAACGCTTGGGCACGGCCGATTTCGCCGCCGTCCGCCGTCACCGCCGCGTTGTTCGACATGTTCTGCGGCTTGAACGGCGACACGCGCAAGCCGTGGTTGACGAACAGGCGGCAGAGGCCGGCCACCAGCACGGATTTGCCCACATCGGAGCCGGTTCCTTGCAACATGAGCGCGGGCATGGCGTCAGCCTAACGTGTCACGCGCGATCCGCATCATCACCGCAGCGGCGAGGAAAGCGAGATCGTCGGGGAAATCATAGTCGGGATTGTGCAGGCTCGGGCAGCTTCCTCCCGCGCCGAGCAAAAACATTGCCGAGGGCGCGACGGCGCGGAAACGGCCGAAATCCTCGGAGCCGCGCATCGGAAACCCCTCGCCGTCCCATTTCACGCCCTCGGCGTCGAGCGCGCGGGCGACGCGCTCGACCGCTTGCGGCGCATTCTCGCAATGGGCGAAAATGTCTTCGTAGGCGATTTCGACGCCGAGGTTTTGCGCGCGCGCCGTGTCGCGAATGAGGGTTTCCGCGCGCTCGACCAACGCCGCCATGGTCGCGTCGGTGAGCGTGCGCAGGGTCGCGAAAATCTCGGCGCGGCCGGGGGCGACGCCGAACGCGCGCTCGCCCATCGCGGCGTGGGTCACTGTCACGAGGCTGTAGCCGGCGTCGAGCGCGCCGCCGCGCCCGAGTTCGGTGAGGCCCGGCATCAACGCAGCCAGCGCGCGCATCGGCGACACCCCGTATTCGGGCATGGAAGCGTGCGCGGTCTTGCCGGACAGCGTCGCCCGCAGGCCGCGCGAGGCGCAATTGACGGGGCCGGCGGCCAGCGTCGCCTTGCCGAACGGCAGGCCGGGCATGTTGTGCCAGGCGAAGGCGAAATCGGGGGCGAGCTCGGCGAATTTCGGGTCGGCGACCACCGCCGCAGCGCCGGCCCCGGTCTCCTCCGCCGGCTGGAACAGCAACACGGCGCGCCCGCGTTTCGGCCGCGCGCGGGCGAACCCCAAGCCCAGAGCTGCAAGCGCCGTCATATGGCCGTCGTGGCCGCATAGATGCGCTTTGCCCGGGCTTTGCGAGCGATACGGCGCGTCGGAAATCTCCTGGATCGGCAGCGCGTCGAGATCGGCGCGAAACAGCAACGTCGGCCCCGGCTCGGCGCCCGCGTAGACGAAGGCCAGACCGTGACCGCCGAGGGCTTCGACGACGCGGTCGGGGTTTGTCGGCGAGAGGAAGTCGACGACGGCGCGCGCGGTTTGCGCCTCCTCGCCGGAGAGTTCCGGCCGGGCGTGCAGGCGGCGGCGGAAGGCGGCGAGATTTTGGCGATCGGCGGGGCCAAGCAACATTCATACTCCATGCGCTTGCCGCGCGGGTCCGGCGCCTTCCCTGCTTACAGGAGAAGGCGCCCCGAGCGAAGGCGCTGGAATTGTAGAAGCGGGCGCACTCTCCGTTTCGCCTCCCTCACGCGCTTGGCGAGGGCGCGCGTTTGGAGCCGGGGCCGTACCCGACCGCGAATCGGGATTACCATTCGCGGCCGACGTCCGTGTGACGGTTATGTCGAGCCCGGCGCGCAAATCGGGCCCCGCGCGGCGGAGGAACGGCGCCTTTCGTGCCTGGCCGCTACTGACAAACGCCGCCGCCTCTGTCACCAATGGCGCCACGGGTAACCCGACAGCCGACCCAAGAGGACCCCGCATGAACGCCCCTCTCAAGAACTCTATCGCCGCGCTCGTCCCGGAACTGACGGAATGGCGGCAGGATTTCCATCGCTTTCCCGAGTTGCAATACGAGCTCGGGCGCACCGCGGCGCTGGTGGCGCAGCGGTTGAAAGAATTCGGCTTCGACGAGGTGCATGAGGGGATCGGCAAGACCGGCGTGGTCGGCTTGCTGCACGGCGCGAGCGGGCCGGCGACGGACGCGGACCAGCGCGTGCTGCTGCGCGCCGACATGGACGCGCTGCCGATTCTGGAGCTGGGGGGCGGCGACCACGCCTCGCATCACAAGGGCTGCATGCACGCCTGCGGCCACGACGGCCACACCACGCTGCTGCTCGGCGCCGCCAAACATCTCTCCGAGACGCGCGATTTCGCGGGCACGCTGGTGTTCTGCTTCCAGCCGGCGGAAGAAGGCGGCGCGGGCGCGCAGGCGATGATCGACGACGGGTTGTTCGAACGTTTTCCCGTCAAGGGCGTCTATGGCCTGCACAATTGGCCGGGCCTGCCGGTCGGCCATTTCGCGGTGTTGAAGGGGCCGATGATGGCGTCGGCCGATCGCTTCGACATCGTCGTCAAAGGGTACGGCGGCCACGCGGCGATGCCCCACAAAGCGCGGGATCCGATCGTCGCGGCGTCCGAGATCGTGCTGGCCGCGCAGACCATCGTGTCGCGGGTGATCGATCCGCTGGACCCCGCCGTCCTCTCGATCACCTCCTTCCACGCCGGCGAGGCCTATAACGTGATCCCCGACCAAGTGGTGATGCGCGCCGGCTTCCGCGCCTTTTCCGAGGTCGTGGCAGTAAAGATCGAAGCGGAGTTTCGTCGCATCTGCGCCGGCGTCGCCGCCGCACATGGCGCGGAAGTCGTCATCAGCCGTCCCGACACGTCGCCGCCCTATCCGCCGACGATCAACCATCCGGCCGAGACCGATATCGCGCTCGGCGCGATGCGCGCGGTCGCGGGCTGCGGAAACGTGCATGAGGACATCAAGCCGGTGATGGGCTCGGAGGATTTCTCTTTCATGCTGCGCCGCGTGCCCGGGGCCTACATCTTCATGGGCAACGGCGACACCGCGCCGGTGCATCATCCCAAATACGACTTCAACGACGCGGCCATTCCGCATGGCGTCGCCTATTGGGTGGAGCTGGCGCGCCGGGTTCTGCCGCGCTGAACGATGGGAGGGGGCATGACTGAAGGCAAACGCATCAGCGCCGGAATCGTCGCCGCGTCGGTGGCGGGCAACGCGCTGGAATTTTACGACTTCCTGTGCTTCGCGTTCTTCGCCGTCTATATCGCCGGGGCGTTCTTCCCCGGCGGCGACGAGTGGACCAATCTGCTCAAGGCGCTCGCCGTGTTCTGGTCGGGCTTCCTGTTCCGGCCGCTCGGCGGCATCGTCATCGGCGCCTACGCCGACCGGGTCGGGCGGCGCGCGGCGATGTTGCTCACCATCGTGCTCATCACCGTCGGCACCGCCGGCGTGGCGCTGACGCCCACCTACGCGACGATCGGCATCGCCGCGCCGACGCTGCTCGTCATCTTCCGCATCGTCCAGGGCTTTGCGCTCGGCGGCGAAGTAGGGCCGGCCAGCGTGTTCCTCGTCGAAGCCGCGCCCGAGGGCAAACGCGGCTTCTATGCGAGCTGGCAGATCGCCAGCCAGGGTATTGCGGTGGCGGCGGCCGGTCTTGTCGGCGTCGGACTGTCGCTCGTGCTCAGCAAACAGCAACTGTCGGATTGGGGCTGGCGCGTGCCCTTCCTGCTCTGCCTGCTGCTGGTGCCGATCGCGATTTATTTGCGCCAGCAGATGCCGGAAACGCTATTCGAGCACAGCCATGACGAGAAGCCGGACTGGCGCAACCTCGCCACGCACTGGTGGTGGGTCGTGCTCGGCGTGCTGACGATCATCGGCGGCACGGTGTCGACCTATGTCGGCAACTACATGGCGACCTATGCGATCACCACGCTCAAACTGCCGGCGACCTTGAGTCTGTCGGCGACGCTGATCGGCGGCTGTTCGACGTTCTCGTTCGCGCTGCTCGGCGGCTGGCTCGGCGACCGCTACGGCCGCCGCGTGATGGTGATCGCGCCGCGCGTCGCGCTCATCGTCCTGATCTGGCCGCTGTTCCTGTGGCTGTCGGGGGCGCCGAGCCCGCTGACGCTGTATCTGGCCACCATCTGCGTCTCCGGCCTGACCGCCATGTCTGCCGGCATCGGGCTGGTCATCCTGCCGGAACTGGTGCCCAGGCATGTGCGGGCGACCGCCTTCGCGGTGGCCTACGCCGTCGGCGTCTCGATCTTCGGCGGCTCGACGCAATTCGTCATCACCTGGCTGATCGGCGTCACCCACGACCCCACCTCCCCCGCCTGGTACGTCGTGGCGACCAGCCTCGTCACCGTGGGCGCCGTGGCGTTGCTGCCGGAGACGAAGGGGCGGGAGATCGATTGAGGGGGCTCGGCATTTGCCCGCCGCAGACGGTCGCGGCGCGCCGCGAGTGCGCCACCAGCTTCTTAGCAGGACTAACCCGCAAACAGCGGGAAGAACTTCCTGTCCGCCGTGAACAGATGCTGCGCGACGACCTTGTCGGCGAGGAAGTCGACGAGTTCGCCGATGGTTGTCTTGCCGACCGCCACCGCGCCCCGCAATTCGCCGGCCCGACTGAGCAGCGCGGTGTGGGCGGCCTTGTGGCGATCCAATCCGTCGTAGTCGCGCTCGCCGAGCGCCTGTTCTTCGTAAGCGAAATGGGTGACGATATGGGCGAACAGGCGTTCGACGGCCGCCTCGAATTCCCCGGGGCAAGTCTCCGACTTGAAGGAGGCGTCGAGGGTGGCGTTGGCGAGGTTGAACAATTCGCGATGCTGGCCATCGATGTTGGGCTCGCCACACTCGTAGGCCTCCGACCACACGAGGCGCAGCACCGAGGGCCCGCTTTCGGCCGCCCAGGCGTCCGAACTGCCGACCGGCACGACCGAAATTCGGTTGCGCCCGTCGTTCTTGGCTCGATACAGAGTCTCGTCGAGCCGCCGGAACCAGACGTCGATGGCCTCGGGCGCGAGGTGTTCGGCCACGCCGAGACTCGCCGTCACCGAGCCGACGATGGGAAATTCGTGACTCTCGACGGCCTCTCGAATCCTCTCGGCCAACTGAGCGGCGCCGCGATAGCCGGTCGAAGCCGCGATCACCGCGAATTCCTCACCGCCCCAACGGAATAGACTGTCGACCGAACGGATCGCGCCGCGCACGACCGACACCAGTTCGCGCAGCGTCGCGTCTCCGGCCTGGTGGCCGAACTCGTCGTTGACGCGCTTGAAATGATCGATGTCGATGAGAATGAGGGACAGTGGCTGGCGATACCGCTGACTCCGCTCCAGCTCCGTCGCGGCCACGCGCTCGAAATGACGGCGGTTCCACGCCCCGGTGAGGGCGTCGGTCGAGCACAGCCGCTGCAGCAACGACACCTGTCTTTCGAGATGATCGAGCTGACGCAGCACTTCGTTGTCGACAGGATCGAGAATCAGCATCGACCCGTCGGCGGTCTCGATGCTCTGCGCGCGACAGGAGGTCTGGTCGTCGGCGCGATCGCGTATGCTGAGGGTCTTCCACCCTGAATCGGGTTCGTGGATGGCGGCCTGCAGCGGCGGAATATGCAGGATTTCCTCGCTGTAATTGCGTTTGAAAATCTCATTGCACATCACGGTTTCGCCGGCGCGATCGAGCATGGCGACCGGCAACGGCAGACGTTCTATGAGTTTGGTCAGGCTGGATTCCGTCGGCGGTTCGCCCCGTTGCGGATCTGCCGCTCGCTTCAGATTGTCGGCCATATTGCGTCTCCCATCCGACGCAGCGCGGGGCGTGGCTCGCCGCCGTCGCGCCAACACCCAAGTCGTCAGCCCCGACACTGGCGAAAATCTATCAATAAGTTGTATATCGCGCAGATATGCTACTTATGAGGGTATAAAGTCGCTTAATGCGCTCGCTGGCGCTACAGCGCCCACGGGGCGCGGCTTGAAAATCCGGAGACGCGGCGCTGTTGCTGCGGCTCCATCAAAGGAGGCTCGTCGATGACCCACGCCGTTTACGACGCCACCGTCGCCAGCATTTCCGACCTCAAGAAGAACCCGATGGGGACAGTCGCCGCCGGCGAAGGCTTTGCCGTCGTATCCTCAGTCGCAACGCGCCGGCCTTCTATTGCGTGCCGGCGGCGGCCTGCGAGGCGATGCCGGAGCGGCTGGAAGACCTGGAACTCAATGCTCTCATGGACGCCCGCGAGGGCCAGCCGGTCCACAAAGTCTCGCTCGATGCGTTCTGAGCTGTCATTCCTCGACGCAGCTTTGAAGGAATGGAGGAGTCTAGACGCGATGACGCAGGCGCCGGCTAACGCTTGAGCAGGTTGTGGCAGCGCTAACCACGAAAATCGGAGCGGCGGCGTCCTCGCCGCCGATGGTCGTGACGCGAACCGAGCGCAAGTTCGGCGGCGAGGACGCCGCCGCTCCAATCGGTCGCGACAGCGCCTCGCGGGCTCACGCCCAAGGCCGCGCCGCCGCCGACTTCTGCTCGAACGCGCCGATCGCCGGCGCGTCGACCAGCGTCAGGCCGATGTCGTCGAGGCCTTCCATCAGACAGTGTTTGCGGAACGGGTCGAGTTCGAATTTTACGACGCCGCCGTCGGGGCCGCGTATCTCCTGGTTTTCCAGATCGATCGTCAGCGTGGCGTTGGCGCCGCGCTGGGCGTCGTCCATCAGCTTGACCAGATCCTCGGGCGAGACCTTGATTGGCAGCACCCCGTTCTTGAAACTGTTGTTGTAGAAAATGTCGGCGAACGACGTCGAGATCACGCAGCGGACGCCGAAATCGAGCAGCGCCCAGGGGGCGTGTTCGCGCGACGAGCCGCAGCCGAAATTGTCGCCGGCGACGATGATCTGCGCCTTGCGATAGGCGGGCTGGTTGAGCACGAAATCGCGGTTTTCCGAGCCGTCGTCGTTGAAGCGCATCTCCGAGAACAACCCGGCGCCCAGGCCGGTGCGCTGGATCGTCTTCAGATACTGTTTCGGGATGATCATATCGGTGTCGATATTGTCGATCGGCATCGGCGCCGCGACGCCGGTCAGGGTCTTGAATTTGTCCATCGCCTCGGTCCCTTGCCGCTGATAAACGTGTTGCGCCTGCCTCTAGCAAATGCGCGCCCGAGGGGCAAACGAGCGAAACGACCGATGGCCAAATTCTTCCCCGCGCTGGACGACAAATTGATCGCCTTCATCGAGGCGCAGCCGCTGTTCTTCATCGCCAGCGCTGGCGCCGAGGGCCGCGTCAACCTCTCGCCCAAGGGGCTGGACACCTTGCGCGTGCTGGGTCCGCTGCGCGTCGCCTATCTCGACGTGACCGGATCCGGAAACGAGACGGCGGCGCATGCGCGGGTCGGCGGCCGCGCCACCCTGATGTTCTGCTCGTTCGTGGGCGCTCCGCTGGTGCTGCGCTTATTCGGCCGCCTCAGCGTCGGCGCTCCGGGGAGCGCGCTGTGGAGCGAGCTGAGCGACCGCTTCCCCGCCCTGCCCGGCCGGCGGCAGATCGTGGCGATGGATGTCGAGTCGGTGCAGACCGCCTGCGGCTTCGGCGTGCCGCTGATGACCCTGGAGGCGCCGCGTACGACGCTGACGGATTACTGGGCGGACAAGGGCGAGGAATGGACGGAGGATTATCGCCGGCGCAAGAACGCGACGTCGATCGACGGGCTGCCGGGATGGGGGGCGGAGTGAAGCGCGGGCAACTCACGCGCCGCTCGTGTTGGGGCTTTCGGCGGCGGGGCGCCGCCGCTCCGATCAGGCCAGCCCCTGCCGCAAATCCTCGCCGACCACGCGCAGCGCCTCCCGCGCCGCCGGGATGATTGCGGTCAGGCCGTAGAAATGGTGGATCAGGCCGGCGTGAACGACCGCGCTCGCCTCGCCCCCGGCGGCCCGGATCTGCCGCGCCAAAAGCTCGCCTTCGTCCTTCAGCGGATCAAACTCGGCGCCGTGGATACGCGTCGGCGGAAAACCCCGAAAATGCGCAGCCCGCAGCGGGGCGACGCGGGGGTCGTCGGGCGTGACGCCTGCGGAACGATACAGCGCCCAGTAACGCTCAAGCGTCGCCTCCTCGATGAGGAAGCCGCGGGCGAGGGCGAAGCGCGAGGGCTCGCGCGCCAACGGGTCGAGCACCGGACAGAGCAGCAACAGCAGTTTTAGCGCCAAGCCGGAATCGCGGGCGGCCGTCACGGCGAGCCCGCCGCCCGCGGAATCGCCGCCGACCGCCAGACGCGCCGGGTCGACGCGCCATGTCCCGGGGTCGGCGGCCACCGCCTGCAACACCTCGCGCGCGTCGTCGTGCGCGGCGGGAAAGCGATGATTTGGGGCGAGGCGATAGTGGACTGCGATCACCCGGCAGGATCCGGCGTCGGCCAGCGATGCGCAAATCGCGTCGTGGCTGTCGAGATCGCCGGAAACGAGCCCGCCGCCGTGGAAATACACCAGCCCGGGCAGCAGGTCCGCGCCCGCCCCGAGCGGCGCGTAAACCCTCGCCTTCAGCCGCCGCCCAGCGAGGTCGAACACGTGCTCCTCGCGTTCGACTGGCGCAGGCGGCGCGGCGAATTCGGCAAGGCCGTCGGTCGCGCGGCGAAACGCTTCCAACTCGTCGTCGCCCGGCTCGCGCGCGGCGCCCGCGATCAGATCGAGGAACCGGCGGGCGCGCGGATCGAGCGGCAACGATCAGACCCGCAGCCGCTCGACGAGGAGGACGATGCTGTCCAACGTGGCGAAATTCTCCGGCGTCAGATCGGGATCGGGAATGGCGATGTTGAACTCGGCCTCCAGCGCCAGCATCAGCTTGACGGACGCCATGGACGTTAGCCCGGCGTCGGGCAGGTGGGCGCGCGCGGCGTCGATATCGAGCGGCGGCAGGCTCGGCGCGAAACGACGCAGCAGTTGCAGAACCGACGTGGAAACCTCAGGGCGGGCGAGCATGGCGAACCTTGCGCAGGACCGGAATTGAAACAAAATTCTACACAAATCGTCCGCAATCGTCCCGCCGCAGCTCGCGCCATGCTGAACGCAAAGTAAAGGTCCGCGGAACGCTCGAATTTTCAGCTTAACTTTCGCAAAACCAAGTTCATTACAATTTAGCACAATCCTCGCCAGAATTGATCAGAATTTTCGCTTACACCTGTTGTCCATAGGTCAACACGTCTTGGCGCCGCCGCGCAAAAGGAACCCCATGAACGCTGCGATCCATCCCCTCCCCTACGCCAATCGTCGGGCGCGCCCGGGCGAGGCGCCCGAGGTCCGCGATTTTCTCGCTCGCGCCGAGAAGGCGGCGAAGGTGGCGGAAAGATTCGCCGATCAGGTCGATCGCGAGGCGCGCTTTCCCCATGAGGCGTTCCAGGCGATCCGCGAGCAAAAGCTGCTGGGCATGTTGATTCCGACGACGCTCGGCGGCGAGAACGCGCGCACTTCCGATTGCGCCGACGTCTGCGCCATCCTCGGCGCCGCCTGCGGTTCGACCGGAATGATCTTCGCGATGCATCAGGTGAAAGTGGCGTGCCTGATCCGTCACGATCGCGAGAACGGCTGGTTGAAGGCGTTCCTGCGCGACGCCGTGAGCGAGCAATATCTGCTCGCCTCCTCGACGACCGAGGGCAACCGGGGCGCCGACATCCGCTCCAGCGACGCCGCCATCAAGCTCGACAGGGCGCGCGTGCGCCTCGACCGTGACGCCTCGTGCATTTCCTACGGGGCGCAGGCCGACGCGATCGTAACCGTCGCGCGCCGCGCCGACGCCGCTTCCAGCTCCGATCAGGTGCTCGTGGTGTTCCGCCGCTCCGACTATACGCTCGAGCCGACCCGCTCCTGGGATACGCTGGGGATGCGCGGCACCTGCAGCAGCGGCTACCTGTTGCGCGCCGAAGGTCACGCCGACCAAGTGCTCGGCGAACCCTACGAGCGCATCCACAATCAGTCGATGGTGCCCCACGCCCATATCCTCTGGAGCTCCACCTGGCAGGGCGTCGCCTCCGCCGCCTATCGCCGCGCCCGCGCCTTCGTGCGCCAGGCCTCGCGCACCTCGGGCGGCAAGATGCCGCCGGGCGTGCAGCACCTGACCCAGGCGCGGATGCATCTGGAGACATTGCGCAACGCCATCCAGGGCGGACTCGCGACCTTCGATCGCCATGCGCAGGAGCCGGGCGGGCTGACCTCGATGAACGCGCAACTGTCGCTCAACTTCCTCAAGGTCAACGCTTCCGAACTGGCGACGCAGACGGTGATGGAGGCGATGCGCGCGGGCGGCTTGTCCGCCTATCGCAACGACTCGGAGTTTGCGATGGGCCGCTTCCTGCGCGACATCCTGTCGTCGCCGATCATGATCCACAACGACCGCGTGCTCGCCAATTCCGAGGCGGCGGTGCTGATGAGCGAACCGCCGCTGCATGTGGCGTTCTGAAGGAGCGGCGGCGTCCACGCCGCCGATATTCGGCGCGAAAATTCGGCGGCGTGGACGCCGCCGCTCCCCTTATCCCCCCTGGAGCCGCCTCATGTCCGTTGAACCGGTCGGTTTGAGCAAGACCCTGACTCCCCCCGAAGTTCTTCTCGCCAAACTGTTCCGGCCGACGGGCGTGGACGGCGTCCACCTGCGCACCGGAAACTACGAGGACGTGGTCGACGCGCTCGGCCGCTATATCTCCTCGCTGCGCCCTAACGGCGCCGAGGTCTATCGCTTCCCCCCCGTGGTGAGTCGCAAACTCATCGAGAAATCCGGTTATCTGAAGAGTTTCCCCAACTTGCTCGGCTGCGTCTGCGCGCTCTCGGGCGACGAGGCGCATATCGAGGGCGCGGTGGAGCGTTCGATGAACGGCGGCGCGAGCTGGACGGGGGATGTCGAGGCGACCGACCTGCTGCTGTCTCCCGCCGCCTGCTATCCGATCTATGAAATCGCCGCCGAGCGCGGAACCCCGCCGGCCAAGGGGTTCGTCTACGACGTCGCCGCCGACTGCTTCCGCCGCGAACCCTCGCGCAACATCGACCGCATGCAGTCGTTCCGGATGCGCGAATTCGTCGCCATCGGCGCGCCCGAAATGATCCGCGACTTCCGCGAGCGCTGGATTGCGCGCGCCCCCGAGATCGCCGCCGCGCTGGGCCTCGTCCATCGCATCGAGACGGCGAGCGACCCGTTCTTCGGCCGCGCCGGCCAGATGGTCGGCCGATATCAGGTCGCACAGGCGCTAAAATTCGAAATGCTGGTCCCGGTGCGCTCGACCGAGCAGCCGACGGCCTGCATGAGCTTCAATTACCACCGCGAACATTTCGGCGAGGTCTGGGGCATCGCGACGCCCGCCGGCGAACCCGCCCACACCGCCTGCGTCGCCTTCGGCATCGACCGTCTGGCGGTTGCGCTATTCGCCGCGCATGGCGTAGAAACGGCGAACTGGCCGGAGGCGGTGCGGGCGAGCTTGCGGATGTGAGCCGGCGCCGGATTTGGGAGCGGCGAGTCGCCGCAATAATGGCTTGCGTCGGCGATCTCGCGGCGCCGACTCCCCTCGCCCGCTTGCGGGACTCCGCGAACGCCTCGCGTTCGCTCGGGTTGGCGCGCAGCGCCGGATGAGGGAAGATTTTCAATGCCTCGCATTGTCTTCCGCCATGCGTAGATCCCGAGCCTTCCCGTCGCGCCGCAATGGTATATCGTTCAATTATAGAACAGCGTCGAGCCGCGATCTCCCCCCGATTGAAGCTCGAACTGAGGCGGTCGCCGGCGCCCTCCAGCGACCGCCAATTTTCTGTTGCGCCGAACGTCGACGCCAACGGAGCGCGCTATGCCCAACGCTCAAAGCGATCCTGCCGAAAAGAGCTCCGCTGGCGAGGAGAAACCCTCGGCGTCCGACTTGCGAAAAGCGTCGAGCGACTTGAAGCTCAAGATCGCCGAAGCGAAAGCCCGCAACGACATGCCGCTCGACTCGGCCCTGGGGAACCCGAATTGGGAGAAGCGCGCCGCCGATGGGCGCTTCGATCTTCCCGACGACGACGATTGACGCGCGACTAAAGCATTCCCGGACGGAACAGCGACCGGCGGCTGATGACTTTGCCGGACACGACGAACACGCCATCCCCTGTGTAGTGCAGCGTCTGCGGATGTTTCGGCGACGGGGCGACATGCGCCTTGACGACCTCGAAGATGAAGTAGTTGTAGCGGTCGACAAGAGCGTCGTCGTGAAGACGGCATTCGAAGTTGGCGTGGCATTCGCCGATCAGCGGCGCAGCGACTTTGGAAGCCTTCTCCGCCGTGAGGCCAAAATGCTCGAATTTGTCGATCTCGGCGCCTGTGGTGTTGCCGATCCCGACGACGACGTCCGTGAGCTTCGTGGTCGGCAGGTTGATCACACATTGCCGGCTGCGCCGGATCATCTCGAAGCTGTGGTTGGCGCTGGAGATGACGCAGCCGACGAGCGACGGCGTGAACTCCATGACGCTGTGCCAGCCCATCGTCATGATGTTGGTCCGGCCGCCGTGCGCCGACGACGTCAGCACGATCGGTCCGGGCTCCAGATAGCGGCGGACCTGCGACGTTGGAAAGTCGACCTTCTTGGGCTTAGGGGGCATGTCCCGGGCTCCGTCGCAGGCCGCGCGACCGCTTTGCAATCACGCGCCGAACGCGGCCGCCGCTATGCCCAGGCCAAGCGCCAGTACGACGATCATCCAGACCGGGAACAACCGCTCGAAACCGGCGCCCTTGTAGAGAACCGCCATTCGCTCCGCGGGGACCAGCAGCAGCGTAAGTCCTTTGAGAAGAGCCGCCCAGCCGAAGATCGTAACCGCGATCGCCAGGGCGCCGCCGCTCCAGACATTGTGCGCCAGCACCACCGCGAGGCCCGCGGCCGTGGCGACCATGCCGGAGAACAGCATCCACGGCCCGCTGCGAGCCATTTCGTCGAGCGCCGCCAGCGTGCGGCGTCGGTTGACGAGCATCCCGACGGAGATCGCGACGAGATAGAGCCCGAGAAGTCGTCCGAGGAAAATGGTGGAGGACATGTTGACCTCTGGGGAGCCCGGTAACGACGGCGTCGGCGCCGCTCCCAGGCGACGCGTCGCGCAGCATCCGCGCGCCGGCGCGTTCGGGCCTTGATCGCCGTCACACCCGCCGCGTAGTCGCCAAGTTACACGGAAGCGACGCCGTTTGCATCAACTACCCGAGGGCGAAGCAGGGCAATCGGGTGAGCGTCTTTGGAGGCTCGGGCGGAGGCGCTCCCTCTCCCCGCTCGCGGGGAGAGGGTTGGGCTGAGGGGCCGAAGCACACGAAACCGAGTCCATATTTCTGCGAATCAAAATATGAAAGTCGATGTCATTTCGGCCAGCCCCTCACCCTAACCCTCTCCCCGCAAGCGGGGAGTGGGAATCCCCTGCCCCCTTCGTTCACCCGATTGCCCTGGAGGGCGAAGTGAGCGAAGAGCGCCGGATGAGGCGCGCGCCGTCGAAATCCTGCGGCGCGACGCTTTCATCCGGACTTCGGCCCACCCCCCGTGAAACGCTGTCCGTTTCACTCGGTCCCGCAAGGCGGGAACGGAAGCCGCAACGTTCGCCCGAGCGACGGTTCCAAATCTTCGTATCGGGAGTACTGCGCAGATTCCCAAATTCGGCGCAGTTCAAGGTAATCGACGGCGGCGATCTCGCAATTGTGTTTTCCAGAAAATTGGGCTATGATTTTTCCAATCAGAAACGATCCGGCTGCGCCCGCGAGTTTTGAATTTCGATGGGCAGACGGGGAGGGCGTCCCGGTAAGGCCTTGAAAACACATGGAACCGCGAAATAAACGAAATTGACCTCTAATGAAATCAGCAACTTGCGAGAGGGGTCCGGAACCCAAATTGCGACCAAGAGCCGCATAACGAAGTTTTCGGGCTTCGCAACGCAGCTTTGGACGCCTTCACGCGAAAGGCGACGGCGTCGAATTCGCGGCGCGAGCGGTTTCCCGCACAGCACGCCCTCACTTCGGCGCCAGCACCAGCTCCCTCGCCCCCTTCGCCTTCAACTCGTCCTCCGTGCCGGCGATCGGTATCGACTTCACGTCGTTCCACAGGGCGACGAGGTCGCCGTAGTGAGGGGAGAAGATGTGGCCGGACTCGCCGGTCGTGATCATGAAGCGCGATTTGTCGAGATCGGCGAGGTCATACAAGCCGCGGTAGCCGCCGCCTTCGGTGCGGGCGAACGGCTTGTCGGCGGGCGGCTCGTAGCTGCCGCCGCGGTCGAGGGTGTAGAAGCCGCCGCTCGACCGCGTCGACAGGTCGCTGACGATGTCGAGCAGCGGCACGTGGCTGAACACCTTGTGGGTCAGGATCGCCACATGCTCGGCGCCCCACTGCCATTTGCTCATGTCGGCGCCGTCGCGTTTGATGAGCAGGGCCAGACCGTCCTCGAAAGCGTGGGTAAGCGCGCGGCGGCAATCGGGGTCGGGCGCGTCGGGCGCCTCCTTCTGATCGCACCATGCCGGATGGGTCTTCAGCAGCGACAGCAGCGTCGCGGCGTCGAAGGGTCCGTTGTCGCCGAGTTTGACGCCGACTCGGGTCTCGATCAGCAGGCGATGCAGCGCGGCGACGAAGGACGTGTAAATGAGCGGCTCGGCTTTGTCCTTGTCCATCACGCCGTCCCAGGCGGCCAGCAGCGAGAGCGCCTGACGCGCGCGCTCGTCGCCGGACGTGATCCTGGCGAGCCACGGCTTGAATTCGAGCGCATCCAGCGACACGCGATCGGCCTGCATTTGCGCTGATGTCGCCAACGAGTGTTTGTCGATCTTGTTGAAGAGCTGTTGCAGCCGGCGGGCGCGGAACGGCTCGTCCCAGTCGGCGCCGACCTTGATTTCCTGATCCGGCCCCACCAGCGCGTTGTTGGCGTTGAACACGAAGCCGGCGGAGGGGTTATGGATCTGCGGCAGTTGCTCGAACGGCAGATAGCCGGTCCAGTCGAATTTGCCCGAGGCGCCGTCGACGGGACCGAGGCCATCGCCCGATTTGCGCACGGGCACGAGGCCCGGCGCGACGAGCCCGATGTCGCCGGCGACGTCGGCGTAGCCGACGTTCTGCATCGGCGTCTGCCAAGCCTTCAACGCGGCGACGAACTCGTCCCAGTTGTGGGCGTCGTTGAGGCCCATCATCGCCTGCGCCGTCGTGTCCTTGTCGGTGAGGCCCGAGAAGGCGAGGGCGACGACCTGCGCAGGTCCGCCGACCGAGGCGAAGTCTTTGCTCACATCGGACATCACGGGCCCGTGGCGCGTCGCGCGGATATGCAGCGTGACGTCGGCTGCGTCCTTGACGTGGATCGTCTCGTCGCGGGTCTCGAACGGTTTCGGCCCCTCGGGGGTCAAATACTGGTTGGAATCGATGGGATCGACGGTTTCGAGGAACAGGTCCTGGGTGTCGGTCTGCGAGGAGGTGACGCCCCAGGCGATCGACTGGTTGTGGCCGAGCACGAACACTGGCAGTCCGGGGGCGCTGGCGCCGGTGATGGAGCCGTTGGGCGTGTCGATGCGCGCCAGATACCACAGGATCGGCGCGCCGATTTCCAGATGCGGATCGTTGGCGAGGATCGGCTTGCCGGTGTCGGTCAGCGCGCCCGCGATCTCCCATTGGTTGGAGGCGCCGTGGGCGAAGGGGAACAATTGGCTGAGCTTGCGTTCGGGATCGTCGAGCGCGGCGTGGTCAGGACGGCGCTCGGGCGCGGTGGTGACGGGAGCGTTCTCGGAGAGGCGGGGCATCAACCACGCCGCCTGCTCGGCGGGCAATTTCTCGGCGAGTTGGGCGCGCGCGATTTCCTGCGCGTGGTTGCGGCTGAGTTCCCAGGCCATCAGCTTGCCCCAGACCAGCGAATCCGCGGGCGACCATTTTTCTGCCGTTGCGCCGATGAGCAGGAATTCGACGGGCGGGGCGTCGGCGTGCGCGTCGATATAGGCGTTGACGCCGTCGGCATAGGCTTGCAGCCGCGCCTGCGCCGTTGGCGACAGCGCCGCAAAACTCGCCTGCGCCTGTTTATAGAAGCCGAGGGTGCGCAAGAACTTATCGACGTCGAGCATGTCGGCGCCGACCCATTCGGCGACGCGTCCCTGGCCGACCTGACGCGACATTTCCATCTGATAGAGCCGCTCGCTGGCGTGCAGATAGCCCAGCGCCCGGTAGCCGTCGTTCCATTCCGTCGCGAAGATATGCGGCACGCCAAAGTCGTCGCGCCAGACGCGCACTTCGGACGACAGGCCGGCCAGGGTCTCGCGCCCGGAATAGGCGGGCATCGCGCGATAGAACAGGTAGGCGCCGGCCAGCCCGGCGACGACGACGAGCGCGAAAATGAGTTTGAGCGCGCCCTTGATCAGCCGATAGGCCATGTTGTCTCCCCGCTTCGTCGACGGACTCGGCGGGGCGCAGTATTCACGGCGCGCGCGGCTTGTCGAGCGCGGCGAAATGCAGCAGCGGCGCCGGGGAGGCGCGAAATATTCGCGCATCCCGTCTTGCAAAGCCGCGCGCGCCTCCCAACCTCATGAACGCCCGCCCGTTTCGCGCGGCGCGGCGCGTCTTGAGGAGGCTCTTCATGAGCAATGCGCAAAACGCCTACGGCGGCGGCAGTGGCAACCCCGGCGCCGGGGCGCAGGCGTGGACCTATGGGCTCGGGGCTTGCGCCCCGGGTTCGCGGGGATGGACGGCGTTCGAACTCGCGGCGGTCGCGCTCGGCCTCATCGTGTTCTGGCCGATCGGTCTGGCGATTCTCGGTTACAAACTGTGGCAGCGTAAGAT
>Ga0302157_10002035_pt1 | contig 24155 bp, 23 predicted proteins | sample I_Bog_N3_3_FD_193502 | JGI IMG/M metagenome (GOLD analysis project Ga0302157, IMG submission 193502) | Peat permafrost microbial communities from Stordalen Mire near Abisko, Sweden - I_Bog_N3_3 | ecosystem: Environmental > Terrestrial > Soil > Wetlands > Peat | place: Sweden: Abisko, Stordalen... | reverse complement strand
CCTGCACGGTCGCGCAGTGGGCCTCCATGGTGACACGGCGGCGGCCCCTTCCGTCGCCGGTGGGGGTGGAGCGGCGGCCCCGTCCGTCGCCGGTGGGGGTGGAGCGGCGGCCCCGTCCGTCGCCGGACCCGGTCAGATGCCGGCCTGCGTGGGAAACCACCCTGACACCCGCGAGGCCAGGGCGCGCACCCGTCGATGCTCCAGATCCAGGGCGGTGCCCAGGTCCACCGGGGTGAAGGTCACCGTGTCGCCGGCCACGAGCTGCCCCAGCGCCGCCAGGTCGGCGGCGATCACGCACCCGATGACCGGGTAGCCCCCCACCGTGGCGTGGTCGGGCATCAGGATGATCGGATTGCCGTCCGGCGGCACCTGGATGGCGCCGGTCACCATTCCGGTGGACGGGACGGTCCGGGTGCCGGCTCCGGGGACGGGCGTCCCGGCCAGGCGGAGCCCGATGCGGTTGGAGCGGGCGTCCACGCTCCACCCCCCGGCCACCAGGTGCTCCAGGGCCGGGGCGCCCAGGTCATGGGGCCCGACCAGGATCCGGAGCACCCCGGGTCCGTTCCCCGGGGCGCCCGGGGCGGGAGCCAGGAGGCCCTGGGGCCGCCCCGGCGGTCCGAGCCCCAGGCGGTCACCGGTGGCGAGGGGCCCGGGACCGAGCCCGCTGAGGAGGTCCGACGACCTCGAGCCCACGGCCACCGGGGTGTCGAAGCCGCCGCTCACGGCCACGTAGGCGCGCAGCCCGGTCCGCACCGCACCCACGTCGAGGACCTGGCCCGCTGCGACGGGGAGGACGGCCCCGTCCGGGACGGGATGCCCGTCCACGGTCACCGTGACGGCCCCGGGCCCGGCCCCCACCACAGCGCAGTGGGCGGCGACGCCGAACCGCAGCGCCGGCCCGGCCCCGGTGGCCTCGATGGCGGCCTCGTCGTCGGCATTGCCCACCAGGCGGTTGGCCAGGGTCATGGAGTCGGGGTCCGCCGGCCCGGCTCCGGGGACGCCGGCCCCGGCCAGACCCATCCTGCCCCCGTCCTGGACCAGGCTGAGCAGACCGGGTCGGACCACGTCGGCCCACCGCGGGGACGGGAGGGCCGGTGCGCCCCCCACCCCGGTCGCCGTGGTGACGGACGGGGGTGTGTCGGCGCCGGCCCCGGCCACGGTGAAGCGCACCCGGTCACCGGGCGCCAGGCGGGCATAGGGCGGCCGGTCCGGGTCGAAGAGGGCCACCGGCGTCCGGCCGAGCAGGCGCCACCCTCCCGGCGTGGACTGGGGGTAGACCGCGGCGAACCCACCGGCCACGGCCACCGACCCGGCCGGCACCGCTGTCCGGGGCGTGGCCAGTCGGTCGACTCTGGCCAGTGGCGGCGGGAGGCCGACCAGGTACGGGAACCCGGGTGAGAAGCCGAGGAAGGACACCTCCAGCTCGGTCCCGGTCAGAAGGCCGACGACCCCGGCGGCGTCGGTGCCGGCGGTCTCGGCCACCTCCTCGAGGTCCGCGCCGTCGAAGGACACCGGCAGCTCGAGGACCGGACCGTCGGGGGGGCCACCGCCGGGGGGAGCTGCGGAGGGGTCGGACCCGCCCACCACCCGGCGCAGCCACGGGACGGCGACGTCGGGACCGGCACCACCCGGAGCCAGATGGACCAGGACACTGCCGGACCCGACCACGATGTCGGACACGTCCACGGGGCCGTCGGCGGACGCCTGGCTCACCACGGCGGCCAGGCGGTTGGCCGGCCCGGACCCCTCCCACCGGACCAGCACGGCCCGGTCCCCGAAGGCCACGACGGAGGCAGCGGTCACGGGCCGGCGGTGGAGCGGGGGTGGGCCGGACCGAAGGAGGTGACGGCGACACCCTCGGCCTCGAGGGCCGACCGTACGGCACGCGCCGTGGCCGCCGCCCCGGGAGCATCGCCGTGGATGCAGAGCGTCTGCGCCTCCACCGCCGTCCAGGTGCCGTCGACGGCCTCGATCCCGTGACGGAGCACCATCGAGACGGCCCGGCGCCCGGCCTCGGCCGGATCCTCAACGAGGGCCCCGGGGTCGCGGCGCGGGGTCAGGCTCCCGTCGGACCGGTAGCCGCGGTCGGGGAACCCCTCGGGCACCACCGTCACGCCGGCCCGGTGGGCGAGGCCCGCCACCACCGTTCCCGCCTGGGCCACCAGCACGCCGGCACCCACCGCCGCCACCGCCTCCACCACCGCGGCGGCGACCGGGAGGTCCGAGCCCATGACCGCATAGAGCGCCCCGTGCGGCTTGACGAACGAGACCGAGCCACCGGCGTCGGCGACCTGCTCGGCCAACCGCTGCCACTGCTCGACGATGTCGGACACCAACCGGGCCGGCGCCACCGGGATCACCCGGCGGCCGAATCCCTCACGGTCACGGAAGGACACGTGGGCACCGATGGTGATGCCGCGGGCCACACAGGCCTCGGCAGTGGCCCGCATGACGGCCGGGCCCCCGGCATGGAAGCCGCACGCCACGCTGGCGCTGGTGACCTCGTCGAGCAGTGGGAGATCCCCGCGGCCGGGCGCGTCCCGCTCGCCCACATCGGCGTTGAGATCGATCGCCGTCACCACCCCAGTATCGACCACGGACGGGCGCTCGGGCGGTCTCGCGATGCCCCGACCTCCGGTGACGCGACATCGCCGGCCCGCCGGCCCTGCCCCTCCCGTCCCGGGCGGCCCGGTCCCGAGTACATGACCCGAGACCAAAGAGGCGCTATCGTCTCGTCCATGCCGCAACCGCCCGCACTCACTCCCGAACAGCGCCAGGCCGCCCTGGCCAAGGCAGCCAAGGTCCGCCGTGAGCGGGCCGAGGTGAAAGAGAAGCTGAAACTCGGCAGCATCACCCTGTCCGAGTTGCTCACCACCGCCGACTCCAACGAGACGGTGGGCAAGATGAAGGTGCTCTCCGTCCTGGAGTCACTTCCCGGTCTGGGCAAGGTGAAGGCCCGACGCTTGATGGACACCGTGGGGATCAGCGAGAGCCGCCGTCTCCAGGGGCTCGGGAGCAACCAGCGCGAGTCGCTCCTGCGCGAGACCACTCGCTGAACACCCCGGGTCCCGGGCGGGCCACCAGCGCGACCGGGCCGTTGATGTTCGTGCTGTTCGGCCCGGGTGGAGCCGGCAAGGGCACGATCGCCTCCCGTCTCGTCGGTGAGGATCCTTCGCTCTGGCTCAGCCGGTCGTGGACCACGCGTGCCCGGCGCCCGGGCGAGACCGACGACGACTATGTCTTCGTGGACCGTGCGGCCTTCGAGGAACGGATCCGCGCCGGTGGCTTCTTCGAGTGGGCCGAGTTCCTCGGGAACCTGTACGGGACCCCGGTGCCCGATCCACCGGCCGGCACCGACGTCCTGCTCGAGATCGACCTGCAGGGGGCCCGCCAGGTGCGGCGGCTCCGGCCCGACGCCACCCTGATCCTGCTGCTCCCGCCCTCGCCGGCGGTGCAGGAGGCCCGGCTCCGGGCTCGCGGGGACGACGAGGCCCACATCGCCGAGCGGCTCCGGGCCGGGGCGGAGGAGGAGCTCGAGGGCCGGGCCATCGCCGACCAGGTCGTGGTCAATTCCGACCTGACGCAGGCCACCGGGGATGTGGCCGGTATAGTGGGACGTTGCCGTTCGGCCCGCCGGTGACCGGAGGGACGGCCCGACGGTCCCGTTGTTGGCCCGACACCCGGTCCACCCGGCTTCGACACACACGTTCGACCACCGCAGTACGCACACCCGACGACCGACCCTGAAGGATCGTGATGGCCCAGAACCCGACCACGCTGATGGACCCGCCCATCGAGGAGCTCCTCGACAAGGTGGACTCGAAGTTCACCCTGGTGGCGCTGGCGTCCCGCCGGGCCCGGCAGGTCAACAGCTACTACAACTCACTGGGCGAGGGACTCGGCGTGGTGGTGCCGCCCCAGGTGGCGTCGGCATCGGGCAAGCCGCTGTCGATCGCCTTCGAAGAGGTGGCAGCGGGCAAGGCCACCTACAGCCGGCCCGATCCCGAGGAGATCGCGCTGGCCGAGGCGGCCGCACTGGCCCTGCTGGAGGCCGAGGCCGAGGTCGAGGACGGCGCACCGACGCCCGACGAGACCGGGCAGTAGCCGGACCGGTCCGCTCGACCCGGGGGTGGGATGCCGTCGGGGCGACGGTCCGTGACGATGGAGCCGACGGACACGACGAAGGGGGAGGGCGGGCGTGAGCGAGGCGAGACAGCCGTTCGTGGTCCTCGGCGTGTCGGCGGGGATCGCCGCCTACAAGTCGATCGAGGTGTGTCGGCGGCTGGTGGATGCCGGTGTGCACGTGGCGCCGGTCCTGACCGAGCGGGCCACCCGGTTCGTCGGGCGGGCCACGTTCGACGCCCTGGGCTCTGAGCCCACCCAGACCAGCCTGTGGGACGAGGCGTCCCCCATCCCGCACACCCGGCTCGGCCAGCGGGCCGATCTGGTGCTGGTGGCCCCGGCCACCGTCGACCTCCTGGGCCGCTACGCCGGCGGGCTGGCCGACGATCTGTTGACCACCACGCTGGTGGCCACCGCTGCGCCGGTGGTGGTGTGCCCGGCCATGCACACCGAGATGTGGGAGCACCCCGCCGTCCAGCACAACCTGGACGTGCTGCGGGGCCGAGGCGTCATCGTGGTGCCGCCCGAGGAGGGGAGGCTGGCCGGCGGGGACAGCGGCGCCGGCCGCCTGGCCGATCCCGGGCTCATCGTGTCCACCGTGCTCGACCTGCTCGCCGGTGCCACCCGGGGGCGCGATCTCGACGGGGTCAGGGTGCTGGTGTCGGCGGGGGGGACCCGCGAGCCGATCGACCCGGTCCGGTTCATCACCAACCGCTCGTCGGGCAAGCAGGGCCATGCACTGGCCGACGCCGCCCGCCGGCGGGGGGCCGAGGTGGTCCTGGTGACCACCACCGACCGGCCGGTGGGGTCCGGCGTGGTCGTGGAGCGGGTGGAGACGGCGGCGGAGATGGAGGCGGCGGTGCTGGGTGGGGCGGCCGGATCCGATGTGGTGATCATGGCGGCGGCGGTGGCCGACTTCCGCCCCAAGGTGGCGGCCGACACCAAGCTCCATAAGGTCGACGGCCTTCCCGAGCTGGTCCTCGAGGCCACCCCCGACATCCTGGCCGAGCTCGGCCGGACCCGGCGACCGGACCAGGTCCTGGTGGGCTTCGCCGCCGAGACGGATCAGGTCACGGAGCGTGCCGGGGCCAAATTGGTGGCCAAGGGGGTGGACCTGATGGTGGCCAACGACGTGTCCGCCCCCGGTGTCGGCTTCGACCACGACACCAACGAGGTCACCATCTTCGGGGCCGACGGCTCGGCCACCCGGGTGGGCCTCCGGTCCAAGGCAGCGGTGGCCGACGCTGTTTTGGATAGAGTGAGCGCGCTGTTGCCGCCCCGCTAACCATCCGCCGACTCCACGGCCACGCTCCCCCACGCCCTCCGGCGAGGGCGCGGCCGTCCGGTCATCCAGGGTGAGCAGCCCGATCAGAACCCACCAGAAGGGACCCAACCCGTGAGCACCCGATACACCTTCACGTCGGAGTCGGTGACCGAAGGCCATCCCGACAAGATGGCCGACCAGATCTCCGACTCGGTTCTCGACGCCCTGCTGACCGACGACCCCGACAGCCGGGTGGCCTGCGAGACGCTGCTCACGACGGGCTTGGTGCTCGTGGCCGGGGAGATCACCACCACGACGTACGTGGACATCCCCAAACTGGTGCGCAAGACCGTCCTCGACATCGGCTATGACGACGACGCCTACGGGATCGACGGCAACACCTGTGGCGTGATCGTCTCGCTGGACGAGCAGTCGCCCAACATCGGCCAGGGCGTGGACAACGCCTTCGAGGTGCGGGCGGGGACCGGCGGCGAGGACCTCCTCAACGCCCAGGGCGCCGGTGACCAGGGGATGATGTTCGGCTACGCCTGCGACGAGACCCCGGACCTGATGCCGCTGCCGATCTGGCTGGCCCACCGGCTGGCCCAGCGCCTGGCCCAGGTCCGCCGGGTCGGCGTCCTTCCCTACCTGCGCCCCGACGGGAAGACCCAGGTCAGCGTGACCTACGAGGACGGCCGTCCGGTGGCCCTGGAGACCGTCCTCATCTCCACCCAGCACGATCCCGGGGTGGACCTCGAGACGCTGCTGCTGCCCGATCTGCGCGACAACGTCATCAACCCCCTGCTCCCACCGGAGCTGGACGCCGACAACCTGCGCATCCTGGCCAACCCGACCGGGGTCTTCGAGCTGGGCGGGCCCCATGCCGACACCGGGCTGACCGGCCGGAAGATCATCGTGGACACCTACGGGGGCATGGCCCGCCACGGTGGCGGGGCCTTCTCCGGCAAGGACCCGTCCAAGGTCGACCGCTCCGCGGCCTACGCCGCCCGCTGGGTGGCCAAGAACGTGGTGGCCGCCGGCGCCGCCAGCCGGTGCGAGGTCCAGGTGGCCTACGCCATCGGGGTGGCCCGCCCGGTGTCGGTGCTGGTGGAGACGTTCGGCACCGAGCGGGTGGCACCGGACCGCATCGCCGCGGTGGTCGACGAGCTCTTCGACCTCCGCCCGGCCGCCATCGTGCGGGACCTCGACCTCAAGCGACCCATCTACCGCAAGACCGCCGCCTACGGCCACTTCGGCCGGACGGACAAGGAGTTCACGTGGGAGGACACCTCCCGGGCCGATGACCTGAAGCAGGCGCTCGGGCTCTGAGCGACCAGGCTCCTCCCACCCCGTCCCCGACAGCACCGGAGCCTGCCCTCCCCGAACGGATCGTCCGGGTCGTCCCCGACGTGCCGGCCATCCACCGCCGGTTCGACTACTCGGTGCCGGCGCCGCTGGCCGACCGCATCCGGGTGGGGAGCCGTGTCCGGGTGCAGCTGCACGGGCGCCGGGTGGGGGCCTGGGTGGTGGAGGCCGACGTGCCCCCCACCCCCGGGGTGGCCCCCAAGCCGCTGGCCGCATCGAGCGGTGCCGGCCCGCCCCCGTCGGTGGTGGCCCTGGCCGAGTGGGCCGCGTGGCGTTGGGCCGGACCGCTGTCCTCGTTCCTCGGGACGGCGTCGCCGACCCGCGTGGTCGACGACCGCGCGCCGGTCCGGGTGGGCGACGTCCCGACGACGGTGCCGGCGTCGCCGGGCGGGGGTTCGGTGTCCCTGGTCGACGAGGCCCTGGCCGGTGGTGACGGCCCGGCCGTGGTCCGCCTGGCCCCTGCGCTCGACGCCACCCTGGTGGTCCTGGAGCTGGTCCACCGGGTGGGCCCGGCCGGCGTGCTGGTGCTGGCCCCGTCCCATGCCCGGGCGGCCCAGGTGGCCGCCCGCCTGCGTCAGGCCGGGGCCCCGGTGTCCCTGCTGCCCGACCGGTGGCCCGAGGCGGCGACGGGCGCCTTCGCCGTGGTGGGGACCCGGGCGGCGGCCTGGGCCCCGATCCCTGCGCTGACCGCCGCCGTCGTCCTCGACGCCCACGACGAGGCCTACCGCGAGGAGCGGTCGCCCACCTGGTCGGCGGTGGACGTGACCCTGGAGCGGGCCCGGCGGGACGGCGCGCCGGCGCTCCTCGTCTCCTCGTGCCCGCCCCTCACGCTCACCGAGGGGGCGCGCCTGGTCACCACGACCCGGGCGGTGGAGCGCCGGGGATGGCCGGTGGTCGAGCTGGTGGACCGGACCGGGGACGACCCCCGCACCGGGCTGTTCTCGGAGCGGATGGTCCGGGCCGTGCGTGCGGTCCTCGACGGTCCGGAGGGCACGGTGGTGTGCATCCTCAACCGCACCGGGAGGATCCGCCTGCTGGCCTGCGGCCGGTGCGGCGCCCTGGCCCGCTGCAGCCGGTGCGGCGGGGCGGTGGCCCAGGACGAGGCGGCCGGGGGCCTGGTGTGCCGGCGGTGCGGGGAGGTCCGCCCCGCGGTGTGCGCCGAGTGTGACGCCACGCGGCTGAAGGCCCTCCGGGTCGGGGTGACCCGGGCCACCGAGGAGCTGTCGGCGCTGACCGGCACCGAGGCCGTGGAGGTGACCGGGGCCTCCGACCGCGACACCGGGCGGTGGGCCCGTCTGGTGGTCGGCACCGAGGCCGCCCTCCACCGGGTGGCGCGGGCCGAACTGGCGGTGTTCCTCGACATCGACCAGCACCTGCTGGCGCCCCGCTTCGGTGCCGGCGAGGAGGCACTCGCCCTGCTGGCCCGGGCCGCCCACCTGGTCGGCTCCCGCTCGGGGTCCGGCCGGCTGCTGGTCCAGACCCGCCTGCCCGACCACGAGACGCTGCAGGCGGCGGTGCACGCTGACCCCGGGCGCCTGGCTGTCCCGGAGCGGGCGCTCCGCCAGCTGCTCGGCCTGCCGCCCTTCGGCGCGGTGGCCCTGCTCCGCGGACCGGGGGCCGCCGCCTTCGCCCAGGGACTGGCCGTCGACCCGGCCGTCGAGGTGGCGCGGGTGGAGGACGATCGGTGGATGGTCCGGGCCCCGGACCATGCCGTCATGGCCGACGCCCTGGCCGGCGTGCCCCGTCCGGCGGAGCGGTTGCGCGTGGAGGTCGACGCCACCGAGGTCTGACGGGCGCCGGGCCGACGACGTCGGGGACGCACCGACCGTACAATGGGGCCATGTCCGCCTTCTCCGTCCGCGTCTACGGCGACCCCGTCCTGAAGCAGGTGGCCCAGCCCGTCGACCAGGTCGACGGGTCGCTGGTCCGCCTGGTCGACGACATGGTCGAGACCATGTACGACGCCGAGGGGGCCGGCCTGGCCGCCACCCAGGTCGGCATCCAGAAGCGCCTGTTCGTCTACGACGTGGGGGAGGGGCCCCAGGTGGTCGTGAATCCCACCATCGCCGAGTCGTCCGGCGAGTGGTACCACGACGAGGGGTGTCTCTCCATACCCGACCTCCGACTGGGCATCGTCCGGCCGGCGGCCGTCCTGCTGCGCGGGTACGACCTCGACGGGCAGGAGGTCGCCATCGAGGCCGACGACTTCCTGGGCCGGGTGTTCCAGCACGAGATCGACCATCTCGACGGCGTCCTGATGCTCGAGCGGCTGGAGGACGACGTGCGCAAGCAGGCCCTCCGGGTGCTGCGCGACCGCGCCCTCGGCCTCGACACCACGGCCATGGAGGCCAAGCTGGTCTCGGTGGGCTCCGAACGCGAGGTGTGAGGTCGGAGCCTGAGCCCGGAGCCTGAGCCCGGGCCGACGCCCGCGGCGCCGAGCACCGACCGGTAGCGTCAACCCATGGCTCGGCTGGTGTTCCTGGGGACTCCTGACGCGGCGGTCCTCCCACTGCGGACGCTGGTCGGGGCCGGCCACGACGTGGCCCTGGTGGTGACCCGGGTGGACAAGCGACGCGGTCGGGGCGGCGCGCTGGTCCCGAGTCCGGTCAAGGTGGCCGCCGCCGAGCTGGGCATCCCGGTGTCGCACTCGCTCGAGGACGCTACCGGGGTGGGAGCCGAGCTCGGAGTGGTCGTGGCCTACGGCCGGATCATCCCGGTGGACGTCCTGGACCGGCTGCCCATGGTCAACCTCCACTTCTCGCTCCTGCCCCGCTGGCGGGGGGCGGCCCCGGTGGAGCGGGCCATCCTCGAGGGTGACGCCGAGACCGGTGTCTGCCTGATGGCCGTCGAGGCGGGGCTGGACACCGGTGGGATCTATGCCGAGGAGGCCACGGCCATCGGCGACGAGGAGACCGCCGAGGAGCTCCGCTCCCGGCTGGTGGGGATCGGCTGCTCCCTGCTCGGCCACCTGGAGAGAGGTGTGGCCGGGCTGCCACCGGCCCGGGACCAGGTGGGCTCCCCCTCGTACGCCGAGAAGATCCAGGCCGGCGAGCTCCGGCTCCGTTGGGACCAGCCCGCCCTGCAGGTGCGGCGGGTCATCCGCCTGGGCCGGGCCTGGACGACCTTCCGCGGGCGGCGGCTCACCATCCTTCGGGCGACCGGCCCGGGGCCGGGGGCCGGGCCGGCGGCGGGAGCGGGACCGGGCGGGCCTGCCGGGCCGGGCACGCTGGACGGTGCGCAGGTCCTGGCCGGCGACGGCCACCGCGTGGTGCTGGTCACCGTCCAGCCCGAGGGACGTCGGGCCATGGACGCCGCCGACTGGCTGCGGGGCGTGCGTCCCGGTCCCGGCGAGCGCCTGGGCGACTGATGCCGCCGACACGGCCGGCGACCCCGGGTCGTGGAACGGCGGGGCGCCGCCGGTAGGCTCGGCGGCCATGGGTACCCCCTCGATGCGCCCCGAGATGCGGGTGGCGCCCTCGATCCTCTCCGCCGACTTCGGCAGCCTGTCCGATGCGGTGGCCCTGGTCGCGCCGGGCTCGGACTGGCTCCATGTCGACGTGATGGACGGCCACTTCGTCCCCAACCTCACCATCGGCCCGCCGGTGGTGTCGTCGCTGCGCGACCACACCGACCTGTTCTTCGACACCCACCTCATGATCACCGATCCCGACCGGTACCTCGAGGCCTTCCGTGACGCCGGGTCGGACGGCTGCACGGTGCACGTGGAGGTGGGCGGGACCCAGGCGCTGATCGACCAGATGCGGGACCTGGGGCTGCGGGTGGGGCTGGCGGCCAACCCCGACACGCCGTTCGAGGCCCTCGAGCCCTACCTCGACCAGGTGGACCTGATCCTGTGCATGACCGTGTTCCCGGGCTTCGGCGGCCAGTCCTTCATCGCCGAGGTCATGCCCAAGGTCCACCAGGTGCGGCGGGCGGTCAGCGATGCCGGCCTGAGCGTGGACATCGAGGTGGACGGGGGCATCGACGAGCACACCGTGGTCGAGGCGGCCCGCTCCGGCGCCAACGTGTTCGTGGCCGGGTCGGCGGTGTTCGGGCGCCCCCATCCGTTGGAGGCGGCCGGCGACATCCTCCGCGCCGCCGTCGGGTCCGTGGCGGGCGATCCCCCCTGACCACCGCGGTGCCGCCTCCGGAGCCCGGCGACGTGGCGTGGATGGGGCGCGCCATCGAGGCGGCCGAGCAGGTCCGGGGGCGGACCTCGCCCAACCCCTGGGTCGGAGCCGTGGTGGTCACCGGTCCGCCCGGTGGGCACCGGTCCTTCCCGGGTGCGACCGCTCCCCCGGGCGGCCCCCATGCCGAGGTGGCGGCCCTGGCCGCGGCGGGCGCAGCGGCGGCGGGGGCCACCCTCTATGTGACACTCGAGCCCTGCGCCCACGCCGGTCGGACCCCGCCGTGCACCGATGCGGTGATCGCCGCCGGAATCCGGCGGGTGGTGGTGGGAGTCGAGGACCCCGACCCGCTGGTCAGCGGCCGCGGTATCGCCGCGCTGCGCGCCGCCGGCGTGGAGGTCGAGGTGGGGGTGCGGGCCGACGACGTGGCGGCACACCTGGCCCCCTACCTGGCCCACCGGCGCACCGGCCGGCCGTGGGTCGTGCTCAAGCTGGCCGCCACCCTCGACGGCCGCATCGCCGCGCCGGACGGCACCAGCCGGTGGATCACCGGTGGGGCGGCCCGCCGGGACGCCCACCGCCTGCGGTCCCAGTCCGACGCGGTGATCGTGGGGGCGGGCACGGTCCGGGCCGACGATCCGGCGCTGACCGTGCGGCTCCCACCCGACGACCGCTGGTACCGGGGTCCCGACGACCAGCCGGTGCGGGTGGTCCTCGGCACGGTCCCCCCCGGGGCGGCCGTCGAGCCGGCGCTGTCACTGACCGGACCGCTCGACCGGGTGCTGTCCGAACTGGGGGAGCGCGGCCACCTCCAGGTGCTGGTGGAGGGTGGGGCACGGGTGGCCCACGGGTTCCACTCGGCCGGCCTGGTCGACCGCTACGTCCTCTATCTGGCTCCCGCCCTCTTCGGCGGCGACGACGCCCGACCCCTGTTCGCTGGACCGGGAGCAGCCACCATGGGCGACCTGTGGCGGGGTCGCGTGACTTCGGTGACTAGCCTGGAGGGCGATCTCAGGGTCGAACTGGCGGCCCGGTCGAGTGACCTGACCTGGTCATCTCCAGAAAATGCCTAAGGCGGAACCGATGCGGGCCGACACTAGAAGCACCGGATCGGGGTGCGGAGCCCCGGCGGGGAACCCCCGGTGGCCTCGCCGGCGGGACGGACGGAGCGGACCACCGTGACGGACAGGACAGCCCAGGCGTCACCAACAGAACAGGCGTAGCGAGAAGTGAGCACAGACGTGAGCAATACAGTCAGCACACCGGAGGGGGACGACGGGCCGATGCCCTTCTCGTCGGTGGAGGACGCCATCGCGGCCATCGGCCGGGGCGAGATCGTGGTCGTGGTCGACGACGAGGACCGCGAGAACGAGGGCGACCTCATCATGGCGGCCGATGCCGTCACCCCGGAGAAGATCGCCTTCTTCCTGGCCCACACCTCCGGCCTGATCTGCGTCCCGCTGACGCCGGAGCGGGTCGAGCACCTCGACCTGCCGCTCATGGTCACCACCAACACCGAGGTGCAGCGCACCGCCTTCACCGTCAGCGTGGACTACCGCCACGGCACCTCGACGGGCATCTCCGCCGCCGACCGGGCCGCCACCATCAAGGCGCTGGCCGATCCCCACATCCGGCCCTCGGACCTCAACCGCCCCGGCCACATCTTCCCCCTGCGCTACCGGCCGGGCGGGGTCCTGAAGCGGGCCGGCCACACCGAGGCGGCCATCGACCTGGCCCGAGCGGCCGGCATGTCCCCGGTCGGTGTCCTGTGCGAGGTGGTCAACGAAGACAAGACCGGCATGGCCCGGCTGCCGGAGCTCCGGCGCTTCGCCCAGAAGCACGGGTTGTGCCTCATCTCCATCGCCGACCTGATCCGGTACCGCCGCCACAAGGACAAGCTGGTCCGCCGGATCGCCGACGCCCGCATCCCCACCGACTACGGGGAGTTCACCGTCTACGCCTACGAGTCGGTGCTCGACGGTGAGCACCACGTCGCCCTGGTCAAGGGCGAGGTGGCCGGCCAGCCCAACACCCTGGTGCGCGTGCACAGCGAGTGCCTCACCGGTGACGTATTCGGTTCGCTCAAGTGTGACTGCGGCCCGCAGCTGCACGGCGCCATGGCCAAGATCGAAGAGAACGGCAGCGGCGTCCTGGTCTACCTCCGGGGCCACGAGGGCCGGGGCATCGGTCTGGCCCACAAGCTGAGGGCGTACACCCTCCAAGAGGAGGGGTTCGACACCGTGGACGCCAACCTGGAACTCGGACTGCCGGCCGACTCGCGTGAGTACGGCATCGGCGCCCAGATCCTGGTCGACCTCGGCGTCACCACCATGCGCCTCATGACCAACAATCCGACCAAGTACGGCGGGCTGGAGGGCTTCGGTCTGGATATCGTCGAGCGGGTGAACATCCAACCCACGCCCACCCCGGAGAACATCGAGTACCTCCGGACCAAGCGCGAGCGCATGGGCCACCTGCTCGAAGGCCTCGATGACGTCCTCTGACGAGACCCTCCTGCCGCCCGGGGCCAAGTCGGGGGTGGCGGCCCGGGTGGGCCGGGTCCTCGACAGCCCCGGGTCGGCTGACCCCGGCCTGAGGATCGCCTTCGCCTGCGCCGAGTTCAACGGGGGCATCACCCACCGGCTCCTGCGCGGCGCGCTGGATGCGCTCGAGGCGGCGGGTGCCGACCTGGCCGACGTCGTGGTGGCCTGGGTGCCCGGGGCGTTCGAGCTGCCGGTGGTGGCCCAACGGCTGGCCGAGTCCGGCTCGGTCGACGCCGTGGTGTGCCTGGGAGCGGTGATCCGGGGGGACACCGGGCACTACGAGTTCGTGGCCGGCGAGTGCGCCTCGGGGCTGCAGCGGGTCCAGCTCGACACCGGGACACCCGTGGTCTTCGGGGTGCTCACCACCGAGACGGTGGACCAGGCCCTGGTGCGCTCAGCCGACGACGCCTCCAACAAGGGTGCCGAGGCGGCCGTGACCGCGGTCCGCACCGCCGCCGTGCTGCGCTCGGTGGCGTCGCTGAGCGGCGCACCCCGGGTCGGGTTCTCGGTCGGGGGCCGCTGATGCTCCGCCTGGTCCTGCCCAAGGGCTCGCTGGAGCGGGCCACGCTCGACCTGTTCGCCGCCGCCGATCTCTCCGTCCAGCGGTCGTCCGACGTGGACTACCGGGCCTCCATCGAGGACCCGCGGGTGGACGAGGTCCGGATCCTCCGCCCCCAGGAGATCCCGCTGTACGTCGCCGACGGCCTCTTCGACGTCGGCATCACCGGTCGGGACTGGATCGAGGAGCGGGGGAGTGAGGTCTCCACCCTCGGGGTGCTCAACTACTCGAAGGCGACGTCCAACCCCATCCGCGTGGTCCTGGCCGTGCCGACCGGGTCACCGGTGTCGTCCGTCCAGGACCTGGCGGCCACGGCCAGCGGTCCGGGAGGGGCGCTGCGGGTGTCCACCGAGTACCCCGAGCTCACCCGGCGCTACCTCGAGCGGCACGGGGTGAAGGCCGAGGTGAGCCTGTCCTACGGTGCCACCGAGGCCAAGGTGCCCGACATCGCCGACTGCGTGGTGGAGATCACCGAGACCGGCCGCGCCCTCCGGGCCGCCGGACTGAAGATCGTCGAGACCCTGCTCGTGTCCCACACCGAGCTGATCGCCAATCCCACGTCGGCCAAGGACCCCGAGAAGCGCCATGCCATGGCCCAGCTCCTGACCCTCCTCCAGGGTGCGCTGGAGGCCCGCGGGAAGGTCCTGGTCAAGCTCAACGTGGCCTCCGAGCAGCTCCCCGGCGTCATCGAGCTGCTGCCGGCCCTCCGTTCGCCCACCGTGTCCGAGCTGTTCGGCGGCGGTGGCTACGCCGTCGAGACGGTGGTGCCCAAGTCCGAGATCAACGTCCTCATCCCCGCGCTCAAGGACCGTGGTGCCATGGACATCATCGAACTGTCCCTCTCGAAGATCGTCCACTGAGGAGCGGCGCCGTGGCCTCCCGGTGGACCGGACCCTTCGAGCTCCCGCCGGCGGGGGACACGCCGCTGGTGGGCGATGTGGCCGCCTTCGACGAGGACAGCGGCCTCGGCACCGTCGAGTTCGGCTCGGGCCACACGCTCCCGTTCCACTGCACCGCCATCACCGATGGGTCGCGGCGGATCGACGTCGGTGCCGTGGTGGCCTTCGTGGTGGTGCCCGGACGGCTCGGCCGACTGGAGGCGCAGTCCATCCGCCCGCTGCCCGGCGTGGTCCGTCCGGGGCGCTCACTCGACGCGGAGCCGAGCCCTCCGGCTCAGCGTTCGATCGGTCAGGGTCCTGTCGGTGCGTCGGTGTCGGCCTCTCCGGTCAGCTCCGGGACGGGAGCCGGCCCACCTCCCGCACCGTTGCCGACCACGCCGGTCACCGCCGTGGGTTCGACCGCTCCGGCGGCCGTCGCCCCGGTCGCTGCTGCGCCAGCCGCGGCTGTGTCGGCCGTTGCTGCGGTGTCCTCAGAGGCGGTGTCGTCAGAGGCCGTGTCGTCAGGGGCGGTGTCGTCAGGGGCGGTGTCGTCGGGGGTGCCGGCACGCTCCGCACCGGTGCCGACGACTCCCGCCCCGGCCGCTGCGCCTGCGACTCCTGCCCCGGCCGCCCCGATCCCACCGGTGGTGTCGGTGCCGCCGCGGGTGGCATCACCGGCCCCAGCCGCTCCACCCCCGGCCGCCCCGTCCCCACCGGCCCCGTCCGACGCGGTGCCGTCACCCTGGCCACCGGCGACGCCCGGTGCGACCGGGCCGGTCGCCGTCATGCCGCCATCTGTCGCCGGAGTCGCTCCGGTCCCGGGCGCACCGTCAGCACCAGCACCACCGTCAGGGGGTGCCCCGATCGCTCCGCCGCCGCCGCCGACCGTGCCGTCGACACCGCCACCGGCTCCGGCTCCGGCCGGGTCATCGGATGTCGGTGCGGAGGCCACCCCACCGTTCGGCACCGCACCGGTCCGTCCTCGCAGCCCGCTCGGCGCACTCGGTCCGCTGGGCCTGCGGCCCCCCATGCTCTCCCCGGACAGACCGGCCTCGGAGACACCGGTGGACCCCCCCGGCGGCGCCGACCCGGCCACGGCCTCCGGGGACGACGTGCCCGACGAGGACGAGGAAGTGGGGCCCCGCCCCGACTTCTGGTCGCCCATCGCCCGACCGACCAGTGGTCCTCCGCCCACCTGGCGCACGCCGGTCACCCCGCCGGCCCCACCCTCGGACGGCGGCTGAGCGGACGGCGGCTGAGCGGACGGCCCGGGCGTCCCCGCTGAAACGGGCTGACCTGGGGCGGTGCCGCCTGGGGGAGCGCTGCCGTCCGGGTCGATCCCGTCCGGCTCGCTCCCCGTCCCGAGGGCGGTGGGAGTGTCGTCCGGGTCGTCGGCGTAGGGGTTCCCGAGGATGTTCCGGGCCATGTCGATGACCACGGCACTGTCGGCGTCCTCCTTCGTCACCACCCCGAGGAGCGGAGCGGCCAGGAGCCCGGTGACGATGCCCGTCTCGGCCATCGACTCGGCCTGCACCACGCTCCACTCCCACAGACGCTTCACCATGTCGGGGTCCGAGGCTTTGCGGGCCGGATACTTGAGCCAGCAGTTGACGGTGGCATGGGCCAGCCCGGTGGCCGCCGGGAACAGCCAGATCAGCCGGTAGTTGCCGGTGGCGTCGATCACGATGGCGGCGACGTAGGCCAGGATCACGCTGCACAGGTTGAACGGGGCGAACAGGACGCCGAGCCGCTCGCCCAGTCCCCCCGCCCTCGGGAGGAGACGGAGCAGCAGCGGCGCCATCACGATGACGTAGGCCCCGATGAACGGTGCCCCGATGTAGGCGAGCACCACCGCCTGCCACAGGTGGGTGTCGAAGTACTGCACCCCGGCCAGCACCGCACCGACCAGGGGCGCGCCGATGGCCAGCTGCATGGGGGAGAGCCTCCGGCTGAGGGGAATTCCGAGGGCGATCCCGATGAAGAAGACCGGGAGGCCTGTCACCAGGCCCGCCACCGTCTGGGCGCTGGCCCCGGCGTGCAGGATCCGCTGGAAGAACAGGATGGCCACGTACGCCGTCGAGCCCACGCCGGACCAGAAGAGAAGGGACCCGCCCACCAGCACCTTGGCGTTCGGTCCGGCCAGGATGTCCCGGAGCTCATCGAGCGCGGGCCGGGCGCGCTCCTTCCGGTCGGCCTCGGCCCCGAACGAGGCGGCCGGGGCCTCCCGCACCAGCAGGAAGACGACGATCCCGACCCCGATCATGATGCCCCCCGCCACCTGGAAGGGCAGGTTGAACGTGGCGGGATCGTTCTGCTTCCACGATGCGATCACGGTCCCCTTGATGGCCAGGCTGGCCACGGTGCCGAGCACCGTGGTGAGGAGCAGCGCCTTGATCCACCGGCTCCGGCCGAAGACCTCGGGCACCACCGCCACGTTGGTGAGTGTGAAGGTGGCCGCCGCCTGTCCGGCGACGAGGATCAGGAGGACCAGCAGCCAGTACCCCTTCACCAGGGTGAACGCCCACGTGGCCGCACCCAGGACGATGAGACTCCCGGCCATGTACGGCGTCCGGCGCCCCACCCGGCTCCGGGTCCGGTCGCTCAGCCGGCCGGCCACCGGGTAGGTGAGCCAGCTGACCAGCCGATCGGCGGTCAGCGCGAAGGTGACGGCCAGCGCACTCGAGGCGCGTTGCTGGACGAAGAGCGTGATGAGGACACCCGAGACGGCCAGATTGGCCCTCGGGCCGACCAGCCCGATGGACAGCCCGATGAAGCTCCGGACGCGTGAGGCGTCGATGGGTCCGGCACCGCTCCCCGCCTCGGGCACCTCGGATGGGGCCGGTCCCGACCCCGGCTCCGGTGGTTGGTCCCCGCCCCCGCTCACCCGTCGGCTTCGGTCGGGCTGCCGCCGGCCGATCCGCCGTCCTCGTCCGCCGACAGGCCGCCGTTGACCCCGGCCGCCGAGACCGCCTCGGCGCCGGCCCGCTGGGCCCCGTCGATCTGGACGTAGGCCAGCCGGAGCTGGCTCAGGCCGTCCCGCAGCTGCTCCTCGGACTCGCCCAGGCGGCCTTCGAGACCGCTGACCAGGGATCCCAGGGCATCGATGGCCAGCCGGGCGTGGTCCAACAGCGGCGGCTGCTGGGAGAGGTAGACCGCAGCCAGCTCGAAGAGTCCGTAGCAGTGGTTGGCCACCACCACCTCGACCGGTGCGTTGACCAGTTCGGCCCGCATGGCCGCCACCTGCTCGGCCAGGGCCTCCTCGTCCTCGGGCCCAGAGGGTCCCTCGGGACCGCCCATGCCGTCCCCGCCCTCGTCGGGTCGGGCCGGTCGTCCGACCGGGCGTTCGCCATCAGGTGTCCACAGTGAGCTCACGACTGGTAGCCTAAAGCCTGATAGACGAGGAAGCGGGGTCTCGAATGTGAAGACCCCCACCCGGCCACGAGTCAGCTTTCGTGTGCGCCGGGTCGATGGGGACCGGTGGGCGACGCGAGTCGTGCCGTGCGGTCGTGACTCCGCTCCTTCTGCATGGCCACGGGAAGTCCGTGACCCGAAGATATGGAGTGAAGTCGAATAGCAGCCACAGTCACCACAAACGAACCTCGCATCAATGACCGGATCCGTGCCCGGGAAGTCCGACTGGTCGACCCCGACGGGGAACAGCTCGGCATCAAGCTGTTGCCCGAGGCACTGGCCATCGCCCGTGACCTCGACCTCGACCTCGTCGAGGTCGCACCGGGGGCCAATCCACCGGTGTGCCGCATCATGGACTACGGAAAGTTCAAGTTCGATGCGGCCCAGCGGGCCAAGGAGTCGAGACGCAAGGCGGTCCACGTAGGGATCAAGGAGATGAAGTACCGGCCCAAGATCGGGCCGGGTGACTTCGAGACCAAGACCCGGCAGGTGGCCAAGTTCCTCGAGGAGGGTCACAAGGTCAAGATCACCATCATGTTCCGCGGCCGTGAGGTCTTCCACCCTGAACTGGGCAAGAAGATCCTCGACCGCATCGCCGACGAGATGGACGGGATGGGCAAGTCCGAATCCGTCCCCCGTCTCGATGGACGGAACATGGTCATGGTCCTGGCGCCGGACAAGCGGGCCAAGCAGTCGGCGGCCTCACGGGGCCCGGGCCACGAGCAGAACGGCTCCAACGGGTCCAACCCGAAGCGGTCGGCCGGAGGAGCGCAGGCACCGACACAGGGCGAGACGACACAGGACCAGGCGACAGAGGGCCAGACAGCACCAGCGCAGGCGACAGAGGGCCAGACCACGTCGGACGACACCGCCACGGTGGTCGAGGCGGCCGGTCCGGCCACCGAGCCGGAGGCACCGGTGGTGGAGGCCGCGGCGGGGGCCGAGCCCCCGGCCGCCGGGACGATCGAGAAAGAGGGATGACACCATGCCGAAGATGAAGACCGACAGCGGGGCCCGCAAGCGGATCAAGGTGACCGGGACCGGACGACTCCGCCGCCGGAAGGCCTTCCGGTCCCACCTTCTCGAGGGCAAGTCGAGTGTGCGCAAGCGCCGGCTCGGCCGCGAGACGGACTTCGCACCCGGTGATGCCCGCCAGGTGAAGCGGATGCTGGGCCGGTAACGCCGGAACCACATCCGCTCCGGCCAGGCCGGACCACCGCCGGACCGCTCCCCGCAGGGGTGCCGACCCGGTAGCGGGACCTACCCGCCGAGGATGCCCGGCACCCGGTGGGGTCCCGGCACCAGCCCTCCCGATCGAGGACCGCAGCGTCGGCCCGATCAGCCCAGACCAGCGATCCATCCAGCAAGTCCCCCGAGAAGCACAGGGCGCCCAGACACACGGGGCCCCAGGAAACCCAGGAAAAAGGAGACCACCATGGCCCGAGTCAAGCGCGCAGTCCACGCCAAGAAGCACCACCGCGCCGTCCTCGAGCAGGCGCAGGGTTACTACGGCAACAAGAGCCGCTCGTTTCGTGCCGCGAACGAGCAGGTCATGCACTCGATGCAGTACGCCTTCCGTGACCGGCGCGCCCGGAAGGGCGACTTCCGCCAGCTGTGGATCCAGCGGATCAACGCGGCGGCGCGGCTGAACGGCACCAGCTACAGCCGATTTATCGCCGGCCTCCACCGCGCCGACGTGGAGGTCGATCGCAAGGTGCTGGCCGACCTGGCCGTCACCGAGCCCGAGGCGTTCGCCTCGCTGGTCCGGGTGGCCAACGAGGCACTGGCCCAGGCGACCGTGAGCGTCGAGGCGGGTTCCTGACCCAGCCGGCGCTCGCCCACACCCATCACCGGGTTCGGCGGGTACGCCAGCTGCTCCGCAAGCGGAGCGCCCGCAGCGCCGAGGGCGCGCTGGTCGTCGAGGGGGCCGAGCTGCTGTCGGTGGCCCTGGAGTCGGGCACGCCGGTGGAGTCGGTCTTCGTGGCCCCCGAGGGGCGGGCCAACCCCACCGTGGCGGCCGTGGTCGAGCGGGCCTTCGCCCGCGGGGTCCGGGTGTTCGATCTCGGGCCGGGGGTCATCGAACGGGTGGCCGACACGGTCACCCCCCAGCCGGTGCTGGCGGTGGTCGGATGGGCCCCGGCCCGTCTCGAGGACATCAGAGACAAGTCGATGGTGGTGGTGTGTGTGGACGTACGAGACCCCGGCAATGCCGGCACGATGATCAGGACCGCCGACGCGTCGGGCGTCGGGGCCGTCGTCTGCTGCGACGGCACGGTCGATCCGACCAACCCCAAGACGGTGCGCGCCTCGGCGGGCTCGCTGTTCCACGTGCCGGTGGTGGCCGGGGGCGCGGCGGTGTCGGTGATCGAGGCCCTGGGCGGGTGGGGGTTCACCACGGTGGGGACCGAGGTCCGGGGCGGGATCGGCTACGCCGCCTTCGACTGGGGTGGCAAGGTCGCCGTGGTGTTCGGGAACGAGGCGGGTGGGCTCGACGCCCCTGTCGTCGACGCCCTCGACGCCACGGTGTCGATCCCGATGGTGGGCCACGCCGAGTCCCTCAACGTGAGCGTGTCAGCGGCGGTGGTCTGCTTCGAGGCACTGCGCCAGCGCCAGGGCGGGACACCGAGCCCGCCACCCCCGGGCCGGGGGCCGACCCGACCTACGATGCCCGGGACGGACACCGCACCCGCTCGGCACGGCGACGGGGTGCCGGGCACGCCGTCGGAGCCATGAGATGAGCGGACACCCTGACATCGATGCCCTGGTGGAGGAGGCCCGGTCCGCCGTGGCCTCGGCCCGGACCACCGAGGACATCCGGGCCGTGGCGGCCTCGGTGACGGGCAAGAAGTCGCCGGTGGCCGAGGCCAGCCGCTCGCTCGGGACCCTCGATCCCGATCAGCGACGGGAGCGCGGGCGTGCCCTCCACGAGGCCCGGGCCGCCATCGAGGCACTGGTGGAGGAGCGACGGTCGACCATCACCGCCGAGGAACGGGCCAGCCAGCTGGAGGCCGACCGGATCGACCTCACCGAGTACATCGCCGGCACCACCCCGGGGCCGGCCGGACGCGGTCGCCCCCACCTGGTGACCCAGACGCGTGACGAGCTGGAGGACGTGTTCGTGGGGATGGGGTTCGAGGTGGCCGAGGGTCCCGAGATCGAGACCGACTGGTTCAACTTCGGTGCGCTCAACATCCCCCCCCCCCATCCCGCCCGCGGCATGTGGGACACCTTCTACCTGGACCTCGGAGTGCCCGAGAGCACCCTGTTGCGCACCCACACCTCGCCGGTGCAGATCCACCTCATGGAGGCGGCGGTGTCCACCGGCGGCCTGCCCATCCATGCCGTCATGCCCGGGCGTTGCTACCGGCGCGACACCCCCGACGCCCGCCACCTTCCGGTGTTCCACCAGATCGAGGGACTGGTCGTGGACGAGGGCATCACCTTCGCCGACCTGGCCGGCACCATCGAGGTCTTCACCACCGCCTACTTCGGGCCGGACATCCACTCGCGCCTCCGGCCCGCCTACTTCCCCTTCACCGAGCCTTCGGCCGAGTTCGAGGTCACCTGCACCATCTGCCACGGGGAGGGCTGTCGGACCTGCTCCCAGACCGGATGGATCGAGCTGGGCGGCTGCGGCATGGTCGACCCGGCCGTCTTCGAGGCAGTGGGGATCGACACCGAGCGCTGGAGCGGGTTCGCCTTCGGGTTCGGCATCGACCGCTGCGCCCAGATGCGCCACCAGATCGCCGACCTGCGGGCGCTGACCGAGAACGACATCCGCTTCCTACGCCAGTTCTGATGCGCCGGCACTGAGAGGAACCCCGTTGCGCGTACCCCTGTCATGGCTTCGAGACTTCGCCCCCTTCGAGGGGGACCCGGCCGAGCTGGCCGCCGTCCTCGACGACCTCGGCCTGGTCGTGGAGGGCACCGAGACGGTGGGGGAGGGACTGGGCGACGTCGTGGTGGCCCGCGTCGAGGCCATCGCCCCCATCGAGGGGGCCGACCGGATCCGACAGGTGGTGGTGGACGACGGCTCGGGCCCGGTCGAGGTGGTGTGCGGCGCCTCGAACTTCGCCGTCGGTGACCTGGTGGCCCTGGCGCCGGTGGGGGCGGTGCTGCCCGGCGGCTTCGCCATCAAGGCCCGCAAGATGAAGGGGGCCCCGTCCAACGGGATGCTCTGCTCGGGACGTGAGCTCGAGCTGTCCGACGATCACGAGGGCATCCTCCGGCTCAACGACGTCGTCGGCGCCGCCCCGGGGATACCCCTGACCGAGGCCCTGGGCATCGAGCCCGACGTGATCTTCGACATCGCCGTCGAGGCCAACCGACCCGATGCCTGGAGCATGGCCGGCGTGGCGCGGGACCTGGCCGCCCGGCGGGGAGTCCCCTTCGGCATCCCCGATCTGCCGGGCCCGGTCCGGGCGGGAGGGCCGACCGGTGGCTGAGCCCGTGATGCCCGGCCTGCCGGCCTCGGTTCGGGTGGACGACCCCGACCTCTGCCCGCGCTTCACCGCCCGCGTCGTCAGCGGGGTCACGGTGGGGCCGTCACCCGAGTGGCTGGCCCGTCGGCTCACCCTGGCCGGCATGCGCCCGATCAACAACGTGGTCGACGCGTCGAACTACGTCATGCTCGAGCTCGGTCAACCGACCCACCCCTACGATCTGGACCGGCTTCCCGGAGGGGGACTGCTCGTCCGACGGGCGGGGCCCGGCGAGACGGTGACGACCCTCGACGGCATCGTCCGGACGCTGGGCCGGCCCGGCCCCGGCCTCGGCGACACCGGAGAGGACTGCCTGATCTGCGATGCCGAGGGTACGCCGGTCGGGATCGGCGGCATCATGGGCGGTGCGTCCTCGGAGATCGGCCCCGGCACCACGCGGGTCCTGCTGGAGGCGGCCTACTTCACGCCCATGGCCATCGCCCGGACCTCCAAACGCCTGGCCCTCCGGACCGAGGCCTCGGCCCGCTTCGAGCGGGGCTGCGACCCCGAGGGCATCGACCGGGCCGCGGCGCGGTTCTGCCAACTGCTGGCCCTGACGTCCGGGCCGGACATGGTCGTGGCCGACGACGTCATCGATGTCCGGGGCGAGGTCCCCGGTCCCACGGTGGTCCCAGTACGCCCCGCCCGGGTCAACGCCCTGCTGGGCTCGGCGTTCTCGGCCGACGAGATCACCGCCCTGCTCGAACCGCTGGGCATGCCCGTGCACGCCGTGCCCGGCGGCGTGCTCGAGGTCACGGTGCCGACCTTCCGGCCCGACATCCGCCCGGCCCCCCAGGGTGAGGCGGACATCACCGAGGAGGTGGCCCGGACCTACGGGTACTCCCGTCTGGCCCGCGGCACGCCGTCCTGGCCCCAGCCGGGCCGGCTGACCACGCGCCAGCGCGACCGGCGCCGGCTGCGGGAGGTCCTGTGCGGCCTCGGTGCCGACGAGGCCTGGACCGAGACGTTCGTCTCCGAGGCCGACCAACGGGCGTCGGGGATCGAGCCTCCGTGGGTGGAGGTGACCAACCCGTTGGTGGACGCCGAGCGGTTCCTGCGCTCCTCCATGCTGCCCGGACTGCTCCGAGCCGTGGCCTACAACGCCGAGCGGCGCCAGGGTGACATCCGGTTGTTCGAGGTCGGGTCGGTCTTCTTCCGCACCGCCGACTCCACGCCCGGGGGTCCGGACCACGACGAGCCGCAGCGCCTGAGCGCGGTGTTCGCCCAGGCCTCCGACGACGCCTGGACGGCGGTGGCCGCCTGGCGCACCGTCGCCGCAGCCCTGGGCCTGGCCCAGTGGGAGCTGGGGGACGCCGGCCATGCCGGGTCGGTGGCCCGGGTGCTGCATCCCTACCGGGGTGCCGCCCTGATCGCTCCCGGACCGGGAGCCCTCGGGACGGTGCTG
>Ga0302157_10002030_pt1 | contig 24184 bp, 19 predicted proteins | sample I_Bog_N3_3_FD_193502 | JGI IMG/M metagenome (GOLD analysis project Ga0302157, IMG submission 193502) | Peat permafrost microbial communities from Stordalen Mire near Abisko, Sweden - I_Bog_N3_3 | ecosystem: Environmental > Terrestrial > Soil > Wetlands > Peat | place: Sweden: Abisko, Stordalen... | reverse complement strand
TGGAACGCCGGATCGCTCTCCAGGATCACGTGGTACTGGTTGATCTGGGTGTACATGGTGCTGATCTGGCGCTGGCCAAAGGCGTCATACAGCGTGTTGTCGATGGTGGAGGGGGCGATGCCAAGCCGCGACGCGGTGACGCGGTCGATGTGCAGGTACACCGCCAGCCCGCCCGGCTGCTCGTCGGTGGCCACATTTTCCAGCTCGGGCAGCTGCCGCAGCCGATCGACGAACCGATGGGTCCAGTCGGTCAGTTCATTCAGGTCCGGATCCTCCAGGCTGTACTGGTATTGCGAGCGGCTCACCCGATCATCCACGGTAATGTTCTGCACCGGCTCCATGAACAGCTGGATGCCCGGCACGCGCTGCAGCTGCGGCGCGAGCCGGCGAATGACCTCGGACGCGCTCACACCGCGCACGCCCAGGGGCTTGAGGTTGATCGACATGCGGCCGCTGTTGGTGGTGGTGTTGGTGCCATCGGCACCGATGAAGGACGACAGGCTCTCGACCGCCGGATCCGCCAGCAGCACCCGGGTCAGCGCCTGCTGCCGCTCCGCCATCGCCGTGGCGCTGATGCTCGGGGCCGCCTGCGAGATGGCCTGGATGACGCCGGTGTCCTGGGTCGGAAAGAAGCCCTTGGGGATCACCACGTACAGGAACACCGTCAGCAGCAGCGTCGCCAGCGCCACCAGCAGCGTCAGGGTCTGGTACTGCAGCACCCGCCTGAGCGTGCGGCCGTAGAAGTCGATCACGCGGTTGAACACGCGCTCGGAGGCCGCAAACAGCCGGCCCTGCTCGCCCGCGCTCCTGTGGCGCAGGATGCGCGCACACATCATCGGGGTAAGCGTCAGCGAGACGATGGCGGAGAAGGCGATGGTCACGGCGAGCGTTACCGCGAACTCGCGGAACAGCCGGCCCACCACGTCGCCCATGAACAGCAGCGGTATCAGCACCGCGATCAGCGCCACGGTCAGCGACACGATCGTGAAGCCGATCTGCTGCGCGCCCTTGAGCGCGGCGTCGAGCGGCCGCTCGCCGGCCTCGATGTAGCGCGAGATGTTTTCGATCATCACGATGGCGTCGTCGACCACAAAGCCGGTGGCGATGGTCAGGGCCATCAGCGACAGGTTGTCCAGGCTGTAGCCGAAGCTGTACATGACCGCCAGCGTGCCGATCAGCGACAGCGGCACCGCGACGCTGGGTATGATGGTGGCGCTGACGCTGCGCAGGAAGATGAAGATCACCAGCACCACCAGCGCGATCGCCAGCAGCAGTTCGAACTCGACATCGGAGATCGAGGCCTTGATGCCCGTGGTCAGGTCGGTCAGCGTGGTGACCTGGATGCCCTTGGGCAGGTTGACCTGCAGCTGCGGCAACAGCTGCTTGATGGCCTTGACGACGCTGATGGTATTGGCACCCGACTGGCGCTGCACGTTCACGATCACCGCCGGGGTCAGGTTCATCCACGCGGCCTGGCTGTTGTTCTCGATGCCGTCGACGATGCGGGCGACATCCCCCAGCATCACCGGGGCGCCGTTGCGATACGCCACCACGACGCTGCGATAATCGTTGCTGGTGACCAGCTGGTCGTTGGCGTCGATCTGGTAGTCCTGGCGCGGACCGTCGAAATTGCCCTTGGCCGCATTGACGCTGGCCTGTACCAGTGCCGTGCGCAGATCCTCGAGATTGATGCCGTAGGAGGCGAGCGCCACAGGATTCGCCTGGATGCGCACGGCGGGCTTATGGCCGCCGCTGATGGTCACCAGGCCCACGCCGCTGAGCTGCGCGATCTTGGGGGCGAGGCGCGTGTCCACCAGATCCTCGACCTGGGACAGCGGCTGGCTGCTCGAGGTGACGGCCAGCGTCAGCACCGGCGCGTCGGCCGGATTGGTCTTGCTATAGACCGGCGGGGAGGGGAGCGAGGAGGGCAGCAGGCTCTGCGAGGCATTGATCGCCGCCTGCACCTCCTGCTCGGCGACATCGATGTTCAGGCTCAACGCGAATTGCAGCACGATCAGCGACGTGCCACCGGAGCTGGTCGAGGTCATCTGGCTCAGGCCCTGGATCTGGCCGAACTGGCGCTCCAGCGGCGCGGTCACCGTGGTGGCCATCACATCCGGGGCGGCGCCCGGATAGAACGTCAGCACCTGGATGGTCGGGTAGTCCACCTGCGGCAATGCCGAGACCGGCAGCTGCGTATAGCCGACTACGCCGATCAGGAAGATCGCCGCCATCAGCAGCGCGGTCGCCACCGGCCGCAGGATGAATAGACGTGACGGATTCACGGCGTGCGGATCGCGCTACCCTGGTCGCACCCTGGTCGCACCCTGGGCCGCACCCCGGCCGCGGCGCGTGAGTCACGGCGCCCCGGTTCCACTCGTGGTCGCCGGCGGCGGGTTGGATGCGACCACGACGTGGGACTTGTCCTGCAATTTATCAAAGCCGCTGGTTGCCACCACATCGCCGGGATTGATGCCGTCCACCTGCGTGACGCCGCCGTCGGTGACGCCGGTCTTGACGGCGTGCAGCTGCGCGACGGCGTTGGCGATCACATAGACGAATGAATTGGTGCCGTTCTGCTGCACCGCCGGCGCCGGTATCAGCGTGACGTCCTTGAGCGTATTGACCAGCAATCGGGCGTTGACGAACTGGTTCGGGAACAGCGCATTGTTGCTGTTGTCGATCAGTGCCCGCACCTTGACCGTACCGGTGGTGGTGTCGATCTGGTTGTCGAGCGCCAGCAGCGTGCCGCTGGCGATCTTCTTCGTCCCGTCGCGATCGAACACGTCCACCGGCAGCGTGGCGTGGTCGTGCAGCCGGGCCACGACCGGCCCGATCGTGTCCTCCGCCAGCGTAAAGATCACGGTGATCGGCTGCAGCTGCGTGATGACCACCAGCGTCGTGCCGCCGCTGGATTGCACCACGTTACCCGGGTCGATCAGCCGCAGGCCGACCTGGCCCGTGATTGGAGCGGTAATGTGGCAATAGTCGAGCTGCAGCTGGTCATACTGCACGCTGCCCTGGTCGTTCTTGACCGTGCCCTCGTCCTGCAGCACCAGCTTCTGCTGGTCGTCGACGGTTTGCGCGGCGATGGCATTGTGCGCCAGCGCTGCCTGGTAACGCGCCAGGTCCATCTGCGCCTGCGCCAGCAGGTTCTGGTCGCGCTCCAGCGTCCCCTGCGCCTGCAGCAGTGTCGCGCGATAGGGGCGCGGATCGATGTCGATCAGCGCGTCGCCCTTACGTACCAGCTGACCCTCGTTATAGTGTACGGCGGTGACCAGGCCATTGACCTGGCTGGTGATCGAACTGGTGTAGACCGGCGTGACGGTGCCAATGGCCGTCAGGTACACGCCGATATCGCCTTTGCTGGCGGTCGCCGTGGTGATCGTCACGCCGGCGGTGGCGGCACGGCGCGCCGCAGCCGCGGCGGCCACTGCGGCCTCGTGCCGCCGCCATAGCCAGATGCCGAGGATGAGAAGCAGCACGCCGATCGCTGCGATCCACAGCCAGCGTCGCCGGCGCAGGTCACGCGCAGGACTTGCGCCCGGCGTGTCGACAGAGGAGACGGTACTGGGCATGTGGGACATCGTGAATGGCGATTTGCCGTCAGCCGCCTTTTTTATCAGCTTGATGCGCTGCTGCACAGTGAAAGTCTGTAGAGATCCCGGTGTAGGCGCGCGCTGTCATTTCAAGACTGGTGATTCAATGGCTTAGGCGAGACTGCGGCCGCGGCGCCGGGGGCGCGCTAGACTGCGTGCCGGAGTGTCATGGGATGGGGCGCGGTTCATGAGCATGTCGTTACGCGATCAGCTGCTGGCCGCCGGGCTGGTCAACGAGAAACAGGCCAGGGAAGCAGAACGCCAGCAGCAGCAGAAGCAGCAGGGCCGGCAGCGGCTGCCCAAGCCGCAGCGCGGACAGCCGTCCGAGCAGCAGGTCGCGCTGCGCCAGGCGCAGCAGGCCAAGGCGGCGCGCGATCAGCAGCTCAACCGCCAGCAGAACGACCGGGCGGAGCGCAAGGCACGCCAGGCGCAGATCAGGCAACTGATCGAGCAGAACCAGCTTCCCAAGCCCGATGCCGGGCAGTACTACAATTTTGTCGACGGCAGGAAGATTCGGCGCATCTCGTCTGACGCGTCGCTGCGCGAACGGCTGGCGCGCGGCGAGGTGGCAATCGTGCGCTACGACGCCGGTTATCAATGGGTGCCGGCGGCGACTGCGGCGCGCATTCGCGAACGCGACCCACGCGCGGTGGTGTCCGACGGACCCGGCGCGTCGGGTGCTGCCATGCCGGCGGCCGGCACCGCCGCATCGGGTGACGATGCCTACCAGGCGTACGTCGTTCCCGATGACCTGATCTGGTGACACGGCGTCATCCGGCCGTGGCGCCCGGCGGCATCTGGCGGACGCTGGCCGCACTGTGGCTGCTGTGCGGCGCGGGCGCTGCGGCGCAGGCCGACGACGCCCATCACATCTTCTGGGAGGTCAAGGGCAGGCACAACACCGTCTACCTGCTCGGATCGGTGCATATGCTCAAGGCCGCTGACGGTTCACTGCTGCCGGAAGCGCTGCGTGCCTACGCGGCCTCGAAAGTGCTGGTGATGGAACTCGACCTCAACGCTGCCGGCGCCGACTCGCTGCTCGAATCCGCCGGCGATCTGACGATGCTGCCGGAGGGCCAGACGCTGGCTGCGGCCGTCGGCCCGCAGCTGTACGCCCAGTTGCTGGCGCAGGCGCGGCCGCTGGGTCTTACAGCGGACGTCATCGAGCACTTCCAGCCATGGTTCGCCGCGCTGATAGTGCAACAGGTGCAGCTGACGAAGTCCGGCTACGATGCGGCCTCCGGCGTGGACGAACAGTTCGCGCTGCTGGCGCAGCAGGATCACAAGCCGATCATCGGGCTGGAAACCATGGATGAACAGCTGGGGTTCTTCGCGCATCTGCCGCTCGAGCAGCAGCGCCAGTTCCTGCGCTCGACACTGGAGGACTCCGCCACTGCCGCGAGCGACACCGATGAGGTGGTGCGCGCCTGGCAGCGCGGCGACACCGTCAAGCTGGAGCAGTTGCTGCGCGAGGGCACGCACGACTCGCCGGAGCTGTATCGGCTGTTGACTACCGATCGCAACCGCCGCTGGCTGCCCAAGATCGTAGCGCTGCTCAACGGCGAGGATAACTGCCTGGTGATCGTCGGCGCCCTGCACCTGATCGGCCACGATGGGGTGATCGACCTGCTGCAGCACCAGGGATTCTCGCCGCAGCAGCACTGAGCCGCAGCAGCACTGAGCCGCAGCAGCACTGAGCCGCAGCAGCGTTTGAGGGAACACGGATGCATCGTCGCCGATGGCTGCAATCGATGCTGGCGCTGGGTGCGAGCGTTGCGACGCGATCTGACCCGTTGCCACCTGAACCATTGGCCACCGGGCAGTTGCCACCCGACCAGTTTCCACCCGGCTTTCTGTGGGGCGCGGCCACCGCGGCATACCAGGTCGAGGGCGCCTGGCAGGAGGACGGACGCGGTGAGTCGATCTGGGATCGCTTTGCGCACACGCCCGGCAGGATCAGGAACGACGGTAACGGTAACGTCGCCTGCGACAGCTATCACCACTATGCCGAAGATATTGCGCTGCTGCGCGAGCTGAACCTGGGCTCCTACCGCTACTCGATCGCCTGGCCGCGCATCCAGCCCGGCGGGCGCGGGCCGGTGAACACCCGCGGACTGGACTATTACCAGCGCCTGACCGATGCGCTGCTGCAGGCCGGCATCAGGCCGCTGGTCACGCTGTATCACTGGGACCTGCCGCAGCCACTGGAGGATGCGGGCGGCTGGCCCAATCGCGATACCGCCGATCGCTTCGCCGACTATGTCGAGATCGTCGCCCGGGGACTCGCGGATCGCGTGCACCACTGGTGCATCTTCAACGAGCCCAAGGCGTTTACCACGCTGGGCTACTGGCAGGGCCGGCATGCGCCGGGGCGAACTGAACCGCTCGCGTTCCTGCGCGCGACGCATAGCGTGAACCTGGCGCAGGGCCGGGCGTGGCGGGTGTTGAAGGCCGTCCATGCCAGGGTACAGGTCGGCAGTGCCTTCGATGTGTCGCCGATGCTCCCGGCGACAGAGTCCTATGCCGACCTTGCGGCGGCGGAGCGCGCGCACCGGTTCCAGAACCTGTGGTTTGTCACTCCGGCGCTGCGTGGCCACTACCCGGAAGGCGTGCTGCCGCAGGGCCAGCAGGAGGAACTGCTCGGCTGGCGTGGCGGCGATGAGAAGATCATGCGTGCACGGCTGGATTTCATCGGCCTGAATTACTACTCAAGCACGCTGGTCAGCGATGCGCCGCGCGGCAACGGCGTGCCCGGGCTGAACACCGAGGCACAGTGGGCGCGCGCACCGGGCAGCAATCGCCGCACCGACATCGGCTGGGATGTCTATCCGCAAGGACTGTACGACATCGTGATGCGCATGGCACAGGAGACCGGCAACCTGCCAATCGAGATCACCGAAAACGGCGCGGCCTGCAACATCGGGCCGACGGCGGACGGGCAGATCCACGATGCGCCGCGCATTGCGTACCTGCAAAGCCACCTGCGCGCACTGGCGCGTGCGATACGCGCTGGTGCGCCGGTGCGCGCCTACCATTGCTGGAGCCTGATGGATAATTTCGAGTGGACCGAAGGTTACTCGCAGCGCTTCGGGCTGGTGTACGTGGATTTCGACGCGCACCAGCAGCGCAGCGTCAAGGATGCGGGTCGCTGGTATGCCCGGGTCGCAGCCGCCAATCGCGTGATCTAGGCAGGCCCGGGCAGCGGCCGCCAGTGCGCGCCTTCAGTGCGCCGGGGCGCCAGCCCGCGCTGGCTCCTGCGTGCCGACGCTGCTGATATCGCATACCCCGGCCTGCGCACGCCGCACGCGTTTGGTGAGACGCAGCGCCTGATCCGCCGCCAGCACCAGGTCGGTTGCCGCACAGCTCGCGGGCGGCGCCATGCTGTCGCGGCGCAGGTCCGGGCCGTTGACGGTCCAGCACGCGCTGAGCTCGTCATAGGCGCCGATGCCGATGCTGACCGTCACGTTGCGGTGGGTCGGCGACTTGCCGTGTGGCATCGCCAGCGCCGCGACGGATTCAAGAATCGCATGCGCGACGAACCAGGCACCGTTGCGATCGGTCTGCGGCAGCAGCACCGTCAGCTCATCGCCGCCGCAGCGGGCCACGACATCGGCCGGACGACGGCACACCAGTGCCAGCGCATCCGATACCCGCTGCAGGCAGGCGTCGCCCGCCGGGCGCCCATGCGTCGCGTTATACAAGTTGAAATGATCGATATCGACCAGCAGCAGCGATAGCGGGTCACCGCCGCGCCGGCTGCGGCGCCATTCGCGCTGCAGCAGATCGTCGAACTGAACCCGGTTGGCGACGCCGGTCAGCTTATCGGTCAGCCCCATGCGGCCCAGCTTTTCAGCCAGGTGCTGCACGCGCAGCTGCGTCCTGACGCGCGCACGCACCAGCGATGCGGTGAACGGCTTGACGATGAAGTCCACTGCGCCCATTTCCAGCGCCGAAACCTCGAAGTCCGCTTCGCTATGGCTGGTGATGAATATCACCGGCACATTGGCGAGCTCCGGTGCCAGCCGCAGCGATTCGAACAGCTGAAAGCCGCTCATGCCGGGCATCTCGGCATCGAGCAGGATCAGGTCAGGAGCGGACTCGCGCGCCAGCCGCAGCGCGTCCTGTCCATTGGTCGCGAAGCGCAGGCTGGCTACTTCCGACAGGATCTGGTTCATGACCTGCACCAGCCCGGGGTCGTCATCGACGATCAGGATGCTGCTATCCAGGTCGGCTGTTGCCGCACCATCGGCGGATCCGTAATGCTCGAACATGTTTTCTCTCACAGGCAAAGCGACCCTGACACGCGCACACGCTATCACTAATTGAATGGATGCATCGCTGCAGTGGGTCGCGAGTCTGGGTGAGCGCTGATTGTAACTATTACCGGCAATGCGCCGCTGCGTTCAAACCCGGCAGCGTGCGGCATCGTACATACACCGGTGCCGCAGAGTGGTGAACTGGTCGCCACGGTGATCGCTCGCCAGGACACCCATATCCATGTCACTTTCAGCGCTTGATCCGGGTTCCAGACGCCGGCGACGTTTTGGTCGGCGGCTTGCGCCCACGACCGCGGTGGGATATTGGATTGCGATCGCAGCCGTGCTGGTCGTTGCGCTGTTCTCGTTTGGCGCGCGTCACGACAGCGAGAGCACCGCAGGGCGCGTCGCCCAGGCGCTCGAAGTGATCGGCGAGCTGCAATCCATTTCGTTGAGCATGAAGGACGCCGAAACCGGACAGCGCGGCTTCCTGCTGACCGGCGACGAGAGCTACCTGGCGCCCTATACAGCCGCCAGGGCGGCACTACCGGCCGAGATTGCAGGCGCACGAGCGTCGCTTGCGGGCAACCTTGCGCAGGAGCAGCGGCTACAGGTGCTGCAGCAGCTGTGTACCGACAAGCTGGCCGAACTGGCCTCGACCATCGCGCTGTATCGCGCCAACGATGCCGCCGCGGCGTTGTCGATGATCCGGACTTCGCACGGCAAGGAGTTCATCGAGCGCATCGGCGCGAACGTGGACGAGATGACTGCGCTGGAGCGTGCCACCCTGTCAGCCCGTCAGACCGAGTGGCTCGGCGCCGCCCGCATCTCAGAGCTGGTCATCACCGCTGGCACCGCGCTGATGCTGGCGTTCATCCTGGTGGCGTCAGTCGCCACGTCGCGCAACTATCGTGGCCGCCAGATACAGGGCTGGATCCGCGCCGGCCAGATCGGCCTGAGTGAGCGCATCAACGGCGGCCAGCGGCTGGAAGAGCTGGCCGGTCAGGCGCTACAGTTCATGGCGGACTACAGTGACGCGCAGGTCAGCACGTTCTACCTGGTCGAGCACGACGGCGGCTTCCGGCGCCTGGCCGGTCATGTGCGCGCCGGGGAGGCGGAGTTCAATCAGCAGCGTCCGGTGGAGGAATACCTGCGCCAGGCAGTCGCCGACAAGCGAGCCTTGCGGGTCGAGAATGTGCCTGAAGCGTACCTTGCCGGTGGATCCAACCCAGGCGCGCGCAAGCTGACCGCGTTGCTGGTGGTGCCGGCCAGCGTCGAGGGCGTGGTACAGGCGGTACTGGAGCTGGGCTTCTATCGGCGCCTGCAGGCCCCGGACCTCGATCTGATGGCGCGCCTGGCCGATGTGCTGGCGGTGGCCGTGCACTGGTCGACCGAGCGCACGCGGCTGGAGGAGCTGCTGGCGGAAACCCAGCGCCAGGGCATCGAACTGCGCAATCGCCAGCAGGAACTGCGTGCCAGCAACAAGGAACTGGCGGTGCAGGCGCGCACCTTGAACGAATCGCAGCTGCAGCAGCAGGTGCAGCAGGCGGCGATCGACCACAAGGTCGCGCAGCTGGACGAGCAGACGCACATCATGAAGCAGCAGGAGGACCAGCTGTCGATCCTCAACAGCGCCAACTTCTCCTGCATCGCCACCGACGCCAAGGGCATCATCCACATCTTCAATATCGGGGCCGAGCACATGCTCGGCTATGCCGCCGAGGATGTGATGAACCGGCTGACGCCGGCGGAGCTGTTCGATCCGCAGGAGGTGAACGCGCGCGCCAAGGCATTGAGCGTGGAGTTGCAGACGCCGATCACCCCGGGCTTCGGCGCGCTGGTGATCAGGGCGTCGCGCGGCATCGAGGACATCTATGAGATGACCTACATCCGCAAGGACGGCAGCCGCCTGCCGGCGATCGTGTCGGTCACCGCGCAGCGCGATTCGAAAGACCGGATCAGCGGCTACCTGCTGATCGGCACCGACAATACCGCACGCAAGCGCGCCGAGGATGCGCTGCTCAAGGCGGGGGCGCTGCAGAGCGCGATCTTCAACAGCGCCAATTTCTCCAGCATCGCCACCGACGCCCATGGCGTCATCCAGATCTTCAATGTCGGCGCCGAGCGCATGCTCGGCTATTCGGCCGACGACGTCATGAAGAAGATCAACGCGGTCGACATCTCCGATCCGGAGGAAGTGCTGGCGCGCGCGGAAGCGCTCAGCCTGGAACTGGAGGCGCCGATCGCCGCCGGGTTCGAAGCGCTGGTGTACAAGGCCTCGCGCAGCATCGAGGACATCTACGAGCTGACCTATATCCGCAAGGACGGCAGCCGGCTGCCCACGGTGGTGTCGGTGACCGCGCTGCGCGATACCGAGGGCGCGATCATCGGCTACCTGCTGATCGGCATCGACAACACCGCGCGCAAGCAGATCGAGGCGGAGCAGAAGGTGCTGGCGCAGCGCCTGCGCGACCACCAGTTCTACACCCGCTCCCTGTTCGAATCCAACATCGATGCGCTGATGACCACCGATGCGCCCGGCATCATCACCGATGTCAACAAGCAGATGGAGGCGCTGACCGGCTGCACCCGCGACGAGCTGATCGGCGCGCCGTTCAAGAATCTGTTCACCGACCCGCTACGGGCGGAGGCGGGCATCCGGCTGGCGCTCAGCAAGAGGAAAGTCACCGACTACGAGCTGACCGCGTGCGACCGCCAGGGCAAGGAGACCGTGGTGTCGTACAACGCGACGCCATTCTACGATCGTGACCGGCGGCTGCAGGGGGTGTTCGCTGCGGTGCGCGAGATCTCGGAGCGCAAGCGCTATGAGATTTCGCTGCGCGAGGCAACCCGCAGCGCCGAGCAGGCGAACTGCGCCAAGAGCGACTTCCTGGCGAACATGAGCCACGAGATCCGCACACCGATGAACGTGGTCATCGGGCTGTCGTATCTGCTGGGGCAGACCGGGCTGAACGAGGAGCAGTCGTCTTTCGTGGCCAAGATCAATGTCGCCAGCAAGGCGCTGCTGGCGGTCATCAACGACGTGCTCGACCTGTCGAAGATCGAGGCCGGCGAGCTGAAGCTCGAGAGCGCGCCATTCAGTCCGCAACAAATGCTGCAGCAGGTCATTGACGTCATGGCGGTGACGGCGGATGCCAAGGGCATCGTGCTGAAGCTCAACCTGCCGGAAGAGCTGCCGGTGACACTGCAGGGCGATGCCACACGCCTGAACCAGATCCTGACCAACCTGCTGTCCAATGCCATCAAGTTCACCGAGCACGGCAGCGTCGAGTTGGCGGTCAAGGTGCTGGCAGCCGGCGACAGCAACGTCACGCTGTGCTTCAGCGTCACCGATACCGGCATCGGCATCGAACCTGAGATGACCGACCTGCTGTTCTCGCCATTCATTCAGGCCGATGCATCGATCACGCGGCGCTACGGCGGCACCGGACTGGGTCTGTCGATCGTCAAGCACCTGGCGAAGCTGTTGGGGGGCGACGTGGACGTGACCAGCACGCCGGGGGTCGGCAGCGAGTTCAGTGTGACGCTGACGTTTGCACTGGCGGCGCAGCAGAGCGTGGTCCACGATGACATCGCAGCGCCCGGGGTCGGCGCGGCGCGCGCGGTCGCCGGGCGCGCACTGCTCGGGGTGCGGGTACTGGCGGTGGATGACAGCGACATCAACCTGGAAGTAGCGCGGCGCATTCTGGAACTGGAAGGGGCGACGGTATGGCTGGCGCGCAATGGACTGGAGGCGTTCGAACGCCTGCAGCTGCAGCCGCACGGCATCGATGTGGTGCTGATGGATGTGCAGATGCCGGTGCTCGACGGGCATGCGGCGACGCGCCGCATCCGGGTGGAACTCGGCTTGACCGAGTTGCCGATCATCGCGCTGACTGCCGGAGCACTCAGCAGCGAACGTCCCAACGCGATTGCAGCCGGCATGGATGATTTTATCCTGAAGCCATTCGATGTCGGAACGCTGGTGGGCAGTATCCTGCGGCACGTCAAGCCGACGCTGCTCGAGCGCGGCGTGCCGGTTGACCAGGCGCCGGCGTCGGATCCAGCGGCTGCGCCTGTGAGTCAATGGCCGCAGATCGACGGCATCGACGAACGCGATGTGCGCGCACGACTGGGCGATAATCTCGACCTGTTCCGGCTGGTGCTCGGGCGACTGCTCGGGGATTTCTCCGACCTGTCGACTCCGGTGGTAGCGGCCGACGCGGCGGCTGCCGATGCGGCGGCTGCAGATGCGGCGGCTGCCGATGCGGCGCCGGCCGAGGACGCCGTGGCGATCGGTGCGCGCACCGCCCGCATGCACAAGCTCGCGGGCTGCGCGGGCGCGCTGGGCGCCAAGGCCATCCAGCAGCTGGCGGTCGACGCCGAGCAGGCCGGGGCTACCGGTAACCGGGTCCGACTGAGCGAACTGACCGCGCGACTGGCAGTGCAGCTGCAGGAGCTTGGCGTCTCTGCCGCCGCGACGCTTGCCGCCAGCGAGACGCTGGTCGCGGTCGCGGCGCCGGCGGACGCGGCGCCGGTGAAGGATCTTGACCCGCGCCAGCTGGTCGAGCTGGTGCGCTCACTGCGGCTGCAGAACCTGTCGGCGTTGAAGCGCTTCAACAGCCTTTCGCCGCAGCTGCGCCGGTTCATGGGGGCGGAGACGTTTGATCTGGTGCGCGCTCACATGGACAGCCTGCGGTTTGACCAGGCAGCCGACGCGCTGGAGACTGCTGGCCGCGAGACTGCCCCCCGTCAGACGGCGGCGAGCGCATGAGCCGGGTCGGATGAGACGATTCGGCGAGCGGCTTACCGGATCTGCATCTCGCGGATGCGCATGTCATCGCCGCCGGAGAACTCGACATTAGCCGAGCCGCAGTCGCACACGCACAGGTAGTCGCGGACCGGATTCTGCTTGCCGCAGTCGCGGCAGGTGCCGCGCCCGGCAACGGCGACGATGTCCAGCACCGAGCCCTCGAGCGCGGTGCCGCGTGTGCAGATCTCGTAACAGAAGCGCAGCGCGTCCGGCATGACGGCGCACAGGCAGCCGATTTCCACGGTGACGCGTGCGATCGGCACGCCGCCGGCGCTGGCGCTGCAGGCGTCGACGATGCTCTGCGTGATGCCGAGCTCATGCATTCATCTGCTCGAGCTGTTGCTGCATTTCGCCCAGGTCAGCCAGCAGTTGCAATGTTCGGGCCGCCTCGGCCTCGTCGATGCGGCTCATGGCAAAGCCCACGTGAACCAGCACCCAGTCGCCCTTGCACGACTCAATCGGATGCAGGTCATCGACGACGCAGGCGAGGTTGATCTCGCGCCGCACGCCCGAGACGCTGACGATGCCGTACAGATTGGCGGCGTCGGTGATCTCGACGATCTGGCCGGGAATACCCAGGCACATGATGGCGCCTTGCCGACCTACATGCTCTTGAGCTTCAGGTACTTGCCGATGTCGGGCAGTGTCAGCAGGATGCCGAGCACGACCAGGGCGCCGATCACGATCGCGGCGATGTCACAGCCGGTGAGTCCAGTAGTCATTGCAGAGGCTCCTGTTGTGATGTGGATTGCTGTCGCGCTGGGTCCCCCGGCGGTACATGCTCGCGCAGCCATTCGACGACCAGAGCGCTCGCCATCGTGGCGGCGACGTCGATTGCCGCGATAACCTGGTCGCTCAATCCGACGAAGCCTTCCTCGGCGTCGCCGAACGATGCCGGCTCGCAGCCGATCAGCAGCACCTGCGCGCACGGGCCGCCCAGCACGCGCGTCATGCGCAGCACGCTGGCCGGATCGATCTGGTGCGGCGACAGCGCGCCGGCCTCGAAGTCCGCGCACTGCGGTTCGATCACATACAGCGTGCCGGGTGGCTCGCCGCGCTGGACGGTGTCGATGAGCACGGCGAGCCGGTAGCCGCCGGTGAGTGCGAACGCCAGGTCCAGCCCGCGGATGCCAAAGTCCACGACGTCGACGCCATCGGGCAGCGGGCGCTGCGCCATCTGCCGCGCCACTGCGACGCCAAAGCCATCGTCGCCATGAAAGGTATTGCCGATGCCTGCCACCAGCACCGGATTCATCGCTGCTGCCCGGCGCCGGACAGGCTTTCAATCTCCTCGGGCGAGAAAAAGAAGCGATGCCCGGGCAGGCGCTCGCGGCCCAGATCCCGACCCGGGTCCTCGTTGAGCGTGACCGCCACGTGCACCCGGTTCTCGAAATCCACTTCGATCGCCTCGATCAGTGCCATCTGGCCGGCAAGCGCGATGTCGAAAACATCGCCGCCGCTCCTGGGACGAAGCCGCACCTGATCGCCGACGCGTAGCGCCAGCGGGTCGCGCGGGTTGCGCATCACGCCGTGCAGCTGCAGCAGCTGCTCCTGCGTCAGCGACTCGGTGCGTGCCAGCAGCGCCCGGGCGCGCTCATCGGTCGCGGCCATCTCCTGCTTCTCTGCGGCCGTCATGGTCAGGATGCGCAGCGTCAGGATCTCGTCGATCTCAGTACCGTCATACAGGTCGCCCGGACTTTCCGCAGCGATCTGCGGATGGTCGTACAGGATGATCGGGGAGCACAGCAGCGTATCGCGAGCGCCTTCATCGCCGACCAGCACCGGCCATGCGCTCTGGTTCACGCAGCTGCGCGCCGCCTGTGCCAGCCGCTCCGGCGGATCGATCAGGGAGACGAAGGCGCCGTCCTCGGCGCCCAAAATGACATGGGTCGACAGAAACGCTGCCAGCTGCGCGGCGTCGCGGTCGAGCGGGGCGGGCGCTGGCAAGGCAGTGGTGTTCCCGATGCTTGCCGTCAGTCGCCACGCGTCGCTGCCGAGCTGGTCGATTGCCAAAGTCACCCGGCCACTGACCGCGGCCTGGCTGCGAACGATGACGCCGCAGATGCGCCCGCATGTGTCGCTGATCGGCTCGAGCGCGCGGGTTGCCGGATAGGCGAAGTCCAGCGCAAGTCCGGCCGCGAGCTCATCGATCGATAACGCTGGCAGCGTCACCTCCCGCTCCACGGACTCGTCCCAGCTATAGTAGCGGCGCCCATCGCACAGCAGCACTTCGACCGGGCGGTAGGGCGGTTCGCGATGCGGGTCGCCATGCAGTTCGCTATCCGGGGGCCAGCTCAGCAGCGGCGGCAGCAACTCACCGAGCCTGCGGGCCAGCGGCTGCAGGAAGCGTACGCGCGCCTCGATGCGTGTGTTCGCGCGTGCTTCGAGCAGGCACTGCGTGCGCAGCTGCGCTGCGCCCAGGGATGCGCAGCCGGCGGGATACAGGCCGCCGAAGCTCCAGCGCTGCCGGTTCTTGATCGCGGTGGGTCGATAAGGGTAGAGCAGGTAACCCTCATACAGCACGGCCCTGACGATGGCGTCCGCGGCGTGGAAGTTCATGCGTCCGACCGGTCGAGTCGTTCCTGCGCATCGAGCAGCCGCTCCAGCGCGTGCTCCCAGGCGGTCAGCGCATGCTGTCGCTTGTAGCGCTCCAGGCGCGCGAAGACGCTGCGCGTCACTTGCAGCCAGGCGCTGTCGGGATAGTAGAGATGCATCATGTCCTGCCAGAGCGCGACGGGAAGGCGGTAGCGTACCTCCCGATCCCAGCCGATCTGGCTGATCTGCAATCCCTGGCCGTCGTCGTAGAACACGGCGCCGGAGAACAGCAGCAGCAGCGGCACCTCGCCGCCGGCAAGGCCATGAAAATACTTGGTGGCGGCGACGTTGAAATCGAATGTGCACGGCACCGGCAGCGATGCCACGCAGGAGCGCTCGAACGCGGGCACCACGGTGCTGGCATGCGTCCACAGCAGCCCCTGCAGCGTGCGATCCCATTGCTGCGCATCGCCGAACAGATCGCTGAGCCGTGATTTTTCATCCGCGCGGTACGCGCGTCGCGTGGTCTCGATCCGGATCTGGCACTGCAACATCACGTTGCGGATGCTGCGGCTGGCATCGCGGCAGTCGATCGCCACATCGAACACCATTGACGGCGCGGCTGCGAAGCGCTCGACCTGCACGCCCTCGATCCTGAACGACAGGTCAGTCATGGTGGGCCATGTGGGGTGGGTGGGCGAGCGATTGCAGGTCGTCGAAGAAGCGTTCAATCGACTCCCAGACCGCGGCACCGCCCGACAGCCCGTGCCACTGCTGCCGCAGCAGGCCGGCGAGCGCATAGCAACGGTCGATCGGTACGATGTAGTAACGGCGGGCGTTGTTGACCCGGTAGATCAGCAGCGCCTCTACCTGGGGACGCAGCTGGTCGAGTTGCGGGTTGTGCTCGACCAGCGACTGCCACGCGTCCAGGCCCAGGAGCGACTGCACCGCGCCGGCGGCGCCGGGGTACATCGCCGTGGCCCGCGCGGGCTCGCCCTCATGGGCCGCACCCTTATATAAGAATGCCAACCCGATCGGGATCATCAACGCGTCCCACTCGGCATCGCTGATGCGAAAATCCGGCAGCGCGCGCACCTCGGCGGGCAGGCGTCGGTAGCCGGTTGGCGCGGCGCTATCCGACTGCCCGATGCAGGGCGCGCAGGCGCAATGCAGGCGCTGGCTGTTGACGTCGATCAGGTGCGCATGCACCGCTGCCAGCATCGTTCCACACAGCTCGCAGCGCTCGCTCGCGCCAGCGGGTGCCGGCGTGCCTGCAAAGCCACGCAACACGCCGACCCAGTTTCGGCGGCGCTGCTGCGAGCTCGGGTGTGACTCAGGCATCGACCCGCCCTTAACGTACTGGTACGCCGGCCGTGACCGCGGCGCGATGCCGGACAGTGATGCCGGCAGCGGGCACCAGCGTGACGGGCGACGGTAGTCCCTCGATGTCCACTTCCGCGGCGTCCGGGGCGGCCGCGAGCAGTGCCTGCTCGAGCTGCTGCCGGATCGTATCGGCATCTGTGCCGTGGTAGCGTCCGGCGTCGCTGAGCGCAAGCCTGATGTGCACCCGGTCGCCTTCCACGTCCAGTGCCTGCACCACAACCCCCTGGACGGCCAGATGCGGATGCAGTCGGGCAACTGCCCGTTGCACCCGCGCCTGCAGATCCTCTGGATGCAGGTCATGCAGCAGCAGCACGTCATGCACATCCTGGTCTTCGGCGAACGTCTCCTTGAGCCGCGTGCCGGCCGCATCGGCGGACAGTATCTGCATCATGCGGGCGAGCGCGGTGCCATGCAGTTCCAGGACCAGCTGCAGCAGCTCGCACGCCGCGCTCGCGGCGGCGCGGTCAGGCAACGCATCGAGTGCGCATACCAGCTCCTCGATGCGGCGTGTCGGGCGCTCCGGCGGCCGGGCAGCCATCTATGCCGGTCCCCGGTGGACACCGAAAGTAGGCGAGTGCGTGGTCTTCAGCGTCTTGCCGCCGCCGACATACATGTGCACGCCGCACGGCAGGCACGGGTCGAAGCTGCGCACCGCGCGCATGATATCGATGCCCTTGAAGCTGTCCGGTCCGTTCTCCTCGAAGATCGGCGTGTTCTGTACCGCGTCCTCGTACGGACCGGGCGTGCCGTAGACGTCGCGCGGATTGGCATTCCATGGGGTGGGCGGGTAGGGGTGATAGTTGGCGATCTTGCCATCGCGAATCACCAGGTGATGCGACAGCACGCCACGCACCGCCTCGTGGAAGCCGCAGCCGATCGCCTGGTCCGGAACCTTGAAGTCGGTCCAGGTCTGGGTGCGGCCGGCCTGCAGTTCCGCCAGCGCCTTGTCGACGAAGTGCAGCGCCGACGCCGCGCAGTAGGCCTGGAAATAGCTGCGCGCCCGGTCGCGCTCGATGGCGTTACTCCATTTGGGGATCTTCCATTCGAACTCGACCTCCGGCTTCAACGCGGTCTTCGGCAGATAAATCTTCACGCTCTGGCCGGTTGACTTGACGTAGCCGATGTCGACCAGCCCGGCCAGCGCGGTAGCCCACAGGCGCGCGATCGGGCCGCCGCCGGTGTCGAGCGCGAGGTGATCGCCGGTGCGCTTGTCCAGCCAGCGCGGCGACATGACCCAGGAATACTTGCCGTCGAAGTTGCGCTTCTGCGGCCGCGGTATGGTCGACTGGTTCCAGGGGTGGTTCTGGTCGATGACGTTGCCAAGTGGATCCTTCTTGACGAATGTTTCCTGGTTCTGCCACTCGTCGTAGAACGAGCTTCCCAGCAGGATGCGGATGTTGACGTTGATGTCCACCAGGTCGGTGGTCACCAGCTTGCCGTCGACGACGATGCCCGGCGTCACGAACATCGACTTGCCCCAGGTGCCCATGGTCTTGTACTGGTAGTCGCACACGTCCGGGTCCTGGAACGATCCCCAGCAGCCGAGCAGCACGCGGCGGCGGCCGACTTCCTCGTAGCCCGGCAGCGCCTCATAAAAGAAATCAAACAGATCATCATGCAGCGGCACGACGCGCTTCATGAATTCGACGTACTTCATGAGTCTCGACAGGTAGTCGGTGAACAGCTGCACTGTCGGTACCGTGCCGACGCCGCCCGGATACAGCGTCGAGGGATGCACGTGCCTGCCTTCCATGAGGCAGAACATCTCGCGCGTCAGGCGGCTCATCTGCAGCGTCTCGCGGTAGAAATCCCCGGTGAAGGGATTCAATGCCGTCATGATGTCGGCGATGGTGCCATAGCCGTGATCGGCCGCGTGCGGCGCCGCGGTGCGCTGCGCCCGCTCCCACACGCCGGGATTGGTCTCCTTGACCATCTTCTCGCAGAAGTCCACGCCCACCAGGTTGTCCTGGTAGATGTTGTGATCGAACATGTATTCGGCGGCCTCGCCCAGGTTGACGATCCATTCGGCGATCGCCGGCGGCTTGATGCCGTACGCCATGTTCTGCGCATATACCGAGCAGGTGGCGTGGTTGTCGCCGCAGATGCCGCAGATGCGGCTGGTGATGAAGTGCGAGTCGCGCGGATCCTTGCCCTTCATGAAGATGCTGTAGCCGCGGAAAATCGACGAGGTGCTATGGCATTCGGCTACCTGGCGCTTCTCGAAGTCGATCTTGGTGAAGATGCCGAGGCTGCCGACGATGCGGGTGATCGGGTCCCAGTGCTTCTCCACCAGCTTGCTTGCGGACGGCGGCTGGCGCTGTGACTGCGGTGCGCCCGCAGGTGGCGGCGCGCCCGATGGCTTTGCGGGTGCTGCTGGGCTGACAGGCGTATCCATGGATCGATGTCTCCTAGCTCGAGTGCGGCGAGTGGTACCCTGTCGTCAGTTCAGTCTTGTTGTGTCGCCACTTCGGCTCGTCATTGAGCGTGCCGAGCATGAGTTTTCGCAGCGGCAGGATCCAGCTGCTGTAGGCCTTGATGGTATTGGTGGCCAGCCGGCTGCCGGGCGGCTCGTCCATGAATGGCATGAACTTGTCGGGAAAGCCGGGCATGGTGCAGCCGATGCAGATGCCGCCGACATTCGGACAGCCGCCAATGCCTGCCATCCAGCCGCGCTTGGGTACGTTGCACTGGACTACCGGGCCGTGGCAGCCGATCTTGACGATGCAGTTGGGGCTGCCGTATTCCTTCGCGAAGATGCCCTGCTCGAAGCTGCCGGCACGATCGCAGCCGTCGTGCACGGTGGAGGTGAACAGCCACTTCGGCCGGCCGAGGTCATCCAGCGGAATCATCGGCGCGACGCCGGCGAGCTGGCGCAGCAGGTACAACAGCGTCTCCATGAAGTTGTCCGGTTGCACCGGGCAGCCCGGGACATTGACCACCGGCAACCCGGCCTTCGACTTCCACTGCCAGCCGAGGTAATCGTTGAGGCCCATGCAGCCGGTGGGGTTGCCCTGCATGGCGTGGATGCCACCATACGTGGCGCAGGTGCCCGCGCCGATCACGGCGATCGCCTTGGGCGCGAGCCGGTCGATCCATTCGGTGGTCTTGATCGGCTGGCCGGTGTCCGGATTGGTGCCCATGGCCGCCCAGTAGCCTTCGCCGCTGAGATGCTCGTTGGGAATCGAGCCTTCCACCACCAGCACGAAGTTCTCGATCTCCCCGCGCTCGGCCTGGTACCAGTAATCCATCAGCTCATCGCCGTTCTCATAGGCGAGCACCGGGTTGTGCAGGTACACCTTCGGCAGACCGGGAATCGCGCCGAGCACGACATCCTCGACGCTCGGCTGCGTGGCTGCGGTGATGGAGACCGAATCGCCGTCGCATCCGAGCCCGGCGGTTATCCAGATGACATGGATCTCTTTGACCGTGGGTGCGCGCTGTGTCTTCCGACCGTAGGGAGCGTGGCTGTCGTTCATCGCGGAATGCCCCTGAAGATCGCGCCTGCGACGGACCCTACGCTCGCATCAAACAAAAAACAATTCGCGCCGCATTAATATTTTTTCGCTGAAAATATTACATACTGTGCTGCAGCGTACGTTCTGTGTGCGCTGGCGTACGTTCGATCAGCGCCGGTCTGTTTGTGCCAGCGTATGTGCGCCAGCGTATGTACGCCAGCGTACGTGCGCCAGCGTACGTGCGCCAGCGTACGCATCATGGCGCGTACTGCGCCTCGCCATTACCGAACGACCAGTTTTCCTTCTTTACCTCGACCAGGCTGATGAAGACATCCTCGCGACGCAGTCCGAGGCGCCGGTGCAGATCATCGGCGAGCGCCTTGTAGAAGGCCTTCTTCAATTCCACCGTGCGCCCCTCGTTGAGCGTCAACTGGATCACGATCGCATCGGCGGAGCGCTGAATGCCCAGGTACGTCGGATCGATCACCAGGTCGGCGGGCGAATGCTCGCTGATGACCTGGAAGCGATCGTCCGCCGGCACGTTGAGCACGCGGATCATGGCCTGGTAGACCGTATCGCCGATGGCGCTGCGGTAGTCGGCGGCTTTGCCTGCCGGAACATCGATGCGGGCGAGGGGCATGAGGTGGTCTCCTTGTTGTTACAGGGTAAAGGTCGCGCGACATGCACGAACTTTGTAGAATGTCGCGACTAGCTGCCGGAGTCGTCCATGCCCACATCATTCGTGCTCAACGGCAAACCCACGACGCTGGATGCCGATCCCACTATGCCGCTGTTGTGGGCGGTGCGCGAGTTTGCCGGGCTCACCGGCACCAAGTTCGGCTGCGGCATGGCGCTGTGCGGCGCCTGCACGGTGCAATTGGACGGCCAGGCGATCCGCTCGTGCGTAACGCCGCTGTCGGCGGTCGCCGGTCGGCAGGTCACGACGATCGAGGGCCTGCAGAGCGCGCCGGCGAAGGCAGTCCAGGCGGCATGGGTCGCACTGCAGGTGCCGCAATGCGGCTACTGCCAGTCCGGCCAGGTCATGTCCGCCACCGCGCTGCTGGAAAAAAATACCACACCGAGCGATGCCGACATCGATGCGGCAATGAGCGGTAACATCTGCCGCTGCGGCACCTACCAGCGTATCCGCGCCGCGATTCACGCAGCAAGCCAGTCGATCAAGGCCTGAAGCATGACCACGGATGCCCTCAAGGCTCGGCTGCCAACCCGTCGCGCGTTCCTCAAAAGCGCCGGTAGCGCCGGCGCGCTGGCGCTCACCATCGGCTTTACCTGGGCCGGCACCACGCGGCGCGCGGCGGCGATCGCCGCCCCCGACAAAGGCGCGCCGTTTGCGCCCAACGCATTCCTGCGCATTGGGTCGGACGACAGCGTCACGGTCATCGCGAAGCACCTGGAGATGGGCCAGGGTTCATACACTGGCATCGCGACCATCGTCGCCGAGGAACTGGACGCCGATTGGACGCGGGTGCGGGTCGAGAGTGCGCCGGCGGACGCCAAGCTCTATAACAACTTCGTGTTCGGCCCCATGCAGGGCACCGGTGGCAGCTCGTCGATGGCCAATTCCTGGGCGCAGCTGCGCGACGCAGGCGCCAAGGGGCGCGCGATGCTGCTGGCGGCGGCGGCCAGGGACTGGCATGTGCCGGTGGCGGAACTCACAGTGGACAAGGGAATCGTCTACCACGCGGCCAGCAAGCGCCAGGGCAGTTTCGGCTCGCTGGTACGTACGGCGGCAACGCTGCCGGTACCCGAGCAGGTGACGCTCAAGGACCCGAAGACCTACACGCTGATCGGTCATTATCCGGTACGGGTGGACGTGCCCTCGAAGGTCGATGGCAGCGCGCAGTTCACGCTCGATGTGGTGCTGCCCGGCATGCTGGTGGCGCTGCTGAAACGCCCGCCATTGTTCGGCGCGACGGTGCGCACCTACGACCCCTTGCCCGCGCAGGCGATACCCGGCGTGGTCAGTGTGGTGCAGGTGGCCGCCGGTGTCGCGGTGATCGCCAGGAACTTCTGGGCGGCAAAGCTGGGGCGCGATGCGCTGGTGATCGAGTGGGACGACAGCCAGGCCGAGAAGCGCAGCTCCTCGGACCTGCTGGCCGAGTATCGCAGCCTGGCGGAGCAGCCGGGCCTTTCGGCCCGCAAGGACGGCGATGCCGCGCAGGCGATCAAGAGTGCCGCCCACCAGCTGTCGGCTACCTATGAGTTTCCCTACCTTGCCCACGCGCCGATGGAACCACTGGATGCGGTGGTCAAGCTCAGCGCCAGCAGCTGCGAGATCTGGGCCGGCGACCAGTTCCAGACGGTGGATCAGTCGAATGCCGCCAGAGTCGCGGGCCTCGACCCCAAGCAGGTGAGCATTCACACGCTGTACGCGGGCGGCAGCTTCGGGCGACGCGCCAACCCGGGTTCCGATTACATCGTCGAGGCGGTGTCGATAGCGAAGGCCCACGGCGCCGACGGCACGCCGATCAAGCTGCAGTGGACGCGCGAAGACGACATCCACGGTGGCCTGTATCGGCCCATGTACTTTCACAAACTCGAGGCCGGCCTGTCCGACAAGGGTGAACTGACAGGCTGGCGGCACCACATTGTCGGCCAGTCGATCATGGCCGATACGTTCATGGCCCCGATGATGATCAAGAACGGCATCGATCCGACCTCGGTCGAGGGTGCCGCGACGATCCCGTATGCGATCCCGAACATCAGCGTCGAATTGTCCACAGTCAAGACCGGCGTGCCGGTGCTGTGGTGGCGCGTCGTCGGCAGCTCGCACACCGCCTTCGCGGTTGAAGCGTTCATCGATGAGGTGGCGCAGGCGGCGGGCGTAGATGGCTTCACTTTCCGGCGCAGACTGCTCGAGCACGAGCCGCGCATGAAGGCGGTGCTGGAACTGGCGGCGGAGAAGTCCGGCTGGAGCAGCAGCCCGATGCCCAAAGGCCGCGGTCGCGGCATTGCGGTGGCCGAGGCGTTCAAGACGCTGGTCGCGCAGGTGGCGGAGGTCAGTGTCGATGACAGCGGACACGTCAGGGTCGATCGGGTGGTATGCGCGGTGGACTGCGGCACGGCGATCAATCCGGACATCATCACCGCGCAGATGCAAGGCGGCATCAGCTTTGGAGTCGGCGCCGTGATGCACGGCGCCATTACGCTCAAGGACGGGCGCGTCGAACAGAGTAATTTCAACAGCTACCGGGTGATGCGCATGAACGAGATGCCCAAGGTAGAGGTGTACATCGTACCCTCGAGCGAGCCCCCGACCGGCGTCGGCGAGCCCGGCGTCGCCCCGGCCGGTCCGGCGGTGGCCAATGCGATCTTTGCGGCGACCGGCAAGCGCATCCACGTGCTGCCATTCCCGAACGGTGGCGCGGCGTGAGGCGCGCCTCTCATCCGTTGCTTTGGACGCTGGCGGTGATCGTGGTGGTCGCGCTGATCGTGACCGGCTACGAGGTGCTAGGTCCCGGCGCCACCGATTTTGCGGGTGGCAAGCGCGTGGCACTGTCCGACTATCACGAGCAGGATCCCAGCGGCGTGCCGGCGGAACTTGCTTCGGCCAGCCTCATAGACCGCGGGGAATACCTGACGCGCGCCGCCGACTGCGTTGCCTGCCACACGGCCAAGGACGGCGTGCCGTTCGCAGGCGGGCGCGCATTCGTGCTGCCGTTTGGCACCATGTACTCGACCAACATCACGCCCGATAGCGAGACCGGCATCGGCGGCTACAGCGACGCGAATTTCCTCGACGCCCTGCACAAGGGCATTGGCCCCGGCAACAGGCGGCTGTATCCGGCCATGCCGTACGCCAGCTACAGCGCCATGTCGGATGCCGACGCGCTCGCGATCAAGGCGTATCTGTTCAGCCTGGCGCCGGTGCACGCGCCGACGCCAGTCAATTCCCTGGCATTCCCCTTCAACCAGCGCAGCCTGATGGGGATCTGGGCGCTGCTGTTCAATCCCGACAAGCGCTTCGAGCCCAACGTCGCGCGCAGCGCACAGTGGAATCGCGGCGCCTACCTTACCGAGGCGATGGGACATTGCGGCGAGTGCCATACGCCGCGCAACCTGATGTTCGCGCTCAACAACCGGCAGAAATTCGCCGGCGCGGTCCAGGCGGGCTGGCGGGCC
>Ga0302157_10002026_pt1 | contig 24212 bp, 19 predicted proteins | sample I_Bog_N3_3_FD_193502 | JGI IMG/M metagenome (GOLD analysis project Ga0302157, IMG submission 193502) | Peat permafrost microbial communities from Stordalen Mire near Abisko, Sweden - I_Bog_N3_3 | ecosystem: Environmental > Terrestrial > Soil > Wetlands > Peat | place: Sweden: Abisko, Stordalen... | reverse complement strand
GCGCCATGATGACCCACCCCGAGAGAACCAGCTCGGCATCCTTCCTGGCACAGGTGGCGCAATTGTACAACCCCCTGTTTTCATTGCAATAAATTATTGGTGGCGGCTGCTACATGATGCCGCCAAACCCGGCCGGTTGCTCCCGCCAGGGGGCGAGCGGTTGGGTGTCTGCTTCTGGAGGCGGAGCGGCCGATGCCCGCGCCGCGTGGAACCGCCGCTGTCCCCCCGAAGCGGTCAATGGGAAACCGGCCCCTGGTATCACGCCCGACCGGACGGCGAGACGCTTCGTGGTGCCAGGAACAGAATCAAGCAAGGCCAGGGACACGGCAGCAAGTAGCAAGCAGGGTGGGCTTCAGCCCACCGTCGCATGTTGCAACCGTTTGCGGTGGACCCCATTGGCTGGACAGGTTTGCGTTGGTGGGCTGAAGCCCACCCTACAGGATCAGCGTCGGCTTTGAAGCTCTCGCGTTCCGAAGCGGCCTGTCCGCTCTCGGGCAAACCCGGCCGGTTGCTCAGGGAGCATCTCGTTGGCCGGAGCGGTCTGTGTCAAACCTGCCGGCGGGGCGAAAGTCGTTGCGCTGCACTTGCCACGGTGTATGGAACCGTCAGCCCCAGGTCGCGCACTCCGCATGACTGCCGCCGATGAACCGCCCGCGCTGGCCTATATCGAGAGGACCCTGGCCGATTCCTATCGGAAGGAAATTGACCAGGAGGAGAATGTCTGGCGGTCGCTGCCGTTCTTCGCGGCCACGCTGGCGCTGCAACTCGCCGCGCTGTTTCAGGTCATCGACAGGCTGCCGAACCCGGCAACGTCCATGGGGCTGCTGTCGCTGGTGCTGCTCGTGGGGGCGGGCGCCTGCACGCTTATCGCGCTCGGTTTTCTCGCGGCCTCGATCTACCCGGCCAAGTTCGACTATGTGGCGCGGGAGCCGGCTTTGCTGGACTATGCCAACCGGCTGATCCAACAGGAGGAAGGGGCTGAAAATGCGGATCAGGACAATCCGTTCAGTGCTCTGGTGACGCTCAAGCGGGAGATCGCCCGCCAGTATGCCGAGTCAGCCGACCACAACCGGCAGATCAACAAGCGGCGGGAGCGGCGGCGGTCGGTTGCCGGGCTGGCTGCGCTTGGGTCGGTGCTGATGACGGTTCTGCTGGTCGCCACGTCCTATGCGCATTATATTTCCCAGCATGCTCCCTAGGACGATGCTCATGCCGCGCAGCAGTTCGCCATCGACATCTCACCGACCGGGCGTGCATGGCTGGACCCGGAAGGGCACGAGGTCCAGCACCATCGTTCCGCCGCCGCCGCCGATGCAGGTGGTCACCAAGGGATGGTGGGTGCTCCGGGACGAAGAAGCCAGCGTAGAGGAACTGGAACGCCAAGACCGAAAAAGCAAGTAACGGGTCCAGGGGCCTCCGGCCCCTGGTGGGTGCAGGGCAAAGCCCTGCCGGGGTCCGGGGCAGCGCCCCGGCGCGATCTCACCGCGCCGCCAGCGTCTCAAACACATCCCCCGCCAACGGCAACCCCAGAATATGCGTCCGGTGCCAAAGCGCATAAAACAATAAGTGCCAAGCCCCCGCCCCCTCCCGCTTGCCGGCGGCAGCGCGGAACAGCGCCGCCACAAGCCCGGGGTCGGCGATTTCCGCCACGCCGGGCTGGGCGGCCACCAGCGGCCCCAGCCGTGCCCCCTGCCCGGCGATCCAGGCGCCCACCGGCACGGTGAAGCCCTGCTTGCGCGCGAAGGGTTGCGCCGCCGGGCAGTTGCGCGCCAGCCATTGCCGCAGCAGCCATTTGCCCAGGCCGCGCCGCACCTTCAGGGCGTCGGGCAGCCGGAACGCCGCCGCCGCCACGCCGGGATCGAGGAAGGGCGTGCGGCCCTCCACCGCATGCGCCATCAGGCAGCGATCCAGCTTCAGCAGCAGGTCGTGCGGCAGCCAGTCGGCCATGTCGGTGGCCTGCGCGACCGCCAGCCGGGTGCGCCCGGCGGTCGCGGCGCTGGCCTCGGCCGCCGCCATGCCGTCCCGCCACGCCACGGGGCGGGTCCGCAGCACGTCCAGCCGGTCGAGGGTGCCGCGGCCGCGCATCACCCGCCCGCCATGCCACCACGGGCGCATGGCGCTGCGATAGCGGCCGTAGCCGGCGAATATCTCGTCGCCGCCCTCGCCGGACAGCACCACTTTCACGTCCTGGCGCGCCCGCCGTGCCAGGAACCAGGTGGGAATGATGGCGTAGTCGGCGGCCGGATCGTCCATGCAGGCGACGATTTCGGGCAGATGCCGCCAGGTGTCGGCCTCGGTGACGTGGATGGTGCGATGGCGCGCGCCGACCGACTGTGCCAGATGCGCCGCCGCTTCCCGCTCGTCGGCCGCCCCGGCCACGTCGAAGCCGGCGGTGTAGGCCAGCACCGGGGCGCTGTTCAGCCGTGCCATCATGGTCAGCACCGCGGCGCTGTCGATGCCGCCGGAGAGGAACATGCCATAGGGCACGTCGCTGCGCTGGTGCAGATCGACGCTTTCCGCCAGCGCGCGGTCGAGCCGGGCGATCGCCGCTTCCTCGTCGATGTCCTCGGGGGGGCCTTCCGGCAGCGCGGCCAGCCGCCGGCGTTCCAGCACCCGGCCGTCGGCGCAGAGCAGCGTCTCGCCCGGCAGCACCCGGCGGATGCCCTGGAAGATGGTCTCGGCGCCGGTGGTGAACTGCATCTGCAACAGCTCGTCGCGCGCCGATTCGCGCAAGGCCCGCTTGACCAGCCCGGCCTCCAGCAGTGCCCGCGGCTCCGAGGCGAAGGCCAGCCCGGCATCGGTGCGGGCGGTGTAGAGCGGCTTGATGCCGAACGGGTCGCGCGCCAGCGTCACCGTGCGGGCGGCGCGGTCGTGGATGGCCAGCGCATACATGCCGCGCAGATGGCGCGCGAACCCCGCCCCCTCGCGCAGCCATAGTTGCAGCGCCGACTCGTTGTCGCTGTTGGTGGCGAAAGCCACGCCGGGCAGGTCGCGGCGCAATTCGCGGTAGTTGTAGATTTCGCCGTTGCCCACCAGCGCCGCCGAGCCGGCGAACAGCGGCTGGTCGCCGCCGGCCAGGTCGATGATGGCCAGCCGGGTGTGCACCAGGGCGATGCGGCCGACCACGGCATGGCCCGACCCGTCCGGCCCGCGATGGGCGAGCGCGCGGGCCAACGCCTCCAGCACGCCCGGATCGGGAAAGGCCGCATCGGGCGCGGCGAGAATGCCGGCGATGCCGCACATCAGGAAGGGAACTCGGCGGGGAAACTGGGCATAGGGCCGGCTGGATAGCACCCGGACGCGGCGATGTCTTGCCAGGGCCGGGGGGCGCCCCCAACTCGGGACAATGACAAATCTGGCGCATCTCCCCTCCCGCGGCGTGATCGACATTGCGGGCGACGACCGTATCACCTTCCTGCAAGGGCTGGTTTCCAACGACGTGACGCAGGCCGCTCCTGGCCGGGCGGTCTGGACGGCCTTTCTCAGCCCGCAGGGCAAGTGGCTGTCGGATTTTTTCGTCCTCGCCGAGGCTGAACGCCTGCTGCTGGACTGCCCGGGCGAGCACATCGCCGCCCTGCTGGCCAAGCTGTCGCGGTTCCGGCTGCGCTCCAAGGTGACATTGCGCGATGCCTCGGCGGAACTGGCGGTGCACGCCGCCTGGGGCGGCACGCCGGAACTGCCGCCGGGCAGTATCGCCGCCCCCGACCCGCGCCTGCCCGATGCCGGCTGGCGCATCCTGTCGGCGGAGACGCTGCCCGCCACCGCCGACGCGGCCGGGTGGGACGCCCACCGGATCGCCCTCGGCCTGCCCGATGCCGGCGATCTGGACCCGGACCGGACGCTGCTGCTGGAAGCCGGCTTCGACGAACTGAATGGCGTGTCGTGGAGCAAGGGCTGCTACATGGGCCAGGAACTGACCGCCCGCAGCAAGTATCGCGGCCTGGTCAAGCGCCGGCTGGTGCCGGTGGCGGTCGATGGTCCCCTGCCCGCCCCTTTCACGCCGGTGCTGCTGGACGGCCAGGGAGTCGGCAGCCTGCGCAGCGTGCGCGGCGCCGCCGGGCTGGCCGTGCTGCGGCTGGAGGCGCTGGAAGCCGGGGCGCTCGACTGCGGCGAGGCCCGGCTGACCCCGCATGTGCCGGCCTGGTTGCGGCTGCCGCAAACCGCCGCGTAACGCTTCCGCCGCCTACCGGGGCCGCAGTTCGATGCGCCGGCCGACCCAGTCCGGCTTCGCCAGTGCCGCATGGGCGGCGGCGGCAAGCTGCAGGCGCGGATATACATCCGCCAGCCAGGGCACCACTTTGCGCGCCCGCAGATCGACATGGAGAAACAGAATCTCCTGCGCCGCCGCCAGCGCCCCGTCGGCGATGCGGTGCATCTCATGCGCCAGATGCAGGCGCTTGTTGTCCAGCCCGATGATCCGCGTGGTCACGCCCACCCGGTCACCCAGCAGCAATTCGTTCGCATAGACGGTGTGGGACTCGGCGGCGAAGGTGCCGTGCCCGGTGGGGCGGTAGGCCTGGCCGATGCCCATGGCCTCGTAGATCGCATCGGTGGCCTGGTCGAACAGCACCACGTAATAGGCCAGATTCATGTGGTCGTTGCTGTCGATCCACTCTGGCCGCACCTCGCCGGCGAAATCGGCGAACGGCGCCGGAAAGCTCATGCGCAGCCTCGCGCGCAGGAGGCGTACAGGAAAAACCCGCATTGCGAGGGTACGCGCAATGCGGGTTTTCCCGGCAGGCCGAGGTCCGGGCGGTCAGCTCCAGTCGTCGCCGCCGCCACCCGATCCGCCGCTGGGATCTGTCCAGCCGCCGCTGTCGGCCGATTGCTGGGTGTCCCAGCCGCCCTGGTCGGTGTTGGTCCAGCTGGAATTGTCGGCGCCGCCCTTGTCCGCCCCGCCAACGTCATACGGGTCGGGCACCGGCCCGGCCGGGGCCGCCCAGGGGCTGGCCGGCGCCACCGGGATGAACTCGGTGGCCGGCGCGGAGGTCACGCTGCCGAATCCCTGATGGCCGCCGGAGAACAGGCTCATCAAGGCGTTGCCCGCGACCACGCCGCCGGCGACGCCCGCCGCTGTCCGCAGGGCGCTGCCCAGGAAGCCAGGACCGCTTTGCTGGAACATGCCAGGGTTGTAGCCCGGCGGGTATTGCGGCGGCGGCGGCGCATATTGCGGCGGCGCGTATTGTGGCGGTGGCGCCGCCGGACGGGCGCCGCCGCCGAACAGGCCGCCCAGGAAGCCGCGCGACTCCGGCTGCTGCTGCGCCGGCGGCTGGCCCCAGGGCGAAGCCGCGCCCTGCGGTGCCGCCTGCGCCTGCTGGCGGGCCTGCTGCAATTCCCACTCCAGCCGCTGGATGCGGTTCCCCGCCTCCACCAGCGCGTGCTCCTGCACGAACGCCATCTGGGTGATGCGGTAGCGGGCCTCGGGGAAGCGGGTGAAAAGGTCGGCGATCAGCGAATCGGCCTCGTGGTCAACGGGCGGCAGCGGCGGCGAGCCGGCCTGCCCGGCGCCCGGCGCGAATCCGCCGCCGGGCTGGGCGCCACCGACCCGCTGGATGAAACGGGTGATGAGGTCGCGTTCCTCGTTGGTCATTGGGTCTCTCCGAGACTCCTGTTGTCTCACGCTAGGTTGTCTCACGCTGGGTCTCACGCCGCCGGCGAACATCGCCGGCACCCGCGCATGTGGTCCGCCGCCATTACGGCTTCAAGTTAAACCCGCGACAGACGGACGATGTGCGGATTGTCCGGTACCCTACCATCACCGGCCGGCTTGCGCAGCCATGCTTGTGACACCAGGGCCCGCCGCCTATGGTGCGCCACGACAAAGACCGCCCGGCCGGGAACGCATGAACCCTCCTTCCTCCCTCCCCCCCGGCTCGGCGCCGCCGAGCTTCCAGGACCTGATTCTGCGCCTGCACGCCTATTGGTCGGCGCAGGGCTGCCTGATCCTGCAACCCTATGACGTGGAGATGGGCGCGGGCACCTTCCACCCGGCCACCACCCTGCGCGCGCTCGGCCGCCGCCCCTGGGCCGCCGCCTATGTGCAGCCCTGCCGCCGCCCGAGCGACGGCCGCTATGGCGAGAATCCCAATCGGCTTCAGCACTACTATCAGTACCAGGTGATCATGAAGCCCAGCCCGGCCGACGCCCAGGCGTTGCTGCTGGACAGCTACCGCGCGCTCGGCCTGGACCCGCTGCTGCACGATTTCCGCTTCGTCGAGGACGACTGGGAAAGCCCCACTCTGGGCGCCTGGGGCCTGGGCTGGGAGGTCTGGTGCGACGGCATGGAGGTGGGGCAGTTCACCTATTTCCAGCAGGTCGGCGGCATCGCCACCGATCTGCCCAGTTTCGAGATGACCTACGGGCTGGAACGGCTGGCGATGTACGCGCAGAACGTGGAAAATGTTTTCGATCTCGATTTCAACGGCCACGGCGTGACCTATGGCGACGTGTTCCTGCGCGCCGAGCGGGAATACAGCGCCTATAATTTCGAGCATGCGGATACCGCCGTGCTGGCCCGCCATTTCGAGGATGCCGAGCGTGAAAACGCCGCCCTGCTGGCGCTCGGGCTGGCGCTGCCCGCCTATGACCAGTGCATCAAGGCCAGCCATCTGTTCAACCTGCTGGATGCGCGCGGCGTCATCAGCGTGACCGAGCGTGCCGCCACTATCGGCCGTGTACGCACGCTGGCGAAGGGAAGCTGCGAGGCGTGGCTCGCCGGTGAGCGGGCCGGCGAGCGGGATTAATCCATGCCTGAATTTTTTCTTGAGTTGTTCAGCGAGGAAATCCCCGCCCGCATGCAGGCGCGGGCCGCCGACGACCTGGCGCGCCTGATCGGCGAGGCGCTGGCGCCGCTGGCCCCGGCGGAAATCCAGAGCTTTTCCGGCCCCAGGCGCATCGCCCTGGCGGCCAGCGTGGCGCGGGGCGTGGCCGAAAGCCGCGGCAGCGAGCGCGGCCCGCGCCGCGGCGCCCCCGAGCAGGCGCTGGCCGGCTTCCTGCGCAAGCACGGCGCCGCCCGCGAACAGTTGCGCGAGGAAGGCGATTTCTGGGTGCTCGACCGGGTGCTGCCCGGCATCGCCGCGTCCGACCTGATCGCCCGCGAACTGCCCGGCCTGCTGCGCCGCTTTCCCTGGCCGAAGTCGATGCGCTGGGGTGGCAGCAGTGCCTTCACCTGGATTCGCCCGCTGCGCCGCATCCTGTGCATCCTCGACGGCGAGACGGTGCCCTTCAACCTGCGCGACGGCGAGGATGACGGCCACGGGCTGGCCAGCGGCGACCTCACCGAGGGCCACCGCTTCCTCTCCCCCGGCGCTTTTCCGGTGGCCTCCTGCGCCGAGTGGCGGGGGGCGCTGCGTGACCGCCACGTCGTCGTGGACGTCGCCGAGCGCCGCCGGCTGATCGGCGACGGGGTGACGCGGCTGGCCGGCGAACGCGGCCTGACGGTGGTGGACGACCCGGGGCTGCTGGACGAGGTGGCCGGGCTGGTGGAATGGCCGGTGCCGCTGCTTGGCCGCATCGACGCCGCCTTCATGGACCTGCCGCCCGAGGTCATGCAGGTGTCGATGCGGGTCAACCAGCGCTACTTTGCCCTGCGCGACGCCGACGGCCGCGCCGCGCCGTGGTTCGCCTTCGTGGCGAATGTGGCGGCCACCGACGAGGGCCGCACCATCATCGCCGGCAACGAGCGGGTGCTGCGGGCGCGATTCGCCGATGCGCGGCATTTCTGGGATTCTGATCGTGCCCTCCGGCTCGATAGCCGGGTGGCGGCATTGGAGAAGGTCACGTTCCACGCCAAACTCGGCAGCCAGGGCGCGCGCGTGAGGCGGCTGGAACGGCTGGCCGGGGCAATCGCCGGGCAGATCGGTGCCCTGCCCGGCCAGGCCAGCCGCGCCGCCTTTCTGTGCAAGGCCGACCTCACCACCGGCATGGTCGGCGAGTTTCCCGAACTGCAAGGCGCGATGGGCCGCTACTACGCGCTGCATGACGGCGAGGAAGCGGCGGTCGCCGATGCCATCCGCGACCACTACGCGCCGCGCGGCCCCGACGACTCGCTCCCTGCCGATCCGGTCGGGATCGCCGTCGCGCTTGCCGACAAGTTCGACCAGCTGGCCGCGTTCTTCGGCATCGGCGAGAAACCGACCGGCTCGGGCGACCCATACGCACTGCGCCGGGCGGCGCTGGGCATCATTCGCATCGTCCGCGAGCACCGCCTGCGTCTGCCCGTGCGCCAGTTGATCGATTCCGCCACCTGTCTGCTGGAGGCCAAGCCTGACCGCGAGGAATTGCTGGCCTTCCTCCTCGACCGCCTCCGCGTCCAACTCCGCGCCGAGGGCGCCCGCCACGACGTGCTGGCGGCCGTGCTCGGCACCGGGCTGGACGACGATCTTGTGCGCCTGCTCGCCCGCACCGACGCGGTGGCGGCGCTGCTCGGCACCGAAACGGGGGAAAGCCTGCTGACCGCCTATCGCCGCGCCGCCAACATCCTGCGCATCGAGGAAAAGAAGGACGGCCCGCATGACGGTCCCCTCGATCCCGCGCAGTTGCGCCTGCCCGAGGAACAAAACCTGTCCGCCGTGCTCCACCGAATCGAACCCGCCATCGCCGCGGCGATCCGCGACGAGGATTTCACCGCCGCCATGTCCGCCCTGGCGACGCTGCGAAAACCTCTTGATGACTTTTTCGATAAGATCACGGTAAACGATCCTGCCCCGGACCTGCGCAGCAATCGTCTGCGCCTGCTCGCTCGTGTCCGCTCTGCCATGAACCAGGCGGCCGATTTTTCACGTATTGACGGATAATCAGGAGCCTGAAAAAAATGACCCAGTGGGTGTACAGCTTCGGCGCCGGCCGCAATGAAGGCCGGGCGGAAATGCGCAATCTGCTCGGCGGCAAGGGAGCGAACCTCGCCGAGATGGCCAGCATCGGCCTGCCGGTGCCGCCTGGCTTCACCATCACCACCGAAGTCTGTACCGCGTTCTATGAGAACGACCACCGCTATCCAGCCGAACTCACCGAACAGGTGCGCGCCGGCCTCGCCCATATCGAGCAGGCCGTCGGCCTGACCTTCGGCGACCGCCAGAAGCCCCTGCTGGTCTCGGTCCGCTCCGGCGCCCGCGTGTCCATGCCCGGCATGATGGACACGGTGCTCAACCTCGGCCTCAACGACGCCACCGTCGAGGGTCTGGCCGCGCTCTCCGGTGATCCCCGCTTCGCCTGGGACTCCTATCGCCGCTTCATCCAGATGTACGGCAGCGTGGTGCTCGACGTGGACCACCATCGCTTCGAGGAAATCATCGAGCACGTGAAGCTCGACCGCGGCGTGGTCGAGGACACCGCGCTGACCGCCTGGGACTGGCACCGCGTGGTGGACGCCTACAAGGAAATGGTGGCCGAGGAGACCGGCAAGCCCTTCCCGCTCGACCCCGAGGAACAGCTTTGGGGCGCCATCGGCGCCGTGTTCGGCAGCTGGATGAACCCGCGCGCCAACACCTACCGCCGGCTGCACGACATCCCGGCCAGTTGGGGCACCGCGGTGAACGTGCAGGCCATGGTGTTCGGCAACATGGGCGATGACTGCGCCACCGGTGTGTGCTTCACCCGCGACCCTTCGACCGGCGAGAATATTTTCTACGGCGAGTACCTGGTGAACGCCCAGGGCGAGGACGTGGTGGCCGGCATCCGCACGCCGCAGCCGATGGCCAAACTGCGCGCAAAGCCCGATGAACTGCCGATGGAGGTCGCCATGCCGGCGGCCTACGCCGAGTTGCTGGAGGTCCGCCAGACGCTCGAGCGCCACTACAAGGACATGCAGGACATCGAGTTCACGGTGCAGCGCGGCAAGCTGTACATGCTGCAAACCCGCAACGGCAAGCGCACCGCCGCGGCCTCACTGCGGGTCGCCGTGGAGATGGCGCGGGAAGGGCTGATCGACCACCGCGAGGCGGTGCTGCGCGTCAATCCCGCCTCGCTCGACCAGTTGCTGCATCCCACCCTGGACCCCAAGGCGGCGCGCACGCTGATCTCCAAGGGCCTGCCCGCCAGCCCCGGCGCCGCTTCCGGCGCGGTGGTGTTCAGCGCCGACGAGGCCGAGAGCCGCGCCGCCAAGGGCGAGACCGTCATCCTCGTCCGCGTCGAGACCAGCCCCGAAGATATCCACGGCATGCACGCCGCCCAGGGCATCCTCACCACCCGTGGCGGCATGACCAGCCACGCCGCGGTGGTGGCCCGCGGCATGGGCCGGCCCTGCGTGGCCGGTGCCGGCGGCATTACGGTCGATTACGGCGCGCAGACCCTCTCGGCCGGCGGGCACGTGGTGCGTGCCGGTGACATCATCACCCTCGACGGCGCCACCGGCGAGGTGTTCCTCGGCCTGGTGCCGATGATCGAGCCGCAGCTTTCGGGCGAGTTCGCCACCCTGATGGAGTGGGCCGATTCGTATCGCCGCCTGAAGGTGCGCACCAACGCCGAGACGCCGCTGGATGCCGAGACGGCGCGCCGGTTCGGGGCGGAAGGCATCGGCCTGTGCCGTACCGAACACATGTTCTTCGACCCCTCCCGCATTGGCGCGGTGCGGCAGATGATCATGGCCCCGGACGAGCCCGGCCGCCGCGTCGCCTTGGCCAAGCTGCTGCCGTTCCAGCGGCAGGATTTCATCGACCTGTTCCGCATCATGGCGCCGCTGCCCGTCACCATCCGCCTGCTCGACCCGCCGCTGCATGAGTTCCTGCCGCACGCCGACGCCGAACTGGCCGATGTGGCGGAGGCGCTGGGGGCGGATGTCGAACAGATGCGCCGGCGCGCCGCCGAACTGGCCGAGGCCAACCCGATGCTCGGCCATCGTGGCTGCCGCCTCGGCGTCACCTATCCCGAAATCTACGAGACGCAGGCCCGGGCCATTTTCGAGGGCGCCATCGCGGTGGCCCGCGAGAGCGGCACCGCGCCGATCCCCGAGATCATGATCCCGCTGGTCAGCACGAAGAAGGAGCTGGACCTGACCCGCGCCCAGGTGGAACGGGTGGCCAAGGCGGTGTTCGCGGAAACCGGCGTGACCATCGAATACACGATCGGCACCATGATCGAGCTGCCGCGCGCGGCCCTGATCGCCGACCAGATCGCCGAGGTCGCGGATTTCTTCAGCTTCGGCACCAACGACCTGACCCAGACCACTTTCGGCCTGTCGCGCGACGATGCCGGCAAGTTCCTGCCGGCCTATGTGGAGCAGGGCATCCTGGCGAAGGACCCGTTCGTCTCGCTCGACATCGAGGGCGTCGGCGCGCTGGTGCGGCTGGCTGCCGAGCGTGGCCGCAGCAGGAAGGCCAAGCTGAAGCTCGGCATCTGCGGCGAGCATGGCGGCGACCCCGCCTCGATCAGCTTCTGCGAGGAAGTCGGCCTGGACTACGTTTCCTGCAGCCCCTACCGCGTGCCGGTGGCGCGGCTGGCGGCGGCGCAGGCAGCGCTGCACGGCGGCGCCGACCGCACCGCCTGAACGGGTACGCCGATGCGGCTGGCGCGGTGACGCGGGTGCTGAATGAGGACGACCTCCTCGAAGCACTCGTCGGTCACCGCGCCGCCCTCGTGCCGCGCAACATCTTTCTCGGCCACGGCGGCGCCGACCGCTCGCTGACCGTCCCGCGCGGCTTGCAGACCGAGGGTGCCGCCGCGCATCCGCGGGCGCTTGGCATACCGCATGCTCGACAGCAATGAATTCGCCTGGCTGCACGCGCATCACTGCCCGCTCGCACCAGACAGGTTTGATCCGCCGGTGCCACGACGTCGAGCGACACAGTGCATGTCGGGTACAATCGTGCCGCATGATTCCGGCCGAATCGTTGCGGCCCCGCGCGGCGTCGTTGCCGTTGAAAGCCTGATGATGGCGTGAATATTGTGCGATCAGCAAAATTTCCGCTTGCACTTCCTTAACTATTTCGGCACTGTGAAGAAGTGCAATAAACAGGCGGGGCGGTTTTCTCCATGAGCCGGTGGTTTCTCAAAGCGCTGCTGTGCGCGTGGTGCCTGATCCCGTCCCTCGCGCTGGCCACCCCGGGCCTGACCGTGAGTTCGGCCGCGGGTCGTGTCGGTGACACATTTGTTATCTCGGTGGCGGTGGCAGATGTTCCGGCCGATACCGGATTGACGTCCTGGCAATTCGATCTTGCATTCGATCCCGCCATCGTCGGTGCGGGCACGGTCACCGAGGGTCCGTTCCTGTCGTCCTTCGGTTCCACCCTGTTCGGCACCGGCGTGATCGACAATACAACAGGATTGATCAGCCTCGTCACGGGCTCCTATGTCGATCTGGCGCCGAACCCGTCCGGTTCGGGAGTTCTCGCCACCATTACGTTCACCGCGCTTGCCGACGGTTTTTCCGCCTTGACGCTGGAGAATGTTGTTCTCGGCAACCCTGACCTGGGGTTCTTTTCCCCCGGCAACAGCATTGCCGGCCGCATCGACGTTCGTGAATCCCCGGCTGTTCCCGAACCCGGCGCGGGCGGCCTGCTTGCCATGGCCGCATTGCTGATCGCGGCCGTCAGGCGTCGCGGGTCCGCCGGCTCGTTGCCACTGGCCGCCTAATTCACTTGTTCCATGACAGGAAAGTTCCAATGACCGCGACCAAGTCCTGGTTTGCCCTCGGGGTGGCGGCGTCCCTGGCCATCGGCGGCACCGCATGCGCGCAGACAACGACGGCGGCCGGCCCCTATTACGCGACCCCATCCTGGGACCAGCAGCTTCCGAACGCCACCCGTTTCGTTACTCTGTCGAACTGGAACAACCAGGCGGTGCTCGACCGTGAAACCGGCCTCGTGTGGCAGACAACCCTCGCAAGCGGCGACACCGACTACGCCACGGCGAGCCGCGTCTGCATGCTGTCCGTAACAGGCGGCCGCGCAGGCTGGCGTCTGCCGACGATCCAGGAACTGGTGAGAACGCTTAATGTGGCAGGCGGCCTTGTGCAAGGCTCTCCGTTCGATTTTCTCTATGACTACTACAGCCAATTCGTCCTGTTGTCGTCCACGGCGACGATCGGCAGTAGCGCCTTCTATGGTGTCCCCAAATTCCAGCTCACTCCGCCGCAGCCGGTCTCGGCCAGTTATGGTCGCGCGTGGTGCGTGCAGTCGTCCGCTCCCGGAGCGGCCAGCCAATAGCCGCCGCCCGATAGAGCCGCCGCGCCGCCATCAGCCAGAGCTGCCCGCCCGCGCTGGCATGGGATTGAGCAGGGCCGCATCCGCCTGCGGATGCGCCGCCTCGCCGCGGATGAAAGCCCGCAGCGCCAGCGGGTAGATTACGTGCTCCTGCACCAGCACACGCGCCGCGAGCGAGTCCTCGTCATCGCCAGGAAGCACCGGCACCGCCGCCTGGGCCAGGATCGGCCCCTCGTCCATCGCCTCGGTCACCAGATGGACGGTGCAGCCATGCAGCCTGGCGCCGGCGGCAATGGCGCGGGCGTGGGTATGCAGGCCCGGAAAGGCCGGCAGCAGGCTCGGATGGATGTTCAGCATCCGCCCGGCGTAGCGGCCGACCAGCCAGGGCGTCAGCAGCCGCATGTAGCCGGCCAGGCAGACGATCTCGACCCCCGCCGCATCCAGCGCCTCGGCCAGTGCCGCCTCGTGGGCGGCGCGGTCGCGGCCGAACGGGCGATGGTCGATACAGGCGGCCGGGACACCGGCCGCCCGCGCGGTGTCCAGCCCCGGCGCGTCCGGCCGGTTGGACAGCACCAGCGCGATGTCGGCGGGAAAGGCCGGGGCGGCGGCGGCGCGCAGCAGCGCCGTCATGTTGGAGCCGCGACCGCTGATGAGGATGCCGACGCGGCGCTTCACCGTGGCCAGCCCGCCGGCAGGTCGATGCGCACCCCGGGCGGGGCGCCGGGGTCGGCGGCCTCGATGCGGCCGATGGCAAACACGGTCTCGCCCTCGGCCTCCAGCACGGCGCGGGCGGCGGCGGGGTCGGCGGTGACCACCGCCATGCCGATGCCGCAGTTGAACACCCGTAGCAACTCCTCGGCGGCGACGTCGCCGGTCCGCGCCAGCCAGGCGAATACCGGCGGCAGCGTCCAGCCGGCGGCGTCGATCACCGCTTCGGTCCCATCCGGCAGCACCCGCGGCAGGTTGCCGGGCAGGCCGCCGCCGGTGATATGGGCCGCCGCCTTCATCAGCCCGGCCCGGTGCAGCGCCAGCAGCGACCGCACATAGATGCGGGTGGGAACCAGCAGCGCCTCCGCCAGGGTAGCCCCGGCGGCAAACGGCGCCGGCGCGTCCCAGCCCGCCTGGGCGCCCTCCAGGATTCGGCGGACCAGGGAGAATCCGTTGGAATGCACGCCGCTGCTGGCCAGGCCGAGCACCGTGTCGCCCGGCGCGACGCCTTGCGGCAGCAGGGCGTCGCGCTCGGCGGCGCCCACGGCGAAGCCGGCGAGGTCGTAGTCGCCGGCGGCGTACATGCCGGGCATTTCAGCGGTCTCGCCGCCGGCCAGCGCGCAGCCGGCCAGCCGGCAGCCGGCGGCGATGCCGGCAATCACCCGCTCGGCCTGCTCGACCGCCAGCCGGCCGGTGGCGAAATAGTCGAGGAAGAACAGCGGCTCGGCGCCCTGCACCACCAGGTCGTTGACGCACATGGCAACCAGATCGATACCGACATGGTCATGCCGGCCGGTGTCGATGGCGATGCGCAGCTTGGTGCCCACCCCGTCGGTGGACGAAACCAGCACCGGGTCGCGGAAGCCGGCGGCCCTGGGGTCGAACAGCGCGCCGAACCCGCCGATGCCGCCAAGCACGCCGGGACGGGTGGTGGCCCGGGCCAGCGGCTTGATGCGCTCGACCAGGGCGTCACCGGCGTCGATATCCACGCCGGCCGCGCGATAGGTCATGCTTGCCATGCCGGACCTCGGTTATGATGCGGCCATGACCGTTGGGACCATGGCAGGATGGGGGGGCGCAAACAACCATAGCGACCGCCCGGGCGCAACGTGTGCCGGCGGGGGGCCGGGCTGATGCCGGTGAGCGCGCCGCTGCCGCGTCCCCCGGGCAACGCGGTGGTCAACCTGCCGAACGTCATCTCCTTCGCCCGGCTTTGCGCGGTGCCGGCGGCGGTGGGGCTGGTGCTGCACCAGGCGTTCGCCGCGGCGTTCTGGCTGTTCGTGGCGGCAGGCGCGTCGGACGCGGTGGACGGATGGCTGGCACGGCGCAACGGTCCCACCCTGGTGGGCACGGTGCTGGACCCGGTGGCTGACAAACTGCTGCTGGTATCCATGTACGTAACCCTGGCGGCGGTGCATGAACTGCCGGACTGGCTGGCAATCCTGGTGGTGTTTCGCGAGGTGGTGATCCTGGGCGGCATAATGGTGCTGGCGGCGACCGGCCAGAAGGTGACGATCCGGCCGGTGCCGATCTCCAAGCTGAACACCCTGCTACAGATTGTGCTGGTGGCGCTGACGCTGGCACAAAAGGGTGGGCTGGCGGCAACGGAATGGAGCGGGCCGATGGTGACGCAGGTGCTGGGCTGGGCGGTGGCCGCGAGCACGCTGGCCTCGGGCGCCGCCTATGTGCGAATCGGGGCGCGGGCGCGATGAGCCGGCGCCTGCCCGAGAAGCTGCCAAGCCCCCTGCTGCTGGACGCCGACGGCAGCACCACCCGGATGCAGCGGCTGGCAATTCTGGCCACAATGCTGATCGGCCTGTGGGTGGCGCTGCAACTGTTCGCCGCGGTGCTGCTGCCCTTCGTGGCGGCGGCCGGCACCGCCTATTTCCTCGATCCGCCGACCAGCCGGCTGACCCGGGCGGGGATGGGGCGCGGGGCGGCCTCGCTGCTGATGATCGTGGCGCTGGTGGCGCTCGGGCTGCTGTTCGCGCTGCTGCTGTATCCGCTCATCCTGGCGCAGATCGGCATCCTGATCAGCCGGTTGCCGGCCTATGTCGGCTCGATCCGCAGCTTCGCCACCGACGTGATCGCCCACCTGCAGGAGCGGCTGGGACCGGAATTCGTCGACGAGAAGCTGCGCGACCTGGTGGCCGGGCAGGCCGGGACGATGCTGGCGGTGCTGGTGACGGCGATCAGCCGGGTGATCGGCGGCAGTTTCGCGCTGTTCAACGTGCTGACCCTGTTGCTGGTGACGCCGGTGGTGGCGTTCTACCTGCTGCGCGACTGGCCTTCTCTGGTGGCGCGCATCGACGGCTGGCTGCCGCGTCGCTACGCCGGGGTGCTGCGGGTGCAGGCGCGCGAGGTCGATCGCATCCTGTCGGCCTGGCTGCGCGGGCAGGCATTGTGCTGCATCATCCTGGCATTGTTCTATGCCACCGCGCTGTCCTTGGCGGGGCTGGATCTCGGCCTGATCGTCGGGCTGTCGGCCGGGTTGTTGTCGTTCATCCCCTATGTGGGCACCATCACCGGGGCGGTGACCTCGCTCGGCCTGGCCTGTGCGCAGTTTCCCACCTGGAGCGGGGTGCTGATCGTGCTGGGGGTGTTCATCGCCGGCCAGATACTGGAGGGCTACATCATCTACCCGCGCTTCCTGGGCGACCGGGTGGAACTGCATGCGGTGTGGGTGATCTTCGCGCTGTTCGCCGGCGGCGCGGCGTTCGGCTTCGTCGGCGTGCTGATGGCGGTGCCGGTGGCCGCGGTGATCGGGGTGCTGTGCCGGTTCTGGCTGGGCCGTTACCTGGAAAGTCCGCTTTATCTGGAACCGCCGGCCCGGCGGGAGCGCGAACCCTGAGCGGCGTTCTCCCCCTTGGACCAATGCACGGCGCCCGCCAGCTGGCGCTGCCCTTTCCGCACGCGCCGCATTACGGCGCCGCCGATTTCCTGCCGGCGGCGTCGAACGCCGAGGCACTCGCATGGCTGCGCAACACCGGGTCCTGGCCGCAGGGGCGGCTGGCCCTGTGGGGGCCGGAGGGCTGCGGCAAAACCCATCTGCTGCATCTGTGGGCGGTCCGGCACGGCGCGGCACGGCTCGCCGGGCCGCTGCTGGCGGTGCGTCCGCCGGACCGGCCGGTGACCGTGGATGACGCCGACGCGGCCCCCGAGCTGGCGTTGCTGCATTTGCTGAACGCCGCCGCCGAGGCGGGCCTGCCGGTGCTGCTGGCCGGGCGGGCGGCGCCGGCGCGCTGGAACCCGGCTTTGCCCGACCTGGCCAGCCGGCTGCGCGCCACCGCCGCGGTGCGGATCGGACCGGCCGAGGACGAGCTGCTGCGCAGCCTGCTGGCCCGGCTGCTGGCCGAACGGCAACTGGCGGTGCCCGAGCCGTTGCAGGACTGGCTGCGGCTGCGCCTGCCGCGCGCCCAGGGCGCCATCCGCGAGGCGGTGGCGCGGCTGGACCGCGCGGCCCTGGCATCGGGCGGGCGGGTGACCCGGGCGCTGGCCCAAAGCGTGGCCGCCGGGCTCGACCCCGACGCGGACCCCGACCGGTGCCCGGAACCATGCCCGGCGCCGGGCGCCCCATTGCCGCCCGATGATTTTTTCGCGCAGGCCGATCGCGGGACCTCGCAGCCGGCGAGTTCACTCCTGTAGGGTTGCGGCATGAAACACATGAACACCATGCACCTGCCGGGAGGCGCCCATCTGCCGGACGGCGAAGCGGTGGTCGCGCCACCGGTGGCGCCGGCCGATCCGGCCCGCTTCATCAACCGCGAGCTGTCCTGGCTGGACTTCAATCATCGCGTGCTGGAGGAGGCGGGCAACCCGAACCACCCGCTGTTGGAGCGGCTGCGTTTCGTGTCGATCAGCGCCGCCAACCTCGATGAGTTCTGGTCGGTTCGCGTCGCCGGGCTGGTCGGCCAGGCCAAGGCGGGCGTGACCGCGCTCTCGCCCGATGGCCGCACCCCGGCGCAGCAGCTGGCCGAGGTGGAAGCCCGGGCGGAGCGGCTGATCGACGAGCAGCACCGCGTGTGGGTGCATCTGCGCGGCATGCTGGTGAGCGCGGGGATCGAGGTCTGCGACCCGGGGCTGCTGAGCGAGACCGATCTCCAGTGGCTAGAGGCCTGGTTCATGGAGCGGGTGTTCGCGGTGCTGACCCCGCTGGCGGTTGACCCGGCGCATCCTTTTCCGTTCATCCCCAACATGGGCCTGGTGATGGCGCTGGCCCTGGAGCGGGCCGACGACGCGCATCTCATGCGCGCGCTGATTCCGCTGCCGGGCCAGATCGAGCGCTTCATCCGCCTGCCACCCGGCGGCGGGCCGATCCGCTTCGTCATGCTGGAACATCTGGTGGTGCTGTTCCTGCACCGCCTGTTCCCGGGGTTCCGCCTGCAAGGCCACGGCATGTTCCGGCTGATCCGCGACACCGACGTGGAATTCGAGGAGGAAGCCGAGGATCTGGTGCGCTCCTACGAGACCGCGCTGAAACGCCGCCGCCGCGGGGTGGCGATCCATCTGTCGGTGGAGTCGACGCTGCCGGCGCATTTGCGCGAACTGGTGGTGGACGAGCTGGAGGCGTCCGGCGAGAGCGTGTTCGTGCATGACGGCATTCTCGGGCTGGTCGACCTGAAGCAGTTGATCGTGGACGACCGGCCGGACCTGCTGTTCCCGCCCTACACCCCGCGCTTCCCCCAGCGCATCCGCGATTTCGCCGGCGACTGCTTCGCCGCGATCCGCTCCAAGGACATCATCGTCCATCACCCGTTCGAAAGCTTCGACGTGGTGGTGCAGTTCCTGCGGCAGGCCGCGCAGGACCCGGCGGTGGTGGCGGTGAAGCAGACCCTGTACCGCACCAGCCGCGACAGCCCGATCGTCAAGGCGCTGATCGAGGCGGCGGAGGCCGGCAAGTCGGTCACCGCCCTGGTGGAACTGCGCGCCCGCTTCGACGAGGAGGCCAACATCCGGCTGGCGCGGACGATGGAGTCGGCCGGCGTGCAGGTGGTGTACGGCTTCACCCAGCTGAAGACGCACGCCAAGCTGAGCCTGGTGGTGCGGCGCGAGAGCGGCACCATGCGGTCCTACGCCCATTTCGGCACCGGCAACTACCACCCGATCACCGCCCGCATCTACACCGACCTGTCGTTCTTTACCTGCGACCCCGACCTGACGCGCGATTCGGCCCGGCTGTTCAACTACATGACCGGCTATGCGCGGCCGGAGCGGATGGACGCGCTGGCCTTCAGCCCGCTGACCATCCGCCCGGCGCTGAACGACCTGATCGACCGCGAGATCGCCTTCGCCCGCGAGGGAAAGCCGGCAACGATCTGGCTGAAGCTGAACAGCCTGGTGGACGACGACCTGATCGACCGGCTGTATGCCGCCTCCGGCGCCGGGGTGAAGGTGCTGGCGGTGGTGCGCGGCATCTGCTGCCTGCGGCCGGGGGTGCCGGGGCTGTCGGACAATATCCGGGTTAAGTCGATTGTCGGCCGCTTCCTGGAGCACAGCCGCATCTGCGTGTTCGGCAACGGCCACCGGCTGCCCAGCCGGCATGCGCTGGTATTTATCAGCTCGGCCGACTGGATGGCCCGCAACATGGACTGGCGGGTGGAAACGCTGGTGCCGATCCTCAACCACACGGTGCACCGGCAGGTGCTGGACCAGATCATGATGGTCAATCTGCGCGACACCGAGCAATCCTGGGAACTCGGCGCCGACGCGACGTGGCTTCGGCTGGGGCCGGTGGCGGCGCGCAAGCGGGTTTCCGCGCATGAGTATTTCATGACCAACCCGTCGCTGTCCGGCCGCGGCTCGGCGCAGCACGGGCCGGCGGTGCCCGGTTCCGGCGGGCCGGTGCGCCGGCAGGACCGGATCGCGGAAGATTGATGTTCAGGCGGCCTGCCGGCGCACAACGGCACGAAAAGGATTGACGCGGACGCGCCGGCCGGTCACGCGTTGCGTCTGACATGCCCTATACGCCCCCCGCCGACCTGCCGCGTTGCGCCGTGGTTGATCTCGGTTCCAATTCCGTGCGCCTTGTGGTTTTCGAGGGGCGCGGGCGCAACCCCGTGGCCATTTTCAACGAAAAGGCGGTGCTGCGGCTGGGGCGCGGCCTGCAGGCCAGCGGCCGGCTGAACGAGGACGGGGTGGCGCAGGCGCTGACGGTGATGCACCGCTACGCCGCCATCGCCCGCGCCATGGGGGCCGACCCGTTCGAGGTGCTGGCCACCGCGGCGGTGCGCGATGCGGAAAACGGCCCGGCCTTCGTGGCGATGTTGCGGGCGCAGATGCCTGGCGTGCCGATCCGCATCCTGGCCGGCGAGGAGGAGGCGGCGCTGGCCGCCGAGGGCCTGGTTTGCGGCATTCCGGCGGCGGACGGCATCCTGGCCGATATCGGCGGCGGCTCGATGGAACTGGTGCGGCTGGACCACGGGCAGCGCAGCATCGCCAGGACGTTCCGCCTGGGGGTGATCCGGCTGGCCGAGCGGTCGGGCAACGACCTGACGCAGGCGCGGGCGATCGTGGAGGCCGACCTCGCCGGGCTGCCATGGCTGTCGGAGGGCGCCGGGCGCGACCTGTATCTGGTGGGCGGGGCCTGGCGCGCGCTGGCGCGCATCCACATCGCCCAGACCGGCTACCCGCTGAACATGGTGCATCATTACACGATCGGCCGCGACGAGGCGCGCGACCTGACCGGGGTGGTTGCCGGCGCCTCCCGCCGCGCGCTGCAAACCCTGCCCGCGGTGCCGCGGCGGCGGGTGGAGGACCTGCCCATGGCCGCGGTGGTGCTGCGCCGGCTGCTGCGCGCCACCGCGGCGCGGCGGGTGGTGTTCAGCGCCAACGGGCTGCGCGAGGGCTGGTACATGCAGCTGGTGCCGCCGGCGGAGCGGGCGCGCGACCCGCTGCTGGCGGCCGGGGTGGACTACGCGCGCCGGCTGGGCCGCGACCCGGCGATGCCGCTGGCCCTGTTCGCCTGGACCGACCCGCTGTTCCCCGGCGAGGACGCCGAGGCGCGGCGGCTGCGCGAGGCGGCGTGCTGGGTGTCGGACATCGGCAGCCACGACCACCCCGAATACCGGGCCGAGCAGGCCTATCTGCGCATCCTGCGCCAGCCCGGCACCGGGCTGGACCACCATGCGCGCGCCTTCCTGGGCCTGACCCTGGCGCTGCGCTACGAGGCCGAGCCGGAGGCGCCATTCCTGCTCGCCGCCCGCCTGCTGCTGAGCGACGAGGCGAAGCGGCGGGCGACCATCCTGGGGGTGGCGATGCGGCTGGCCTACACGCTCTCGGCCGGCACGCCCGACCTGCTGGCGGGCACAAGGCTGCTGGTGAACCAGGCTTTGACATTGCGGCTGACCGCCGGCAGCGGCGTGTTCGCCGGCGAGAGCGTGACGCGGCGGCTGGAACGGCTGGGCCAGGCGATGGGGCTGGGCGCGGCGACCGAGGTGGCGGCGTAGGGGGAGCGTTTGGTGGGGTGGCGGCGGGCTTGGCGGATAGCGGGTTTGGGTGATGGGGTGGACGCCCCCGACAGCACTGATCGGCGTCCAGGGTCGCGAGGATATCACCCAGGTGATCATGCGTCGGCGTGCCATCCTTGAACGGGCGGGGCAGCGCGAGCTTCTTTTGGTGCCGAAAAGCGCGATCTCCGTGAAACATTCCGCGCCGGCCAGCACGGCAAGCAGACACAGCAGCAGAACCTCGTCGAGCGGGCAGGTCACCTTGCCAAGCTGGCGCCCAAGCTGGCGGGGGTCCAGCAGACCCTTGAAATAGCTTAGAAATACAACCGCCTCAGCGAATGCCGTACAATCCGTTGCCGCGCCGTCCATGGCCATTCCCGGCTTGGCGAATCGAGGATTGTCATAGATTCAGCACTTTGGCGGTTTGTCACGTACACCTTCCCCCGATTGCTCTGCCCCGGGTAGCGCTTGATCTGGCCGGCATCGCTGCTATTTTGTGCCGCCGGCTGATGCCGGAGGGATGGCCGAGTGGCTTAAGGCGCACGCTTGGAAAGCGTGTGTACGTTAAAGCGTACCGTGGGTTCGAATCCCACTCCCTCCGCCAACCGCCCTGCGAATCCCGTTCTCCGTTCGTCCCACCGGCCCGGAAGAGCCCAGGATTCCTGCGGTTTTCAGGGGTGACCTGTGGACTGCCGACCGCCGCGGGAGGCCGAAATCGGCTCTCTCTCCCCGGTTTCTCTCCGGACCTGTGGACTGCGCCGATTTAGTACGGAATTCCTATCCCGTTGATTTTGTGTTGCTTTCCTCGGCTTGGCTGACTCGGGGATTCGCACGGCTCTAGGGTGCCGAGCGGTCTGGCGTGAATGGTGCCATTGATTTTGCTTGCTTTTCCGCCGGTCGCGGCACGCGGCCTTGGGGCCGCACCGAAACGAGCGCGCCTCGCGGGCCGCCGAGGAGTGGCTCACGGCCCAAATCGGACCGGGTTCCGGGCACCATCTGATGGAGTTGGACCTTGGCATGCTGAGCACGCCGATGTCGCCGGCTCCGAGATGCATGCGGACCGCAGGCTTCGCGGCGACTGGGGCCTGCCCTACCAGCCCGGTCAGGCTGCCTTGGACCCGCCCCAGCAGCGCCGACACCTTCCGCCGCGCAGAATCACCTATGCGATCTCCGTCAGCCGATGTGATCGCGCTCGATTGCCGCGGGGGACGAATGTCTTCGCCCGGCAACCCGGGAAAGTTCCGGTGTCGATGGCGATCACTGCGGTCAGTACCCTATCCGAAGCCGCGTCGTGCTGATCACTCTATTCCGGGGCTAACCGCTCGGATACAATCCAATCCCTTGCGGGCGGAACGACGGCACCAGGCCAGCGCCGTCCTCAGCCTCGGCACCAGGGAACGGAGCGCGCGATGGTTAGGTCGTTTGATTATATCGGAGTGAGATATACACAGGGGAAGAACGACCAGGAGCTTCTAACCTTCTCCGCATCGGCTAACGATATCCATGCCTGGGGCGGCATCCCCACAAAGACTGAACGCTTCCATGGAGGCTTCCAGCGGGCGTTGAGCGATCGCTATCGAAAGATCATCAAATTTTTCGACGACGGCCAGACTTCTCCAACGAGTATTGTTGTTGCTTTTCGCGAAGGTGCGTTGAGCGTCACGGCATTGGGCTATCCTGCTGCTTGGATCGATTCTGCCAAGCTTACAGCCAAGCCAGACTTCGTCCATGTCCAATTCGCCCTCCAAGAGAGGGATGCCGACACCGAGGATCTCAACGCTCTCGCCAAGGCGGTGTGCGATATGCTGCGCCCGCGACTCGAAGCTTCTGGCGATCCGCCGGAAGACGCTGACACATCCGGCACTCAGAACGGCGCGGAGAGCGGGACGGAGCAGAGCGACCTTTCAGGCGAGGCTGAGATCGCCGTTCCCGTCGACGAACCCGCGCCAGATGACGATGAGGACGCGTCTCTTGAGATCGACGTGGGCCAGTCGAAGCTCCGCGCCTTTTACGATTTCTTGAGCGACCCCGAGCGCGTCGCTACTTGGCTTGAAGCCGAGACTAAACGCTACACCGAACTTAAGGAGAAGAAGCCCCGTGGGCGGGCTGAGCGGGAATTTCTGGCGTTAACGCCCGAGCAGCGGCTGAAAACATCTCTGGTATCGTTGCTCAAGCCGGCGATGATCGTCGATGGCCAGCATCGCGTTATTGGCGCCTATAATTCCGCGAATTCCCCAATAACATTTAATGTATGCGCCATCAAGGACGCAGACTGGATCGAACAGGTCTTCCAGTTTGTCGTTCTGAACAAGCTGGCCAAACCGATCTCATCGTCTTTTCTGACTTCACTGCTCAACACTTCTCTGACCAATAGTGAGTTGCGTGAAATAGAGCCACGCCTTGAGACGGTTGACATCAAGAACACTGATCGCTTGTTAATGAAATACGTCAATTTTAATGAGGAGAGCCCATTCTACGAGATGGTCTCGCAGCCGGGCGACATGGCGGGCGTCGATAATCAAAACAAGCTTTCTGATAAGGGCATGCTACGCATCGCGAAGCGCTGGTACAATCTTTCCAGCAGCACCAACGAACTTCGCATGTTTCTTCCAAGCGTGGGAGTAGCTCAGCTCGGTCGAGCGCGCAAGAAGTGGAAGACCCACGATGTTTGGTCGACATACTTCTATGCTTTTTGGAACACGCTCAAGAAAAAATACGAAAAGGATGGCGTCTGGGAGAAAAGAGCCAAGAACAATTTAACATACATCGTGACGCTCATGACGCTGCAAGACCTCTTCCTGACGCTTATGTAGATGTGTCAGGCGACCACAACATCTAGCTCATTGGGTCCGGCTGCTGCGCCGGGGCATCAATCTAGAAATCACGTGGTTTAGGCAGAGCTTTTCGTAATTCGTAATTCGCA
>Ga0302157_10002024_pt1 | contig 24236 bp, 23 predicted proteins | sample I_Bog_N3_3_FD_193502 | JGI IMG/M metagenome (GOLD analysis project Ga0302157, IMG submission 193502) | Peat permafrost microbial communities from Stordalen Mire near Abisko, Sweden - I_Bog_N3_3 | ecosystem: Environmental > Terrestrial > Soil > Wetlands > Peat | place: Sweden: Abisko, Stordalen... | reverse complement strand
GCGTCGCCTTGCGCGGCTCCGCGTCGCCGCCGAGCAGCGTGCCGCCATAGATCAGCGCCGAGCGCACTTCCGGCAGGGCGCGGAGTTGATCGGATATGCCCCGGGTGACGCGATCGGTGTCGTCGAGCTTCGAGCCCGGCGGCAATTCGACCGCGAGCAGCACCCGGCCGACGTCGTCGGCCGGGATGAAGCCCGACGGCAGCAACTTAGTCGACCACAGCGAAACCGCGAAGATCAGCACGCCGATGAACAAAGTGATCCAGCGGTGGCGAACGGAAGCGCGCACCAGCCGCGTATAGCCGCGCATCACCGCGCCGTCGCGGATCTCATGATCCTTGGGCGCGCGCATGAAATAGGCGGCGATGACCGGCGTGATGAAGCGCGCGACCAGTAGTGAAAACAGCACCGCGATCGCCACGGTGAGGCCGAACTGCCGGAAATATTGGCCCGCGATGCCGCCCATAAAACTGACCGGCGAGAAGATCGCCGCGATCGACAGCGAAATCGCGATGACGGCGAGGCCGATTTCGTCGGCGGCCTCCAGCGAGGCGCGATAGGCCGATTTGCCCATGCGCATGTGGCGCACGATGTTCTCGATCTCGACGATCGCGTCGTCGACCAGAATGCCGGTCACCAAGGTGATCGCCAGCAGGCTGACGAGGTTGAGCGAGAAACCGATCGTGTTCATCAACCAGAAGGTCGGGATGATCGACAGCGGCAAGGCCACGGCGGTGACCAGCGTCGCGCGGAGATCGCGCAGGAAGATGAACACGACGATGACGGCGAGCAGCGCGCCTTCGACCAGGGTCTCCATGGTCGAATGATAATTGCCGATCTCGTTGTCGACCTGGGTGTCGACTTTTGTGAACGTCACTTCAGGATGTTCGGCCTGGATCCTGGCGAGACGCGCCTCGACCTTCTGATCGACGGTGACGTCGCTGGCGCCCTTAGCGCGGGTAATGCCGAAGGCGACGATCGGCTCGTCGAACAGCCGCGTGAACGTGCGCGGCTCGGCGGCGCCATCGGTGATGGTTCCGAGTTCGTCGAGGCGAACCTTGCGGCCGCCCGAAAGCGCGATCGGCAGCGCGGCGAGATCGGCGACGCTGCGCGCGCCGGCGAGAGTGCGGATCGCCTGCTCCTGGCCCGAAACTTCGCCGCGACCGCCGCCGAGATCGACGTTGTCGGCGCGCACCTGCTCGTTGACGGCGGCCGCGGTGACGCCGAGCGCCAGCAGCTTGTCGGGATCGAGCGCGACACGAATTTCCCGGTCGACGCCGCCATAGCGCTTGACCTCGCCGACGCCGCGCACGCTCTGCAATTCGCGGGCGACGTGATCGTCGATGAACCAGGAAAGCTGCTCGGTCGACATGCCCGGGGCGGAAGCCGCGTAGGTGACGATCGGCAGGCCTTCGACGTCGATGCGGCTGATCACGGGCTCGTCGATACTGCGCGGCAGATCGGTGCGAATCCTGGCGATCTTGTCCTTGACGTCGTTGAGCGCGCGGTCGATGTCGACCGAGCCGACGTTGAACTGTACGATCGTCGAGGACGAGCCGTCGGCCACTTGCGAGATGATGTGCCAGACGCCGTTGAGGCTGGCCACAGAATCCTCGACCTTCTTCGTGACCTGCGACTCGAGTTCCGAAGGCGCCGCGCCCGATTGGGTGATCAGCACCTGGACGATCGGAATGTCGATGTTCGGGAATCGGGTGATCGACATCGAGCGAAAGCTGACGATTCCGAGGATGGTCAGAACGATGAAGGCGACGACGGCCGGAATCGGTTTCCGGATCGACCAGGCGGAGACGTTGAGACGCATCGGGCCCTCAGCCTCCGCTCACGTTGTCGGGCAAGGGCCGGACCCGATCGCCGGGACGCAAGAAGGCGGCCGCCCGCGCGACGACGGTCTCGCCCTCGGCGAGGCCGTCGCGGATTTCGACGGTCGCGCCCTCGACGATGCCCGCCTCGACCCTGCGCGCCTCGACGCGTCCGTCGCGAACCACCATCAATTCCGCGTTTTCGCCATCGATCTTGAGCGCCGAGGCCGGCGCCGCGACTCCCTGGCGTTCGACGAGATCGACCTCGCCGGAGGCGAAGGCGCCGAGGCGGGCGCCGGTCACGTCGAGCAAGGCTATCCGGACCTTGCCTGTGCGGCTCGCCTTGTCGACTTCCTGATTGACCAGCCGCACCCGGGCGGCGACTTCGCCGGCGACCCCCGGCAGCTTCAGCCGGGCGGCCATGCCGGCGGCGAGCTTGGGCAGCGCCTGCTCGGCGACCTCCGCCTCGAGATCGATCGCGCCGTCCCGGATGATGCGGAACAAAGGTTCTCCCGCCGTCGAGGCGCTGGCGCCGAGCTTGGCCGTCCTGCGGCTGACGATGCCAGACACCGGGGCGACCACGTCGGTGCGCGACAGTCGCACTTGCAATTCCTGACGCTCGGCGTTGCGGCTCTGCCGGTCCGCCTCGTAAACGCTGAGCGCGTTCTCGGCCCCCGCGAGTTGCGCGTTCGAAGTCTTCAACGTCGTTTCGCGCTGTTCGATCTGCGCGACGGACATCACGTTACCGCCGAGCCGCTTGGCGCGGTCGAAATCGTCGCTGGCCTGAGAAACCTGCGCCTGCGATTGCACGATGAGCGATTTCGCCTGGGCGATGGCCGCGTCGGCGCGCGCCGTCGCGGCGTCGTTCTGCGCCAGTTGCGCCTCGAGTTGCGTCTTGTCGAGCCGGGCGAGCACCTGACCGGCCTTGACCAGATCGCCGTCCTCGGCGTCGATCTCGATGATCGAAACGCCGTCGATTCGCGACGAAACCTCCGCTTCCTCGCGCGCGACGAGCGTGCCCGAGACGAACAGCCGGTCGACGAAATGGCGGCTCCTGGCCGTCGCCACCGAAATCGCCGGCGGCTCGACTTCGCGCACGATATCCGCGGCGGTGGCGGCGGCGACGGCCGGCGGTGGGCAGGTCGTGGGAATATGGAAGGCGTTTTTTTCGAGATAGGCGATCGGCGGCGAGCACGGCGCGAACTCGAGACCCGCGCTGAGGCCCAAGCCCAGGATCGCCAACAAAACGATCAAACGGACCGCGGTTCTGCGCATCATTTCGTCTCCATGGCGGAAAGCGGCGTTTCCGGCGTCAGCGCGCCCGAAAACAGGCCCTTCAAAATGGCGATGGCGTAGCTGGCCTCGCGCTCCCGATCAAAATTCTCCTCGACCGCCAGCCGCTTGAACAGGCCGGCGACGAGGGTGAACATCGTCCGGGCGACGAAATCCGGTTGCAAATTCGCCGTGGCGCCGCCCTTCGACTTCGCGGCGCTGAGCAGCGCGCTCAAGCCGTCGAGCGCCGCCGCGTCGAAAGTGCGCGTGATCTCCGCCACCCGCGGATTGCGCCCCGCCTCGGCCCAGATCTCGCAGATCAGCCGGGCCTTTTCGCGCGGCGCATGCACCACGTGCTCGTTCAAGACGGCGGCCAGGGCGTCGACCAGGTCCGAGCGGCTCACCAGCGCCAGGAAATTCGCGGCGCGCTCGTTGTGATCGTGAAGGCAAAGCCCTTCGACCAGGGCCTCCTTGGATGCGAAATAGCGATACAAATTGCCCGCGCTCATTCCGGCTTCCTCCGCCACGTGTTGCATGGTGGCGGCGTGAAAGCCCTGACGCACGAAGGCGCGCTGGGCGGCCTCCACGATGCGGGTGATGCGCTCGGAATCGCCTCGCGACTTCGCGGCGGGGTCGGACCTGGACGCAAGGATCATGTATGACTTTGAGAATGAACGTTCATTCTCAAAATCAATCGGCTCGATTTGTGGCGGAAACGTGGCCGGAAACGCCGGCCGCTCGCCGAAGCAAAAAACCCGCCGGGCCTTTCGGCGCCGGCGGGTCTCGAAATCGAGCTGTCTACAGCGTCAGGCCTTGCGCTTGCGCATGTCCGGCAGGAAATAGGTCAGCAGGCCGATCGCCGGGAGATAGGAACAAATCTGGTAGACGAAGGTGAGGCTGGTCTTGTCGGCAAGGAAGCCCAACGCAGCCGCGCCGATGCCGCCGAGCCCGAAGGACAGCCCGAAGAACAGCCCCGCCACCGCGCCGACATTGCCCGGCGCCAATTCCTGCGCATAGACGACCATCGCCGAGAAGGCGGACGACAGCACCAGACCGATCGCGATCGAGTCGATCACCGTGCCCGTGAGGCCGAGGTAGGGCAGTAGCAGCGTGAACGGCAACACGCCGAGGATCGAAACCCAGATCACGTATTTGCGCCCGATCCGGTCGCCGATCGGCCCGCCGATGAAGGTTCCCGCCGCCACCGCGCCGAGGAACACGAACAGCAGCACTTGCGCGTTTTGCAGCGTGACGCCGAATGTCTGGATCAGATAGAAGGTGTAATAGCTTTGCAGGCTCGCCAGATAGAAGGTCTTCGAGAACAGCAGCACGATCAGGATCACCAGCGAGCGCACGACGAGCGCGCGCGGCAGCCCCTCCTTGGCGGAGGCCGGCGCCGCCCGGCGCTGCTGCGCCCGGTGGCCGATGTGCCATTGCGCGGCGCGCGTCAGCAGCAGGATGGCTATCAACGCCAGAACCGTGAAGCCGAGCACCGACTTCTGACCGCCGGGCACGACGATGAACGCCGCCATCAGCGGCCCAAGCGACTGGCCGAAATTGCCGCCGACCTGGAACAGGCTCTGCGCGAAGCCGAATCTCCCGCCCGAGGCCGCGCGCGAAACGCGCGACGCTTCGGGATGGAAAATCGCGCTGCCGATGCCGATCATCGCGACGGAGGCCAGCAGCATCGGATAGGTCGTGCTGAACGCCAGCAGTACGAGGCCGATCGCCGTGAAGCCCATCGCCGAAGGCAGTGCGTAGGGCATCGGACGCCGGTCGGTGAACAGACCGATCAGCGGCTGCAACATCGAAGCCGTCAGCTGGAAAACGAAGGTGATGATGCCGGTCTCGAAGAACGACAGCGAATATTCTTCGCGGAACACCGGATACAGCGCAGGCGCTAGCGACTGCATCATGTCATTGAGCATGTGCGAGCCGCTGACGGCGAACAATATGCCGAGCACGGTCGTCTGCGCGACTCCCGCGCGCGCGGCGCCGGCGATGGCGGGGTTCATGCCCGCCTTTTGGGCCAAACTCAACGGATTCTCCTCAAAGGACCAGCGCCAACGCGCGGCAATCCTTTAGCCTTGAACCAACGTCACGCCTAGGGCTTCGCCCCGGCGCTCAAGGGGATGTGATGAGCCGGTCGTCCGGGACGGCTGGCTTCAACTCGCTATTTGGGCGCCAAAACCATGATCATCTGGCGGCCTTCCATCAAAGGCTCGGCCTCGACCTTGGCGATCATGGCGGTCTCCACCTTCACCCGCTGCAGCAGTTTATAGCCGAGATCCTGATGCGCCATCTCGCGGCCACGGAAGCGCAGGGTTACCTTGACTTTGTCGCCTTCCTCGAAGAACCGACGCACCGACCGCATTTTCACTTCGTAATCGTGATCGTCGATGCCGGGGCGCAACTTGATCTCTTTGATCTCGACGACCTTCTGCCGCTTGCGCTGCTCGGCGGTCTTCTTCTGCTCGAGGAATCGGTACTTACCGAAGTCCAGGATTTTGCAGACGGGCGGGGTGGCGTTCGGGACGATCTCGACGAGATCGAGGGCCGCTTCCTCCGCGAGACGCTGGGCGTCCGTCAAATTGACGACGCCGCGATTTTGACCTTCGGCGTCAATGAGTTGGACTTGAACAGCGCGGATGTCGCGGTTGACCCGAGGACCGCCTTTCTCTGGCGCCGCAGCGGCTTTCATGGGACGACGAATGGCTTATCTCCTACGTACGTTGATCGAGAGTTGTCTTAAATGGAGGCAGGGCCCGCAAATTGCGAGCCCGGTCGCAGAATTTCCCACGGAAACCCGGTCAAGTCAATGCAACGCGAGGCGCCGGCGCTCGCCGTTTAGGCGGGTCCGCGCGTTTCTTCGGCGCCTAGCCGCGTCCGTGTTGCGCGGCGAACGGTCGCGCCAGCCGAGCGAGGAAATTCCGCAGTTCGGTCTGGCGCCGCGAAGGCTCGAGCACGTCGGCCCCGAGTTCCCACCTCGCGGCAAGTTTTATGTGCGACGGGTCGCGCTCCACTTCGACCAAATCGGCGGCATAGGCCCTTGCCGCCGCCTCGTCGGCGAACATCGCCTCGCGCGCCAGCGCCGGCGCCCGCCGGGCCAGGATCGAGGCGACCTCGATCAGCGAATATTCGGGATGGTATTGCACGCCCCAGAACGTTCCGCCCGAAAAGCTGAATTCCATCGCCTGCACTTCGCTCATGGCGTTGCCGGCGAGCAGGGTCGCGCCCTCGGGCGCGGTTTGCACATGGTCGATGTGCGAGCACAAGGCGTCGAACCCCGCCGGTCTGCCCGCCAGCAGCGGATGCGCGCGCCCCGCCGCGTTCGGCCTTATGTCCCGGGCGACGCCGATTTCGCGCCCTCGCGGGTTCTTGACGACCACCCCGCCCGCCGCGACGCTCGCCACCTGCAAGCCCCAGCAGGAGCCGAACAACGGCGTCCGCGAGGCAAAGATCGCCCGCACGAGCGCGATCTGCCGCTCGATCGCCGGTCCGCCATCATAGACATTGAGCGCCGAGCCCGTGATGAACACGCCGTCGAAGGCCTCCAGCCCCGCGCCGTCGGGCAAGGCGCCGTCGGGGTCGGCGGGAAAGCAGATCTCGCATTCGGCGTCCGGCGCGAGGCCGTTCAGCGTCGCCGCGTAGGATTGGCTCGCTGTCTTGCCGAAAGTGGCGACATAGGGTTCGCGGTCGGCCCGCGTATTGCCTTCGACGACGAGCAGGTGGAGCGCCATGCGTTTCGCAGTCCTGGAGGGGTAGTCCATTCGATAACCTTCCCGTGCGCGGAAAACAATTCCCCCTGCGACTTCCTGCCTCAGCCTCGACGAACGCCGCGCGAGGCGCCAATATCGAAACTTCGCGCCGTCAGGGGTTTAGCGTCGATTCGAGCGAGGCGTTCATGCAAGGTATGTTGTCATTCGAAGACCTCGAGGGCGCGGCGGTCGCGGGCGCGATAGACACGGTCATCGCCGCCTTCGCCGATATGGCGGGGCAACTGGTCGGCAAGCGTTTCCATGTCTCGCACTTTGTGCAATCGGCGCACGAAGAGACTCACGCCTGCAATTATCTGCTCGCCAACGACATCGACATGGAGCCGGTGCCCGGCTATTCCGCCGCGAGCTGGACGCGCGGCTATGGCGATTTCACGCTGAAGCCGGACATGGCAACGCTACGTCGCATCCCCTGGTTGGAGGGCACGGCGCTCGTCCTCTGCGACGTCGTCGATCACGTCCATCACGAGGACGTCCCTCACTCGCCGCGCGCCATCCTCAAGCGCCAGATCGCCCGGCTCACCAAGCTCGGCATGAAGGCGATGCTTGCCTCCGAGCTCGAATTCTATCTGTTCGACGAGAGCTACGAGGCCCTTCATGCCCGCGATTATCGCCAGCCGAAGACTTCGGGCTATTACATCGAGGACTATCACGTCTTCCAGACCAGCAAGGAAGAGCCGGTTTTACGCGCCATCCGCAACGGCTTGCATGGCGCCGGCATTCCCGTGGAGAATTCCAAGGGCGAATGGGGGCCCGGGCAGGAGGAGATCAACGTCCGCTACGCCGAAGCGCTGGAAATGGCCGACCGGCACGTCATCATCAAGAACGGCTGCAAGGAGATCGCCCACGCCCAGGGCAAGGCGCTTACCTTCATGGCCAAATGGCGTTTCGATCTCGCCGGCTCGTCGTCGCACGTCCATGCCTCGCTCTGGGACCTCGAAGGCCGCACGCCTTTGTTCCTCGACGCGAACGCGCCCCATGGCATGTCTGAGACGATGCGCCAGTTCCTCGCCGGCCAGATCGCCCATGCCAGCGAAATCACCTATTTCCTCGCGCCGTTCATCAATTCCTACAAGCGCTTCCAGGCCGGCACGTTCGCGCCGACGCGCGCGGTGTGGAGCATCGACAACCGCACCGCGGGCTTCCGTCTCTGCGGCGAGGGCACGAAGGGCATACGCGCCGAATGCCGCATCGGCGGCGCGGATTTGAACCCCTACCTCGCCTTCGCGGCGCTGATCGCCGCGGGCCTCGCGGGGCTCGAGGACAAGTTGGAGCTGGGCGCCCCCTACGAGGGCGACGCCTATGCCGGCGAGTCTCTGCCCGAGGTCCCCAAGACCTTGCGCGCGGCGACGGCGGCGCTTCGCGGCTCAAAAATGCTGCGCGAAGCGTTTGGCGACGAGGTGATCGAACATTACGCCCACGGCGCCGATTGGGAGCAATTCGAATACGACCGGCGCATCACCGACTGGGAGCTCAAGCGCGGCTTCGAGCGCTATTGATCATAGAGAGCCAGGGCAATGTCAGAAAGCCAGAAATGCGTGTCGCCCGTCGACGGGCGCCTCTACGCCGAACGCATCGTCGCCAGCGAAGCCCATATCGCGGCCTCGCTCGCCGCGGCGCGTAAGGCGCAACGCGAGTGGCGCCGGGTCTCGATCGCCGAGCGCGGAAAACGCTGCCTCGCCGCGGTCGATGCCATGCTGGCGATGCGCGACGAAATCCCCGCCGAACTCGCCTGGCAGATGGGGCGGCCGATTCGTTACGGCGCTGGCGAATTGCGCGGCTTCGAGGAGCGCGCGCGCTACATGATCTCGGTCGCCGAAGAGGCGCTGGCGCCGGTCGATCCCGGCCCGAAGGAGGGTTTCAAGCGCTGGATCGCCCGCGAGCCCTTAGGGATCGTGCTGGTCGTCGCGCCCTGGAACTATCCGTACCTCACCGCGGTCAATTCGATCGTGCCGGCGCTGATGTCGGGCAATGCGGTGATTCTCAAGCACGCCGCGCAGACTCTGCTCGTGGGCGATCGGTTCCAGCGCGCCTTCGACGCCGCCGATCTGCCCGTCGGCCTGTTTCAGAATCTCACCCTCAGCCACCAGCAGACGGCCGCGATTCTCTCCAGCCGTTCGGTCGATCAGGTCAACTTCACCGGCTCCGTCGATGGCGGCAAGGCGATGGAAGCGGCGGCCTCCGGGCGTTTCCTCGGCGTCGGGCTCGAACTCGGCGGCAAGGACCCGGCTTACGTCCGCGCCGACGCCTCTCTCGCTCACGCCATCGACACTTTGGTCGACGGCGCCTATTTCAACTCCGGCCAGTCCTGCTGCGGCATCGAGCGCATCTATGTCGACAAACGCGTCTACAGTGATTTCGTCGACGGCTTCGTCGCGCTGACGAAGACCTATGTGCTGGGCGATCCCCTCGACGAGGCGACGACGCTCGGCCCGCTGGTGCGCGCCGACGCCGCGGCCTTCGTTCGCGGTCAGATCGACGAGGCGACGCGCGCCGGCGCCCGCGCCTTGATCGACGCCAAGGGATTTCCGCGTGATGCGCGGGGCACGCCTTACATGGCGCCGCAAATCCTCGTCGGCGTCAGCCACGAAATGTCGCTGATGCGCGAAGAATCGTTCGGGCCGGTGGTCGGCATCATGGCCGTCGAGGACGACGACGAAGCTGTGAAGCTGATGAACGACAGCCCCTATGGCCTCACCGCCGCGATCTTCACCGAGGATTCCGACGCGGTCGCGCGCCTCGGGCCGGACATCGAGACCGGTACGGTTTTCATGAACCGCTGCGACTATCTCGACCCCGCGCTCGCCTGGACCGGCGTGAAGGACACCGGCCGAGGCGTCACGCTGTCGCGGCTCGGCTACGAGACCCTGACGCGGCCGAAGTCGTATCATCTGCGCTTGAAGGTTTAATCGCCATTCCCGCGAAGGCGTCATTCCACCTCTCCCGCTCGCGGGCATAGGGCTGGGGTGAGGGCCTACCGCTGACACGCAAAGTCTTGAAAGTAGGCCCTCATCCGGCCTTCGGCCAACTTCTCCCGCAAGCGGGAAAAGGGATCAGCACCCCAACGAGTTGAACGCATGACCCTGACTTCCAACTGGAACTATCCCACCTCCGTCCGCTTCGGCCCCGGCCGGATTCGCGAATTGCCGGACGTAGTCAAGTCCATCGGCCTGAAAAACCCGCTGATCGTCACCGATCCCGGCATTTCCGCGCTGCCGATGATCCCCGCCGCCCGGGACGCCCTGGCGGCCGCCGGGCTCGGCGTCGCGGTGTTCGATCGCGTGCAGGCCAATCCGGTCTCCGCCAATGTCGAGGACGGCCTGAAGGTCTACCGCGACGGCCAGCATGACGGCGTCATCGCCTTCGGCGGCGGCTCGGCGCTCGACGTCGGGAAAGTGATCGCCTTCATGGCGGGCCAGACGCGGCCGATGTGGGACTTCGAGGACATCGGCGATTGGTTTACGCGCGCCGATCCGGAGGGCATTGCGCCGATCGTCGCTGTGCCGACCACTTCCGGCACCGGCTCGGAAGTCGGGCGCGCCGGCGTCATCACCGACGAGGCGACGCATACCAAGAAGATCATTTTCCACCCTAAGATGATGCCGAGGGTCGCGCTGCTCGACCCCGAATTGACGGTCGGCCTGCCCCCAAAACTCACCGCCGCCGTCGGCATGGACGCGCTTTCGCATTGCCTGGAAGCCTATTGCGCCCCCGGCTTTCATCCGCTCGCCGACGGCATCGCCGCCGAGGGCGCGCGTCTGGTCAAGGAATTCCTGCCGCGCGCGGTAAAAGACGGGACCGACATCGAGGCCCGCGCCAACCTGATGGCGGCGGCGGCGATGGGCGCGACCGCATTCCAGAAGGGCCTGGGCGCGATGCATTCGCTTTCGCACCCGATCGGCGCGATCTATGGCGCGCATCACGGCATGACCAATGCGACGTTCATGCCCTACGTGCTGGAGTTCAACCGTCCCGTCATCGAGGCGAAGATCGCGCGGCTCGCGGCCTATATGGGCCTCGCGCCGAATTTCGACGCCTTCCTGAAATGGGTGCTCGACCTGCGCAAGGAGATCGGCGTCCCTCACACCCTGGTCGCGCTCGGCGTTCCGCTCGACCGTGCCGACGAGATCGCCGAAATGGCGATCGTCGACCCGACGGCGGGCAGCAACCCCGTCGAGTTGACCAAGGTGGCGGCTCGCGCTTTGTTCGACGCCGCGGCGAGCGGAAAGGTCGGCTAGCGGTGTGCGTCATTGGAATTTACCCCTTCTCCCGCAAGCGGGAGAAGGGGTTGGTAGCCTCAGTATCAACGTTGGGCGCCACTACATCTCCGCCGCAGGCACCGGGCGCGGGCGACCGTTTTCGTCGATGGCGACGAAAGTGAAGACGGCGTCGGTCACTTTCTCGCGAAAATGAGAGCTGAAGCGGCGCGCCCAGGCCTCGATGTGGATTTTCATCGAGGTCCGCCCGACCTTGTCGACGTTGGTATAGACACAAAGCACGTCGCCGACCCTCACCGGCCGGATGAAGGTCATCGCCTCCACGGCGATCGTCACCACGCGCCCCTGCGCGCGCTCCACCGCCGCGATGCCGCCGGCCTGATCCATCTGTGACAGCACCCAACCGCCAAAAATGTCGCCATTGGCGTTGGTGTCGGCGGGCATGGCGATCAGGCGAACCGTGAGTTCGCCCTGAGGTTGCTCGGCCTCACCATGTGGATTGGGCATCGCTGCGAGGCTCCCTCAGGCGCAAAGTCAAGGTTTCCGATCATCATGCCGCCGTCGATTACGCGCAAGTGCTCGAGGGACTATCCGACGCAAACAGATCGCACGGGTTCAGGACAGACCGATCACGCACACAGTCAAAAGGGTCGAGGCGGCCAAAGCGCGTCTTGAAGAGGTCATCCACAATCGCGACGCCACCAAAGGCCCGCGTGAGCGGAGCCGGTCGTGAACGCCTGAACGCAGGCCCCTACCCCATCGAGCACGCGTTTTCCGGTCGCGCCCGCCACCGCCAGCGCCATGCCCGCAAAGGGCGCGCCGCCGAGCAGCACGATTTCGCTTGGGACTTGGCGCACGGCCGCGACGATCCGCGCCCGCGTCGCCTCGCGGTCGGCGATCATTTCGGCGATCGAAAACGGCAGCACGTTGACCTCGACGAGTTCGGCGCCCAGGCCGAGCGCCGCGGCCTTCGCCAGCACGGGTTGGCGCATCGCCTCGCCCAGCGTCACGATCGAGAAGCGCCGCACGCTTGCCGCCGCCGCGCGCAGGCCCGACTCGCCGAGCCCAACCACCTGCGTCAGCCCCAGCGCGCGCGCCGCCGCGAGGCCGGGATCTCCGAAAGCGGCGATGACCGCGCCGGCGAGGCCGCCGGCTCGCGCATGCGCCGCGATCGCTCGGACGACGGCGCGGGCCGCAGTCTCGATGTCCTCGGGCGTCTGCAGCGCCTCCAGCCCGGAATCCGCGTTGACGGCGACGATCTCGAATCCCTCCGGCGCGGCGCGTCGCGCTTCCTCCGCGAGCCAGCGCGTCACTGACACATTCGCGTTCGGATTGACGATCAGCAGCCGTTTCATGAGGGCGTGCGGGTGAGCCAGTGGCGGGCGATTTCGTCCCGACGCGCAATCCAGGCGCCGCCCTTGGCCCGCATTGCGGAGAGGATGCGCTCCAGCGCGCCGATGCGGCCGGGGCGACCGATCATCCGCAGATGCAGGCCCACCGACATCATCTTTGGCGCCTCCGCGCCCTCGCGATGCAGGCACTCGAAAGCTTCCAGCACATATTCGGCGAAGTCCGCCGCGCCGCGGAAGCGGTTGGTGTTCTGGAACTGCATGTCGTTGGTGTCGAAGGCATAGGGCATCACCACATGACGTCGGTCGCCATCGCTGAGCGTATAAGGTAGATCGTCGTTATAGGCGTCGCTGTCGTAGAGAAATCCGCCCTCCTCCAGCAGCAACCGCCGGGTGTTGAGCGACGAAGCCGAGCGGGTGTGCCAGCCGACCGGGCGCACGCCGGTCGCCGCCTGGATCGCCGCGACGGTGCGGGCGATGCGCTCGCGCTCGACATCCTCGCTCATGCCGGCGTGGCTTTCCCATCGCCAGCCATGCGCGGCAACTTCGTGCCCCCGCGCGAGGGCGTCCCGCGCCAGCATCGGCGTGCGCTCGACCGCGCGGCCGCAAGCGCTCACCGTCGCCTTGACGCCGTGGCCGTCGAAAGCGTCCATCACGCGCCACCAGCCCGCCCGCGCGCCATATTCGAAATGGCTGTCCAGGCAGAGGTCGGGCGCGCCGACGAGCCGATGCTCGACCTCGTAGATCGCCTCGTTGCGATCGTCGCCGTCGCTGATCGCATATTCGGAGCCTTCCTCGAAGTTGACGACGAACGACACCGCGACCCTGTTGTCGCCGGGCCAGCGCGCGGAGGGTTTTGCGCGCCCGTAGCCGATGAAATCCCGCGGGTTTTGCGCGACGCCCATGTTCCTACTCCGCAAGTCCGGCCAGACGATGCAGGCCGACCGCGCGATCGGCGACGAGCAGCAGCGCCAATGTCGCCAGAAGAATGAGCGTGGAAAGCGCGGCGACGGAGGGGTCCGGGCTTTCCTCGATATATTGCAGCATCTTGATCGGCAGCGTCTTCGCCCTGGCGTCAGTGAGAAAGATCGAGACGGGGTAATTGTCCATCGACGCCAGGAAGGCGAACAGGCCGGAGGTGAGATAGGCGGGGGCCAGCGCGGGCGCCATGACGCGAAAGATCGAGGCGGGGAAGCTGCACCCCAGCGTGCGCGCAGCGTCGATCAGCGTGAAATCGAACCGGCTGAGCCCGGCGATCATGGTGCGCGCGACATAGGGCAGCGTCACCAGGACATGCGCCAACAACAATTCAGGAAACACCTGCGAGAGCCCCAGGCCGCGAAAAAACTGCAACAGCGCGATGCCGAGCACGAGGCCGGGCATCATCAGCGGCGAGGCGAGCGCGGCGGCGAGAATCGAGCCGCCGGGCAGCAGGCCGCGCGTGATCGCAATGCCCGCCAGCGTTCCCAGCGCCAGCGAAATCGCCGTCGAGAGCGCGGCGATTTCCAGCGACAGCGCGAGCGCGGGCCAGAAGCCGTCGAGCGAACCGACGGCCCCATACCAGCGCAGCGACGCGCCGCCGATAGGCAGATCGAACACCGGGGTCGGCGAGAAGCTCGCCGCCGCGATCACCAGCAACGGCGCCAGCAGGAACAACGACGCGCCGGCCATGAAGGCGATGGCGACGATACGAGCCAGGGCGCCGGTCATCGGCCCTGTCCTCCCTGTTCGCCGAGCCGATTGCTGACCACGACCACGGCCAGCCCGATCACCATCAGAATCGCGCCTGCCGCCGCGCCGAGCGCGGGATCGCGGATCAGCAGGAACGCTTTGGCGATCGTCGTCGCCAGGGTCGGATAGTTTTCACCCATCAGCAGATTCGGCACGACATAGGCGGAGACGGAGAGCGAGAACACCAAGGCGACGCCGGCGACCACGCCCGGCGCCGAAAGCGGCAACACGACGCGCAAAAACGCCCGCGCCGGCGAACAGCCGAGCGTCGCCGCCGCCTCGGTCAGGCGCGGATCGATCTGGGCGACGACGGCGTAGATCGGCAGGATCATGAAGGGCAGGAAGATGTTGGCCGCGCCGACGATCAACGAAGTCTGGGTGAAGATCATCCGGATCGGCTTGGCGGTGAGATGCAGGAAAATCAGCGCGTCGTTGACCAATCCATGCGAACGCAGCAGGATCGTCCAGGCGAACGCCTTGGCGATGACGCTCGCGGCGAGCGGCAGAAACAGCGAGGCGAGAAACAGGCTGCGCAGCACGCCGCGCGACATCGCCAGTCCGAAGGCGGCGGGGTAGCCGACGATCAGCGTCAGGCCCGTCGTGATGAGGCCGAGCCGCAGCGAATTCCACACCAGCGAACGCCCATAGGCGTCGCCGAGCACCTTCGTATAGGCTTCCAGGGTGAAACCGGCGGGGCCGCGGAAACTGCCCGCCAGCAAATGCGCGAGCGGCGCGGCATAGAGAAAGATCAGCACGAACAGCGCGGGCGCCGCGAGCGTCAGGCCGGCGCGACGGCTGCGCAGCCATGCGACCAAGTTGGCTCCATGGGGGGCGGCGGCGCTCACGCGGCGGCGCTCGGATCGGCGTAGGCGAAGCTGCACGCGGCCGGCCAGCGCAGGACCACCGCTTGTCCCGCGGCCGGCAGGGCATTGACCCCGCCTATTTCGACGACGAACTCGACGCCGGCGACATCGACGGAGAGCCGTGTGCGCGAGCCGTGAAATGTGATCTGCCGGATCTGGCCCTCGGCGCAATTGTCGCCAGCATCTTCGACGCCGCCGATACGCACATGTTCGGGGCGCGTGGCGACGACGACGGACGCGCCGACCTTTTGTTCGCCTTGCGCCGTGACCGCGCCGACGCGCGTTTCGACACGGACCTGGCCGTCGCTCCGCGCGGAAACCTTGCCGCGCAGTTCCGAGGAGATTCCGACGAAGCGCATCGTGAACAGGGTTTTGGGCCGGGCGTAGACGCTCAGCGGATCGGCGAATTGCTCGATGTGGCCGGCGTTCATCACCGCGATCTTGTCGGACATGGTGAGCGCTTCGTCCTGGTCGTGGGTGACGAAGACAGCTGTGGCGCCGAGGTCCTTCAGCAGCCGCCGCAACTCGACTTGCATCGTCTCGCGCAGATGGCGGTCCAAGGCGCTCAGCGCTTCGTCGAACAGCAACACGCTGGGCTCGACCGCCAGCGCGCGCGCCAAGGCGACGCGCTGCTGCTGTCCGCCGGAAAGCGCCGTCACCGGACGATCGCGAAACTTACCCATCTGCACGAGATCGAGCGCGCGCCCGATCCTGGCGGCGATGGTCGCCCTGCCGAGACCTTTGCCCGAAAGGCCGAAGCCGACGTTGCCGCCGACATTGAGATGCGGGAACAGCGCGTAGTTCTGAAATACGACGCCGACATTGCGTTTGTGCGGCGGGGTGCGCGTGACATCGGCGCCGGCGATCGATACATGGCCCGCGTCCGGTGTGGCGAGGCCGGCGATGAGGCGCAGCAACGTCGTTTTGCCGCAGCCCGACGGTCCCAGCAGGGTCACCAAAGCGCCGCGCGCCACGGCGAGGTCGATCCGGTCGAGAACGGTCGAAGCGCCGAAGCGCTTCGACAGGCCCGTGACCGCGACATGCGCGGGGACGGCTTCGCCCGGCGTCAAAGCTGATTCCACCGGTCGACCCAGCCGCCGCGCTGCTTGGCGAAAAACGCCCAGTCCGGCGAGAACAGCGACGCCGGATCGGGATAGCCCGCGGGCCTCGGCGTGTCCGGATTGGTGGGCGTGACGAAAGCCTTGTTCGCCAGCACGGTCTGAACTTCGGGGCTGAGGAACATGTTGACGATCGCGTCGGCGATATCGCCGGCGGGACCGCCCTTGACCTTGGTGATGCCCGAGGGCATCGCGAAGCCGCCGTCGGCGGGAATGGCGAGGTCCACGGGCGAACCCGCCGCCTTGCGAATGAGGGTGTAAGCCGAGAATTGCCCGCCGATCATCAGGGCTTCCCCCTGCTCCAGCAGGTTTATCGCCTGCGGCGCGTCCGTGTAGACGTTGAGCAAATTCGGCTTGAGGGTCGCGAGCTTCTTGAAGCCGGCGTCGATCTCGTATTGCGCTTCCTTGTAGGGCTTGCCGGTTTCGATATGCGCCGCCGACAGCAGCGCCCAAAAACCTTCGGTGTTCTTCAGCGACGGAATGATCACCTTGCCCGCGACGTCGGCGGAATAGAGATCGTTCCAGCTCGTGGGGGCCTTTTGTCCCTTCGAATAATAGGCGATCCCGGCCCAGGGCATCTGGTAGTTCGCCCACATGCCGTCCTGGTGGACGTTTGAGCCGGCGAGTTTGCCCAGGTTGGGCGAGCCGGCCAGGGTGATCGGCGTGATCAGGCCTTCGCGCGCGGCGACCAACATGACCGGATCGTCCATGATGACCACCGACATTTTCGGCGCATCCTTGTCCGCCGTCATCTTTTGCAGATTGGTCAGCGAATTGGTGCCCTCGTAGATGATCTTGATACCCAGCGCCTTCTCGATGATCGGAAAAACGTCGGCGTTGAAGTATTTTGCCGCGCCGGCGGGCCCGCCGACGACAACTTCCTTCGCCTCGGCGCGCACCAGCGCCGGCATGCCGATGAACGTTCCCGCTGCGGTGGCGGCGCTTGCTTTCAGAAGACTTCGACGGGATAGTTGCCACGATGACATGGTTTGCTCCTCAACTCGGTCGGCCGCATTCAGCCGCGCACCGCAACGATGCAAAGACGGCGCCAAGTGTGCACATTTTATGCAACTCATTGGTATTCAAGAGATAAATTGAATGTATAACATGCGCTCCCTACGCGTCGACAAGAATGTGCACATTATTTTGAAAGAATGTGCACATTTGTTGAACCCGGCTGGGCGCTTTGCGAGGCGCCGGTGACTCGCGCGCCGCGTCCACGCGCCGCCGCCGCTGTGGAACTCGACGGGCCGGCGCTCGACGATAGCGTTCATGCCGAGCTTTCGCGCGCTTTGTTCGAGGGAAGGCTGACGCCGGGCTCGAAACTGCCCGAGCATCGGCTGGCCAAGCTGTTCGGCGTCTCACGCGAGCGCATCCGCAAAGTGCTGCACCGTCTCGTCGCCGAGCGACGGCTGGAAGCGATCCCGCAACGCGGCGTGTTCGTACCCAATCCATCGATGCAGGAGATACGCACCATTTATCAGGCCCACCGCGTGTTCGAGGCGGGCGTGCTCGCGCAACTCACCCAATCCTCGGACGAGACGGCTCTGCCGCGCATCGAAGCCCATCTCTCCGAGGAGCGCGACGCAGCGGCCCGCGGGGATCGTGCAGCCTCGGTGCGGCTGTCCGGCGAATTCCATATGATGCTCGTCGATGGTCTGGGAAACCCTGAGCTTTCGCGTTTTCTCCGCGAATTGCTGGCGCGTTCCTCGCTGATGGTGTCCGCCTTCGAGCCTGCGCGGCTTTCGCTCTGCGGCGTGGACGAACACTCTGCGATCGCCGCCGCGCTCAAAGCCAAAGACCGTGATCGCGCGATCACGCTTTCGGGCGAACATTTCCGCCACATCGAGGAGCGCCTAGCCCAGGGCATCGTCGAGCGCTCCGAGCGCGAGATCGAAGAGGTCCTGCGCCCTCTTGGCGCCGCGCCGACGCCGCCCAGGACGGGCAGGAAGGCGAAAACCACGAGAGTCTAGACTCTCGAATTCGCAACGAGCGGGCGAAGAGGAGGCGGCGGCCTACGTCGTTCGTCTGTCCCGATCTTTGCCATTCCCCACCAGGACAATCGAACGCTTCGGACTTAGGCGTCGCGAAAATTGACTTCAGTGAGCGAGCGCGGATCGCCGCTGGCGATTCGGAGGGCTCCGGCATGCGGCTACCTCTCTGTCTTTTCGCCTCGCCCCTGCCAGCCCATGATTCCGCCAGCGTAGTGGCGCACGTCTTCGCGGCCGGCCACGCGCGCCTTGCTCAGCGCCGAAGCCGAGCGCGCGCCAGACTTGCACACCAAAATGACCGGCTTGCCGGACGGCAGTTGTTGTGGATTGAAGCTGGACAGCGGCTGATTGATCGCCCCGGGCACGTGACCGCCCGCGTATTCGTTGGGCTCGCGCACGTCGACGATGTGACAGGACCGGGCCTTGATCGCGGCGGCCAGATCCTCATGCGAGATCTCGCTGATATTGCCGTCGCCGCCACCTTTGGAAAACATTCCGAACAAATTCATTTTCTCACTCCGTATTTCAGGCTTTCGCCGCCTCGGCGAACTGGTTGAAGGCGCCCAACGCGTGGCTGGCGTACATGACGGAGGGTCCGGCGCCCATGTAGATCGCCATGCCCAGAATCTCCAGGACTTCCTCGCGCGTCGCGCCGCGCTCGACGGCGGCCTTGCTGTGGAAGGCGATGCAATCGTCGCAGCGCGTCGCGACCGAGATCGCCAGTGCAATCAGTTCCTTGGTCTTCACGTCGAGCGCGCCGGGCGCCAGCGAACTCTGGGCGAGCGAGGAGAAGGCTTTCATGACATCCACCGCGCCGCCGCGCAGGTTGCGAAGCTCCGAACTGAGATGTTGCGCCGTCTCGGGCCATTGCGTGGTCATCATGATTGTCTCCGTGGGATGTTGTCAGTTCGAGGGTTTCGCGCCCCGCTCGTCGTCGCGCAGCCAGATGTAAATCGCCGGAATGACCAGCAGGGTCAGCGCGGTGGAAGAGGCGAGGCCAAACACCAGGGAGATCGCCAGTCCCTGGAAGATCGGGTCGGTGAGGATGAACGCCGCGCCGATCATCGCCGCCGCCGCTGTCAGGAAGATCGGTTTGAAGCGGGTCGCGCCGGCCTCGATCAGCGCCGGGCGAAGCGCGATGCCTTGCGCGCGCCGATTGCGGATGAAGTCGACCAGCAGGATCGAGTTGCGCACGATGATGCCGGCCAGCGCGATGAAACCGATCATCGAGGTCGCGGTGAAAGCGGCGCTCAGCAGCCAGTGGCCGATGACGATGCCGATCAAGGTGAGCGGCACGGGGATCAGGATCACCAGCGGCAGCTTGAACGAACCGAACTGCGCCACGACGAGTAGATAAATGCCGAGGATCGCCACGCCGAAGGCTGCGCCCATGTCGCGGAACGTGACGTAAGTCACCTCCCATTCGCCGTCCCAAAGCATCGTCGGCTGGGAATCGTCGAGCGGCTGGCCGTGGAAGGCTATCGCGGGCGGACCCGCGGCGCCCCAATCGGCGCCAGCGATTTTCGCATCCACGGCGAGCATGCCGTAGATCGGCGCCTCGTATTTCCCCGCCATTTCGGCGCTCACCATTTCGGCGAAGCGGCCGTTGTGGCGATAGATCGGGAAGGACGAAGTCTCGCGCGTCAGTTTGATGACGTCGCCCAGTTCGACGTTCGCGCCCTGGCGCGCCGTGCCGCCAGCGGGCAGCGGCGTCGAGAGAATGCGCTCATCCAGCGTCAGCGCAGCGCGGGGCAGCGCGACGTTGATGGCGATCGGCTTCAGGCCCTGTCCACGCTGCGAGAAGCCGACCTGGGTTCCGCCGACGATGGCGCCGATCGTGTCGTAGACGGCCTGCTGCGAGACGCCGTGGAACTCCAGCATTTCCTGATCGATGGCGAAGCGCAGTCGCGGCTGTTGCACCCCAAAACTGTCGTCGACGTCGACGATGTAGGGCACGGACTCGAACACCTTCCGCAACCGCGACGCCAGCGCGCGCCGCGTCTGCGCGTCCGGGCCATAGACCTCCGCCAGCAGCGTCGACAGCACGGGCGGACCGGGCGGGACCTCGACGACCTTGATCGCGGTGTGCTCGGGGACGACCAAGCCCCCCAATCGCGCCCGAATGTCGAGCGCGATCGCGTGGCTGGCCCGCGCGCGTTCGCCCTTGGGTTTCAGATTGATCGAGAGATCGCCCATCTGCGGATCGGAGCGCAAATAATAGTGGCGCACGAGTCCGTTGAAATTGTACGGCGCGGCGGTTCCGGCATAGGCCTGAAGCGAGGTCATCTCCGGCAGATCCTTCAACCTGTCGGCGATGGCCATCAGCACCCGGTCCGTGGCCTCCAGCGGCGCGCCCATCGGCAGATCGAGCACCACCTGAATTTCCGACTTGTTGTCGAACGGCAGCAGCTTGACCCGCACGTCCTTGGTGGCGAACAGGCCGCAGGCGGCCAACGTGGCGAGCCCCACCGAGATGAGGAAGATTTTTGAGCGCGCCCGTCCCTTGAGCAGAGGAGTCGCGACGCGGATGTAGAGCCGCCCCATCGCGCCGACGTCATGGCCGTGACCAGCCGCTTCAGCGGGCATGGATTCAAAATGCCGCCGCGCGATTTTCAACAACAACCACGGCGTCACCGTCACCGCGACGAAGAACGAGAACAGCATCGCCATCGAGGCGTTGGCCGGGATCGGGCTCATGTAGGGACCCATCAGGCCGCTGACGAACATCATCGGCAGCAGCGCCGCGACGATCGCCAGCGTGGCGACGATGGTGGGGTTGCCGACCTCGGCGACCGCCTCGACGGCGGTTTCGACGAGGCCTCGCTCGCCGCGCATGTTCCAATGGCGCACGATGTTCTCGACGACGACGATCGCGTCGTCAACCAGGATGCCGATCGAGAAGATCAGCGCGAACAGGCTGACGCGGTTGATGGTGTAGCCCATCATCCAGGACGCAAACATCGTCAGCAGGATTGTCGTGGGAATGATGATCATCACCACCACGCCTTCGCGCCAGCCGATCGCAACGGTGATCAGGATAACGATCGACACCGTCGCCAACGCGAGGTGAAACAGCAGCTCGTTGGCCTTCTCGTTGGCGGTGTCGCCGTAGTTGCGGGTCACCGCAACTTCGAGGCTCGCCGGAACGATTCGGCCCTTGACGGTTTCCAGGCGTTTCATCACGTCGGCGGCGACTTCCACCGCATTGGCGCCCTTGCGCTTGGCGATGGCGACGCTGACGGCAGGGCGCCGCCGCAAGGCGCCGGCGGAGTCGCGCGTCATCGTCCATGCGCGATGCCCGACCTCGGCCGAACCCACGACCACATTGGCGACGTCCTTGACATAGACCGGGCGTCCGTCGCGCGAGGTCAGCAGCAGCAAGCCAATATCGGGAACGCCCTGCAATGTCTGTCCGGCGACCACCGGTAGCGATTGTCCGCCTGCGCGGAACGCGCCAGCCAGGAACGATCGGTTGGCGTTGGCGAGCTTGTCTGTGACCTGGGCGAGGGTAATTCCATACAGGGCGAGCCTTTCCGGATCTGGCTCGACGCGGATCTCGCTGGGGCTGCCGCCCACCAGATAAGTTGAGCCGACGCCGTCGACCTTGGCCAGCTCGTGCTGCAATTGCTCGGAAACCTGATAGAGGCCGTTGTCGGTCCATTCGCCCGCCTTGTCGGCCTCAGCCGAAAGCGTCAGAACGATGATCGCGACGTCGTTGATCCCACGCCCGACGATCAGCGGCTCGGGAATGCCCTTGGGCAGCTCGACGATGTTGGCGCGAATCTTCTCGTGTATGCGCAGCACCGCCGTGTCCTCGTCCGTGCCGACGAGAAAGCGCGCGGTGACGACGACGCGGTCGTCCTGGGTCTGAGAATAGACATGCTCGACGCCGTTGATGCCCTTGACGATGTCCTCCAGGGGACGCGTGACCAGTTCGACCGCCTCATCCGCCTTGTAGCCGTTGGCGGCGACGATGATGTCGACCATCGGCACGCTGATCTGCGGCTCTTCCTCGCGCGCGATCGATGCGACCGCCATCGCTCCGGCGATCAGCGCCGCGATCAGCAGCAACGGCGTCAGCGGCGAGTTGATGAAGGCGCGGGTGAGGATTCCGGAAAGGCCGAGTTTCATGGCGCTGCCAACTGGTCGCCGTCGCGGAGACCGGCGAGAATCTCCACCCCGGCGTCTCTGTTTTCGCCCGGTTGCACGACCACGTCGTCGCCATCGGCGAGCCGCACGTAATTCACGCCGGCGCGCCGAAACACATAAGCCGCGGGCACGATGATCGTCCGACGCGAGCCGGTGTCGACGTAAGCGAGGGTGCGCTCGCCGACGAAATAATCGCCGAGGCCGGAGACCTCGACATCGGCGATGACGCGTCCGCCCTGAATCTCGGGATAGACGATCCGCACGCGGCCCTGGCGCATCTCGGCCGCGCCCTGTTCGGACAGACCCCTGGCTCCGATGCGCACCTTGTCGCCGGCGCGCAGGAAGCGCGCATGGCGCTCGGGCAGTTGCAGGCGCAAGATGTATTGGTCCTCAGCCAGCGTCGCGATGGTTTCGCCGGGCAGGATAACCCGTCCCGCCGAGACGGGCACGTTGAGCACCCGCCCCGCGCCCGGCGAAAGCACCGCGCCCTCGGCGGCCTGTTGGGCGATCACTTCGCGATCTCCGCGCATCGCGGCCAGATTGCGCTCGGCGATATCGAGGTTGGTCTTGGCCTGATCGAGCTGGGTCTGCGAGCTGACGCCGCGCTTCTGCAATTCGGCGATGCGGTCGAAATCGGTCTTGGCCTGATCGCGCTGCGATTGCAGCGATGCGATGCGCGAATCCAGCGCCTGCATTTGCAGCGCCAGCTTCTCGTCGGTCACTTCAGCCAAGATAGCGCCTGCGGCGACCGTGTCGCCCTCTTTGATGGCGAGCGCGGCGATCGTGCCGCCGATGCGCGCCCGCGCCACGAGCTGATGGATCGGCTCCACGGTCGCCACCACCGCCTTGCGGTCGACAACGTCAGTGGAGCGTACGACGAACGTGTCGGCGGCGGACGCGCCGGAGGCGCAGAATAGCAGGGACAAAAGAAGAACTGACGATCGCATTAGGTGTCTCCGCGGTGCGCTTGACTTTTACATCTTATTTTTCTAAATAAGCAAGTATGAATTTAGAGAGTCTGCACTTAAAGGTGGGAGCCGCCGAAACGATGCTGAAGGCGATGGCCAGCCAGCCGCGCCTGATGATCCTGTGCGAATTGCTCGAAGGGGAACGCACGGTCACCGCCCTTCAGCAGGCCGTCGGGCTCAGAATGTCCGCGATGTCGCAGCATCTGGCGCGGCTGCGCGCCGATGGGTTGGTGTCCACTCGACGGGAATCGCAGACCATTCATTATTCGCTCGCAAGCGAGCCGGCGCGAACCCTGATCGGCACGCTCCACGAACTCTATTGTTCCCCTGTCGACGCAACGCTGCGCTGCGCGACGCAACCCGAGAGATCTGCATGACAATCGATCGAGCGGTAATGGCCTTTGCCGGGATGATGGTGCTGGTGAGTCTGGCGCTCACCCATTTCATCAGCCCCTGGTGGTTCCTGCTGACCGCGTTCGTCGGACTGAACCTGATCCAGGCCTCCTTCACGGGCTTCTGCCCGGCGGCGATGGCTTTCAAACTCATGGGCGTCAAGGCCGGCCGGGCTTTCCGCTGAAAAGTCCTCTGTGTCTTTGAATCGTTGGAGAAAACAGATGCGCAAGAATGTGGGCGGCATCGACCGCGTGCTGAGAATCGTCGTCGGGTTCGTTTTGATCGCATACGCAATCCCGCTCGGGTTTCCACATACCGGCTGGAACGCCGTGGGTTGGATCGGGATCATTCCGCTTCTGACCGCGTTCGTGGGAAGTTGTCCGCTCTACAGTCTCTTTGGGCTTTCAACGCGTCCACGCGGCTAGCCCGTCCAGCCCGGCGCGTCTTTTGACGTCGCGGAACGACGAATGCAAACCTAACGTGTGAAACGTCGGGCTGAACGCGGTCGCGCCCAAACAGAAAGGCGACCCCAGGCCGGTATTGGATTTGCCGAAGTCCTGGCCATATGCCGTGGCGGCCGGGTCGGCGGCCG
>Ga0302157_10002021_pt1 | contig 24240 bp, 16 predicted proteins | sample I_Bog_N3_3_FD_193502 | JGI IMG/M metagenome (GOLD analysis project Ga0302157, IMG submission 193502) | Peat permafrost microbial communities from Stordalen Mire near Abisko, Sweden - I_Bog_N3_3 | ecosystem: Environmental > Terrestrial > Soil > Wetlands > Peat | place: Sweden: Abisko, Stordalen... | reverse complement strand
AACGAGCTCATCAGTAGGAAAAATGCGAAGAGGGTCGACGGCAGGATGCGCGACGGAGTGAGGCTGTACGAGCGAGTGAAGACAACCACGAGGATGATCGACGATACAAGACCTGCACGCAACAATGTGACGGGAAACTCGCCCGCGCTCGAACCCGGCATCGCGGTTGCTACCCTGGCACCGATGATCCCAAGGCCAAAAAGGGGAAGATAGAGGGGCAGCGGTCCAATGGCGACGGAAGCCGCGCCCCCAATGGAGGGCCTCACCAGAAAGTAGGCCACCGCTATAAGCACCGATCCCGCAAACAGGCCCAGCGGCCTGTACCGCCTTTGGACATACAACATGAGGGGAAGGGCAAAGTACCAGCGGGCCTCAAGGGCCAAGGTCCAGTAGCTGGAGTTGAGGTAGACCCGGCCCCAAAATAGAAACATAGCAAGGGCCTGCAACGGGTTCGCCGGGATGGTGACCGGCTGCGCGGAGGAGAACGGCTCGATCGACCGGGCCCTTATCGCCAGGCCTAGGCCGATGAAAATCAGCATCGCCCCCCAGGCCGGTGGAACGATGCGGCGCACCCGGTGCCAGGCATACCGCCTCCACGTCGTTCCGTCGACCGGCCGGCTCATTATCGGGAAAGCAAGGCAGAAGCCCGAGAGCGCAAAGAAGACCTCAACGCCGAGGCATCCAAAGAAGAGGACGTGCGGGGCCACCGCTAGGTTCGAGCCGTCGACAAAGATGCAGCCCGCGCAGTGGTGAAGGACCACGGCCAAGCAAGCAAATCCCCGAAGGCCGTCGAGCGAGCGGAAGTGTTCGGTCGTGGGCTTCAAGGGGGTGGTCATGGCGCTTTTTGGGGCGATCGCTTCCCCATGCGAGCCTTATTGGGGTTCCCGGGCATCCAGGCCCAATGACATAACTCGCGCCAGGAGCGGATGGAACACCCTGTCCAGGCGAAGGTTGTAGAACAGGTAGACGAGCGTGATCGCAAGAAGGCATGCGTCAGCAAGGTGGTTGTAGGCGGAAACGATATGGTGCTGGGTCCACTGGTAGTCGTCCCTGAGGATGTTCATGTCTCCCCCGCCGTCATCCTCACCATTGATCATGGATCCGTACGGGATGCCCTCGGCGCCGCTTTTGACCTTCTTCCAGAAGGAATAGCTCTCAACGAAACTTGAGACGCCGATGAAGAGAACGAGGTACCGGCAGGATCCCCACCTGAACCATTCGGGGAACTCGAAGAAGAAAAGGTAGATCATCGCGGCCGAGAGGTAGAACTCCCCGCCCACCCCGCCGAAGATCATCCACTGGTGTGCGCTGTCCTCAGAAAGGTGCCATGTCATGAAAGTCTGTAAAACAATCAGGGCGACCGCCAAGACCATCGGCCACGCCTTTCGCTCTCGCCACCCTGTGATGCCGAGCACGAGGAGAGAGGCGAGTATCACAAAGTAAAGAATCAGCGACCTATCGGGCTCGACGTTCGTCCAGCCAAACGGGAGCGGGAGGGCCGGCCGGCCGGAGAGCCACGCGACGCTCGCGTGTCCCACCTCGTGGATCCACACGTGGAACCCCTCCAGAAGGAACCCGAATACCGACAGCTTAATGGCTATCGCCAACGCGGCCACCAGCGGCAGGGCGACGGCCTTTACGATGGGGCTGTCGAACGACCTGGGATCGTAGGGTGAACCGCGAATGTCGAGCGCCGGAGTCGCTATCTCTGGATCCATTGTTCGATGCCTTATCCCGCGGTGAATGGATTCGATGGTTCTCAATGCGCGCCAGGAGACCTTCCAAAGCGGCCATTGGAATCCAATAGGTTATGAAATTCCGAATGCCAACCGAAAACACTCCCGCCGTTCAGGCAGACGCCAGGTCCATCACAGATATACCATCTGGGGCCTGCGGGGAGTGAGATTTGGCGTCGCCTTGACCGAGCTTCTCAAGCTCAGGGGCTTAACGATGTAGCTTTCCGCGCCGAGCCGCCCGCATTCCTTGATGGATTTGTCGTTCCGTGTGGCCGTCAGGACCACTATAGGAACATGTAGCGTGCTGGGATAGCCCTTCACCCGGCGCAAGAATTCGATTCCCGACATTCCGGGCAAATTAAGGTCGAGCACAATGAGCTGGGGCTTTGCGGGTTTCTCCTTCTCGTACATACCCGTCCCAAAAAGGTAATCCATCCCTTGCTCCGCGTCCTTCGCTACAACGAGCTGATTGGAGATGCCCGCCACCTTAAACGCCCGGATCGTGAGCGCAGCGTCGGTGGGACTGTCCTCCACGATCAATATCGCCCTGGCCTTGGGCACGGCAAGCGGCAGGCCCTTCCTCGAGGGCGCCTCGTCGAGCGCATCCAAACGGGCCAAAAGCTTTCCCACGGTTACGTGCAACGCGTCGGCAAGGTTCAATAGGTCGCGGAGCGTCGCGTCGCGCATGCCGTGTTCGATCTCCGTGATCTCCCTTTGCTCCACCTGTGAAAGCAGCGCGAGCTCGTCGCGGGTGAAACCCATCTTCCGACGGCATGCACCCACCCTAAGGCCTACGTTGTCTTGGACCACGGGCGCAACCTCCAGATGATGGGTTCTTCCAGGCACAGCCGCCACTATACCACCACCCGCAACAGACTAAAAGTGACGACGGAGAATAAACGGATCGGCGAACCGGAGCCTCGGGAACCGCCTTTTGAAGTCGGCCAAAAGGGGGCTCCGCCCGTCACTTGGCGGGCGGGTTCTCCAAGGCGTCGAGCCGGGCCAGGAGCACTCTGTCCTTGGTGAGCGCCCGCAGCCGGGCAATGACCGCCCTGTCGTCCTTTGTGAGTTCCCAGAAATTCTGGGGAAGCGACGTGATAGTGGTGTCGATAACGAGGATGCGAAAGGCCTCCGACGGCGCCTTCTCGGCAACGCCCGCGAGGGGCGCAAGCGCTGTTTTGTCGTTCCAATGGCCCAGGGCATCGACCGCAGACTCGGCTGCGCCACCCTGCTTCTGGAGGGCATAGCGCGCGACATAGTCCGCGCCCACGGATCCCCCGGCGCGAGAAAGGGTCGTCAGCAGCCGTTTTTCGGTCGCCTGCGAGGGTGACCCGGCGATCAGGTCGGCGATTGGCTTAAGGCGGGCGTTCTCGTCGGGGTTCCGGAACGTGGCGGCGGCGGCGGCGCGGAGCGCATGGGACTGCTCGGTCGGGTCGGTCGCCGTGATCATCCACTTAAGGAGCGGCGCCTCAAGGTCCGGCGTGGCCACCAACGAGAGGCCGTCAAGGGCGATGCAGCGCACCTTGACATCGGCTTCGGAGCGGACGGCCATGAAGATGCCCGCCGCCCCGATGGCATTGCGAAGGGCAAGCTCCTCAAGGAACACATTCCTCAGGGGATTTTCCGTCTGCCGCGCTCCGTCCAGCACCGCGTTGTCGACGCCTGGACCGTCAAGCCGGGCAAGGCTCTGCTTGGCCGCGCTCCCGGCTTCACCGGGCGCCTGGGACTCCTTCGCCAGAAGGAGTGCCACGTCGGCGCTTCCGGGCAGCTCGCCCAGGCTTTCGATCGCGGCCCGGTGCAGTCCGACGTCTTCACTGAGGGCTGAAGACGTGACCAGGGGAAGGAGTGCCGGGTCTCCCATTCGGCCGGCGGCAACAATGACCGCAGTTTGTGTCGCCAAATCCCACGAACCGAAATTGGCCGTGATCACGGGAATCACGCTGGGGCGGGGCAAAGCGACAATCCAGGATAGGACGGATTGCTTCAGGATGGGGTCGCTTCCCGCGAGGACATCAGCCACGCGCTTGGCAGCGCTGCCAGGGTCGAGGAAAATGAGCGCAGATAGCGCCGAGGCGCGAAGCGGGGGCGCGATTGATACATTGCCGAATAGCTCCTCGAGCGTCTTCGCATCCTCGGGTTTCCCCAGAACCCGCGCACAGCGTATCCTTGCTTCTACCACGACCGCGCTCGTCGGGTTGGGAGCCTTTTCCAGGGCCAATGCCGCCTCCGCGGTGCCAATCTGGCCCAGAGCCCGAACTGCCGCCGTTGAAACGGCGACGTCCGCGTCTCCGGTCAACGCTTCCAATGCCGGGACCTCGGACGCGATGCGGCGATTCCCAATTGACTGGATGAGCGCAATACGCACCCGCCCGCTTGATTGCGCAAGGCCCGCCACAAAGACCGCGTCCACGGTGGCGCCCGGCGCGCGCTCCAAGGCCAGGCGCGCAAGGTCCACCTGGGTCCCGTCGGCGAGCATTGTGACAAGAACGGGGGGGACAGGCTGTTCCCCCCGCGCAAAAGTTACGGAGTAGAGCTTTCCCAGGTTCTCGCAGATGGCCTGGCGACCGGCATAGGTCAAATCTGGGCGTCCGAGCAGACGAACGAGCTCGGCCTCGATCGCAGGCAATTTCGAAACGTCCTTGCCGGCGTCGGAGATGGCCTGTCTTAGGGTATTGACCGCATCCTGGCTCCCCGAGTACTGGAGGGACGCCAGTCCACCAAGGGAGTCCGGTGTTGTCGGCGTTGCCGCCTGGGCTGCCGTCGCGGCGCATGCCAGCGCCAGGAGCGCCAGCACGGTGCCGGCGAGGCACGCCTTAATTTTGAAATAGGGGCGAGCAATCATGGGGGGATGTTCTAGAGGGTTGCGTAGGGAGCGCGGCGGGTCCGGCCGAGGAGCGTCGCGGCCACCGGGTCGCCAACCACGGCCTCCGCGGCGGGGTCCCACTGGACCGGGCGGTTAACGCGGGCCGCGATGTTGTTCAAGTGGCAGACCGTGGCGCTGCGGTGACCCGTCTCGACGTCCGAGATCGTGCGCTGGCGCGATCGAACGGCGCCGAGGAAATCGTCATGATGGTCGTTGCTTACGTAGAGGTGGACCTCCGACGGGCTGAGCGGGCGCTTCGCGAGGGACGGAGGATCGGTCACGAGATAATCGCCGCGAGAGACCCAGACAGTGCCCTTGGTTCCCGTGAACTCGATCATCGCCTTCAGGCCCTCGTCGACACGCTCGACACGGACCCCGCTTGCATAGACGTGGGTCTGGTAGGGGGTTCCCTGCCAGCCTTTGGGGATGAATTTGACCGGGCCCGAGTTGTCCATGCCGAGCGCCCACTGGATGATGTCGAAATGGTGCGCGCCCCAGTCGCCGTTCTTGCGGCCCCCGTACTCGAGGAAGCAGCGCCAGCCCCCGCCGTAGTCCCCCTGCACGCGTTTCGCGTTGTAGGGCCTCCACGGGGTCGGGCCGAGCCAGCGGTCGTAGTCGAAGTCCTCCGGGATGGGTTCCTCCGGGAGGTTAGGCGCGGCCGGGAATTCTCCGAGGCTCGTCCTAATGTATTTAAGGTCGCCAATTAGCCCGTTGCGAACGATCTCGGCAGCCTTGCGGAAGGATGCGTTCGACCTCTGCTGGGTGCCTGTCTGGAGGATGCGGCCGTATTGCCGTGCCGCGTTCACGAGCGGCCGGCCCTCCCAAACGGCAAGCGTCAGGGGCTTCTCGCAATAGACATCCTTGCCCGAACGGATAGCGGCAAGGGCCACGGCGACGTGCCAGTGGTCAGGGGTGCACACGAAGACGGCGTCAATGTCGCCCCGTGATATGAGTTCCTCGTGGTGCTGGTAGGCCGAGATGCCTCCGGAGGTCGCGTACCCGTAGTCCTTCTCGGCCCGCGCGGCCATGGTCTTCGCCTTGCTGTGCCGCACATCGCACGTGGCCACGATTCGGCAATCGTCGCGCCCAATGAGGCCCGTGTAGTGGCTGGTGCAGATGAGGCCGTTCCCGACCAGCCCCAAGGCTATACGGTTGCTCGGGGCCTCCGGCCCGGAGAGCGCCGCCTGCAGGAACTGGGGCGCCAGCGAATACGCGACGATGCCCTTGATCCCCGTCTTTATCGCCGCGCGCCGCGTGATGGCGCGCGGACCTTCATCGTGTTTGGGTTCCAATGGATTCATGGGTGGGAGGAAAGGCCCCCTTCGATGGGGGAATCTATATTCCGGGGTGGTGTTCCAGCACGGAGTCTTGGTGCAGGGGTTTGAGGAAGGGTCAAAAGCTAGCGCGGAATTGATTCCTAGGCGAGCGGCCTTTTTCCAGTCGAGGGTTGCCGTCCCATTTCTCTCTTCGTTGCGACACATCCAATCGCCAAAATTAAGCCTCCACCGCGAGGGGAAACTGGGCTAGCGTCGGCGTCCCCACCCCGATTCCGATGAGCCCCATTCCCAGCCCCGGCGCCCGTCTCTTTGCGGCGGTAACCCTTTTCGCCGTTCTGACCCGCGCCATCGCTTCGATCCCCGCCGACTACAAGGGTACCCCGTTCACCGACGCGTTCCACCAAACCGGGCCAGCCAACATCCCAGGCATAATCCAGTGCGCCCTTTATGACTTGGGGGGCGAAGGGGTGGCTTACCATGACACGACGCCGGAAAACGAAGGCAGAGACATGTTGAACCGGCAAGTGGCGCCCTACAACCACCAGAGAGCCCACGCGGGAGAGTACATCTGGCATTTCCGGGCCAAGGAGGGGGTCGATATCTCCTACGTAAAGGACTGGGCGGACCTGAACCACCCCAACGCGGTCAGTCCGCCGATCAACCAATTCTACATCGGCTGGACGGCCGACGGGGAATGGACCAATTATTCCGTAAACGTAAGGAAACCAGGAACCTATGCCGTCAAGTACCTCTATTCCTATGTCGAGAAGGAGGTGACGCGCGACGCCGCGGGCAGGCCCGCGGCCCAAATCAGCTTCGACCTGAACGGAAAGCCCGCGGCTCCGTGCGAGCTCCCTCGGGGCACCCAGGGCTGGCACTACTGGGACTATGGCCAGATTGCTACGATCACGTTCCCCGAGACCGGCCCACAATTGCTGACGTTCCACTACCGGCGGGGCAACAACTGGGCCTTCTTCGTCTTCGAGCGGATCGAGGGCAAGTAGGGCGCACTGAGAGGGGGCCCACTTTCTGCCTGGCGCCCCCAGGTCACGGTTGCGGCGCGCATCCCCCGGTGTCAGCATAGTCGGTTTCGGCCCGAATCCTGCGTCATGGCGATGCGGCTCCTGGCCTTTAGCAGCCCAAAACCCATGGCGATCCACATAGCCCTCCATCACCGAACGTCCTACCGCTACGACCGTCCGATAACGCTCGGGCCGCAGTCGGTCAGGCTAAAGCCGGCCCCCCATTGCCGGACGCCGATCCTGAGCTATTCGCTCAAGGTGGAGCCGGCGGAGCATTTCATAAACTGGCAGCAGGATCCCCAGGGCAACTACAGCGCCCGCCTGGTCTTCCCAAAGCCGACGCGGGTGTTTTCGGTGGAGGTTGACCTGGTCGCCGAGATGACCGTCTTCAACCCTTTCGACTTCTTCCTCGACCCGACGGCCGAGAAGATACCTTTCAGCTACGAGCCGAAGCTGGCCGTGGAGCTGACGCCATTCCTGAGGAAGGACGCGCCGACACCCGCCTTCGAGGCGTTCATCAGCACGATCGACCTGACGCAGCGCTCGTCGATCGATTTCCTGGTGGCCCTCAACCTGCGGGTAAACCGCGCGGTGCGCTACATCATCCGAATGGAGCACGGCGTGCAGTCGGCGGACCAGACGCTCACCCTGGGCAGCGGCTCGTGCCGGGATTCGGCATGGCTCCTGGTCCAGGTCCTCAGGCACATCGGCCTGGCGGCGCGCTTTGTCTCGGGCTATCTCGTACAGCTGCGCCCCGACGTGAAGCCGGCCGAGGGCCCCGCGGGGGCGTCGCAGGACTTCACGGACCTCCATGCCTGGTGCGAGGTGTACCTTCCCGGGGCGGGATGGATCGGGCTTGACCCGACCTCGGGCCTCCTGGCGGGTGAGGGGCACCTGCCGCTCGCCTGCTCGCCCGAGCCCTCAAGCGCGGCCCCGATCAGCGGGGCGGTGGAGAAATGCCAAAGCACCTTCGAGTACGCGATGAATGTCCGGCGCATCCTCGAGACGCCCCGCGTGACCCTTCCCTACTCCGAGGAGACGTGGGCCGCCATAGAAGCCGTTGCGAATTCGGTCGACCGCGTGCTCAAGGAGGGTGACGTGCGCCTTACGGTCGGGGGCGAGCCCACGTTCATCGCGATGGACGACATGGATGGGGCGGAATGGAACACCCTTGCGCTCGGACCCAGGAAGCGGGAGTTCGCAGGGCGCCTCTTCCGCAGGGTCTTCGCGGAGTACGGCAAAGGGGGCTTTGTGCACCATGGCCAGGGAAAGTGGTATCCGGGCGAGCCCCTTCCGCGATGGGTGCTCTCGTGCTACTGGAGAAAGGACAAGGAGCCCATCTGGCGCGACCAGGCGCTGCTTTCTGACCCGGCGACGAGCGGCACCCAGACTCCGGAGGACGCCCGCCGCTTCGTCACCGCCCTCGCCGAGCGCCTCGGCCTGAAGGAGGAGCGCATTGTCCCAGGCTTCGAGGACGACCTCTACCACGTTTGGAGGGAACGCCGGATACCGGCAGGCTATGACCCGAAGGAGACGAGCCTAAACGACCAAATGGAGCGCGCGCGCCTGGGCACCATCTTGGACAGGGGCCTCAATGCCCCGGTCGGCTATGCGCTCCCGGTATTGAGGGGCATATCCGGCAAATGGTCGTCGTCGCCCTGGACCTTCGTGGCGGGCCGCATGTTCCTGATCCCCGGGGATTCGCCGATGGGGCTCAGGTTGCCACTCTCGCTGCAGCCCTGGAGGGCCCCCGCCTCGGTCGGCCCGATCGCCGACGGCGAGGTGCGGATCGCCCTCTGCGTCGAGACCCGGGCCGGCCATGTGAGGATCTTCATGCCCCCGGCCGACCGACCGGAGGACTACCTCGCCCTCCTTGAGCTTGTCGAGGCCACGTCGGCGGCCCTCAACATGCCCGTTGTGCTCGAGGGCTATCATCCGCCCTCCGACCCTCTGCTCGACAACGTGAAGATTACGCCCGATCCCGGGGTCATCGAGGTAAACGTGAACCCGTCCGCCGACTGGAAGGAGCTGAAGGAGCGCACGACCTGGCTCTACGCGGCCGCCCGCGACTGCGGCCTCTGCGCCGAGAAGTTCCTGATCGACGGCCGCCATGCCGGTACCGGGGGCGGCAACCATGTGGTGCTCGGGGGGCCGACGCCCGAGGACAGTCCCATCCTACGCCGCCCCCACCTTTTGAAGAGCCTTCTGGCATACTGGCACCAGCACCCCGCCTTGAGCTACGTATTCAGCGGGCTCTTCGTCGGCCCGACGAGCCAGAGCCCCCGCATCGACGAGGCACGCAACGACAGCATCTATGAGCTCGAGATCGCGTTCGCCGAGCTCGACCGGAAGCTCGCGGCCTCGGGCACCGGGCCGGGCGACTGCCCCCCGTGGCTCGTCGACCGCATTTTCCGCAACCTCCTGGTGGACGTGACGGGAAACACCCACCGCGCCGAGTTCTGCATCGACAAGCTCTACTCGCCGGACAGCTCAACGGGCCGCCTTGGCCTCCTGGAGTTCAGGGCCTTCGAAATGCCGCCGCACCCGAGGATGAGCCTTGTGCAGCAGCTTCTCCTCAGAAGCCTTGTTGCCCGCTTCTGGGACCACCCTTTCTCGCCGCGCTCCCTCGCACGCTGGGGCACCGAGCTCCATGATCGGTTCATGCTCCCGCATTTCCTCCAGCTCGACATGGCCGAGGTCGCATCGGACCTTAGGGAGTGGGGCCTGCCGTTCGACGCGGACTGGTTTGCACCTCACCTTGAGTTCCGTTTCCCGGTTTTTGGCACGGTCAGGTGCCGGGAGATGGAGCTTGAGCTTCGGCAGGCGCTCGAGCCCTGGCACGTGATGGGCGAAGAGAACGTCGGAGGAACCGTCCGCTTTGTCGACTCCTCCGTCGAGCGGATCCAGGTGAAGCTCGCCGGGCTTGCCCCGGAGCGCTACCAGGTGGCATGCAACGGCGTGCTGGTGCCCCTCCACCCGACCCAGGTGACGGGGCAGTACATCGCGGGCGTGCGCTACCGCGCTTGGCAGCCGCCTTCCGCGCTCCACCCCACGATCGGCGTCGACAGCCCGCTCATCTTCGACGTGGTCGACACCTGGAATGGCCGCTCCATCGGAGGCTGCACGTACCATGTCGCGCACCCAGGCGGGCGCAACTACTCCAAGGTGCCGGTGAACTCCTACGAGGCCGAGAGCCGGCGCCTGGCGAGGTTCTTTCCCCAGGGCCACACCCCGGGGAAGATGGAGCCCATTCAGGTCGGCGCCGGCTCTCCGGAATTTCGCTTCACGGTGGACCTGCGACTTGCCCACAAGGCAAAGGGCGGACAGGGATAGACAGCCCCTATCCCCGTTCCGATGGCCGCCCCATACCCGCCGACCACGTCCGACGACCCGATTCCCTCCTACGCGGGAATTGACGGCCGTTATGACGAGCTGCGCACCGAGGACGGATCGATCCGCCCCCATTGGGTGCAGTTCCTCAGAAACCTGGGGCCGGACCCGTCGGCCACATTGAAGGCAGCGGAGGAAGCCTGCGCCCGCGCCGTCCTCGAGCAGGACGTGAGCATGAACGTGTACGCGGGCGCCCGCTCGGAACCGAAGCCGTGGCCCCTGGACGTAGTGCCCCAGATCCTGAGCTCGGAAGACTGGGAGATGCTGAGCGTGGGCCTCAGGCAGCGCGCGCGCCTCTTCAACACGCTCCTCGCCGACCTTTACGGCCCCCAGAAATTCCTGAGGGGCCGGGTCCTTCCGGCGGAGCTCGTTATGGCTAACCCCCACTTCCTGCGCCCGTGCTCCGGCCTGGGCATCCAGCGGGGTGTCTTCCTCCACCACTACGCGGTCGACCTTGCCCGCTCCCCCGACGGGAGCTGGTGGGTGCTCCAGGACCGCCTCGACGCGCCCTCGGGGCTTGGCTACTCGCTGAAAAACCGATCAATCGTGCGGACCGCGCTTGCCAGGGAATACCGGAGGGCGAACGCCGGCAGCCTTCAGCCTTTCCTCAGGGACTTCCGGGCGTCGCTTGCGGCACTTTCGCCCACGCAGGCGTGGGGGGAGGAACCTCGAGCCGTCTTCCTGACCCCGGGACCCGCCAACGAGACCTATTTCGAGCATGCCATCCTTGCCCGGCACCTGGGCTGCGCCCTCGTGGAGGGGGCGGACCTGACGACCCGGGATCGGCAGGTATACCTGCGGACCGTCGGGGGCCTAAAGCGCGTGGACACGATCGTCCGCAGGGTGGACTCGGGATTCTGTGACCCGCTCGAGCTCAATTCGCATTCGGTTCTTGGTGTCCCAGGCCTCGTGCACGCCGCCCATGGCGGCAAGGTTGCGATCGCCAACCAGCTCGGGGGCTCGGCGATGGAAAGCGCCTCCCTGCTCGCGTTCCTCAAACCCCTGTGCCGCTCCGTCCTCAACGAGGACCTGCGCCTCCCCAACGTCGCCACGTGGTGGTGCGGGCAGCGGGCCGCCAAGGAGTACGTGCTCGAGAACCTCGAGTCGCTCGTGATCAAGCCCGCCTTTAGGGTGCGCGGCGCAGTGGCGACACGCTACGGGGCGCTCCTGAGCGCCAAGGAGCGCGACACACTCAGGGCCAACATCGAGGCCCGGCCCGGCGAATACTGCGGGCAGGAGCGTCTCTTCCTCGGCACGACGCCCGCATGGGCCGGCGGCGCCCTGCAGCCCGTGCCGTTCGTCATGCGCCTGTTCGTGGCCTGGCACGACGGGGACTACCGGGTGATGCCGGGCGGCCTGACCCGCTTTGACCCCTCGGGGGCCGACGCGATCGTCTCACTCCAGCGGGGAAGCGCAACAAAAGACATCTGGGTGATGACGCCCGGAGGAAACGACGATCCCGCGCAGCAGCAGCCGGCCGATGCGGCGCCAGCTGTCCACAGCCCCGAGAGCACGCCCAGCCGCCTCGCGGACAACCTCTACTGGCTCGGCCGTTACCTTGAGCGCACGACGCAGATGCTGCGCCTCCTCGAGCAGGTCGATCCCATCCTGCGCGACGAGGTTTCAACCCTCGATCCGGCGATCGCGAGCGATTTCCTGAGGGCGCTGCTCCTGCGCCAGGAGGGCTCGGTGGACGAAACCGCCTCCAACGCGGAGCTTGCCGCCAAGATCCGCTCTGGGGCCGGGAGCCTGGAGCAGCCGGGAAGCCTCGCCTCAAACCTGACCCAGCTGATCCGCGTCCTTGACCAGGTCAAGGTCAACCTCCCGCCGGAGTTCTGGCGGATCCTCAGGCGCCTGCGCGCCATTTCGGCCCTGGGCCAGCCGGACGCGGAGGCCGACCTGGGCCAGCAGCTGTCCGCGCTCGAGGCGCTCGGCAACGAGACCCTCGCCCACGACACCGGATGGCATTTCCTCAACATCGGCCGCCGGGTGGAGCGCTCGCGGCACATAGTTTTCCTGGCCGACGAGATCCTGCTTCCCGACCGGCCCGATGGCAAGGACCTGTCGGCCCCGAGCGAGTTCAGGCTGCAGACCATGCTACATTTCACCGACAGCCTCTTCATCTACCGGGGCGTCTACCACAACGTGTACCATCCCGCCTCGATCCTGGCGTGGCTGGTCTGCGCTCCAGAGAATCCCCGCGGACTGCGGTTCCAAGCGGAGCGCATCGCCGAGCACGTGGCGGCGCTACCCGAGGACCTTGCTCCCAGGGCCGTGTCGGCCCTCAGGGCGACGGCATTTCGGCTCGTGAGCAGCACAAAGCTGGTCGATCCCTCCGTTCTCGCCGGCGAAACGGTGCAGGCGCAGGGCTTCTTCTCCGGCACCGAGCGGATCCTCACTGAGTTCAACGACCGCCTGACCCAGATCTATTTCAGCCACTCCGATGTCCCGGAGGCCATGCGCGAAGCCTAGAGCCCCCGGCCGATGCCCACCTACAGCGTCATCCACACAACCACCTACACGCACGATTCGCTTGCGAGCGCCGCGTGGCAAGCCCTGCACTTGCAGCCCAGGAACGAGGCCGCGCAGCACTGCGCCTCGTTTGAACTGCAGGTGTCGCCACACCCGATGGACCTGACCTCACGCTTCGACTATTTCGGCAACAAGCAGCACGTATTCACGCTGCGCGAGCCCCACAGGGAACTGACGGTGACAAGCCGGAGCGTCGTGCGCAGGGACGAGCCGTCCTTGCCGATGGCGGGGCTCACCCCGTCCATGGCCCAGGTTCCGGGGCTAGCACAGAAGTCGGTTGCCGAGGTCGACTACACGCTCCAGCAGTACCTGCACGCCTCTCCCTTGGTGCCGCTCGAGCCCGAGGCGCGGGTGCTCACCGCGGAACTCGCGAGAGGCATGGATGCCAACACCCCGGCAATGCAGTGGCTCTCGACTGTCGGCGAACGGTTCGGGGAAGCCTTCACATTTGACCGTGAGGCGACCCGGATCTCGACCCCCATGGGCCAGGTGATAGCGGAGAGGCGCGGGGTGTGCCAGGACTTCGCCCACCTGCTTGTAAGCTGCCTGCGCCAGCTCGGCATTCCGGCGGCATACGTTAGCGGCTACCTCCTGACCAAGCCCCCCGCGGGCCGGCCCAGGTTGATCGGCGCAGACGCCTCCCACGCCTGGGTGTCGGCGTTCATACCCGGAACAGGCTGGGTGGACTACGACCCCACGAACGCCTGTTTCGCGGGTGCCGGCCATATTGTCGTTGCCCGGGGACGGGACTTCTTTGACGTGAGCCCCGTCAAGGGCCTTTTCAGCGGCGGCGGCGACCACACGCTGGAGACGGGCGTTACGGTAGAGGAGATCGAATAGGCACGACTCCGCAAATCCCTGACTGTCGGGCCCGCGAACGATTCTGATTGCCGATCACCCGCATTGCGGGCGCCCTTGTCTTCATGGGTGCCAAATATGTTCCGTCGATAAAGGACCTTAAGGCCAACCTGCGCTTCCACAAGAGCCAGCGGGCCGCCGCCCAGGCCAGGAAGGCCCGCGGCATGCTGGCTCACGCGAAGCCAAAAGGGAAATAGGTAGGCCGTCCGCGTTAGCGCAGGGTCGAGCGGATCCACTCGATCTCCTGGGGGCCAAGGTCGCCCGGTTTGAGCGAGTCGAACACTTCCTTGGCCTCGGACTTGCGCCCGAGACCGGCGAGGGTGGCCCCATATGCGAACGCCACGGCGGGTGTATCCTTCCAATTGCGCGAAACAGGCTCCAGCACGGACATCGCCCGGGATGCCTCGCCCGACCAGACTAGGACGAGGGCGTATGTCGAGCGGTAGTAGACGTTTCCGGGCTCGTGAGTGAAATTGTCCTCGGCTATCCGCCTGATGAGCGCCTGGCTTCCAAGGTCGGTGACAGCCGCGAAGTACGCCAGGTTGTTCGCGATCCTTCGGTCGGCCGGCCTCATGGCGTTTAGCCTGCTGAACGCCCGGTACTGGCCGGCGGCATCGTGCTCAAGCTGGTAGAGCCGGGCAAGGGAGCCAAGCGCCTGGAAGGCCAGGTCCGGCCGTTCTGCAGCCGCCCAGAGGAGTGTCTCCGCGTCCTTGGGATAGCCCCAGGCAACTAGCGAGTCGCCCATAAAAAGCGCGTGGGCCGGTACAGCCCGTCCGTCGTCCAGGACGCTCCGCCAGAGGGAGTCGGCCCTGGCGTGATCTCCAAGGTGGCGAGCCGCAATCATCCCGTAGGCCCACCCCATGAACTCAAGGTCGCGGCCCCAGTCGCCTTGGTCGACCCAGACCTGCAATTCGCTCCAGTTCTGGGTTGCCCGCAGGGCCTCGGCCACGGCGGGCGCAATGGGAGGCTGGTGGATCGTGGCGGGATCAAGCGACCGGGCCCAGCGCACCGCCTCCGACCCCCGACCAATTTCGGTGAGCCAGCCCAGGAGTTGGGCGACGGCGGTTGGATTTGATCGGCACCTCTCCTCTAGCGGCGCCAGCGCCGCCTCATATCGCCCGATATCGTAGTCCGCGAGGGCACGAAGGTAGGCTGGAATGTCGCCAAGCGTGCAGCGCGGGTTCGACCGCAGGCTGTCGGCCCACCGTGCGGCAGCCTCGCGCTCCCCGTGCGCCTCGGCGTCGGCCAACAGCGCCCGGACGGCCTCAACGCCCCAATCCCGGTCTGTGGCCCACTTCTCCAGCAGCAGTCGCCCGCGGGCCCTGTCGCTGACGACCGCGGTCTGAAGAGAGACGATCCCAAGCGGGACCTCGTCCGTCGCGAGTGATTGGGATCCCGACGCAATGTCCCGCTGCAATGCGGCCTCGAACTTGTCCCTGGCCTCGGGAAATTGCCGCCCCCGCCGGAGGATTTCTCCGGCAAGCCTAAGTGCGCGGGGGTTTTCCCCGGCTGCTCCCGCGTCCATGAACCCCAGGGCCTCGTTGGCCTGCTCGAGATCATTGGTAAGAACCGAGGCCTCGGCCCAAGCGAGCACATACTGCGGCTGATACCGGCTGACAACCGCGGCCTTCTTCGCGTAGTTGACGGACGCCTCGCGGTTTCCCTTTTTCCACGCCAGCTCGGATGCAAGCTGCCAGGTGTCGGCAATTTCAGGCTCCGCCATGATCGCGTTTTGGACAGCCGCGTTCGCCCGGTCGAGCCTGTCGGCATCAAGCCATTGGCGAGCGATCCGGATGGCATTCGATCTTGCCCAGTATTCGTAGCCCCAGATGGCAACGCCGAGTGTCAGGGCGAGCGCGGGCACCCCCACGAGGAGCGCCTTCTTGAGCGCCGGCCGCGCATCTAGGTGATCAAGAAGGGCCCACATGAGCCCTCGGCCGCCGAGGGTTGTCAAGCGTCCCAGTGCCCGCCTGGCCTTTAGCGGCTTGGAGGATTTCGGTTCGGGTTGCTCTGGTGAGGTCGCCATGCGTGTTCAAAGGCCCAAGGGAGACAAGTTCTCAAAGAACCGCGTGAGGATGGGCTCCGCGGCTATCTCGTCCCAAGATCTGTTGCTTGAGACGCGAACAAACAGCTGGTCCCGCTGGCTGCCCAAACCGAAGTGCCACGCGAGCTTTACGAGGCTAATGGCCGAGTGCGGATCCACAAAAACGACCGGTCGCCCGCCGTAGAGGTGCCAGAACCAGACTCGCGTCTCGAACTGGTTGAGCGCAAAGAGCCGGCACTCCGCCGGCGCCAGCATCCTTCCCCCGAGCTTGAGCACGGAGCGCGTGTCGGGAACGGGCTTCGCCTCCCATCCCGTGCCTGGCCAGCATGAGTCGGGGGTGTGGGCATCGACGAGGCTTACGGGCGCCTCCCCCGGCCTCCAATAGGCCAAATAGAGCGTCACGTGGGCGCTGCCGAGGCCAGGCCCCTCCGAATAAACGCGCTCCACCAGGGCATGGGTGTGGAGGGTTCCGCTGTATTGCTCCAAATCCGGCGTTGTTTGGGCCGTCCAGCCGGGAGGCGCCGCTGGAAGAAGGGCAGCCAGGGCCGGCTCAGGGCCGGAGACACCGCGGGACCTGCTGCCTGCGACAGCAAAGGTCGCAAGGGTGCCCGCGGCCAAGAAGAGGCCGGCTGCGATAAGGGTCTGCTGGAGCGGAGGCCCCACCGTGTTAGATGCGGCATCAATTGGGGCGTAGACCGGCGCCACCTCGCGGCGGCGAAGAACCCAAGCCAACGCTGCAACCAGGAGCGTTGTTCCCACAAGGATGGAAGCCCCCGTCATGTCGTGCCAGGGTCCGTCGATCCTCACGCCCCCATTAGCAAGGAGCGTAAGGAGGAGGGACCGCAGAAAGTTCATTGCCAACCCGATCACGGGAGAGAGGCCGATCACGAACGCCCGGTGCCACGGGCTTCGAACGAGGGCGGCTGACAAGAAAAGTCCCGCGACCGTGCAGGAGACCAGACTGCGGATGCCGCTGCAGGCCTCGCTCACGCCGACACTTGTCCGCGCAAGCTCGATCACGTTGCCCATCTGGAAAGCGGCGATCCCGAGGGCGTTGAGGACATGCATAACCCCTCCCGTCACGCGCGATTGCAGGAAAGACGACAGCCTGGCGTACGTGCCCGGCGGCGTCGGGCTCGCGAAAAGCCAAAGGACGACCGCGATGGCGGCAGTCCAGTTGAATGGAAGCAGACGGACGCGTCGGTCGGCGAAGGCCAGCCAGGCGGCGCCCAGGATGAAAACGAGGGCGGCTGACAGCATGAATTCAGCCATCGCGTGCGTCCATCCCATGGCCGCCGCATAGACCATCGCGACCGCCAGGCTGGCGAGCCCAGCAAGCAGGAGCGCCGCACAAGCAGAGACGGCCGCCGGCCCGCCGCGAAGGAACCTGGGGGCCGGGTCCCTCCGACTCTCCGAGACGAGGATGGCCGCCATGAACGGCAGGAATATTCCGTGGGTCAATTCGTCGTCATGGCGCCATTCGGGCCAAAGGACGACCGCAGAGGCTAGGACGGCCGCGCAGAGCAGGAGCGCGTTCATCTTAGCCACCCAGGGCAGCGCACCAAAGCGGATGCATCCCATTTCCGACGGCTTCATACGCAGCCCTATTCTCAGAGCCGGGGCCCGGAGGCAAGGAAGCGCTGGTGTGAGCTCACCCGTCTCAGGCGCCAGCCGGCTTCAGCTTCGTCTGGCGTCGGCGAAGGACAACGAGGCCGTAGCAACCGATCACGCCCACCAGCGGCAGCCACGTTGCCACCTCCGGAACGGGGTGGCCGTTGATCGTGGCCTCCGACGTCTGGTAGACCAGGAGCCCGCTGGCATTGAGCGCCGTGCTCGAACTGCTGCCGGTCTGGCTGTTTGTGTTGTCCACAACCACCACGATGTAATTGGTGCCAATCTTGAAGCTGGCGTTGTTCGCGCTTCCTGAACCGTAGTTTTGGAGCGCTATCTGGGTTGTGTTGCTCCACGCGCTTGTGGCAGTCGCCGAGGCCGTGCCCGTCGGCACCGAGGTGCCGTTTCCGGACGGGTTCACGTACACCGCATACTGGTCGTCCGCAGCCAGAGTCATGGTAATCTGGATCTGGCTTGTTACAGCGGTTCCGCTGGAGCCTGAACCGGTTATATAGAAGGCCAGGGTGTAGATGTAGATTCCCTCGTTCGGGGTCGAGTTGCCGTTGCCCGGCAGGAAGTCGCCGCCGGTGTTCGGGGAGGTCCCGGACGAATTGGTGGCTCCCGGCGCCGTGATCCACTGCGCACTGCTCGTGTTGGGGGTATAGGCCGACCCGGCGACATTTGCGGGCGTAATCACATAGGCGGCGCCCTGGTAGGTCGAATTGGAGGACGTCCCTCCATTGGTCGAGGCGTAGGTAACACTCCAGTTTGCGTCCTGCTGGCCGCCCGTCTGGAGCCCTCCCGATGAATTGAGGCCGGTATAATAAAGCCCCGTGATGTTGGTGGCTGTCTGCGCGCTAACGCGGGTACAAGCCAAAGCCATGAAAAGCGCCCAAAGAAGCGGGCCAATGAATCGGGAGAGATCTGAGGGAATGCGGGTCACGGTGTTTACATGACCACGATCGGCCCCACGCGCCCGACCCTCAACCGAGGGAAATACGTACCCCAGAATATCCTTTTAGATATTCATGGAAGATGGGTTACGTAACGACCCCAAAGGCCCTTTGGGCTCCCGCCTCTCCGCCCGGCCCCGCCTGCCATCCTATCCAACAAACGAGGCGATTTAACCAACTACAGGATAGTAATTTACGGGGCTTTTCCTGCGCTTCCGGCCTGGGTCGGTGCAACGAAAGACCCCGGCGCCGGGGCCCCGGGGCGCGGCGGCGACCAAACCGCGCTCTTCTTTACGCGATTTAGGTTCGCTGCGACGTCCTTTTCCGCCTGCGTCTCCACACCGGGCTTGTTCAGGAATCCCAGGTCCCTGAACCAATCCATGAAGCGCTCGGGCCAGGTTCCGTAGGCGATGTTGCCCCTGTTGGTGAGTCCGCCCGTGGAGGGGGGCTCATCTGGGCCCACCTTGTCGCCCGGGTGGTGGCCGCGCGCGTAGATGTGCATTTCGACATTCGGAACGCCGTCGTTCAGCAAGGCTGTGAAATACTCGTTTGCCCAAACGGCGTGGATCCAGTCCCCCCATCCGGCGCATGTGATGAACGCGGGAGGGGCATCCCGCGGGATCGTGGGCGTCCCCCCCCGGGCAAACGGGGATGGCCCAGGGTAGATGATGCCCGCAAAGTCCGGCCTCGAGGACACCTTTGCCAACGGGTTTTCGGGAACATCGTTCTTTCTGTCAAAGTCGGCCCATTGGAGCGTCGCCGCTGCCGCCAGCTCGGCCCCGGCGGAGAAACCCATGATGCCGATCTTATTCGGGTCCAGGTTCCAGTCCTTGGCATGGGCGCGCACGAGCTTGATCGCCTGGAGCGCGTCGTTCACACCGTCGACCTTCGGCTCATAACCGTCGCTCCGAAGTCGGTTCCTCAGGATGATCGTGTTGATCCCATGGTTGTAGAAGAAGTGGACGTCGTCCGCACCCTCTCCGCCGACGTTGAGTGTGCGATGGCCGCCGCCGGCGGCCAGGATGATGGCCGCCCCGGTGTTGAGCTGGGAATTCCCGGGGTGGAATTCGATGGAGGGGTTGTGGATGTGGACGATGTAGCCGATCTCGCCCGGCTCCCAGAAGTGGTATTCCTCGGGCTCGCGAATCTTGTCATGGTTCAGATAGGCCGAGTCCGGGGGGAAAAGGGGGATGACCACGCCTCCGGGCAGGATGGGCTGTGGCGCGTAGGGCTTGTCCGTCTTGGGGCCGGGTGCCGGTATTCCCATCGGCGGAGGAGGAGGCAGAAGAATGGCCGTGGCTGCGGGCGCACCCGGCGCCGATGTGGGGTCGGCCGCGAGGATGAGCGGGGAGAGAAGCAACAGGCCGATCGCGGCCGAGCCTCTTATGCGGGACAGTGAGGTGGGATTCATGCGGGGTGGGGTTTCAAATCAGAACGGCTACGTTTCGGGGGCCCACCCTTTTTCTGGGGGCAAGGACATGGTCCCCATGTGGGCCGGCAGGGCCGGGTGCCTAGACGTTGCTCAGTCGGCCCGTCGAGTCCCCGAAATGGGAAAGGCCCGTAACGCCTGCCGTGTCCGCTAGGTTCAGGAACAGGTTCGAGAGGGGTTTCGCGCCATGCTGCACAAACCTCCCGCCATGGAAGGCGCCCCCTCCATTGCCGGCGAGCAGGACCGGGAGGTTCTCGTGGGTGTGGCGGTTGCCGTCGGCATTTCCGCTCCCATAGATGATGCGAGAATTGTGCAGAAGAGAATGCCCGTCCACGTCGGGGATGCTGTCCATGCGGGCCAGGAAGCGGGAGAACTGCTCCACGTACCAGCGGTCGATCTGCGCGACCTTGTCGATTCGCTCGGGATTGTTCTGGTGGTGCGAAAGGTCGTGGTGCCCCTCCGTTATCCCAATCTCGCTGAACGAGCGGTTGTCGCCATCGTGCCCCAGGACGAACGTCGCAACACGGGTTGAGTCGGTCTTGAAGGCCAGGAGCATGATGTCGTACATCAGCTCGACGTACTCAACTTGCTTCGCGGGAATCCCCGCCGGCGTCGGCTGGTCGGGGTCCACGTTGGGCCCAAACTGCTCGGCCTTCTGGATCCGCTTTTCGACATCGCGTATCCCGGTCAGGTATTGGTCCAGCTTCTCCTGGTCGCGCTTTGCGAGCCGCTGCTGCATTCCGCGGGCGTCGGCCATCACGAAATCGAGCACGCTGCGCCGCTCCATCATGCGCCGCTGCGCGTTCTTGGCGCGTTCCCCATGGGCCCCCGCTCCAAAAAGCCGCTCAAAGGCAAGCCGGGGATTGGATTCCGGCGTCATGGGCGTCGTCGGGGACTGCCACGAGATATTGTACTGGTAGGCGCACGAATATCCCGAGTCACAGTCGGCGGACTTGCGCGTGGCGTCACAGCAAAGCTCAATGGAAGGGAACCGGGTGAGGTGGCCGACGTGGTTGGCGATCACCTGGTCGATCGAGACGCCCGCGCGTATGTCGGTCGCGCTCTTGTTGATCCTGACACCGGTCAGGAACACGCTGTTGCCGCGGGCGTGGTCGCCACCTCCGTCGTTGCCGGGGTTCGCGTTGGCGTGCGCCAAGCCGCCCAGCGCCTGGACGTACCGGCTCACCGGCTCAAGGGGCTGAAGGGTCGGGCTAAGCGAAAAAGCCGGTTCAGCCGCACCCGGCCACCAGCGGCTTGGGATGGCGCCGTTGGGGAAAAACACGAACGCGGTGCGAAGGGGCGCCCCGGTGGCGGTCGTCGCGAGCCCGGCGTCGGTGGCGACCGCGCCCAGCGCCTTCGCCGAGAGAAGGGATCCAAACGCCGGTAGCGCCACGCAGGCGCCAATCCCGCGCAGGAAATGGCGCCGGCTCATGGCGGCGTTACGTAGCTCCAAGGCGGGGTCAGCGGGGGTCTTCATGGGGGTGGTCGTTGTTTGCCGTGAGGAGTGAAGGTTCGCTGGAGGCGCCATCCGCGAACTGCCGAGTTCCCGTCTGGCGGCGCTGCTGGAAAGGTGCCGAATTGACGATGCCTTGCAAGAGCACAGACGAGCGCCCGCCCGAGGCTTCAAGCTGCTCCACGATGTGGTCTACCGTCTCGACGTCATAATAGTCGAGTGTCCGTCCCAGGGCGTAGGTCAGCATTTTCTCGGTGATGCAGTAATAGAAGTCCCGAAGGTGGGAGGTGGCCAGGATGTGCTTGAGTTCGCGGACGTTGGAGAAGGTCTCTCCGGTGATGAGCCTGCCGCCCGGGTCGATGGGCCGGTTCATCTCCGCGTCGCGCCACATGCCCATCGCGTTAAAATTCTCGAGGGCCAAGCCCAGGGGGTCCATGCGGCTGTGGCACGCGGCGCAGGTCTTGTTCGTCGCATGGAGGGCCAGGTTCTCCCGCAGCGTCATCGTGCGCAGCTTTTCCGGGCTGGCCGCGTCCTCGAGCGCGGGGATGTTTGGGGGCGGAGGCGGGGGCCGCGTGCCCAGGATCGCGTCGAGTATGAACACCCCCCGCTTCACCGGCGAGGTCCGGGTCGGATTGGAGGTCACGGCGAGGACGGTGCCCTGGGTGATGACACCGCCGCGGGGGCTGTCCGCGGGGAGCATGACCTTGCGCATCTGGGGGCCAGCGACCCCCGGGATGCCGTAGTGCTTGGCAAGGTCCTCGTTTAGGAACGTGTAGTTGCTCTCGATGAGCTCGGACAGGCTCCGGTCCTCCTTGATGACGTAGGCAAAGACCATCTCGGTCTCCCTCCTCATCGACTCGCGCAGCCCGTCCGTGAGCTGCGCCTTGGGGGAGCGGATGAGGGTGAAGAACGCCTTGCGCGCGTTGGAGAAGGCCTCCTTCTCCTCCGGCGTGCGCCTTTCCTCGGCGACGCGGTTCAATCGGCGGAAGGTGTCTATCGCCTTCTCCACCCCGGGGTCCGGGTGTTCCCTCAGGTAGACCGCAAACGGGCTGATCTGGACGTTGGAGATGTCCCGCGCCTCGAGCCACTGGCCCGTGAAATTGCTTATGAACTCCGACGACCGCTTGTCCGCCAGCATTCGGGCAACCTGGGTGCCAAGCTGCGCCCGGAGTTCACCCCTCCCCGCGAGCCGGAAGAGCTCGTCATCGGGCATCGACGACCAGAAGAAATACGACAGGCGCGAGGCCAGCGAGAACTCGTCTATGAAGGGGTCGACCTGGCCCGGCCTTACCGGCTCGACCTCCTCGTCGCGGAAGATGAACCGCGGCGACGCCAGAACCGCCACCATCGCCTGCGCCACGCCCGCCTCAAAGGTGCCGCCGGGCTGCGAGGACGCCGATGAAGCCATATCGACAAGCCGGTCGACCGTCGCCGGGTCGACCGGGCGGCGGAACGCCCGCGTGGCAAAGCCGCCGAGCAACTCCGCCGCGTATCTCCTGCGGCTGACCGGCCAAAAAGGCACCTTCCTCGGGAAAAACTGCGCGTAGTTGGCAGGCTGCACCCAGAACTCGGGCGCCATCGGGCCGCGCACGGTGACCGCGTTCAGCCGCAGGCGCAGGAGGCGCTTTTGATCCCGGTCTGGACCCAAGGGCTGAACCTCAAAGGTGAGCGGGTGGTCGCCGGGCTGCCAGGAGCGGTCAAACGTGAATTCCAGGGTCTTGTCGGACTCCCGCACGAACTCCTGGCTTATGAGTGTCTCCCCATCGACCTTGAACACCAGCCGGCAGCGGTTGAGGTCAAACTGGTCGTCCACGTAGCTCTCCACGGCCTTCAGGTTGACGTACACCTGGTACTTGCCCGGGTGCACCGCCTTGTAGGTGGCCGCGACGACCGCGGGCGTGTAATATGAAAGGTCAAGCGCATCGCCCACGGCCTTGGGCGCAGGGCGTTTGAAGGGTCCCGTCGCTGGCGCCGCGGATGCCCCGTCCTTCACCTGCAGCGCACCCGCCCCCCCGGCCGGATTGGCATCAGGCAGAGCGGCGGGAGACTCCACCTTCACGATGGAGAACTGCTTGCCCGGCAAAAGCTGCTCGGCGACCACCCTGGGCTGGGTTGGCACCACCTGAGCGATGATCGTCTGGGCCGAATCGAGGTAGCGCTCCAGGAGCATCGGCGAAATGGTGAGGACATCCGCAATGTTGTCGAAGCCCTGACCGGTGTCGTCGGCGGGGAACTCCTTGAGCGTGTCGAATTCCACTCCCGTGAGCTCCCGTATCGTGTTGCGGTACTCGACGCGATTGAGGCGCCTGACGGTCACCCTGCCTGGGTCGGGATGGGCGGGGTCGAGAGAGAAGGCCTCGAGCTTGATCCACGCCATCAGCCTCTTCACGTCCTCTGGCGGCACGCGAGGCTTACCTGCGGGCGGCATGATGCCGGCCCGGACATTCTTCATCACGCGCCACCACAGGGCGTGATTTCGAACCTCGGAGTCGCTGTTGAAATCATCGAGGTCGACCCCTCCCTTGTTGTTGCCGGCTCCATGGCAATCATAGCAGTACTGGTCCAGGACGGGCTCGATGTCCCTGTTGAACGATGCGAGCGCCGAATCGCCTGCCCTGCAGGTCATTACCGCCGAAACCGCGGCGGCCGAAAGGACGGCCCAAGCCCGCAAGGAAGCAATCCTCGTGGAGTGCGTCCGATTGCAGAGATGCGCCTTTGGCATGGGGTGCGCAGACTGATATCCAGATTCCTACCTCTGGCAAGGTCTCAGCCCCACATGTCTGAATTTTATCTGGTCCCGGCCGACTATGGGTTTGAACTTGGTAGCGGGCGCCTCAAGAAAAATGGATCCGGCGCCCGAGACCCCCGGCGCCTCCCGCAAGGAGCCCCCGGCCCAAGCCTCCAGCCGACAGTCCCCCAACAATACCCCCCAATGACAAGGCCCCTCAATTTCTCCCTGATATTCATTTGCGCTGCACCGCTCCTGCTCCAGGCGCAGGCGCCCGCTGTCCCGGATTGGGCTCAGCCAGGATCCGCTACGCACGTCCAGGTTCCCCCTCCAGCGGATTTTCA
>Ga0302157_10002020_pt1 | contig 24243 bp, 21 predicted proteins | sample I_Bog_N3_3_FD_193502 | JGI IMG/M metagenome (GOLD analysis project Ga0302157, IMG submission 193502) | Peat permafrost microbial communities from Stordalen Mire near Abisko, Sweden - I_Bog_N3_3 | ecosystem: Environmental > Terrestrial > Soil > Wetlands > Peat | place: Sweden: Abisko, Stordalen... | reverse complement strand
AGGATTCAAGATGGTCTGCCCAACGTGTGGTCGAGAGATTCAGCCTGGAGTGAGGTTCTGCAGCGGCTGCGGACAGCCCGCGCCGCCTCCGCCGTATGTGCCGGTGCATGAGGCGGCCGCGCAGGCCGGACTGGTGCGTCCGCTGCAGGGGCGGGTGATTGCGGGCGTGTGCGCCGGGTTTGCGCGGCGCTACGGCTGGGACCCGGTGGTGGTACGGCTGGTTCTGGTGCTGTGCTTCTTTGTGGCTGCCGGAACGCCGGTGCTGGCCTACGTGGTGGCGTGGATTGTGATGCCCAATGAGCCGTGGGCGGTCCCGGTACAGCCGCCGCCACCTCCACCACCGCCCAATCCCACAGGGCCACCTGAGGGTACGACGGGTACGATGGGTGTGTGAATTCGATTGGCTCACCTCGACCCTTTGTCTATGAGAACGACCGCCTGACCTGCGACGGAGTCGACCTGTCGTCGCTGGCGGAGACGTTTGGGACGCCGCTGTATGTGTACTCGGCGGCGAACCTGCGCGGGCGCGTGGAGCTGTTGCAGCGCGAGTTTGCTGCCACCCCTACGACCATCTGCTATGCCGTGAAGGCCAATCCGGCGCTGGCGATCCTGAAGCTGGTGGCCGAGACGGGTTGCGGGTTCGACATCGTCAGCGGCGGCGAGCTCGAGCGGGTGAGGCGTGCCGCGCCTGAGGCCTTGGGGCGGGTGGTGTTCTCCGGAGTGGGCAAGCAGGCGTGGGAGATGGACGCGGCTTTGACAGCGGGGATTCTGCTCTTCAACGTGGAGAGCGAGGCCGAGCTGGAACTGCTGAGCGCGCGCGCGGTTGCTCTGAATAAGAGCGCGAAGGTGGCGCTGCGCGTCAATCCGGATGTCTTTGCCGAGACGCATCCGTATATCTCCACCGGACTGCGCGAGCACAAGTTTGGGATTGCGATAGAACGTGCGCGGGCGGTTTATGCGCGGGCGGCGAAGCTCAAGGGCATTGAGCCGGTGGGCGTGAGCGTCCACATCGGCTCGCAGATTCGCGAGGTCGCGCCGTTCGCCGAGTCGCTGCAGCGGGTGGCGGCGTTGGTCGCCGAGTTGCGTGCCGATGGGTTGAAGATCAACTACGTGGATGCAGGCGGCGGCTTCGGGATTGAGTACGGTTCCGCGGCGTTTGATCCCGCGGCGCGAGCGGCGGAGTACGCGGTGGCGATTCGCGGTGTGATGGTTGGTCTGGACGCGCAGCTGCTCCTGGAGCCGGGGCGGTTTCTCGTCGCGCAGGCCGGAGCGCTGCTGACGCGCGTGCTCTATACCAAGCAGAACGGAGCGAAGAAGTTTGTGATTGTGGATGCGGCGATGAACGACCTGATCCGTCCCGCGCTGTACCAGGCTCACCATGAGATTGTGCCGGTGGTTCGCGAGTCGAGGGGGACTGTCATTGCGGATATTGTCGGGCCGGTGTGCGAGACAGGAGACTTCTTTGCGCGCGACCGCGAGCTGGCTGAGCTGCGGACGGGCGAGCTGGCGGTGCTGCTGGATGCGGGTGCATATGGGATGAGCCTGGCGTCGAACTACAACTCGCGCGGACGGGCGGCGGAAGTTTTGATTGAGAACGGCGAGGCGCGGTTGATACGGCGGCGGGAGACTGTGGAGGAGATGCTGGCGGGGGAAACGACATAGGCAGTCGATGGGTTTTGATGAGCTTTGAGCTATGAGGTGTCGAGCTTCGAGCGACCCCTCAGAGGTGCTACAATTTTGTTCGACGAAGATGCGCGAAGGGCCTGATTTTCAGGTGGTTTTGAGCGCACGCGATTTCATAGCGGCAGAGGTTTCCGAAGCATGTCCGGCCATTCAAAATGGGCAACCATCAAGCATAAGAAGGGCGCGCTGGATGCCAAGCGCGGCAAGATCTTCACGCGTTTAATCAAGGAGATCACCATCGCGGCCAAGAACGGCGGCGGTGACCCTGACGGCAATCCGAGGCTGCGTGGCGCGATTGTCGCGGCCAAGGCCGAGAATATGCCCGCCGACAACATCAAGCGCGCCATCCAGAAGGGTACCGGAGAGCTCGAAGGCGCAAGCTACGAGGAGATTACGTTTGAGGGCTATGGTCCCGGCGGCGTCGCGGTGATTGTTGAGGTAATGACCGACAACCGCAACCGCGCGGTGAGCGAGATTCGGCACGCGTTCTCGAAGAACGGCGGGAACCTTGGTGAGACTGGCTCCGTCGGCTACATGTTCTCGAAGAAGGGTGTGATCGTTGTCGCGAAGTCGGCTGTGGATGAGGACAAGCTGACCGAGATCGCGCTTGAAGCCGGCGCTGACGACCTGAGCGACGAGGGCGAGAGCTGGGAGATTCTGACCTCACCGAAGGACTTTGAGGCGGTGCATGAGGCGATCAAGGCGGCGAAGATTCCGACCGAGGTGGCCGAGGTGACGATGGTGGCCTCGACCTATACCAAGCTCGATGGCGCTCCTGCGGCGGCGATGATGCGGCTGCTGGAGGTGATTGAAGACCTCGATGACACGCAGAATGTGTACTCGAACTTTGATATGGATGAAGAGGCGGTTACGGCGTAGAGGCAGGTCTTAGAGATCGGGGATTAGGGATTAGGATTTGAGAGCCGCCACACGATGGCGGCTTTCGATTGTGAGGCGTGATGGCAAGATTGCGGATGAGTCTGGTGGTGGGTGTGGTGTCTGCGGGTATTCTGGCAGCGGCAGGTGCGGCACGGGCGCAGAACTCGGTGTTTGAACTGGCATCCAGCAAGCCGTGGGAGAGGGGCGTACTGCTGCAGGGCGGCAATGGCCTCACGGATAACCGCGGCGGATTCCACTTCCTAATGGTTGGCGGGCACCTGGGCAAGGTGTTGACGCCGGAGATAGGGCATGGGCGGCTGAAGGGCAACTTCGAGGTCGCGGCAGAGCTGTTTCCGTTCTGGCAGTCGTACACGCCGAAGTTTCAGCGCGCGAACTGCTACGCAACGCCGGTCGCCGGCACTACCTTCATCGGGACCGGACTCTACTGCACGCCGCTGTATACGGTCGGTGGGACTTACACCGGCGCGTCGATTACGCCCATTATCCTGCGCTGGAACCTGACCCATGGTCAGCGTTGGATGCCATTTGTGCAGGGCGCAGGCGGGCTTATCTGGACCGACCACAAGTATCCGGCGTTTGGGTCGAGCGTTCTGAACCTGAACAACGATGGCCCCGGGTCGGAGACCAGCGTGTGGAACTTTACGCCGCAGTTCGGGATTGGCGCGCACTACTTTCTCAAGCCCAAGCAGTCGCTGGACATCAGCGCGAATGCAGTACATATCTCCAGTGCCAGCCTGGGAGACAAAAATCCGGGCGTGAATGCGAGCGTGCAGTTCTCGGTGGGATATACGTGGTGGAAGTAGGGAATTAGGGAAGTAGAACAATGAGTCCGGATACAGTCAATCCAGGCAGTCCGATCGTGGAGTGTGTGCCAAACTTCTCGGAGGGAGGCGACCGCGACAAGGTCGAATCCATCGTGCGCGCGATGCGCGTGGAGGGCGTGCATCTGCTGGACTACTCGCTGGACGCGGACCACAACCGCTCGGTGGTGACCATCGCCGGCGTGCCCGAGGCGGTGGTGGAGGCGGCGATCCGGGGCGCGGGTGCGGCCGCGCGATTGATCGACCTGACCCGGCAGAGCGGTGTGCATCCGCGTATTGGAGCAGCGGACGTGATTCCGTTTGTGCCGGTGAGTGGGGTCTCGCTGGCGCAGTGCGCTATGCTGGCCCGACAGGCGGGGATGGGAATCTGGCGGAGGTTCGGCGTGCCGGTGTACTTCTATGAGGCGGCGGCGGGCCGGCCGGACCGTGTGAATCTTGAGGATGTGCGTCGCGGACAGTTTGAGGGCCTGCTGCGGGAATCGGCGCGGGACACGACGCGACACCCGGATGTGGGTGGGCCCGAGCTGCATGCTACCGCCGGGGCAAGCGCGGTGGGAGCGCGTAAGTTTCTGATTGCATACAACATATACCTGGCCCCAGGCGGCAATGGAGGCGCGGCGGATGTGAGCCTGGCGCGAGCCATCGCCAAGGAGGTGCGCGCTGCCGGCGGCGGGATGCTGGGGGTGAAGGCACTGGGGGTGATGGCTAACGGGCGTGCCCAGGTGAGCATGAATATCACTGACTTTCAGCGGACCCCGGTGACCCGGCTGCACACCGCCGTGCGGGATATAGCGGAGCGGCACGGGGCAGCTATCGCCGAGGGTGAGATTATTGGTCTGATTCCGGAGGACGCCTATGAACCGAATGCGGATTGGTTACGTCAAACGGTGCAGTTCGATCCCGAGGAGAAGGTCCTGGAGCGGCGGCTGCAACATCCTCTCGAGTGGCCTTAAAGGCAGAATGAGCTAACAGATGCCAGCGGACAGACGATAAGAAACAAAGAATCGAAGGCAGTTTAGTACAATGGAATATGCGCCATTCGACGCGTTTCCCTGGAGTGGACAAGGTGAAGACATTGAAGAATTTGCAGTTTGGCCCAGTAACGACAGCGCTCGCGGCGGTTGTGATGATGGCAGGAGCCGCCCATGCGGCGCAGCTCAGCGGCGACGCCCGCAGCTCGATACCCCGCGATGTGCAGCAGATCATCGTGGTGGACTACAAGGTGATGCAGAACTCGCCGGCGGCGATGCAGTTGAAGGACCGCGTGCTGCCGCCGGAGCTGAAGCGGCTGGAGACCTCGCTGAAGACCTCCGGCCTGAAGGTGGACCAGGACGCCGACACACTGGCATTCGCCGCCTTTCGCGACTCCAACGGGACCGGAACGCGCATCCTCGGCGTGGCGCAGGGGCAGTTCCAGACCGCCGCTATCATGGCGAACTTCGCCAAGAACAAGACCAAGCCGCTGATGTACCGGCAGAACAGCATCTACCCGATGGGCAATGCGGGCATGAGCGTGGCCTTCCTGAACCAGACCACCATGGTCTTCGGCGACCGCGAGGCCGTGAAGGCCGCGCTGGATGCGCGCGACGGCCTGCAGCCGAACTTCCTGCAGAACAGCGACATGATGAATGACATGGCCGCGGTGGATTCGCGCGCGGTCTGGAGCCTGCTGGACCAGAAGGGCACCCAGACCATGATGAAGAGCGTACTTGGCGACGCGGCGCAGCTTGCGGACTATGACACTGTGAAGAACCGCATGAAGAGCGCCCGCTACACCATGGACTTTTCCAACGGCGTGAAGTTCGACATGTCCGTGGTGACGTCCGACTCCATTACTGCGGCGACGGCGGCTACCCTGATGAAGGGCGTGGCCATCATGAAGAAGACATCCGGTTCGCCGCTCGAGAAGACCGCGATGGACGATACGACCATCGACTCCGAGGCCGGCACGCTGACGGTGGAGTATTCTTCCTCAGACAGCGAGTTTGCGGGGCTTCTGAACTCGCCGCTCTTCCAGCAGGTTGTGACGAAGTAAGCTGTTGTTCCATAGAAATCAAAAGGGCGGCCGATGGCCGCCCTTTGTATTGCTTCGATAACTTCTATCGCCCGACGGGTTTGGACTCTCTGACCTCGACATCAGGCAGCCTGCCGACGGCCTTGCAGCGCTCCATCACAGCGGCCCGCATGCGGAGTGCCAGCTCCTCGGGAAACTCGTAGGTCTGGTTGCCGCGATAGACGTCGATGGTCTTGCGGGTGGTGTCCACGACGACCTCGCAGTGATGGCAGGTACCCAGATGCTGCTTGACCTCGGCTAGCAGATCAGGGTCGATCTGGCCGTCGAAGTAGTCGGTGAGCTTTGCGAGGAAGTCGGTGCAGTTCACTTGATTCGCCTCATGGCTTCGCGGCTTGCGTATGGGTAGCGCCGGGGCCCGTATTCGTCTTCCGGAAGTAACGGCTGAGGCGTTCGCGAAGTTGCAGGCGCGCGCGCAGTAGCCGGGACTTGACGGCCGGAACGCTCAGACCGAGCGCCTCGGCAGTTTCTTCCGTCGACAAGTTTTCGATGTCCCGCAGAGTGAAAACGGTTCGGAAACCTGGGGGCAGGCCGGCGATTGTTTTCCGCAGGATCTCGGCGAGTTCGGCCTGATTGTAGTTTTGCTCCGGATTGGGACGCCATTCGGCGAAGTCGCGGGGGATGGAGCCCTCGCCGGTTTCGACGTCCTGGTCCATGGAAACGGTCTTTGAAGTCTTGCGTTTGCGCAGCCGCATCAGGCTCTCGTTTACGGCGATGCGCACTAGCCAGGTGGAGAACTTGCTGTTGCCCTGGAACTGTTCGAGTTTCTGGAAGGCCTTGAAGAAGACGTCCTGGGTGATGTCCTCGGCGTCCTCGCGGTTCTGGGTGATGTGCAGGGCGGTGCGGAAGATCTGGCGCTCGTACTGCTTGATGAGCACCTCAAAGGCCGCGGCATCGCCGGCCTTGGCGCGCTCTACGAGAGCGACGTCCGGGTGAACCTCGACCGTCTCATCCGGGGCGAGTTCGCCGTCGGGGCCGAGCGGTTCGTCGATGATGGAGGAGGTCTGCGCTGCCATATCGGAGCCTGTATCCAGTGTACAGGACACCCGGTTGTGGTTTGGGAGCAGAAAGTGCGTGGCCAGTGGCCTCGGATTCGCAGGTGGAGGATGTTTTTTTTGATGTCTTTTCAGGTGTCTAGGCAGGTACGTCTGTGGTGCGTGGCGGGCGTCAGAAGCGAGCACCGCACCATTAGAGTCAAATAAGCGTGGAGTGACGGATGAATCAGTGGAAGTGGGTGCGTGCGACGGGTGCGATTTTGGTCTGTGCCGCAGTGTGGGCTGTGGCCAGTGCGCAGAGTTCTGCGCCGTCCCGGACGAAGAAGCATGCAGCGCCGCTGCACAAGGGAGGCGCGACTGCGGGCCATCGCCATGGCCACCGCTCGGGGCCGCATCCCGCTGCGAGCACGCGGTCGCATGCTGCCGGACGCCGTCTGGTATTGCCGCCGGCGACGGCGGAGAGCCGGAGGCTGCATGAGGCCTTTGTGGCCTCTGCCCAACTAAGGCCGATGGCGCAGCAACTGGTACAGACGCGGAGCGCGGCGGCGTATGAGGGCGTGATCGCGTATGCGGAGTCGCACCCAGGTGAGGCCGCTGCCGCTGCGAACCTTGCGCTGGGGCATGCCTACATGCTGGACCGCCGCTACCCTGAGGCCGAGGCCGCGTTCCGCAAGGTAGACGCGCGAGGGTCGGCGCTGGCGGACTATGCGGAGTATCTCGCAGCGCAGGCGGCGGTGAAGGCCAATCGCCCGCAGGATGCGTTGCCGCTGCTGGATCACTTTGCCGACCGCCATCCGGGAAGCCTGTTCGTTGCCGATGCCCCCGTGCTTCTGGCGACAGCCTACATCGCCGGTGGAGATGCCGGGAACGCCATACACACGCTGGAGCCGTTGCGCTCCGGTGACATCGGCAGCCATGTGGCCTTCCGGCTGGCGCTGGCGCAGGCCTACCAGGCCGCGGGCAGGAGCGCGCAGGCGGAGGAGCTCTATCGCGGGTTGTATCTCGGTGATCCGCTGAGCCCGGAGGCAGCGACGGCCCGGACCAACCTGGCGGCGATGAGTGCTCCGCTCTCTGCCGCCGACCGGAAGCAGCATGCCGATGCGATGTTCAATGACAAGCAGTATGCGCAGGCAGCGGGCGAGTATCGCGAAGTAGAGAAGGATGGCAAGGACCTGAGTCAGGCCGACCGCGACGCCCTGGAGATCTACGCGGCAGTCTGCGATCTGCGACTGAAGCGGCTGAGCCTGAGTGATGTAGCGCGCCTGCCCGTCACCGGCGACGACAGCGCCGCGTTGAAGATGTATCTGCAGGCGGAGCTGGCTCGCAACGAAGGAAACATGCAGGAGCAGGACTCACTGGTGCAGCAGATGATGACGCGGTATCCGCAGAGCCGCTGGCTGGAGGAGGCGCTGAACTCCGGCGGCAACATGTACCTGCTGAAGCAGGACCATGCACATGCGATTGAGGACGACGTTGCCCTGGCGCAGCACTTTCCGCACAGCATCTATGCCCCCGCGGCGCACTGGCATGCCGCGTGGCTCAGTTATCGCCTGCGGCGCTACCCCGATGCGGCTCGGCTGATGGACGAACAGATTGCGAACTATCCCGGTACGGAGGACATCCCCGGCGCGCTGTACTGGCGCGGGCGGCTGTATGAGGATGTGGAACACAACTTCGGACAGGCGCTGAACTACTACAACGCGCTGAGCGATACCTACACCAACAGCTACTACGCCATCCTCGGGCGGCAGCGGATAGCGGTCCTCGGCAAGCGAGATGCCGTACCGCCGGCGCCTGCGCTGGCCGCTGTGCGCCCGCTGGAAGACCCGCAGTTGATCGATGCGCTGCCGGAGAACGATCCGCACCTGATTAAGGCGCGGCTGCTGGCCAACGCCGCGCTGAACGAATACATACGCCCGGAGATTCAGTTAAGCGCGACCTCAGCGCAGTGGGGCGCGCTGGCAGAGGCGGAGATCTACGAGAGCTTCGGCGAGAACACGCGCGCGTTGCAGGCGATGAAGCGCAGCAAGATACCGTTTTTCTCGTTGCCGGTGGCGGAGGTGCCGATGGCCTACTGGCAGATCGTCTTTCCGCGGCCTTACTGGGCGGAGATCTCCTCCGACGCGCAGGCCAACGGGCTGGACCCCTATCTGGTGGCCGCGCTGATCCGGCAGGAGTCAGAGTTCGATCCGCAGGCGGTGAGCCGCGCGAACGCGGTTGGACTGATGCAGTTGCTGCCGTCGGTGGGCAAGTCGCTGGCGAAGAAGGACGGCGAACGGCACTTCTCCACGAATGAACTGCTGGACCCTGCGACGAACCTGCGGCTGGGGACGGCAGACCTGCGCCAGTCGATCAACCGCTACAGCGGGCAGATCGAGTACGCTCTGGCGTCTTACAACGCGGGGGATACGCCGGTGCGGCAGTGGATTGCATTCAACGATTACAAGGACATCCCTGAGTGGGTGGAGTCCATCCCGTATACCGAGACGCGCGGGTATGTGCAGAGCATTCTGCGCAACCGGGAGATGTATCGCGCGGTCTACGGCGGTCACTAAAGCTACTCGTGGCGCAGGGCGACGACCGGGTCCATGCGCGCGGCACGCATCGCAGGCAGGATGCCGGAGATGATGCCAATCAACGCCAGCAGGATGAAGGAGACCAGCATCGTATTCCACGAGGCGCTGAGGATGATGTCGCCCTCGTGGTTGGCGGTCTTGTAGATGGCGGAGTAGAGCGGCATGGCGGGAACCAGCTTCGCGGTGACCACGGCCACGACCATGCCAACCAGCCCGGCGAGGAACGTCAGGACGAAGCTCTCCAGAAGAAACTGCGCTAGGATGTCGCGGCGGCGCGCGCCGAGGGCCTTCATCAGGCCGATCTCGCGGGTGCGTTCGGTCACAGAGACCAGCATGATATTCATCACCCCTATGCCGCCGACGGCCAGCGTCATGGTGCCGATGATGCCCAGAAGCACCTGTAGGGCCACTGAGAACTGCAAGATCTGCTTGGAGTCTTCGATGGTGTCCCACTTGCCGAGCGCCTTCTCGTCGCGCGGGTCGAAGTGGTGGCGCTGCGCCAGAACGGTGCGCACCGCCTGTAGTGCCTGCAGGTGGAGATCGCCGGAGGATGGCTCAAAGACGATGGAGTCCGGGTCGCGCTGCTGGCGCAGGGTGCGCATGGCGTCAAAGAGGACGAAGACATTTTCATCGTCGGGGCCGTTGTTGGAGGAGTCCTGGATCTTGTTGCGCAGCACGCCGATGACGGTGAATGGTTGGCCTTCAACCTGCACCACCTCGCCGACCGGAGGATAGCCGCTGAAAAGTTTTTCCGCCGCGTGCGCGCCGAAGATGATCACCTGGCGATGGTCGGTGACGTCAGCCGGCTCGAAGTAGCGGCCCTGTTCGACGTCGAGCTTGCGCATCTGTCCGTAGGGCAGGTCGATGGCCTTGGACTGGATGTTCACGATCTTGGCGCGGTACTTGATGCTGAAGCCGTCGTCGGTCTCGCGGGAGACGGCGCGCAGAAAGGGCAGGCTGTCGCGCACGGCCTCGGCGTCACCTTCCACCAGCCGTACGCGCTGGCCGGAGCGCTCACCGCCGGCCTGCATGGAGGTCTGCCCGCCCCACACCATGATGACGTTGTTGCCGATGCCGAGGAAGCCCTGCAGCACGGCTCCGCCCAGCGCCTTTCCATAGCTCAGCAGCAGCACCACGGTGACCAGACCCCATACGATGCCGAGCATGGTGAGCCCGGAGCGCACGCGGTTGCGGCGGAGCGACTCGACGGATTCGGTGATGGCTTCGGTCAGGTTCATGGCGTTAGTCGGTGCGGAGGCATTCCATAGGCGTGAGGGCGGCGGCGCGTAGCGCGGGATAGGTTCCGGCGCCGAGCGTGATGGCCGCCAGCGTGATGAGCGAGGCAATAACGGCGGGAGTCGAGATGACCGGGTGCGGGACGAAGTCCGGCAACGGCACAAGGCGCATCAGAACGCAGATGCCGACGCCGCAGATTAGGCCGGCGGCTCCGCTGACCAGCGAGATGATGGCGGACTCGACGAAGAACTGGCGGCGGATGTCGACGGCGGTAGCGCCGAGCGCCTTGCGAACGCCGATCTCGCGGGTGCGTTCCGAGACCGCGACCAGCATGATGTTCATGACGCCGATGCCGCCCAGTGCGAGCGTCAGCAGCGCGACCGCGGCGAAGAACAGCGTCATCACGCGGAAGATGTTGTCCGTGAACTTCGCTCCGGCGAGCGTGTCCCACACCCACAGTGCGTCGAGATCGTCGGGGTCGAAGTGGTGGCGGTCGCCCAGCACCTGGCGGACCTGATGCAGGGCCTGCACGTGCAGCTCTGCCGTGACCGGCTGCACCACGATGTTGTTCACCGTCCCGCGCGGGGCATCCTCTGCGCCGGGGCCGTCGCCCTTGAAGTCGGGCGGGAAGTCGCGCTCCATCGAGGCGAAGGGGACGAACAACTGCGAGTTGTCGGGGCCGGAGCCGTAGCTGCCATTCTGCTTCTTGTTGGAGAGCACGCCGATGACGGTGTAAGGGTAGCCCTCAATCATCAGCGTCTGACCGATGACTGGCTTGCCGGGGTAGAGCTGCCGGTTGGACTCGGCGCCGAGCAGCACCACGCGCGCGCCGTTGGCCTCATCCTCGTCGGTCATCAGGCGTCCCTGCTCCACACCTAGGGAGCGAAAATTCTGGTACTGGGGCCACACGCCCCGGACGGCACGGCTGGCAGCATTCCACTGGCTGACCTCGCTGACGGTGCGGCGAATCTCGGGGGAGACGGTCTTTACCAGCGGAGCCAGTTGCTGGATGGCGATGGCATCGTCCACGTTGAGCTGGATGTCGCGGCCGGCTGCGTAGCCTCCGGAGGGCATGGCGGTCTTGCCGCCGAAGCAGATGGCGATGTCCGTGCCGATGGACTTGAGCCGGTCGTGCTGGTCATGGCTGAAGCCGATGCCGAGGCCCACCAGCAGAATGACCGAGCTGATACCCCAGACGATGCCGAACATGGTCAGGAAGCTGCGCAGCTTGTGCTCCCACAGCGCGGCCAGGGTTTGTCGGAAGATCTCGGCGATGGGCATTGTGAATGGCACCCCATAGAGCGGGGATAGAGGGTCATACGCGCTAGTGCGAAGAGATGTTCCCCGCACCCAGTGGACAGTCAAGGGTTCGTTGTAGACGGTACGATACATGCTGCAGGCCCGGATGGTGGAATCGGCAGACACAGCGGACTTAAAATCCGCAGACCCGAAAGGGTCGTGGGAGTTCAAGTCTCCCTCCGGGCACCAGTCGCCACAGGTCCCCTTCAGAGATCTCAGGACGGCGCTGGACTGCAGATGTTCCAGATTCAGCCAGTCGTGGTCCTTCCAGAGCGCTCCAGACAGTTGATTTGGCCCCGGAATACGCGGAATTGTGCGTAAACCATTGATTCTGCCCCTAAAGCACCACGGCTGCCACCTGTAGAGGGATGCCCGTAGCAGCCGATTCCTTTCAACTAGTAGCAGTTCAAAGGCAGGAGATCATCCCTTGAAGTACGACCAGTTGTTCAACCTATTCTCGATTGATTCCTCAGCATCCCTGGTGCCTAGCCGTGTATCGGCTCCGTCCGGCTTCCAGCCCAGCCGTCAGACTACGGCGTCGCCCATCGACGCCCTGCAGCTCCAGCTTCGCCGGCTCTACTATGCCGTTGCGAGCCCCCAGAAGTATCAGGTTGTCTCCACAGCCAAGCGCAGCCTGGACGTTGTTGTCTCGGCGCTGGCATTGCTGGCGCTCTCGCCGGTCTTTCTGGCGGTTGCCCTCGCGGTGAAGCTCACCGACGGCGGCCCGGCCTTCTTCTGGCAGGAGCGGGTCGGCCTGTACGGCGAGGTCTTCCAGTTCCCCAAGTTTCGTTCCATGATTAGCAATGCCGAGGCCCTGAAGCGCGATCTGCTGGCGCTCAATCAGCACGGCGAGGGCGTCACCTTCAAGATGCAGGACGATCCCCGCGTGACCCGTGTGGGACGGTTCATCCGCCGCTACAGCCTCGATGAGCTGCCGCAGCTGTGGTGCGTACTCAAGGGCGACATGTCGCTCGTCGGGCCGCGTCCCGCAGTCCCGTCTGAGGTAGTGCGCTACGCCGACCACCACCGCAACCGCCTGCACACCCTCCCCGGTCTTACCTGTACCTGGCAGGTCAGCGGCCGCTCAGAGATTCCCTTCGAGCAGCAGGTCAAGATGGATGAAGACTACGTACAGAGCCGCAACTTCTGGATGGATCTGGGCCTGCTGGCGAAGACTGTTCCGGCAGTCCTCAGCGGCCGCGGAGCCTACTAAGCAAGACTGCCTGACTACGCCGCGGCCGGCGGTTCGCCGACCAGGTGATTGTTGATGGCGAAGAGCGCCAGCTCCAGGCGGTTCCACACCCCCACCTTATCGAAGATGTTCTTGAGATGCCTCTTGACCGTCTCCTCGGCGATCTTGCACTCGCGGGCGATGTCCTTGTTGGTCATGCCCTGGGCGATGAGCGTGACCACCTCCAGCTCGCGCGAGGTCAGCCCGAAGGTATTCTGAGGCGGCTGTTTGATCTCTTCCATCAGGTCATGCAGTACCTGCACCAGGTTGCTGACGGGCTTGCTGCCCAGCCAGTACTGCCCCCCCATCACCGTCGAGATGCAGTTGGAGAGGTCGGCCGCCATGGCGTCCTTCAATACCACGCCGCGAGCGCCCAGTTGCAGCGCCTCCAGCACCTGGCGCTGGGTAATGGCTGAGGTGAGCAGGATGGTCTTGGTCGGCATGTGGATGGTGGTGAGCTCGCGCAAGGTCTCCAGACCCGGAAGCGAAGGCATGTTCAGGTCGAGCAGAAGGATGTCCGGATGCATCTCGCGCATCTCGCGCAGGGCCTCCTTGCCGTCGGAGGCCTCGCCCACCACCATGTACTCAGGGTGGCTCTGCAACATGCGGCGGACGCCGAAACGCACCACCGGATGATCGTCCGCAATCAGGATGCGAATGTGCCTGGACGGGTCGTGCACCGCATCGGGCGGCATGTGGGCGGACTCAACCTCGCTGCGCAGCCGCTCCAGCACACTTAGGATTCGCTTCCGGTCCCGGCCGCGCGCAGCCATCTCCAGCTCAGAGCAGAGCGAGGTGACCTTGCCCATGCCGACCGTGGTACTGGCGCCCTTGAGCCGGTGGGCCAGCCGCATCAACTCCTGGAAGTCAGAGGACTTCGCGGCCTCGCTGATATCGCGCAGGTCCGATTCGACCTGGATTCGGAACTCGGACAGTAACTCCTCCACCAGCTCTGGACCGCCCAGGTCGCGCAGCTCTGCCAGCCTGTCCACCATCTGCGCGGCCTCAGGCGGCGGCGGACCGGCATGGTCCAGCGCAAAGGACGCGGCGTCGAGCCCCAGCTCAGTGGCAGCGGCCGGATTCGCCATCCACGGCGAGCCAAGGTAGAACAGGCGATCCTGCTGGGGCGATGCGACCATCTGGCCACGGAGAACCAGCAGGGTGTGCAGGCTGCGCAGCACGAATGGCGAGTCGGCGTGGGCCGCGAGATGTTCGTAAGTCAGATCCAGGGGAAGATCGATCAACGGAGCATCCAGGGCGAAGAGGTCCAGCAGCGGGCTTCCAAGCTCCAGCTTCGGATAGAGGCTCCGCAGCAACTCGCCTGCCTGTATCACCAGCAACTTTCGGTCCACCGCCAGGTGGAACGGAAAGACGCTGTCCAGCAGGGCTGGGGGGGTGTCTGCCGCCGGCGCTGATGTCGATTTTTGCGTCATGCGCCCATCCTGTTTCATCTTCGCGCCTCGATTCCGTGGTGCTCTGTGTGGATTCGGCGACCCCGGCCCGCGTCCGCCTTGGACACTTCGTATCATAGCCGACCGCTCCGGAGACCGCTCCGTGACAGATGCTGCATGCCCCCAACGAGGCATGGTGTTGCCCCTTGACGGGGGTACCCGTTGTTGGCTTAGACCCCTAAGTTGGTAAGAGAGGACTTTCAGAGATTCAGGATCATGCGACCGCGTAATGGTCGCCCGGGCCAGGGTTCAGCAAACGCAATGAGAAAGACATCCATCACGATCGCCATCTTTATCGATTCCCTGGGCTGGCGCCTGGCTAATGAGAACGGATTTCTGCGTCACGAGCTGCCCTTCCGTGGCCCGCTCGCTACCACCTTCGGCACGAGTTCAAGCTGTATCCCCACGATCCTCACCGGCGTCGCACCGAGGGAGCACGGTCACTTTGCGCCCTTTGCTTACGATCCTGAGGGTTCACCCTTCCGCAAGCTTGGCTGGATGCGGTACGTGCCCAAATTTCTCGCCGATATGGGATGCATACGGCAGTGGATGGGCCGGTGGGTGCAACGGCAAGTGGGCCTTAACCGGAACTTCCAACTCCACAACACGCCTCTGCAACTGCTGCCGCAGATGAACTACACCGACCGTCACGCTCTGCACGAGCCCGGCGGCATCAACAGCGGTCTGACCACGCTGTTTGACGACCTGCGCGACGGCGCCATCCGCTTTGAGGTTTATGAACTTCACTCCGGAGAGGACACTCTGGCAACGGCCGAGCGCGATCTCGCCTGCGGCGATCTGCAGTTTGCATACATCTCGATCTCCGGCCTGGACGAGTTTCTTCACGCGCGCGGAACCACCTCCTCCGCGGTGGAGAAGAAGCTGGCATTTTATGAGAACCAGGTGCGTAATCTGCTGGACACAGCGCGCGCGCACTATGACCAGGTCAATGTAGCGGTGTTCTCAGGCAACGGCATGGCCGATGTTACCGGCGAGTGCGATCTGATGCGCCAGGTCGAAGCTCTGCCGCTACAGCTCGGCAAGGACTACTTTGCCATCTACGACTCCACCATTGCCCGGTTCTGGTTCCTGAACGAGAATGCTGAGCGCGTTATCAGCAATGCGCTCTCCGGCAACATGGACGGCCAGTGGCTCAGTGACCATACCCTGCGCCAGTGGGGTTGCGACTTCCCCGACCGCCGTTATGGACATCGCTTCTTTCTGCTGCGGCCGGGCGTCCTGCTGAATCCGAGCTTTATGGGACGGACGATGCTTGCCGGCATGCATGGCTACGATCCGTGGCACAAGGATTCGGTCGCCTTCTTTGCTTCGAACGATGCACGCATGGGGCGGCCTGCGGGACTTACGAACCTGCGCGATGTGCTGGCTGCCAGCGTTGGTGTGTTTCGTCTCGCCACCAGGTCGGCATAGCCATGACCAACGATTGCAAAGATGAACCAAGGGGATATCTCATGACGACCGCTACCTCCGAACTCGACTCTCCAGCCGCAGCGCTGGTTCCCCATGCGTCCACTGACTACAGCGGCGAGTTTCTAGCCGAACTCGAGGAGCTTGCTTCTGAGGTCGCTGAGGCCATGGGTGACAGCCTGGTCGCGGTACTGCTCGGCGGCCGCTACGGACGTTGTGAAGGCTGTATGTCGTTGTCCACGGGTGCTGAGTCGGCCTGTGGGGATGTCAATCTCTATCTGGTGACAGCATCGACACGCCCGCGCGGCATGGAGAAGCTGCCCCACCTGGCGCGGCGCTATGAGCATCGCCTGCGGATCTCGATTGGATTCAGCGGTCCGATTACGCCGGAAATGATCGACAAGTGGCCTGCCCAGTTGGCCTGGCAGGAACTGGCGCTGGGCCATCGCGTTCTCTATGGCCCGGCGAACATACTGGCGGCGCGAGTCCCCCGCCATGTTCTGGAGCCGTTGCCGACCGTGGAAGCCACGCGCCTGTTACTGAACAGTGGTGCAGGCCTGCTGTGGGCCGCTCGACTGGCGGGAACGGCGGCTCAGGACGCAACACTGATCAGCCGACTGTACTTCAACTGTGCGCAGTCCATCGCCGACGCTTTGCTCATCGGCTGCCAGCGTTTCTGCACTGACCCGGCCCGCAAGCAGGCCAACCTGCAGGAGATGTCGCGCTTTGAGCCCATCGTCGATCAGTCCGGGGCGTTGCTGCACCTGCGCCGGACCTGCGAGTTTCGCAGCTCCGAGCAGAACTATGTCATCTCCGCGCATCACCTGCAGGAGTTGTCCCAGGATTGGCAGCGCGTCTTTCTCTGGATCGAATCCGTTCGGCTGGGGCTGCGCTTCCATAACCTGGAAAAGTATGCGGCATGGCCAGGCCGTCGTGAGGTACAGGGCGGCCATTCGTTCTTCGGCGGCATCCTCGCCAATCTCCGCCATCGCCAGCTGGGATGGGTGCATCCACGCGAACGCGCCTGCCGGTTGCTTGCTGTTGCGATGAGCGATCTGGCCGGCGAGAACAGCCGCTTCCCCTTTACCGGCGATGCAGCACTCGAACAATGGAGGCTGGCGCAGTAGACCGCTCGATGGGCGGTCAAACTGTGTTTGCTGCGATGTTTACTTCGCATCCTTCGCCGCTGGCGCCCGCAGCAGGAACGTCAGCGTAACGCCGGCGGTATCGATCTTGTTGCGCAGCGAACGGTTGTAGAACCCCGAAAGCATGATGTGTCCCTTGATGGGGATATTCAGCGTGTTGTTGAAGCCATTGTCTTCGCCGACACTCTTTTCCGTGTAGGTAGTGATCTCCTTGCCCTTCTTGCCCTTGAGAGTGGTGGAGCTTACCGTCTGCGTGCCCAGTGGCAACTCTTCGTAGGCGTCGGACTCAAAGTCCACATTCCACCAGGGCAGTGAGGCATCCAGTCCCGCCTGGAAGTGCGCGCTGGTTCCAACCACTTCATAGCTCTTGAGCACGCGCGTATTGGTGAGATTGGGGCTGTCGTCGATGCCGAGCTCAATGTTCGGCGTGAAGGTGTCACCCAGTGCCCGCTCGAAGTGGTTGATGAACGCATAGGTAAACTGCCCGGCGCCCAGGCCGTCGGCGTCATCGCCGGTTGGAGTACCGAGGGTCGACGTCAGGGTGTAGTCGAAGAGCCGGGGGTGCAGGTCAATGGCGGCATCGATGGTCGTATCGCCCAGCAGCAGATGCTGGGTCGCCAGGGTCGAGACGGTCTTGGTCACCACGCCCAGCGCGTTCTTCTTCACGATCGTCCGGACCACATTGATGTACATGTAGGCGGGAACTTCGGCGGTCAGGCTGAAGTGGTCGCTGAATCGGTAGGCGAGGGTCGGTGTCAGTTGCGAGGACCAGCCCTCGGCAGAGTCGTGCTGCGATGTGCTGTCGATCGACGCGTTGAAGCCTTTGACCGTTGGAACGACGCCGGGCGCAGCTTCATCGTGGGTGCCAACGGACTCGCTGGCTGGTGAAGTCCCGGCCGCCAGAGCGCCCTGTTGGGCGGACGCGGGCATCGCGAGAACGCTGAGAGCAACGGCGATGCAGCCAATGGATGAAGTAGACCGAAGCAGGAAAGATCGCACGCGTACTCCATGGGGACAGGATTCAGACTGGCCTTCGCCGGACGGTTCAACGCTGCACGGGCGCAGGTCAGTTCGGTGTATTGAAATCACACCATCCTAACCCGGCAGCGATGCCGAAGTTGCCTGCTTCCAGAAATGTGCCGATTACGCTTAGCGATTTTCTATGGGGATATACGGCGCGGGGTAGGGCGGGCCTGTATATTCGGCGCGGGGACGGATCAGCCGGTTGTCGTCATGCTGCTCCATCACGTGCGCGCACCACCCGGCGACGCGGCTGACCGCGAAGATCGGTGTGAAGAGGTCAATATCAATTCCCAGGGTCGTATAGGTGCTCGCAGAGTAGAAGTCGACATTCGCGTTCAGCTTCTTCTCGTCCTTCACAAAGAGCTCAATCTTGCGTGACATGGCGTACCACTTGGGATTGGCATCCCTGCCCAGGTCCTCGGACATCTTGCGCAGGTGGGTCGCGCGCGGGTCTTCCGTGGTGTAGACGCGGTGCCCGAAGCCGGAGATCTTCTCCTTGTTCGCCAGCATCGCGCGTACGCGCTCCACGGGGTCTTCTCCGGCCTTGTCGATCGCATAGAGCAGATGCATCACGGCCTCATTCGCTCCACCGTGCAGCGGCCCCTTCAGCGCCCCAATCGCTCCGGTAATGGCCGAGTGCAGATCCGACAAAGTGGCCGCGATTACGCGCGCTGCGAAGGTGCTCGCGTTCAACTCGTGGTCAGCGTGCAGGATCAACGCGACGTCCAGCGCCCGGGTCGCGGTCTCTGATGGCTTCTCGCCATTCAGCATCCAAAGGAAGTTCGCTGCGTGCGAGAGCGTGGGGTCCGGCTTGACCGTCGGCTTGCCCTTGCGTATGCGGTCGAAGACGGCCACAATCATCGCGATCTGCGCGGTCAGGCGGAAGCTCTTGCGCAGGTTCGCCGCGTGCTGCACGGATCTCTCATCCGCATCGTAGAGGGAGAGCAGAGAGACGGCCGTGCGCAACACTTCCATCGGAGCGGCTGACTTGGGCACGCGGCTGAGGAAGTCCAGCACATCGGCGGGCAGCTCACGGGCGGCCGCTAGGTGCTTTGAGAACTCATCCAGTTGCGCGGCGGTGGGTAGCGCGCCGTTCCACAGCAGGCAGGTGGTCTCTTCAAAGGTGGACCTCTGCGCGAGCTCGTGAATATCGATGCCGCGGTACGAGAGGATGCCTTTGCCTCCGTCGATGAAACAGATGGAGGACTCATTGGCAACGACGTCTTGCAGGCCCTTGGGTGCGGTGGCAGACATCAGGCTCTCCCAGCAGGATTTTGGTTAGCAACTCTGATTATGGGCGAGCAGTTCCGCGGTTGTCATGCCATTTGGCCGAATATCGGCGCTGCTGCGCGGCAGTTCCTGTTGCCTGAATCGATCGGTGGAGAAGGCAGAGAGGTCGACACCTGGTTCGCGTCCTTCGATGCAGTTCGCCATCGTCTGCGCGCTCGCCGGCGCCAGAAGAATGCCATTACGGAAGTGGCCGCCGGCCAGAAACTCTGCGCTACCCGGCGACACCGCACCCAGAACAGGCAGTCCATCGAGCGTTGCAGGCCGCAGACCGGCCCAAGCCTCCAGCATCGGGCAATCATGATCCGATTGCAGAGCCGGTACTAAATGAGCCGCCTGCGCACGCAGCCTCTCCAGGTCCGCATCCTGGGTGCAAAGGTCAAAGCCCGCCTCCTCCACGGTGGCGCCAAGCACCGCCGTACCTGCCTGTGGTCCGGTAGTGCGCGGCACCACATAGGCGCTCTCGCTGCGATGTACCTCCCGCAGCGGAAACGTTGCAGGCAGTTGCACTCGCAGCATCTGCCCCTTAACCGGCCGCACCCATGGAGCAAGCCATGCGCCGGTGGTCCACACAACCTTTTGTGCGAGCAACTCGCCGCGGTTGGTTCGCAAGAGCATGCCTCCCGGTTGGCTCGATGTCGCAAGCAACTCGGTCTCCTCCTGCAGGCAGATGCTGGTAGCGCGCAAGGCAGCTGTAACGGCCGTAGCAAGCTGGCGAGGGTCGAGTGAGTTCTCCGCCAGCCGCACGCCGCGGCCGCCGGTGAGCGTCTGAATTGTCACCGTGGTCTGAAAGGGAACAGTCACACCGGAGAGGGCTTCGATGCGGTGGAGGAACTCCGGATACAGTTGCAGGCTCCAGCGGGAGAGGGGAAGCAGCGCAGGGGGATTGTGGGGGTCCTCCGCGGCCAGCATCCCGGCGGCCGCGCAGGAGGCCTGTTGCATCGCCCGTCCGCGCTCCAGCACCGTCACCTGCGCTCCGCGGCGATCCAGCTCCAGCGCCAGCGCCAGACCGATGATGCCGCCCCCTGCGATCACTACATCGGGGCTGCGCTGAGAGTCCATCGTTCCCATCTTAGTAAATCTTCCATGGCCATGAGTGTGCACAAACCGGCACTTCGGCGCGCCGCCCTTTCAGGTATTGTTTAGAAGGCCGTGCGTGTGCCACCGAAATGGCGGTTACTGCGTCCATATATCTAAATGCGGCTGTAGCCGGCGCGCTGCTCCCTGGCGGTCAGGCTCCGATCTGCGGGAGGAAAGCAAGTATGAGTATTTCGAATCCGGAGCAAGAAGAGAGCAAGACACCTGGCTGGCTCATCGGGGTGGCGGTTGGCGCCCTGGTGGTGGCGCTGGGCGGCCTGGGCTGGAGCCTGGGGCTGCAAAATCACCTGACCGACGCCGACCAGAAGCTGGCTGCCGCCAATCAGCAGAATGCGCTGCTGGAGCAGAAGATCGAAGATACCAACGAACGCCTGAAGGCTCAGGGCGAGGCGCTCGGGCAGAGCGTGGGCCTGACCCAGAAGCAGCTGGAGGACAAGTCCAATGAACTGGTAGCCCAGCAGGCAGCTACCGCCCGGCTGGCACGAGACACCGAGCAGCAGGTCGGCGCTGTGCAGAGCGATGTCTCCAGCGTGAAGACTGACGTAGGCGGCGTGAAGACCGACGTGGCCAGCACCCAAGCCGACCTGGCAGCGACCAAGACGCAGTTGACCCGCGTGATGGGCGACGCCGGTGTGATGAGCGGCTTGATCGCCACCAACCACGATGAGCTGGAAGAGCTGAAGCACAAGGGCGACCGCAACTACTACGAGTTCACCTTGCAGAAGGGTGCGCCCTCGCAGAACGTAGGCACCATCAAGCTCCAGCTCAAGAAGGTGGATGTGAAGCGTTCCAGGTTCACGCTCGACGTCAGTTCGGACGACAAGAACATCGACAAGAAGGACAAGAACCTGGATGAACCTATCCAGTTCTACTCCGGCAAGTCTCCGGCGCTGTTTGAGATCGTGGTGAACAATATCGCCAAGAACCAGGTCACCGGCTATCTCAGCACACCCAAGAGCGCACCGGCACCCATCGCCGTCCCCTGAATCCATGCACGACAAAGGCCGCGCAGAGACTCTCTCTGCGCGGCCTTTTTCATTTCAATCCATTAAGGAAGCGAAGCCGACTGCGCCGTCTGGTTGCGCAGCGCTATGGTGAGTACGGCAGACTTCTTGGAGCGCCAGATCTCCTCTGTCGTGTTGGGGAAGAGCAACAGGACGGTCGCCTCTCGCGTTGCGTCCGGATCAAACTCATCGCCGTCATGCAGCGGGTTGTTGAGCATCGGCGTCAGCGTGGGAAAGATCTCCTCCAGGCGCGGGTAGAGCACCGGTGCAACGGCGGTCGCCTGCACGGCATTGCCGTCGGGACCGGTCAGAGTAACTGTTGTGCTGGTCACAAACACCGGCAGCCGAAGTTTGTCGGTAAAGCGAACTTTGGCCACCACGTAGAGATCGTCTTCCGCCACCGCCTGGGGGCCCAGCAACTGCTCGGTGTCCGGCACCGGCTTCAGGTCGGTATGCGGCTCATAGGTCTGAATGCTCTCCACCTTCAGCTCTGCGATCTCTCGCGGGTACACCAGGAACACGATCACAGCGATGGTAATCAGCACGAGGATCGCCGCCGTCAAGGCGGGCACATAGTTGCGGTCAGTTTCCGGGACCAACTCAAGGGATGCCATTGTGGATACAGAATACCCCGAGTCTGCCGGGACCCGGTAGACAATACTGCCATTCGATGCAAAATTTAGCTGTGCCGCAGCCCCGCCAATAGTTTCTCCACAGGCAAAGTATTCAACAGGTCGGCGGGCCCCAGCCAGGCGCGTCGCAGTTGAACTACGCCGTCATCCATCTGGTCGAGTTCACTGGTGGAATGTGCGTCCGTATTCACCACGATCCGGCAGCCCAACTCTTTGGCCAGACGCAGGTTCAGGTCGCTCAGGTCGGCACGTGCCGGCGCCGCATTGTGCTCCACGGCCACGCCAAGCCGGGCCGCGAGCGGGAGCAACTGCGCCAGGTCAACCTTGTAAGAGTCGCGTTGCAACACCTTGCGTCCCGTTGGGTGCCCGAGGATGTGGACGTAGCGGTTCTCCGTCGCGCGCATCACCCGCGCCGTCACCTCTTCCGCCGTCTGGTTGAAGCCGGAGTGAACGCTGGCCACTACGATGTCCAGCTGCGCCAGCGTCTCATCGGCCAGGTCCAGCGCGCCGTCGAGCAGGATGTCCACCTCCACGCCCGCCAGAATGCGGAAGGGAACAGCGGGCTTCTTCGCTGCCGGTTCCTTGTCGCGCTGCTGCTGCTTGTAGCGCTCCCACTGCGGCCCGCGCTTGGCGGCAAACTCCTCGGCCAGCTCGTCGCTCACCTGGCGGATGCGTTTCGCATGAGCCAGCGCGCGCTTGTCGTCCATGCCGTTGGTCATGGCCAGCGCCTTGGAGTGGTCGGTGATGGCGATGTACTCCAGCCCGCGCATGATCGCCGCCTCGGCCATCTCGCGGATGGAGTTGGTTCCATCGCTCTCTGTGGTGTGCATGTGCAGGTCGCCGCGCAGGTCGTTGCGCACGATCAGCTTCGGCAGCGTGTGCTTCTCGGCGGCTTCCAGTTCGCCGGAGTTCTCACGCAGTTCAGGCGGAATGTAATCCAGCCCCACCGCGTTGTAGATCTCCTCTTCGCTCGCGGCGGCGACGATGGCATTGTCCTCCAGCCGCAACAGCGCATATTCGCTGAGCGTCATGCCCTGCTTGAGGGCGCGCTGGCGCAGCGCGATGCTGTGCATCTTCGAGCCCGTAAAGTACTGCAGCGCAGCGCCATAGCTCGCGCGCGGCAGCAGCCTGACGTCCACCTGCAGGTTGTTGCGCAGCGTGAAGCTGACCTTGTTCTGCCCGCGCGCCAGCAGCTTGTCGATCAATGGCAGCGTGGCTACGTGCTCCACCGCGGCGGCCACTACATCCGGCTCGCACGCCGGCCCGGTCACCAGCAGGTCCAGATCGCCGACGTTGTCGCGTCCGCGCCGCAGGCTCCCCGCCGGAGTGATGGTGTCGATGCCCGGGAATGTGCGGATTAGCTCAATGATGCGCTCCGCGTGTTCGCGCGCCACGTCAATCCGGAACCGCGACGAGTTCTTGCGGTGGTCCTCAATGCCCTTGAGCAACTTGTCGGTAAACTTCTGCCCCATCCGCGGCAAAGTCAGCAGGTCGCCTCGTTTGGCGGCGGCTTCCAGCGCGTCGATGTCCCCAATCTCCAGAGCCGAGTACAGCATCGCCACGGTCTTTGGCCCCATCCCGGGCAGGCGCAGAAGTTCCAGCATGGTGGGCTTGTACTTCTTCAGCAGCTCTTCGCGCAGCGGCATGGTCCCGGTGGCGGCCAGTTCACGCAGGTTCGCGGCCATGCCCTTGCCGATGCCCGGAATCGCCAGGAGAGCCTTGGGGTCGGCCTCCCGCGTCGCCAGTGTGACTAGCTGCGTGGTCTGCTGCTCCACCGCCTCAGCCGCGCGCCGGTAGCTGCGGATGCGGAACGGGTCGCCGCCATCGATCTCCAGCAGCGCTGCAGTCTCATCCAGCAGCCGTGCCATGGTGATGTTGTCCATAGACAGGAAAAGCCCAGAGGGCTGCCTCCGATTCTAGAGGCTCGCCCCTGGGCGGCGACAAGAAAGTTGGCGGAACAAGGTTTTGACGAGTAGCTTCGCTTCCGGCTCGCCCTATGCTGCCGTCAATCGCATGACCTGATCGGCCTGCGGTCCCTTGGTTCCCTGGATCACGTCGAATTCCACCTCGTCACCCTCCTTCAGGCTCTTGTAGCCGTCGAGTTGGATCGAGCTGTAGTGAACGAAGACGTCCGGGCCGTCCTCGCGGCCGAGAAATCCGTAGCCCTTCGCATTGTTGAACCACTTCACCGTGCCTTTGTACTGTGCCATAGGTCCCCTCGTACTTTGTTGATTTGTCCTCTCCGCCTGCGTGGAGAATTTAATACTGTTAGAAACGCCATATCCCGCCGAAAGGATGCCTCCCGGAAGTCCTTAATTCGGTTGTAAATGAGGCAAGCGCTGCCATGTGCCTACCTTACGAAC
>Ga0302157_10002019_pt1 | contig 24248 bp, 22 predicted proteins | sample I_Bog_N3_3_FD_193502 | JGI IMG/M metagenome (GOLD analysis project Ga0302157, IMG submission 193502) | Peat permafrost microbial communities from Stordalen Mire near Abisko, Sweden - I_Bog_N3_3 | ecosystem: Environmental > Terrestrial > Soil > Wetlands > Peat | place: Sweden: Abisko, Stordalen... | reverse complement strand
TCGATCGGCAAGTTCAATTGGGCGGACCTATATGGGAATTTCACGAACGGCCCCTCGATTCGCAAGAATCGTCCACGGATGGGCGCACAGCATAGCCGGAACTGCGGCGCATTTTCATATCCACGCCGAGATTTCCACTGGAGAACCCGGCCCGTGCGCTTGCCGTCCTGTTCGCCGTCTCCCGACGCCGATGGGCGCGACGTTCCGTCGGCCGGATTTGCTGATCGACATTTCGGGCATCGGCGAACTCGCCGAGTTCCGGGCCGGCGACGATGGACTGAGGATCGGCGCCTCGACACGCAATGCGAGAGATCGACCGGCTCGTGCGGAGGCAGGTTCAACCGATGCGGACCACGCTGGCCTCCGCCAACGATCGCCGGTTGGCCGTCGCGACGCTCGCGCGACGGCTCGTTTCGCGCCTGTTCGGGGAATCCGGCGCGCAGCGGCCACGCCGATTGCTTGGCGTTGTCAACGACCCCTAGTAGCTAGAGCGGTTTCTGATCGACGGCCGCGTGGCGCTAACCGGCGATGCGTGAAAAATCCGCGACCGCGTGCACCGCCTTGCGAAGCTCGCCGAGCAGGCGGAGGCGGTTCAAGCGCAGCGCCTTGTCCTCGGCGTTGACCGTGACGTCGAGAAAGAACGCATCTACGGGGGCGCGCAAAACCGCCAGCGCGCGCATCGCCCCTGCGAAATCCTCTCGCGCCACGCGCTCCCGCGCTTCGGCGCCGGCGGAAGCGAGCGCATAGGCGAGCGCGTGCTCCTGCGGCAAGGTCAGCGCCACCGGATCATGCGCGCCGGCGAACGCGCCTTCGCCGTCCTTCTTCTCCTCGGCCTTGAGGATATTGGCGGCGCGACGGTAACCGCCGAGCAGGTTCGTGCCGTCTTCGGATTCGAGGAATTTGCCCAAAGCCTCGACGCGGCGGACGATCATGAGAAGATCGTCCTGGCCAGACAGGGCGAACACGGCGTCGATCAGGTCGTGCCGCGCGCCCTTGTCGCGCAGGTAGACCTTTAGGCGGTCGGCGAAGAAGGCGAGGAGGTCTGCAGTCCTGGCGCGCCTCAAAATGCCGAGTGTCGGACCGGCAATCTCAATAGAAGCATAACTCGCCCCCGATTGCACGTCGACGATAGTGGTTTGGGAACGAGTGGACTTTCCTGCCAAATCGGGCTCGATACGCTCCGATGAAAAATTTATCGTGGCTGCAAGAGGCAGCCGCAGCTCGTTCTCCAGCACGATCCGGATCACGCCCAGCGCAGCGCGGCGCAGCGCATAGGGGTCCTTGCTCCCCGTCGGCTTCTCGTCGATCGCCCAGAACCCAACCAGCGTGTCGAGCTTGTCGGCGAGCGCCACCGCGATCGACTCCGGCGAGGTGGGCACGCGGTCGTTAGGCCCCTGCGGCTTGTAATGCTCTTCGATCGCCTGGGCGACGCTGACGTCCTCGCCCTGCGCCTCGGCGTAATATCTGCCCATCAAGCCTTGCAATTCCGGAAATTCGCCGACCATTTCAGAGACCAGGTCGGCCTTGGCGAGGCGGGCGGCGCGCTCGGCGAGTTCGGGGACGCAGCCGACCGCCGGCGCCAGCGCCTTGGCGAGCGCCGCGATGCGCTCGATGCGCTCACCTTGTGTACCGAGCTTCTCGTGGAAGACAATGCCGAGCGCGTTGAGTTTGGCGAGCCGCTGGTCGAGCGGCTTGTCGGCAACGTAATCCGGCAGCGGCCCGAGATCGGTGCGCCAGAAATGCCGCGCGTCGGAAAGGCGCGCGCGCACCACCCGCCCGTTGCCCGCCGCGATCGCGACGCCGCCGTCGCTGGCGACCAGGTTGGACACCAGGACGAATTTGTTGGCGAGTTTTCCGTGCGCGTCGCGCAGCACGAAACATTTCTGGTTGGCGCGGATGGTGGCACGGATCACCTCGGGCGGGATCTCCAGAAATTCCGCCTCGAATTCGCCCATCAGCACCACCGGCCATTCGACCAGCCCGGCGACCTCCTCGAGCAGCCCTTCGTCCTCGACCAGTTCCAGCCCCTGCGCGAAGGCTAAGTTTTTGGCGTCGGCGAGTATCATCTGCTTGCGACGGTCGGCGCTGAGCACGACCTTAGCTTTGACCAGCGCGTCGACATAATCGTCGAAGCGGCGGGCGCGAATCGGCGCCGGCGCCATGAAGCGGTGGCCGTGGGTCGTATCCGACGACGTGAGCCCGTCGAGCGTGAAGGCGATGATTTCCGGCGTCTCATGCGGGCCGCCGAACGCGCAGAGGATCGAGCGCAGCGGGCGCACCCAGCGCAATGTGTCCGGCTTGGTAGAGCCCGCGCCCCAGCGCATCGACTTCGGCCAGGGGAAATTCCTGATGATCGAGGGGACGATCTCGGCGAGCAGTTCCGTCGTCGCGCGCCCCTTCTTCTCGCTAATGGCGACGTAGAACTCGCCCTTCTTGCCGTCCGAAACCTTCTTGGCCTCGTCGAGGCTCGTCAGCCCCGTCGCCTTGAGAAAACCCTGGATCGCGCCGTCTGGCGCGCCGACGCGCGGTCCCTTGCGCTCTTCCTTACGTTCCGGCTGGCCGCCGGGCAGGCCGACGATGTGCAGCGTCAGGCGGCGCGGCGTCGCGAAACTCTGCGCGCCTTCATAAGTGAGGCCGGCGTCGACGAGGGCGTTGGTGACGAGCTTGCGCAGGTCGTCCGCCGCCTGTCGCTGCATGCGGGCGGGGATTTCTTCGCTGAACAATTCGAGGAGCAGTTCGGGCATGGGGCTTCGGTTGTTTCTATTTGAATGTCATAGCGGGATTAGCGCCGGTCGCGAACGAGCAGCAGCGCCGCCAGGCGCCGTCGAGCAGGCGGATCTGGGGCTATCGACGAACTCGATGGCCTTGCGGGCCATTCCAACGCTCGCGCGGGCCTCGTCGATAGTGAAGCGCCTGCCGGCCTGGGCGTCCGTTTCGTCTGGATGAGTCGAGACGTTGTAGTCGGCCCATTGCCTTATGTTCTGCAGCTGGGCGAACGGCGCGCTCAGGAATGCCTTGAAATCAGTGCTTCGGCTCAACAAGTATCTGACCTGCCTGTGCTCCAACGCGCGATAAGCCCGGAGGTAGGCTTCCGAAGAAGGTTTGGCTCGGGAAAGACATAACGCGCAAAGCGCGGACAGGCTCTGAAACGCCGAATAATACGCCGTCGACGCCGCTCGCCTTCGCGCTGCGCTCCCTGGCTGCTCCGTTTCGAGAAGAATTTCTGCGACGCGCAGTGTGTCGTCGTGAAGGACGGGCATCACAAAAGATCCTCGTCTCGCCCGAAATCGTCCTCCTCGTCCGACAGGTCCGCTTCCTGTTCGTAAGGGCCGAAATACAGATAGGGATATCTGTCTTCGTCTATGCGTTCCAGGGCGCCCATCATCTTGACGACCCGTTGGTTCTGCGTCGTCGAATCCGGAATGTCCGCCTGCGACGGCATCGTTACGGAGACATAGAACGAAGGTTCGAAAGAATGGTTGTCGCGCGCCGACACCCTGACCTCTGTCGGCGCCGGCGATATCAAGGCTTCGCGAACGGCGTTCTCGAGCGCCAGTTTGGTCCTCTGATCGCGCGGTCGCGCCAATTCCGTCGTCATGCCCCGCCTCCCGCCGTCTTCAGCCAGGCGCCGCCGCAAGCCTTGGCCAGGTCGCGGACGCGCAGAATATAGCTTTGCCGCTCGGTCACCGAGATCACCCCGCGCGCATCGAGCAGGTTGAAGGCGTGGCTGGCCTTGATACACTGGTCGTAGGCCGGCAGCGCCAGCCGATGCTTTTCGCCCGCGTCGCCTTTGTCGAGCAGCGAGCGGCATTCGGCCTCGGCGTCCTTGAAGTGTTGGAACAGGATGTCGGTGTTCGCGTATTCGAAGTTGAAGCGCGAATATTCCTGTTCGGCCTGGAGGAACACGTCGCCATAGGAGACTTTTGCGTCGCCCTCGCCGCCGTTGTAATTGAGGTCGTAGATCGAATTGACGCCTTGGACATACATTGCGAGCCGCTCGAGGCCGTAGGTGAGTTCGCCCGAGACCGGCGAACATTCGACGCCGGCGACCTGCTGGAAGTAGGTGAATTGCGAGACTTCCATGCCGTCGCACCAGCATTCCCAGCCCAGGCCCCAGGCGCCGAGCGTCGGGCTCTCCCAGTCGTCCTCGACGAAGCGCACGTCGTGCAGCGCCATGTCGACGCCGATCGCGGCGAGCGAGGCGAGGTAGAGGTCCTGCAGGTTTTCCGGCGACGGCTTCAGGATCACCTGGAACTGGTAATAATGTTGCAGACGATTGGGGTTATCGCCGTAGCGGCCGTCCTTGGGACGGCGCGAAGGCTGCACGTAGGCGGCCTTCCAGGGCTTGGGCCCGAGGCTGCGCAGGGTCGTGGCCGGGTGGAACGTGCCCGCGCCGACTTCCATGTCGTAGGGTTGGACGATGACGCAACCCTGGCGCGCCCAGAAATTCTGCAGGGTCAGGATCAGCGCCTGAAACGATTTCGTCGGATCGGCGGAAGGATCGGCGGGCGGGGACATGGCGCTCAGGGCTTGCGGGGGTGATCTTGGGGGTGAAAAGCGGCCGGACCCTAGTGACGCCGCCGCGCGGGGTCAAACGAGAAAAGCCTCGCCGCGATGGATCGCCGCCGCCAGCGGAGCGAATCCGCCGCCGCGTTCGTGCAGCACGAGCGCCGGCTGGAGCCGGGTCGGGGCGCGGGAACCCTTGACGCCGGAGACGATCACCCGGATCGCGTCGGCGTCCTGTTGGGGATGAATCGGACGAATCGCGACGTCGCCGAGGCGGCGGCCGAAAGCGACGAGCATTTCAGCGAGCCGCTCGGGGCGGTGGATCATCACGAACCGCCCCCCGGGCCTGACCAGCGCCAGCGCGGCGACGATCCAACCGCCGAGCGGGTCGTCGCCTTCGCCCAGAACATGCGCGCGGGCCCTTGCTGAATCCGGGGAGACCCGCACTTCGCAGGCGGCGTAGAACGGCGGATTGGTGAGCACGAGATCCGCCTTGCCCTCCTCGACCCCGGCGGCGCGGCGCGCGCGGCCGTCGAGCGCGTCGATCTCCACCACCCTTGTCCGCTGGGCGAGGCCATTGGCTGCGGCATTGCGTCGCGCCAGTTCGGCGGATTCGGGCGCGATTTCCAGCAGCGTCGCGTGGGCTTCGGGCCAGCGCTTGGCGAGCGCGAGGCCGACGCTGCCGACCCCGGCGCCGAAATCGACGATTGTTTTCGTCGGCGAACCCGCGCTCGCCGCCAGCAGCACGGCGTCGGCGCCGACCCGATGGCCGGCGCGCCGCTGCCAGAGCGTCACGCCCAGGCCGTGGATCGAATCCTCGCTGAGGTCAGGCATCGCGCAGCTCGGCCGCGAGTCCCGCTTCGGTCAGCAAACGTCGCGCGCGCAAAATCTCGTCGGAATCGACCAGGATGCGGCGTGGCATGAAGCCCAGCGATCCCTCGACCGCGCTCATGTTGCGATCGGCGACGAAAAACGCGATTTCCGCGCCGTTCAACAGCATCTCGATCACCGAAATGAGTACGAGGTCGTTGGTGCGCACGATTTCGATCAAGCCGCCCTCGCATCGCTTCCCGGCCTTGCCCCGCTGCCGCGCGGTCTTTATGGTTGCGGCCGTCTCGTCTTGCAAGGGAGCCCCCGTTGGGCGTTGTCATTCCATTGGAAGAAAAATCGCCCGAACGGCTGATCGAACCGCTCACCCGGCTCGCAGCGGCCGACATGGCGCGCGTCAACGAAACGATTCTGTCGCGTACCGGCTCTGAAGTGACGATGATTCCCGAGGTCGCCAACCATCTGATATCGTCGGGCGGCAAGCGGCTGCGCCCGATACTGACGCTCGCGACGGCGGCGCTGTGCGAGTATCAGGGAGACGGGCACGTAAAACTCGCCGCCTCCGTCGAGTTCATGCACACCGCGACCCTGTTGCACGACGACGTTGTCGACGAGAGCGACCTTCGGCGCGGCAAGGCGGCGGCGCGCGTGCTCTGGGGCAACGAGGCGAGCGTGCTGGTCGGCGATTTCCTGCTCGGCCAGGCGTTCAAGATGATGGTCGAGGTGGGCTCGCTGCCCTGTCTCGACGTACTCTCCTCCGCCGCGGCCGTCATCGCCGAGGGCGAGGTGATGCAGCTTACGGCCGCCAAGAACACCGAGACGACCGAGGACGCCTATCTCGCCGTCATCCGCGCAAAGACGGCGGCCCTGTTCGCCGCCGCCTGCGAAGTGGGCCCGATCCTCGCCAAGCGCGGCAAGGCGGAGCGGGAGGCCTGTCGCGGCTACGGCATGAACCTCGGCATCGCGTTCCAACTGATCGACGACGCGCTCGACTACGGCGGCTCGTCCGCCAAGCTCGGCAAGAACGTCGGCGACGATTTCCGGGAGGGCAAGATCACGCTTCCGGTGGTGCTCTCGTTCCGGCGCGGCGCGCCGCTCGAGCGCGAGTTCTGGAAGCGCGCGCTCGAGCGCGGCGAAACGGAAGCCGGCGATCTCGAGAACGCCTTGGCGATCATGAAGAAGCATCGCGCCATCGAGGATACGATCGAGCGCGCTCGCCACTACGGCAAGATGGCGCGCGATGCGCTGGAACTGTTCCCGCCGTCGCCGTGGAAGCACGCGCTGCTCGACGCGGTGGAATTCGCGGTGCAGCGGGCGCATTAGTGCGGCTCGTCCCGTCTCACCCGAACAGCTTGACCTTCGCCTCGACGTCGAGCGCGTCGAGTTCCTTGAGCGCCGCCAGCCGGCGGTCCAACTCGCCCGATCCCTCCTGGCGAGGCTTCGGTGGAGGCGACGCATCCAGTGGCCCACGTTCGCGCGCGACGGCCCCGAGCGCGAAGCTGGATAGCCTCTGCAAGGCGTCGACCATCGCTGCGGCGGCTTCGGCGGCGTCCCGCCGCGCGACGAATTCGTCGTTGTCGCGGTTGGCGTCGCGTGCCGCGAGCCGTTCGACCGCGGCGAGGATTTCCTCACTTTCGGCGGCGCGCTGGCGACGCGCATATTCCTGCAGGAACCAGCGTCCCCGCTCGGTTTCCATCACCGCCGCCTCGATCCGCTCGAAGTCGTCTTCGGTTAGCCCTTCTGGAGGGGGGAGCATGCCGTCCTCCTTAATTCGAGGGGCTCCACGATATCATTACGAATAAATGTGTTTACGTCTGGTTACCCTTCCCGCCGGTACCGCGAACGTCTCACAAACGCCACATCGCTGACGCTCCTCTGTCGGCAAGGGCCTGAAGCGGCCCGCCTCTCATGGAAAAATCAGCGATCATGTTTTCAATGAGGCCCTGGACTGGGCGCGTGCTCGGCCTCATCGGCGTTATAGGGCTTGCCGTGTCGCTCAGCGGCTGCGTCGGCTTGGACGGTCCGATGCCTTCGCTCATCGGCATGGACGAATCCGCCGCGCGGCCGCCGAGCGTCGAGCAAGTGTTCGTCGTTTCGACGCGCAAGGCCGACGGCGGCGCCGATCAGGTCAAGGCCTCCGTCGATGGCGCGCATTACGCGCTTGCCACGATGACCGTGCCCGCGGGCCACAAGCCCGGCGCGCTGGAGCTCCCCGTGTTCGGCGCGGCAAAGCCGCTGGATCACATAGCTCTGCGGTCCAATCGCGAACTCGACGCCGAAGAGTTCGAGAACGAACTCGCTTCTCACGTTTCCGGGCGCGTCGGCGTCAACCGCGACGTGCTGGTGTTCGTGCATGGCTTCAATACCAGCTTCGACGAAGCGCGGCTGCGCGCGGCGCAGATCGCCTACGACAGCCGCTTCGGCGGTGTGACCGTCATGTTCACCTGGGCGTCGAAATCCGAATTTCTCGGCTATGTCTCCGACAAGGACAGCGCCACCGCATCGCGCGACGCGCTTCAGGATCTGCTGACCACGTTGAGCGAAACGCCGGGCGTCGGCAAGATTCACGTGCTCGCCCATTCGATGGGCGGCTGGCTGGCGATGGAGGCGTTGCGGCAGGAGGCGATCGCCGGCAGGCGCGATCTCGGCGGACATCTGGGACAGATCATGCTCGCCTCGCCCGACATCGACCTCGATGTCTTCTCCGCGCAAATGGCGAGGCTGCGGCCGGCCGACGTCACCGTTTTCGCCTCCAGCAAGGATCGCGCCTTGTCGTTGTCGAGCGCCCTCGCCCAGTCGCGCGTGCGCGTCGGCGCCATCGATCCCGGCAACGCTGAGCAGCGCGCCGAGATCGAAGCGCTCGGCGTCAAGGTCTACGATCTCTCGAACTATTCCGACGGCTTCATCGGCCACGGCGCCTATGCGGTGACGCCCGCGGTGCTCGCCTCCATCGGCGCCGGGCTGGCGACGCCGCGCGCCGAGGACGTCGATAAAGTGTCGAGGCTCGACGAGAGCGGCTATACGGAGAAGCCGGAGAACTAGCCGGCGCTTGCGCTTGGCCGGCAGCGGCGTACAAAGCTTGGCCTGAAACCGGAGGAGAAACGGGCATGACCAGCAAATTGGAGGCGCTGCGAGCGCTGAGCGTCGTGGTCGCCGACACCGGCGACATGGACTCCATCAAGGCGTTCAAGCCGACCGATTCAACGACCAATCCGACACTGATTCTGAAGGCCGCGCAATTGCCGGCCTATGCGCATCTGGTCGAGGAAGCGGTCGCCTGGGGCGCCAAGCGCGGCGCTTCGGCGGGGCTGGTCACCGATCGCCTCGCCGTCAATTTCGGCGCCGAACTGACGCGCATCGTGCCCGGCCGGGTTTCGACCGAAGTCGACGCCGACCTGTCCTTCGACACGGCCGCCACGATCGCCAAGGCCAGGGCGATCATCGCCGACTATGCCAGCCGCGGCATCGGCCGCGAGCACATCCTGATCAAGATCGCCGCGACCTGGGAAGGCGCGCAGGCCGCGGCCGTGCTGCAGCGCGAAGGCGTCGACTGCAACCTGACGCTGATCTTCTCGCTCGCCCAGGCGATCGCTTGCGCCGACGCCAAGGCCTTCCTGATATCGCCGTTCGTCGGCCGCATTCTCGATTGGCACGTCAAGGCGGGCGGCGGCCCCTATGACAGCGAGAGCGATCCGGGCGTCGTTTCGGTGGGCCAGATCTACGCGTACTATAAAACCTATGGGATCGACACGGTCGTGATGGGCGCGTCGTTCCGCAACACGGCCGAGATCGCCGCGCTGGCCGGCTGCGACCGGCTGACGATCTCGCCGCAACTGCTCGCCGAACTGGCGAAGGACGAGGGCGCCTTGCCGCGCCGGCTGGACCCCAAGTCGCCGGGAGTCGCGCCGGCCAGGATCAATCTCGACGAGAAGCTCTATCGCTGGCTGATCAACGAGGACGCCATGGCGACGGAGAAGCTCGCGGAGGGCATCCGCCAGTTCGCCAAGGATCTCGCCTCGTTGCGCGCGATGGTGTCGAAGCGGGTCGCCGAAGCGGCGTGAGGCGCCAAGCTCTCCAGGGGCGACGGGCCGCAGGTCCGCCGCCGAATCTTGAAGCCGCTTCTGCGCTTGAGCTGTTTACGATCAGTTTGACTTGTCATTCCCGCGCCCTTCGACAGGCTCAGGAGCGAGAATGACAAGAGCTGTTGCTTTTTGAACGGATACCGCTCTGAAGGGCGGCGCTTCATACGTCCCAAGCCTCGGTCGAAGTGCGAAATTGACGGTCGACAAGGATCGCAATTTTTGTAAAATACGCTCGCCTTGCCTTTCAGGGAGCCTTCGGACAATTCCAGGGAGGCAGAATTGCGCTTCGCCCTTCGCCTTGGTTTTCTGTGGGCGGCCCTCGCGGCGGCGCCGGCGTCGGCTGCGGTTTCGGTGGTCGTCTCTCCGGGGAGCGTAAGCCTGTCCGCCAATGGCGCGCAGCAATTCTCGGCGAAAGTCTACGGGTCCAGCGACCTTGATGTGCGCTGGGAAGTCAACGGCGTTCCCGGGGGCGCGCCGTCGATCGGCGTGATCTCCGCCGCCGGGCTCTACACTGCTCCGCCGGACGCGCCGCAGACGCTCAGCGTGACGGTCGAGGCCGAGCCGGCCGCGGCGCCGGCCTCGCCCGGGACCGCGCAAGTCTCGGTCGCCGCCGGGACGAAGGCGGGGCCTTCCTATTACCTGTCGCCGACGGGCAAGGACTCGGGTTCGGGCGCCGCGTCTGAGCCTTGGGCGACGTTCAGGCATGCGCTCGCGACCGTGCCCGCGGGCGCACAAATTCTGGTCGAGGGCGACACCAACCATCCCTATCACGAACTGGTCAAGATCGACCGCTCGGGGTCGGCGACCACGGGCTTCATCAGCATTGAAGCGGCGCCGGGCGCGCATCCGGCCATCGACGGGACGGGGTTAGGCATACCCGATTACGATGATGGGCTGATCACGATCGTCAATGCGAGTTGGGTGCGTGTCGAAGGACTGGAACTGCGCAATTACGTAACCAGCAACGCCTTGCTCGATCCGATGGGCATTTTTGTCCAAGGCTCCGGAGAACACATAGAAATCCTCAATAATTACATACACGGAATCGGCACGACGGTTGAGAAAACCGGCAACGCCCACGGTATCGACATCATCGGCAATGTGGCGCCCGCCTCACTGAACTGGATCAGCGTGATCGGCAACACCCTGGAAAACCTGAAACTCGGCAACAGCGAGACTTTGACGCTCGAGGGCAACGTCCAGTATTGGCAGGTGACGGACAATTCGATTCACAACAACGACAACATCGGCATCGATATCGCGGGATTCTACAAATTGGTCACCGATCCCGCCTACGATCAAGCCCGGCGCGGGCTCGTGGCGAACAACGTCGTCCACGACATCAGTGGCCACGGCAATCCGGCCTATGGCTATGATTATGGGGCGGATGGGCTTTACGTCGATGGCGGGACGCTCGTCACCCTGCAAGACAACCTCGTCTATAGATCGGACTACGGTCTGGAGATCGCCAGCGAGAACGAAGGCAAGGCCGCGACCTGGGTCTGGGCTCACGACAACATCATCCACCACAGCTATCGCGCCGGCATCACGATCGGCGGCTCTGTCGCCACGGCCAACGGCGGCGCCTCGAATTGTTTCATCCTCAACAATACGCTCTATATGGACGACACCACGCTTTCGACCGAGGGCGAATTCCAGATTCAGCAGCACGCGGTCGACAACGTCTTCGCCAACAATGTCCTTTATGCGAACACCGACGGGGTGATGTACAACGGCGTGGGCACGGCCCGCCCGGCCGGAACCTTCGACCACAATCTCTATTTCAGCTCGGGCGCAACGCCCAAGGCGAAATTCGTCTGGCTCGGCGTGAGCTATCCCAGCCTGAGCGCTTTCCAGGGCGGCTCCGGCCAGGACGGACACAGCCAACTCGCCAATCCGGATTTCGTCGACGCCGCCGGCGGCAATTTCGCGATTCCTGCGAACTCTCGCGCCGTCGCGCTGGGACAAATCTTCAGCCTGTCCAACAACGGTCTCACCGATTATGCCGGGCGTCCGCGCACGTTCATGGGAACGATCGACGCCGGCGCCCTGCAACATTGAGTCAGCCGCCCAACACCCGAAGCTGGTCCAGGGAGGAAAAAGTGGTTTCCGTCATACGCCTCGTTTTCGTCCTAGCCGCGCTCGCGGGGGCGCCCGCTTCGGCCGCCGTTTCGGTGGTCGTCTCGCCAGGAACCGTGAGTCTGCCCGCCAATGGCGCGCAGCAATTCAAGGCGCAGGTCTTCAACTCGACGAACCCAAATGTGCGCTGGGAGGTGAACGGCGTTCCAGGCGGCGCGCCGTCGATCGGCGTGATTTCCGACGCCGGCCTCTATACCGCGCCGTCCGATGCGCCGTCCGTGCTCAGCGTCACCGTCGAGGCCGAGCCCGCCGCCGCGCCGGATTCGCCGGGCGTGGCGAAAGTCGGGGTCGCGGCGGGAATGAAATCGGGGCCGTCCTATTACATCTCGCCAACGGGCAAGAACGCGGGTTCGGGAACCCAGTCCTCGCCTTGGGCGACGTTCGCATACGCGCTGGCGCATTTGCCGGCCGGGGCCCAACTCCTGGTCGAAGGCGACGCCAGCCATCCCTATCACCAACTGGTGACGATCAACCGTTCGGGGTCGCCGACGGCGGGCTTTCTTACCATCGAGGCGGCTCCAGGCGCGCATCCGGTCATCGATGGGACGGGCCAACCAATCCTGGGCGGCGAAAACGGCCTCGTCACGATTTCCAACGCCAGTTGGGTGCGTGTGAAAGGCCTGGAACTGCAAAACTACAAAAGCTCGACCAAGGAGACGCCCGTCGGAATTTATGTCGAAGGTCAGGGCGATCACATCGAAATCTTGAATAACAAGATCCATGACATCGAGACGTCATTGACGACGACGTCCGCTGACGCGCTCGGCATCTACGTCGCCGGTACGGCGAAGCCCTCGATCAACTGGCTCACGATCGACGGCAACGAACTTTGCAATCTGATCCTCGGTTTCAGCGAGTCGCTTTCGCTCAGCGGCAATGTCGAACTTTGGCAAGTGACGAACAACGTCGTTCACGACAATAACAACATAGGCATCAATATCGAGGGTTTCTTCAATACGGACATGGCGGATCCGGAATTGGATCAGGCCCGGCGAGGGCTCGTCGCGGGCAACGTCGTTTACAATATCACTACCGGCAAAAATATCTCCTACGGCGACTCACTCGGCGCGGATGGCCTCTATGTCGATGGCGGAACCCTGGTCACGCTGCAAAACAATCTGGTATATAATTCCGATTACGGTATCGAACTGGCAAGCGAGAATGCGAACAGAAACACGAGCTGGGTTTGGGCGCACGACAACATAGTTTACAACAGCAATCTTTCCGGTATTACCATTGGAGGTCAGTATCCAAAAATACATGACGGCACAATTGATTGCTTTGTAACCAACAATACGTTTTATTTGGACGATGTTACGAACTCAGGATCGGGCGAAATACAAGTTCAGTTTTATGCGACGAACAACGTATTCGACAACAACATCCTCTTTGCCAACGCACAGGGCTTGTTCCTCAACGATCCTGGCGCGGGGGCGCCCGCGAGCCTCGATCACAATCTCTATTTCAGCCCCGGCGACACCTCAGGCACGCCCTGGATTTGGGAGGGCAACATGAACATCACCAATCTGAGCCAGTTCCAAGCCGCGTCCGGCCAGGACAAGCACAGCAAAGTCGCCAATCCGGAGTTCGTCGGCGCCGCCGCACACAATTTCGCGATTCCGTCCACCTCGCCCGCCGTCGCGCGCGGCGAGATCGTCAGCCTGTCGAACAACGGCCTCGTCGACTATTCCGGCAAACCGCGCATTTTTTCAGGGACGATCGACGCGGGAGCGCTGCAGCACTGAGCCTTCACTCCGCCGCCCAACGCGCGCGTGGCGCCGAGGCGCCGCCTTCGACCCGCAAACGCGCGATCGTCGCCTGGAGCCGGCCGATTTCGTCGGCGAGCGCTTGAGCCGCGCCCGCGGAAGCGTCCACGAGCCCCGCCGTGTGCTCCATGACCCGGTCGACGCCCGTCATCGCGGCATCGACCTGTTGCAGCGCGTTGGCCTGCTCGAAAGCGTGCCGCGCGATGCTGGCGACCGCGTCGTTGAGCTTGGCGACCTGACTGACGATGCCTTCGAGCGCGTCGCCGGCGTCGCCGGCCAGCGCCACGCCGCGCGAGACTTGCGCATCGGACTTCATCACGAGCGTCTTGATCTGCTTGGCGGCTTCCGCCGAGCGCAGCGCCAGCCCGCGGACCTCGGAAGCCACGACGGCGAAGCCTTTGCCGGCGTCCCCGGCGCGCGCCGCTTCGACGCCCGCGTTCAACGCCAGCAAATTGGTCTGGAAGGCGATCTCGTCGATCGCGCCGATGATCTGGCCGATCTGTTTCGACGACTTCTCGATCTCGTTGATGGCCAAGATGGCTTCCCGCACGACCGCGCCGCTCTTCTCGGCTTCGGCCTTCGCCTGGGCGACGATGCCGCGCGCGCTTTCGGCGCCGCTGGCATTGTCGCGCACTGTGGCGGTAATGCCGTTCAGCGAGCGCACGGCTTGCGCCAATTCCTCGCGTTGCTGGCGGCTCTGGTCGGTCACCTCGCGTGTCGAAATTACGATCTGGTTGGCGCCCGTGTCGATCTCGCGCGCGCTTTCCCGCACATGCCCGACCAACCCGCGCAGACTTTCGATCGCGGCGTTGAAATCCGTTCGCAGCCCTTCGGCGCCGGCGGGCAGATCGTTTTCGATGACGGCGGAAAGATCCCCCTTCGCGAGCCGGCTGAGACCCGCGCCGAGCGCGACGCGGACCTCCTCGAACTCGTTGGCCTGGACGCCGCGCGTTTTCTCGACAACGAGTTCGGCCTCCTTCAAAATCGTCTGATCCTGCAAGGTTTCGACGACGAACTGAATCCGCCCCTCCGAGTCGTAGATGGCGCCCGCGTCGATTTGCAGATAGCGGCGCGCGCCCTTGGGCAGATCGCACCAATTCTGCGCGCGCATCCGACCCTTGCCCAAATCGCCGTTTTCCCGCGCTGCATACAGCGAATTCACTTGCGAAGCGTCGCCTTTGACGACGAGGTCAGCCAGACAGGGCCGGGCCTGCAAATAGAAGCCGCGCCAATGCGACTTCGTGCCGATCACTTGCCCGGCCGCCAGTCCAGTCAGCTTTTCGACGGCTTCGTTCCAGAACACCACCTTCCCCTCGCGATCGAGCACGAACAGCGGCACGACGATGTGACCGAGGATGATGCGAAAAATTTCGCCGGGGATCGCCTGTTCCGGGCGGGGCTCACGGGCGCCGAGTCCCAACCACCGACCGAGGCTCGCCATGAAGTTTCCTTACGACCATCGCGGCCGCAGCCGCCTTCCACGCCCGTCCCGTATCACGGGCGTAGCTTGCGTCGGCCTGACGGGGTGGATCTCGAGGGCCCCCGCGCTACTGGGTCTTCGTTTCGGGCTGCGGAACAACGAAGACCTGACCGACGAAGATAAGGTTCGGGTTGCGTATCTGGTTTTCGTTGGCGTGATAAATGTCCGCGTAGCGCAAGCCGTCGCCATAGTAGTGGCGCGCCAGATCCCAGAGATTGTCGCCCTTGACCACCGTCGCGGCGCGAATTTCGGCGACGACGGCGTGCGAGGGGTCGGCGACGGACATAGGCGTCTCGGCGGCTTGCGGGGCCTGTTTTGCCGCCTCCGCCGCGACCGCGGGCGCAGGAGCGGGCGTCGCTACAGCGACCGCGACGGGCTTTGCAGGCTCCAGGGCCGAGACGGGCGCAGGAGTGGGCGTCGCGACAGCGACTGCGACGGGCTTTGCGGGCTCCGGGGTCGAGGCGGGCGCAGGAGTGGGCGTCGCGACAGCGACTGCGACGGGCTTTGCAGGCGCCGGCGTCGAGACGGGCGCGGGCGTCGCGATGGCCACCGCGACGGGCTTTGCGGGCTCCGGGGTTGAGGCGGGCGCCGGAGCGGGCGTCGCGACAGCGACCGCAACGGGCGGCTTTACAGGCTCCGGGGCCGAGACGGGCCCGGGCGTCGCAATAGCCACTGGGGCAGGCTTTGCGGGCTCAGACGTCAGCGCGGGCGGAGGCGTCGGCGAGGGCTCGGACTGCGCGACCGCGATCGGCGCCGTCCGTTGTGCGAAAGCGAAGGAGGATTCCGCCGCGCCGCCCGCCCGTCCGCCCGCATCAAGGAGTTCGGCGCGTAGCGAGTAGAAGCCGGTGGTCAAACCGTGATCGATCGACAACGACCAATGCCCTTCCGGATTGGCGGTGACTTCGGCGACGAACGAACCGTTGAGTTTCAGCCGCAGCCGCGCGCCGGGATCGGCCGAACCCTGCGCCTCCAGACCGCTCGAATCGGTGGTCTTCACCTTGAAGACGCTGACATGGGCGGGCACGGGTTGAGCGGCCAGCGTTGCTGTCGGCGCCGGCTCGAGCACGGCCACCACGGTCGGCGACGGTGTCGGCTTGGGCGCGGCGGCGACCACGATGGGCGCGGGGGTCGCCGCCGCGACCACGTCCGGCGGCGGCTCGGGCGCGGCGGCAACCATACTGGGCTCCGGCGTCTGCGCCGCGACAACGGTCGGCGCCGGCGTCGGCTTGGGCGCGGCGGCGACCACAGTGGGCGCGGGAGTCGGCGCCGCGACCACGGCTGGCGCCGGCTTGGGCGCCGCGGCGACCGAAGTGGGCGCAGGAATCGGCGCCGGCGCAGGCTTCGGCGCGGCGGCGACGATCGGGGCTGGGCCGGGCGCTGGCTTTGCCGTGGCGGCGAGTGTGACCGTGGGCCTAGGCGCGAGCGCGGCGGGTTTCGCCATGGCGGTCGGCGCCGTGACCGTAAGCGGCACGACCTTCGACAGAGCCTCGGGACCCTCGCCGACACGCGCCGCAAACTGCAATGCATGGTCGCCGGCGCCGAGCGGGTCCGGGATGATCACGAATTGGCCGCCGTCGTCCGCCACGACCTTGGCGAGCGCCTTGCCGGAATCGCGCAACTCCACCGAAGCATGCGGCGCCGCATGGCCGGCGATGACCGCGTCGCCGCTGGTCTCGACGCGCACGACGTCGAACGCGGGCGCGGCGGGGGAGTCCGAGGGCTTATCGGCCTGGGCTGCGCTCGGCGACGGGGCGGGCGCAGGCTTTGAGAGCGCCAGGATTTGCGCCGGAGGCGTCGGGGCGTCGAGTTTGGCGAGCAACGGCGCGAAGCCGCCGGAACTTTGGATGGCGACGGCCGCGACGACGGCGCAGGCGGCGCCGCCTCCCAGTGCTGACCAAATCGCTACCGAATTCATTGCCGCTTTCCCTATTTGTCCCGAGCATACGGCGGGCCAGCCCCAAGAGGCAACTATCGGGGGGCGCTAACGATTGAAATGCTTACCTTCCGACGCGATAATGAGCGCGAGCGGACGGGAGCGGGGACGAGTGGCGGGGCGCTGGGTGCGAATTTTTACGCGAGCGGCAGCGCGCGAGCGCGGCTATTTCGCCTTGCGAATCGAAGATGTTGAGGGTCAAATCGAGCGGCTCGTCCCGGCCGCGGGACCTTTGACGATGTTGGCGCGGATTTTTCGCGACGATGTGACGCTCGGAATTGATACCGCCGAAGGCCGCCTCGAGCCGATCGGATGGGTCGGCCGCGCCCAGATCCAGGCCCGGCTCGCGCTGGGCACCTGGGAAGGCGCTCGGCTCGACTATGGCGGCTTCGAGGTTTTCCCCGAGGGCTCGCGCAGGGCGACGCGGCGCTTTCGCAAACATGTCGAGGCCTCGCGTCGGCATGATTCGGCCTGGGACGGCGCGTTTCTCGCCGCCCGTCCCGAGATCGTCAGGGGCTGGCCCGAGGCGTCGCCCCTGCCGCCGCCCCCTGGCGAGCCCGAAGTCGCGGTGGCCCTGCACCTCTATTACACCGAGCTTTGGGGCGAGATCGAAACGCTGCTCGGCCGCTGGCGCCTGCCGTTCCGGCTGTTTCTCACCCTCACCGCCCCCGACCCGGCGCTCGAAGCGCGGGTGCGTGCGGCGTTCCCCGGGGCCCGGGTGCGTATCGTCGAGAATCGCGGCCGCGATATCCGGCCTTTCCTGCTCTGGCTGGAGGAGGGCGCGTTCGACGGCTTCGCCTGCGTTTGCAAGATCCACGGCAAGCGCTCGCTCGGCGGCGGCCGGCTGCCCGCGTTCGGCGACGCGTTGCGGCGGGTGAACTTCCTTGACCTGATCGCCGATCCGGACCGGGCGGCGCGGATCGTCGCCCGCTTCGCGGCCAAGCCGCGCCTCGGCCTCGTCGGCTCGGCGCATTTCCTCGAGGCCTCCACGCCAAACGCGCCCAAGGACGTGCTCGGGCCGAATCGACGCGAAGTGGAGAGGCTCGCCGCGCGCCTCGCGGCGCCGCTGACGGAGCCGGAGTTCGATTTTTTCGAGGGCACGATGTTCTGGGTTCGCCCCGAGGCGCTGGCGCCGCTGCGCGCGTCGCGGCTTTCGAGCGACGCTTTCGGCGCCGAGGCCGGCAAGGTCGATGGCGCCGTCGAGCACGCGCTGGAGCGGCTTTTCAATCATGTGGCGCGGGCGGCCGGCTATAGGGTGGAAACGGCGCCCCCTTAGGGCAGACCGGCGCTGTCGCGGCTAGTGCGGCCAACCGGGCCTCAGTATCCGGAAACGCCCCTCGCTTGACCGGCGGCAAGTTATGGGCGCCATTGCCGGGCCGCAACACAGCGGAGGAAATGATGACGGAATTGATCGGCCGCCTGTTCGGCCTGTCCGGGGTAGTGGCGCTGGTGACGGGCTCGTCCGCCGGCATCGGGCGCGGGCTCGCCGAGGGCCTCGCGGGCGCCGGCGCGAAGGTCGTGATCAACGGCCGCGCCGCCGACAAGGTCGAGGCCGTCGTCGCGGCGATTCGCGCTTCTGGCGGGCAGGCTTTTGGCTCGGTGTTCGACGTCACCGATCGCAAGGCCGCGGGCGAGGCGGTCGCCAGCATCGAGGCCGAGGTCGGGCCGATCGACGTGCTCGTCAACAACGCCGGCATTCAGCGGCGCGGGCCGTTGGAGGATTATCCGGAAGAGACGTGGCGCGAGCTGATGACCGCCAATGTCGACAGCGTGTTCTTCGTCTCCCAGGCGGTCGCCAAACACATGATCCCCCGCAAGCGCGGACGAATCATCAATATCGCTTCCGTTCAGAGCGAATTGGCGCGCTTGAATATCGCCCCCTACACCGCCTCGAAAGGCGCGGTGAAAATGCTCACCAAGGGCATGGCCACCGACTGGGGCCGCCACGGGATCAGGGTAAACTCGATCGCGCCCGGCTATTTCAAGACCGAACTCAACAAGGCCCTCGTCGAAGACGAAAAGTTTTCCGCCTGGCTGTCGAACCGCACTCCAATGGGCCGCTGGGGCGATGTCGGCGAACTCGTCGGCGCGGCGATTTTTTTGGCCTCCGACGCGTCGAGTTTCGTCAACGGGCATATTTTGTTTGTGGATGGGGGGATTACGGCGTGTTTATGAGGGGCGGAGGCGGCCAAGGCCCAAAACCGCGCCGAACCGGGGCGCAAGTCCCGAAGGATGGCGCCGGCGCCCGACATCTCACCCGCACCCACGGGCGTCCATGCGGCGTTGTCGCCCTTCGCCTTCTTTTGCCTCGATCTCGCGCTCGCCGCATCTTCTCCTCATCGATCAGGCGTGCGGCCTGCGCCGCGACGTCCGCCTGTTGATCGGCGGGCAGCGCGGCGATCCTTTCGTCCAATCTATTGGTCATTTCAGCTCCGCTCACATCGGCGGGGTGAGCCCGTTGCGACCGATCAGCACCGCCCCCGCATCGATCACTCCGTCCGCCGCCTTCACCCCCCGCGCGATCACCGCCGCGCCCGGCTTCAGATCCGCCTTATCGCCGGGCGCGAAGGCGACGATGGCGGTGGAGGCGTCGATACGGATTATCTGCGAACCGCCCTTGTAACTGATTGTCAGTTTGGGGCCGTCGACGGTTTCGACGCGTTCGCTGAGCGCGCCGTTCGTCATGGAGCTTTTCGGCGCCAGGTCGAACGGCCTGAAACCTTCGCCGGCGCCGCGCATCGCCTCCGGGAATATGTGCACTTCCAGCGCCTTCAGCCCGGAATCGCCATCGGGCACGGCGGCGACGCCGACATAGGCGCCCGCTTTCACGTCCGCGAGAGCGGCCGGAATCACGGCGATGAACCGCGTTTCCGGCTTCAGCCGCACCGTCGCCGGCTCTCCGGCGCGCGATTGCGCGGTGAAGGACGCGCCGTCGGCGGCGACGGAAACCACCGTCGCGCGCAACGCGGTCGTCGATTGGGCGAAGGCGGGCGCGGCGATCACGGTCGCCAGGGCAAGGATGAAGACGCGCAGCATGAGAACCTCCCGAACGGGAATTTTGTGTTGGCTCCGCTTGGAGCCGTAACGCCATGGAGGCAGGCAAAGGCGGCGGTTTTCCGACCGTCGGACGACGAATGTCGCGCTGGATTGCCCTGGGTCAATGTTGCCGAGGCGCAGTCGTCCTAAAATCCCGCCAGTCCATTCGCCGCTCAATCGAATCCGGGGACGAAGCCGAAGTTCGATGGGCGGCGGACCGGTCACGATGGTCGGGAAGACGTTCGCCATTCCCATCAACGAAGCCGGCTGACGTTCGGCTGCAAGATCCAATCGCCGGCGCCGTTCGCGCCGCAATCTTGTTTGAGACGCCTCCAGGAGTTCCCCATGGCCTATAAAGACATACTCGTTTGCGTGGACCCGACGCCGGCCTCGGACGAGCGGGTAAAACTGGCGATCGCGCTGGCGAAGGCCCACGGCGCGCGTCTCGTCGGTCTCGACGTCACCGCCGACGCCGCGTTCAAAGCGCCGTGGCGCGAGCGCGCCTTGCAGGTCGGCCGCGGCTTCGAGGAAGCGACCGTCGCCGCCGGCGTGGAGTCGCGCCTGGTCGGGGCGGATTACCGGCTGGGCGGCCCGAGCCCGGATCCGAACCATTGCGTCGATCTCATCATCGCCCCGCACCCGATGGATGGCTCACGCGATCTGGTGGCGAACTTCGTGCCCGACGAATTGCTGTTGAAGTCGGGCGTGCCGACCCTCGTCGTGCCGCACGACTGGACCTATCGGCCCGCCGGCGAAAACATCGTCATCGCCTGGAACGCCAGCCGCGAGGCGACGCGCGCCGTGCATGACGCGATGCCGCTGCTGCAAAAGGCGCGCAAGGTGGTCGTGTTTTGCTTCTCCCGCGGGGCCAGCGATTTGCGCGCCAGCGCCCAGGCGCTGGTGGCGCACCTGGCGCATCACGATGTGGTGGCCATGCTCTCGGATTGGACGAACACCGGCGACACTACCGCCGTCGAAGCCTTGTTCGCCAGCCTGGACACCCAGGACAGCGACATGATCGTCGCCGGCGGCTTCGGCCATTCGCGCGTGTTCGAGGGCCTGTTCGGCGGCGTCAGCCTGGATCTCATCAATCAGCCGATCCTGCCCGTATTGCTCTCGCATTGAAGGCGTCCGCGAGGATGCAAGCGATGGTCGCGACGGCCAGGGGCGGGCCTCTGGCATTCGAGGAACGCCCCGTCCCTGCGCCCGGCGGCAACGAAATCTTGGTGCGCGTCGAAGCTTGCGGCGTCTGCCGCACCGATCTGCATGTGATCGACGGCGAACTCGCCTATCCCCGCTATCCGATCATCCCCGGCCACGAAGTCGTCGGCCGCGTCGAGCAAGTCGGCTCGGCCGTCGAACGCTTCAAGCTCGGCGAGCGCGTCGGCGCGCCCTGGCTCGCCCATACCTGCGGCCATTGCTTCTACTGTGATTCAGGGCGGGAAAACCTCTGCGATCACGGAACCTTCACCGGCTATGACCGAGACGGCGGCTATGCCTCGCACATGCTCGTCGACGCCGACTTCGCGCTGAAACTGCCGGAAGGCCACGCCGTCGAACTGGCGCCGCTGCTATGCGCTGGGTTGATCGGTTGGCGTTCGCTGAAAATCGCCGGCGAAGCCAAACGCGTCGGCCTCTACGGCTTTGGCGCGGCGGCGCATATCGTCGCGCAGCTCTGCGTTTTCCGCCGACAGGAGGTCTACGCCTTCACCAGAGCCGGCGACGCCAGGGGTCAGGCCTTTGCCCGCAGCCTTGGCGCGGTCTGGGCCGGCGGCTCCGATGAGCTCCCGCTCGAACCCCTCGATTCCGCGATCCTGTTCGCCCCCGTCGGCGCGCTCGTTCCCGCCGCGTTGCGGACGGTGCGCAAGGGCGGGCGGGTCGTCTGCGCCGGCATCCACATGAGCGACATCCCGAGCTTTCCCTATGCGTCGCTGTGGGGCGAGCGAGAGATCCTCTCCGTCGCCAACCTCACCCGCGCCGACGGCGCCGAGTTCTTCGCCGTGGCGAAAGCGGCCGGGGTGAAGACGCAGACGCGCCGCTATGCGCTGAGGGACGCCAACGACGCGCTGTCGGATTTACGGGCCGGGCGGTTCGAGGGGGCGGCCGTGCTCGTGCCGTGAGGGCTTGAGCAATTCGGCCGTCGGTGCTTGACTGCCGCTCATGACCCAGGAAACCGCGCTCGCCATCGCCGAAGCCTATCGCTGGCAACGCCGCTTCGGCAACGCCCGGGTCGCGGCGGCGCATTGCCATATCGTCGCCAATCCCGCCTTCCCGGAAGTCTGGGAGGCGAACCACGCCGACGAAGTCACCGCCGAGACGGAGGCGGAAATCGACGCCGTCTTGGCCGCGATGGAAGCCCATCTCTCTCATACGAACTGGCGGATCGTCCACACCGACGGTTTTACGCCCGATGCGTTCCTGGCGCGCCTGGCGCTCGACGATTTCGAGGAGAAGTTCGTCATCATCCAGATGGCGCTGCAAGGCGATGTCGCTGATCGCGGCGGACCGATCGACTTGAGGCCCGTGGTCAGCGACGCGGATTGGCAGGCCTTGCTGCAACTCGTGCTCGCCGATCACGCCGAGGGACGGCGCACCGGCGGCATGGCGCTGCCGCCCGAATTCACCGCGGAAATGGTCGCCAGCTATCGCGCCAAGAGTGAGGCGTTTCATTTCCATCTGGCGATGCGGGACGGGAGGCCGGTCGCCTTCGGCGCCTATGCGATCGCCTCCAATGGCGTCGGCATGATCGACGAGCTGTTCACATTGCCCTCGGCGCGCCGCGAGGGCGTCGCGACGGGGATCATCGCCGAATTCACTGACCGCCTGCGCGCCCAGGGATGCCGCATCGTTTTCCTCGGTGCGCTCACCGGCGAGACTGCGAAGCATCTTTACGCAAAACTGGGGTTTCGGCCGGTAGGGCTGGCGCGGACTTGGGTGAAGGAACGGGCGTAAGGCATGGGCGCTGGTTTGAGGCCTCTTGCCACCACGCCCCTCCTCCGAGGCGCCGCGCAGCTGTCTCGAAGGATGTGCCGCCGAACCGGGCCGTGTCTGAACTGTCGTGCGGTTGCCCTTCCCTCATCCTGAGCCTGTCGAAGGACGAGGCCGCTACGCGGCGCCTCAGGGCGAGGGGGTTTGGTTTGGGCTTACATATGGAGACGCCGCCGATAGCGTAACCTTGCGCAAATGGGGGGCCTTCCACACCATCATGGCGAGGAACCAAGCCATCCCGGGGCTGGCGCTCGTCGCCCGTACCCGTGGGCAAGCCCCAAACTTTCCAACGCTTTTCGCGCTTTTGCGGTTTTATGTAGCAGCCGTCCAAAGAAAATTCGAGGCCACGGCCCCATATTCCTTGCATGGCCGAGTCCCATGTTATCAGCGCTTTGCGCGCCAAGCGGGCGGAACTGTCTGGCGAAGTCCTCGCCGTGCAGAAGCGCCTCGAAACCCTCCGCAACGATCTCGATGCGGTCGATCGCACGTTGCGCGTTTTCGATCCAAAACAGCGCCCCGATAAAATTCGCCCCGCAGTCAAACGTAAAGGCGATAAGCTCTTTGCCTACGGGCAATGCTCGCGGGCGATCCTGAACGCGCTCCGCAAGACTACAGAGCCCATGAGCACGGGGCAGATAGCCGAGCGGGTCGGGCTCGATTGCCGGATCGCTCCCGAAGCGCATGGCGTTGCCGCGAAGCTCTCGTCGCTCGTCAAGGGGAGGCTGATAGCAATGCGGGGTTGTGCATGGGGAAGGGAAACCGGCGCGCTGGGCTGTTAGGCCCTAGCGCGCTATGTCGGCGGGGGCTGCTTGATGGGGATGGGAAAGTGAAGGGGTCTACGGTGGCAATTGCCCCCAATTTGACCAGAAAAAAGCGCGCGACCACCACGCTCAAGCCGGTTATGAATTCCTTAATCAGAGAATGGCCGTCTGCGTGTCCGAAACGGATGGGGGGAACTCTCGCGGGAAATCTTCGTTTCCAACTCCTGGCACTCTTCCTGCTTTCCCAGATGCGGAGAGGGCCAGACCTAAAGGCGGCGGCAAGCGCCGAAGAGCAAGGTGGGAAGGACCGGACGGCGCGATATACGAATGGGATAGTTTGGACGGCACAATAGAGAAGTACAATAAAAGAGGCGAGCATTTAGGTGAGTACTATCACATTACGCTGAAGAGTTAAAAGGTGCTAATCCGAACTATAGGATAGAGCCATGAGAAACGATGTTATGCACGAGTTGATCGGATATGATCTGGTTACAAATCGCGTCGTTTACCGCGCCACGATCCCAGCCCAATGCGAGAGCAGGGTTATTTCTATGGTCGGCCCAGAATCCGACGACCCGGATGCGATTGATAGCTACGTGGTGGATACGCATTTGGCGAACGAAATTGTGGGCGTCGCGCGCCTTCCTGCCGCTCCCCAGGAGGCCGAATATTTTCTTGAAAGCTTGGCGACGGTGTAATCAGCGCGCATTGCGCAGCCAATACCCGCAG
>Ga0302157_10002016_pt1 | contig 24259 bp, 21 predicted proteins | sample I_Bog_N3_3_FD_193502 | JGI IMG/M metagenome (GOLD analysis project Ga0302157, IMG submission 193502) | Peat permafrost microbial communities from Stordalen Mire near Abisko, Sweden - I_Bog_N3_3 | ecosystem: Environmental > Terrestrial > Soil > Wetlands > Peat | place: Sweden: Abisko, Stordalen... | reverse complement strand
TCGATAGCCTGCGCGAACGCGCCCGCGAGCGCACAGCGCCCACGAGAAATGGGAAGCATGGGGAAATCCTTCTGAACTCGAATGCACGGCAACCGCACCTGGGGCCGTCACGGAACCAGGCGGGTCAACTTGTCGACGATCAGACGGACAGAGGCGGCCCGCGGCTGCGGGCGACTGGAAGAGAGGACTCCGCGACGCTGCGGACGGGCTCGGACGCGAAGTGGTACTGGAGGCCGTCCACCTTGGGCGCAGCCAGTGCTTCGAACTTCGCCAATCCCCCGATCTGCGCGAAGCTGAGGCAGGTCAGGCAGATGTCGTGGTCGACATCCAACGCATGGAACTCCGGTTCCGACGAGCCGGAGACAGTGACGGGATGCCAGTGGCTCAGCTCATGCATCAGCGCACCCTGCTGCGAGAGCAGCAGGATGAACGGCATCAGGATTGACAGAGTCAACCTGCGTATGAGGGAGAGCGGCGTTGCCATGGATCGACCAAAAACGCGTGTCGGAGTTGGATCCGACATTGATATCGCAGGATTATGCACATCGCAGCGCGACTTCGTCGCAGTCGGAAAAGTACTGTGACGCGAAGGCGGTGTAACTCCGCCGTTCAATCGTATCTGGTGGGCGTGGCGGGGAGTCCAGCGATGAGTGCATCGCATCGGTGTGGATTCCTTCCAACAAGGCCATGTCGATAAACACCTTGCCGTTCGCTTCTTTGTCGCCGCACGGGCGACAAACTGCGGCCGACCCGTACGACATCCCGTCAACAGATCCAACTATTTGGATCGAGATACGGGGCAAGCAAGTCAACGACCAATGCGGTGACTTCGGCGAGATCTCCAATGCCTGGCAGCGGTTCCCAACGACCGGTGTGGCTGTTCGAGCGTCCCTCCAACTCGGCGAGGTCGACCCGAGCGAGGGATCTCTTGCAGGCCGTCGACGCCACGCTGGGCCAGTCGACGACGCCAATGCGAAACATGGCCAGGACGGCGACTTGGATGGCCTGGAAGGCTGGCATATCACCTTGCATCCATGCGATTCAAGCCAGATTCGATGAAGCCGATTAAACTTCAGTTCCTCCTCTCCCTTAAAGCCTATGTCCAAACTCACCGCACTCAAGAAGCAAATCGCCGCACTCGAGGCTCAAGCAGAACGCATTGCGAAGGCAGAAATGTCTTCTGCGATTTCCAAGGTCAAGGACATCATGGCCGAGTTCAACCTCACCATCGAGCACCTGACTCAGACCGTTGCCGGCAAGCGCGCTGCGAAGAAGACAAAGGCGAAGACCGCATCGGTGGCGAAATATATCGACTCGAAGACCGGGAAGACCTGGTCTGGATTCGGTCGCGCGCCGGGCTGGATTGCCGGAGCGAAAAATCGCGAAGCCTTCCTCGTCGGCAAGAGTGCAGTTGCAGACTCCGCAGCCAAGGTGCCGGCCGCCGCAAAGAAGGCTTCAGCCAAGGCTGCGAAGGCAGTCAAGGTTGCCAAGAAGGCTGCGAAGCCGGCGGCGAAGAAGGCCATTGCTGCCGTCAAGAAGGCTTCCGTCGTGGACGCCGCGCCGGTGGCTGCGAAGAAGAAGCCTGCGGCCAAGAAGGCCTCCGCCAAGAAGTCGGCGCCGAAAAGGGCTGCGTCGGAGCGTGCCACGACGGCACCGGTCAAGCCGACCGCCACGCCGGCGGTGTGACGATCGGGCATCGCCAACCTGCGTCGTTCATCCAGAAATGACGAACGCAGGCTTGGGTGGATCTTGCCCAGGCAAACGGGAACGAACGCGCCGCTCGCACGTCAGCGCATCGCCGGCCGTGCCCCGGGCAGGTCATCCGGCGACCTGACTCATTGCGAATCAGGCCGCGGCATGGCGTCAAGGATGCGCGCCGCCAGCGCGTTGTATTCGCCATCGAAATGGTGGCCGCCGGCCAATGGCATCGCGTGTGCATGGACGGGTGAAAGCTGCGGGCACAGCGAGTCCTTTTCCTCCAGTCCGTAGATGCACAACGTGTTCGTGGCCGAGAGCCTGAGCGCCTCCGGGGCAATCGGCAGGTCACCGCTCGGCCCCATCCAGTTCGTGAGGTGGAACTCGAACGACGCCTTCTGTCCGGGGCCGAGCAGTGCCGTGAGGCGCACGCTCGCCCGCGTTGCGGGAGGGAGTCGGTTGAGCGCGAAAGGCAGCACGTCGGCGCCTTGGGAGTAGCCGACCAGCAGCACGTCGCTGCGGCCCCAGCGCGCCGCGTAGTAGCGGATCACGCGATCGAGATCGACGGCGAGTTCGTCCGGCGTGCGTGCGCTCCAGAAGTAACGCAGCGAATCGAAGCCTGCAACCGGCACGCCCTGCGCGGCGAAGGCGGCACCCAGGCTCTTGTCGATGCCGGCCCAGCCGCCATCGCCCGACAGCAATACCGCGAAGCGCTTGCCCGCCGAAGCGACAGGAACTTCGACGATCGGCAAGTCGGAGAGTTGCCGGGGCGGAGCGCCGAGGGCGACCTGCGACACGGCCAGCTTGTGGTAAGCGCGACCGAAGGCGGCCATCGACGCTGCAGCCGAGCCCTCGGCGGGAATCGGGATCCACTCGGCATGCGGTACACGCTGCACGAATGCCCGAGCCGCCTCGGAGGTGACGGTGGCCTGTGTTTCGTCCTGCACGGCGATCCATGGATTCGCCAGCGCGGTGCCTGGCGGCGCAAAGGCGACGACTCCGGACGCAGCGCCGGCCTGCTCACGCAATGTGTTGATCGGGCAAGGCGGCGTCTTCAGCGTGAGACGGGGCGAAAAGCCGACAGACACGCCGGCTTCGAACGTGCCCGCAGGCGCTTGCGCGAGCACGGCGTAGACGTAGGCCGAAACGTCGTCTGCACCGACCAGGATCGGCAGCAGATAGCCTGGCAGATGCTCGAAGGCCTGCAGGTGACGCGACAGGTTTTCGAACGCCCCGGGGCCATACGTGCACTTGCCGTCCTGCTCAACGAGCTTTTGGTAGAACGGTGCGAACGGCACGGTCGCGACCATCGCGCCCTCCCCGAGCATCGTTCGCAGCATCTGCTCTTCGCGACCTGTCGGCGTGGCGTCGTCGGTGACCAGCATCACGAACTGGCGCGCGGTGTCGGCGGGCCGGTACACCCGAACGCCCGAGAACAGCCCGTGCGCCATCGCGGGCGGTTCGGCTTGCGCCGTGGCCTGGGTTGCGCCTTGCGCCGGGCACGGGGGCGCTGCGATCGCGCACAGCGACACGGCCAGGGCGGCAAGTCGGGATCGCGTCGTGCGACCGAGGTTTGAATACGATCTCATGTGTCCTGTGCGGGCTTGCCGCCACCGATCAATGTCGTCACGTCAGACAGTATGAACGCCGTGGCGATGCCGCGGGGGGCGGCCAGGAATCGCGCTTCCCAGACAGGCGCGAACTTGTCCTTGAAGCTGCGCAGGCCGCGGAAGTTGTAGAAGCGGTCGCCATGCTCGAACACCAGGCGCGCGATGCGTTGCCATTTGGGCGCACCGCTGCGCTCGGCCATGCCCGCCATCGGCGACATGCCGAGCCCGAAGCGGGCATATCCTTCGGCCTGCAAGTGCAAGAGGATGCTGGCCATCAGGAAGTCCATCGTGCCGGGCGGCGAGTCCGGCACGTAGCGCATCAGGTCGAGCGCCGCTTCCTCCCGGGCGTCCGTCGTCAAGAGGTTGGCGAACGCGATGATGCGATCGTCGCGACGGACGACGGCGACCGGTAGTTGGCGAAGATAGTCGTCGTCGAAACGGCCGACGGAAAACGCCTTCTCGCCGCTGCGTTGCTCCGCGAGCCAGGCGTCGGAGACGGCCTTCAACGCCGGCAGGAGCGCGTCGACATGCGCAGCCGGCACGACTTCGAAGCGCAGCCCTTCGCGTTCTGCCCGGTTCACGCCCGAGCGCAGGTTCGCGCGACTCGCGCCCTTGAGATTGAAGCCGGGCAACTCGACGTGCGCATGCTCGCCGAGCTTGAACAGGTGCAACCCGCAATCGAGGAACAGCGGCAGCGCCGCGGGCCGCACGTGATAGAACGCGGCGCGGCCGCCGTGGTCGGTCGCCATCTCGATGAACCGCCAGACCATGTCGGCGAACTCGCGCGGATCGCCGAACGGCTGGAACAGGCCGACCCACGAGCGGCCCTGCTTGCCGAACATCAGGAAGCTGCGGCCTGACGGCGAGAACATCAGGTGCTTGTCGCCGACCAGCGCGTAGCAGGCATCCGACGACGGGTTGCTGCGGACGATCGCGGCCGCGCGCTCGATCTCGTCCGGCGTCGTCTCCGCGAGTTCGCCTGCAGGCGGCCGCAACAACTGCCACAACCCGTAGCCAAGAGCCAGCAGTGCCACGGCCATCAGCGCGCGCAACGCGCGCGGCGCCTGGCCGTCGAGCTCGAACTGCCACCAGAGGCGGCTGCTGTAGCCGACCTCCTTGAACGCGAAGAACAGCACCCATGCACAGGCGACGATCACGCCGCCGAGCGCGACCAGCCATTCGGGTTCGAGGTGCTGCGCGAAGAACGACGAGCGGCGGTCGAACTGGCGTCGGGAGATCACCAGCAGCACGACCAGCGACAGCAGGAACTCCGCCTCGTGCAGCGCGATGCCCTTGGGCAGCGCCAGCACCGCGGCGGCGATGGCGAGCGCGCACGCGATCCACCAGGCGACGTCGAGCCGGTGCAGGATCCCGCGTGCAACGAGGATGAGACCCAGGCCGGCGACGCTGCCGATGAAGTGCGAGGCCTCGATGAGCGGGAGCGGCACACGCAGCGCGACGAGCAGGTCGCGCGCATCGTCGGTGAACGGCGTGACCCCCGATACGAGCAGCCAGATGCCCGCGATCAGCGTCAGCGCGGCCAGCAGGTTCGGGCTGAGGCGCACCGCCATGCGCCCGACCGGCGCCGCGACGCCATCGCGCAACTCGTAGACGATCAGCAGCCCGGTCGCCACCACCAGGGGAAGCACGTAGTAGATGCCGCGATTGAGCAGAAGGGCACCCAGCATCGCGTCGCGCGGGACGCCGTTGCCCGCCGCCAGCAGCATCACGGTCTCGAAGATCCCGACTCCGCCGGGGATGTGACTGATGATGCCGGCCGTGATCGCGATCGCGTAGAACGCGATGAAGGCCGCAAGCGGAACGTGGCCTGGCGGCAGCAGCAACCACAGCACGAGCGCGGAGGCAGCGAGTTCGACGGCCGAGATCACCAACTGCCGCAGCGCGAGCTCGGCGGGCGGCAACTGGAATTGCCACAGCCGGCCGATGCTGATCGACGATCGACGCACGCACAGCCAGATAAAGCCAAGGAGCGCAAGCAGCATGGGCGCCGCCAGCACGCGCAGAACCCAGCCGTGCACATGAAGCAAGGTGGCGACATCGTGTGCGCCCCACAGCAACCCGACCGCACCGAAGAACAGCATGCCCAGGCCGAACGCCGCCGCATTGAAGACGATCACCCGCGCGATCTGCGGCGGCTGCACCCCGGCCGCCGAATAGAGGCGCATGCGCACGACACCGCCGGACAGCGGCCCGAGCCCGATCGTGTTCGACAGCGCGTACGCGACGAACGACGTCAACAGCACCGTGCTGCCGCCAACCTTCGCGCCGACGTAGCGCAGCGCCGACGCGTCGTAGCGCGTGAGCGCAAGGTAGCTGAATGCCGTGGCCAGGACGGCAGCCGCGATCTTCGGCGTGGGTGTCGCGACGACCGCTGCCATGACGTCCGCATAGTGCACTTCGGCAAGCAGCCGCTGCAGCGCGACGCCGATCATCGCCGTCAGCGTCAGCCCCAGCGCGGCGAGCAGCCAGGGCCTCAGGCGTGCCCACCGTTCAGCAGGATCGGCGCCAGCGAAGGTGTTGGCGCCCGGCGCCGGGAATTCGGTCTGTTCCACGTCCGTTGGCTCGCGAGTCCGCTCGATCATTCGGCATTTGAACAGAGCGCGGAACTCGCCCAGCCAGCACGGGGCGGCAATGGTCGGCGGGGACCCTCATCGCCGAACAGCTGGCAGCACTCATTTCAGGAGAGATCGACATCCAGTTGAAGTTCTGCTTCGATCTCGATATCGACGTCGATGGGAAGGTCATCCGGGCCGGCGCCATCGATCACGGTATCGCCTGCGTCCCCGTCGTCGCAGCCGGCAAGGGCGACGCTCGATCCCGCTCGGACCGCTTCGCGAAACCCCGTGCCTGCGAATCTCGTGGCCATGGTCCTGCACTCCTCTTCAAAGCCCGCTCGGCTCGCGCTGTTGGTCGTTGCTCATCTGATGCATTCGCACGAATGTACTTTGACGGCGAATCTTGTCAACATCCGGGCCTCGAACACGTTGTTGCGCCGGCAGCCCTCGTGGCGATTCCCCATGGTGAGCCGCCTTTGCCGGCGCCCCTATCCGACGGGTGGTGGATTCCTTGGGCCGGGCCGCAGGATGCCGCGACCACCGCGGTGCGATGATCGACGACCTCGATCACACCACTGCGCCAACCATGTCACGCTTGTCCTGGCCCGCTCTTGCAACGTTCGTCGCCCTGTTCGCCGCGGGCACCGCGGGGGCGCAAGCTGTCGCGCCCGCCGCGGGCGCTTCTGCAGCATCCGCCGCGGCCCCCGGCAGCGACGACCCGTACCTCTGGCTGGAGAAGGTCGACAGCCCCGAGGCGATGAGCTGGGTGCGCGCCGAGAACAAGAAGACGCTGTCGGTGCTGGAGGCGGATCCGCGCTTCGCGACGTTCAATGCGCAGGCGCTGGCCATCGCCCAGGCGCGCGATCGCATTCCGTTCGCGCACCAGATCGACGGCGGTCTCTGGAACTTCTGGCAGGACGCCGACCACGTGCGCGGCATCTGGCGCGTGGCGTCCCCCAAGGACTACGACGCGGGCGGCGCACCGGCCTGGAAGACGATGCTCGATCTGGACAAGGTGTCCGGCGCCGAGCACGCCAACTGGGTCTGGCAAGGCGCCCAATGCGAAGCGACGCACGAGAACATGTGCCTGGTCACGCTGTCGGACGGCGGCGAAGACGCCTCGACCGTGCGGGAGTTCGACCTCAGGAAGGGTCGCTTCGTCAGCGGCGGCTTCCAGTTGCCCAAGAGCAAGCAGAGCGCGGCGTGGGAGGGCAGGAATGCGCTCATCGTGGCGCGCGAATGGATCCCTGGCGAACTCACCGCGTCCGGCTATCCGTACGTCGTCAAGCGCCTGCGACGCGGCGCGCCGCTGTCGGCCGCCGTGGAGATCTTCCGTGGCAGCGTCTCCGACGTGAGCGTGGAAGTGCGGTCGTTGTCGGACGCCCAGGGACACCAGGTCGTGGTGCTCCAGCGCGGCGTGACCTTCTTCGAATCGGAAACCAGCCTCCTGACGGCGTCCGGCGCGAAAAAGCTGGACCTTCCGAAGAAGGCCGGCATCGTCGAGCTTTTCGACGGGCAATTGATCGTCAAGCTCGACGAGGACTGGCCTGCCGCCGGGCCGCGGTTCACCCAGGGCACGCTGGTGTCCATCGACCTCGCGCAAGCCATCGCGAAGCCGGACGCGTTGCGCCCGACGATCGTCTTCGCGCCCACCGCGCGCCAGTCGGTCGAAGAGGTGTCGGGCACGAAGACCGGCCTGGTCGTGACCCTGCTGGACAACGTGCGCGGCCGCGCCAGCGTGTTCACGCATTCCCGCGATGGCGCCTGGACGGCGACGTCCATCGCGCTGCCCGACAACGCGACGGTCGACATCAGCGATACCTCGTCACGATCCGCGACGGCCTACCTCTCCGTGGCGGGCTACCTGCAGCCGCAAACCCAGTGGCGACTCGACGGCATCCAGGCGCAGGCCAAGCCCTTGCGTTCGCTGCCGGCCCAATTCGACGGCTCGAAGGACGAGGTCGAGCAGTTCGAGGCCACGTCGACCGACGGCACGAAGATTCCGTACTTCATCGTGCGCCCGAAAGGCATGCCGCTGGACGGCACGCATCCGACCATCCTGTACGCCTATGGCGGCTTCGGCGTCTCGGAATCGCCCCGCTACCTCGGCACGATGGGCAAGTTGTGGCTGGAGCGCGGTGGCGTCTACGTCGTCGCCAATATCCGCGGCGGCGGCGAATTCGGCCCGGCCTGGCACGAAGCCGGCCTGAAGACCAAGCGCCAGATCATCTATGACGACTTCGCCGCAGTGGCGCACGACCTGGTCGCCCGCGGAGTCACCAGCACGCGCCACCTGGGGATCATGGGGGGTTCCAACGGCGGCCTGTTGATGGGCGTCGAGATGACGGAGCATCCCGACCTCTGGAACGCCGTCGACATCCAGGTGCCGCTGCTGGACATGCTGCGCTTCGAGCAGATCGCCGCCGGCGCCTCCTGGGTCGGCGAGTACGGCTCCGTGTCCAAGCCCGACGAGCGCGCCTTTCTTGCGAAGATCTCGCCCTACAACAACCTGCACAAGGACGTGAAGTATCCGCAGGCGCTGGTATGGACGACCACCAAGGACGACCGCGTCGGGCCGCAGCATGCCCGCAAGTTCGCGGCGCGCCTGTCCGAATACGGCATCCCGTATTACTACTACGAGGTCATCGAAGGCGGCCACGGCGCCGGCGCGAACCTCAGGGAGCGCGCGCATACCAGCGCCGTGGAATACGTCTACTTCACGCGCCAGCTGATGGACCGGTAAGCGGGCGCCCTCTCGCAAATCACGAGGGCACCGCCAGCACCTCGCCCACCATCTGAAGTAGGCCAGCAGCACGAACGAGCGCCCGTGGCGATCGTCAGGGCGCGATCACGAACACGTCAGGGCGTGCTACCGGCCACCTGCGCGGGGTCGAAGGCTTGCACGGCTGCCCTGCGGGCACGGGCATGCGTGCCGATCAGGACCTCCTCGAGGGCGACATGGCCATAGCACAGCTCGAGGAAGACCTCGGCGTTGTGCAGGAATTCGGCCGGCTCGACCCAGTGGTTGCCTTGCGCGATCGCGCGCAGCTGGGGTGCGAGCTCGATCAGGTTCGCCTCGATCCAGCCGCGGTCCTGCTGCAGCGTGCGCACGGCCGTGACCAGTTCGGCATCGCCGCTGTCGAGCAGCGGCGGAAACACGATCGCCTCCTCGATGCGACGGTGCCGGCGCATGGCCCCCGAGAAGAAGGCCTCGATGGCGCAGGCTTCGGCGCGGATCTCCTCTCCCAGGTCTTCCGACTGCACCCGGCTGGCGAGTGCGGCCAGGCGATCCAGGTGATCGCGGATCTCGCGTTGGTGGGCATCCAGCTCGGCGAGGTCGGTGTCGGCGGCGTTGGCGTTCATCGCGTGCTCCTGGACAATGGGTACCGCCTTTATACGCCGCCGGAAGAGCGGCGGGTGCCCTGAATCGATCCCGGGGCGCATGGGGGATTGGCCCACGCCCCGGGCGGGCGCGATCGGCCTAGACTTGCAGGGCCTGACCGGTGGATCCACACCTTGCGCAGGCCAAGGAGACTGAAAAGTGCAACTCGCCAACAGTGCCTCTCCCGCCTACTTCCACAAGGTCGTCGACTGCCAATGGGCCTGTCCGGCCCATACGCCGGTACCCGAATACATCCGGCTGATCGGCCAGGGTCGCTACAGCGATGCCTACATGGTCAACTGGGTCTCCAACGTCTTCCCCGGCATCCTCGGGCGCACCTGCGACAGGCCCTGCGAGCCGGCCTGCCGGCGCGGCCGCGTGGAGGAGAGCAATCGCGAGAAGCCCGAACCGGTGGCCATCTGTCGCCTCAAGCGCGTGGCCGCCGACAACAAGGGCGACGTGCGCGCCCGCATGCCCGCCATCGCGCCGCCCAACGGCAAGCGCGTGGCCTGCGTCGGCGCCGGGCCGGCCTCGCTGACCGTGGCGCGCGACCTGCTGCCCTGGGGCTACGACGTGACCGTGTTCGACGGCGAGGCCAAGGCGGGCGGCTTCATGCGCTCGCAGATCCCCCACTTCCGCCTGCCCGAATCGGTGATCGACGAGGAGACGGGCTACATCCTCGATCTGGGCGTCAGGTTCGAATCCGGCCGGCGCGTCGACTCGATGACGGCGCTGCTCGAGCAGGGCTACGACGCCATCTTCGTCGGCTGCGGCGCGCCGCGCGGACGCAACCTCGACCTGCCTGGCCGCCAGGAGGCCGCCGAGAACATCCACATCGGCATCGACTGGCTGGCGTCGGTCTCGTTCGGCCACGTCACGAGCGTGGGCGAACGCGTGATCGTGCTGGGCGGCGGCAACACCGCGATGGACTGCTGCCGGTCGGCACGCCGCCTCGGCGGCCGCGAGGTGACGGTGATCGTGCGCAGCGGCTTCGCCGAGATGAAGGCCTCGCCGTGGGAGAAGGAAGACGCGATGCACGAGGGCATTCCGATCCTCGACTTCCACGTGCCCAGGACCTTCGAGCACGTGGACGGCAAGCTCACCGGGATGACCTTCGAGCGCGTCGCCGCCCGACTCGACGCGCAAGGGCGCCGCCAACTGGTGCCCACCGGCGAACCGGCCGTGTTCGTGCCCTGCGACACGGTGCTCGTGGCCGTGGGCCAGGAGAACGCCTTCCCGTGGATCGAGGCCGGCTGCGGCATCGAGTTCGACCGCCACGGCCTGCCGGTGCTCGTGCCCGAGACCTTCCAGTCCTCGCTGCCGCGGGTGTTCTTCGGCGGCGACGCCGCGTTCGGGCCGAAGAACATCATCTCGGCGGTGGCCCACGGGCACGAGGCCGCGGTGTCGATCGATCGCTTCCTGCACGGCGAGGACGTGCGCCAGCGGCCGCCGCCGATGAGCACCCTGATGTCGCAGAAGATGGGCATCCACGAGTGGAGCTATCACAACGACGTCTCCGTCGACACACGCTTCAAGGTGCCCTGGGCCGCCGCCGAACGCGCACTGGCCGACATCCGCGTGGAAGTGGAGCTCGGCTTCGACGCCGCCACCGCATTCAAGGAAGCCAGCCGCTGCCTGAACTGCGACGTGCAGACGATCTTCAACCGCGACACCTGCATCGAGTGCGATGCCTGCATGGACATCTGCCCGATGGACAGCATCACGTTCACGGCGCTGGGCGACGAAGCCGACCTGCGCATGCGCCTGAAAGCGCCGGCTCTCGATCTGGCGCAGGATCTCTACGTCTCGCGCGCGCTGAAGACCGGCCACGTGATGGTCAAGGACGAGGACGTCTGCCTGCACTGCGGCCTGTGCGCCGAGCGCTGCCCGACCGGCGCCTGGGACATGCAGAAGTTCTCGCTGGACATCACCCAGGCCGGCCCGCGCTGCCGCGATGCCCAAACCGCGACGGAGACTGCATGAAGACGATCCAGGCCGTCAACGATTTCGTCATCAAGTTCGCCAACGTGAACGGCTCCGGCTCGGCCTCGGCCAACGAGCTGTTCGCCAAGGCGGTGATGCGCATGGGCGTGCCGGTGAGCCCGCGCAACATCTTTCCCAGCAACATCCAGGGCCTGCCCACCTGGTACGAGGCCCGCATCTGCGAGAAGGGCTACACCGGCCGGCGCGGCGGCGTCGACATGATGGTGGCCATGAACCCGCAGACCTGGGAGGCGGACGTCGCCGAGATCGAATCGGGCGGCTACCTGTTCTACGACAGCACGCGCCCCATGCCGCCGTCGCGCTTCCGTGACGACGTCCAGGTGATCGGCGTGCCGCTCACCGAGATCGCCAACGCGGCCTATGCGGACGCGCGCCAGCGCCAGCTGTTCAAGAACATCATCTACGTGGGCGCGCTGTCGGCGCTGCTGGACATGGACGCGGCGGTCTTCGAGCGCCTCTTCGCCGAGCAGTACAAGGGCAAGGAACGGCTGCTCGATTCGAACATCCAGGCGCTGCACATGGGGCGCGACTTCGTGCTGCAGAACGTCCCGCATCCGCTGGGCATCCGCGTGAAGCGCTCGGACCGCGTCGGCGACCAGATCTTCACCGATGGCAACTCCGCCATCGCGCTCGGCTGCCTCTACGGCGGCGCGACGGTGGCCGCGTGGTATCCGATCACCCCCTCGTCCTCGGTGCCCGAGGCGTTCCAGAAATACTGCGAGAAGTTCCGCGTCGACCCGGAGACGGGGCAGCACCGCTTCGCGATCGTGCAGGCCGAGGACGAGCTCGCCTCCATCGGCATGGTCGTCGGTGCGGGCTGGAATGGCGCGCGCGCATTCACGGCGACGTCCGGTCCCGGCATCTCGCTGATGACCGAGTTCATCGGCCTGGCCTATTTCGCCGAGATCCCGGTGACGATCATCGACGTCCAGCGCGGCGGCCCGTCCACCGGCATGCCCACGCGCACGCAGCAGTCCGACCTGTTCGCCTGCGCCTACGCCTCGCACGGCGACACCAGGCACGTGCTGCTGTTCCCCGAAGACCCGCATGAATGCTTCGTGCACGCGGCCGCCGCGCTCGACCTGGCCGACCGCCTGCAGACCCCGATCTTCGTCATGACCGACCTCGACATCGGGATGAACCAGCGCCTGTGCCGCCCGTTCGAATGGGATCCAACGCGCGACTACGACCGCGGCAAGGTGATGAGCGCCGCGGAGCTCGAGGCCGGCGCGAACTTCGGCCGCTACAAGGACGTCGACGGCGACGGCATTGCCTGGCGCACGCTGCCCGGCACCCACCCCACCAAGGGCGCCTTCTTCACGCGCGGCACCACGCGCGATCCGTACGCGCGCTACTCCGAGAAGGGCGCCGACTACATCTACAACATGGAGCGGCTGCAGCGCAAGTTCCAGACCGCGGCCGAGCTCGTGCCGCAGCCCGTGCTGCGGCCGGCCACGCAGCCCACGCGCGTCGGCGTGATCCATTTCGGCTCGACCAGCGCCGCCATGAACGAGGCGCTGGACGTGCTGGACGACGAGGACGTGCACATCGACGCGATGCGCCTGCGTGCCTTCCCGTTCCCGAAGTCGGTGCGCGAGTTCATCGCCGCGCACGACAAGGTGTTCGTGGTGGAACAGAACCGCGACGCACAGATGCGCTCGATGCTGGTCAACGAACTCGACATCGATCCGGCCCGACTGCTGCGCGTGCTGCACTTCGACGGCACGCCCATCAACGCGCGCTTCATCGCCGCGGCGATCCGCAAGACCCTGATCGCGCACAAGGTGGTGGCATGACTTATATCGCCAAGCCCCCGCTCCACCATCCGAGCCTGCGCGAGAACAAGGTCGGCTACACGCGGCGCGACTATGAAGGCCGCATCTCAACGCTGTGTGCGGGCTGCGGCCACGACTCGATCTCGGCGGCGATCATCCAGGCGTGCTGGGAACTCGACATCGAACCGCACCGCGTGGCCAAGCTCTCGGGCATCGGCTGCAGCTCCAAGACGCCCGACTACTTCCTGGGCGCCTCGCACGGCTTCAACACGGTGCACGGCCGCATGCCGTCGGTGCTCACCGGCGCCAACCTGGCCAACCGCGACCTGCTGTACCTGGGCGTCTCGGGCGACGGCGACTCCGCCTCCATCGGCCTGGGCCAGTTCGCCAACGCGCTGCGGCGCGGCGTGCGCATGGCCTACATCGTGGAGAACAACGGCGTCTACGGCCTCACCAAGGGACAGTTCTCGGCCACCGCCGACCGCGGCTCCAAGAGCAAGAAGGGCGTCGTCAACAACGACAACCCGATCGACCTGGTGGGCATCGCGCTGCAGCTCGGCGCCACCTACGTCGCACGCAGCTTCTCGGGCGACAAGGAGCAGCTCGTGCCGCTGATCAAGGGGGCGATGTCGCACGGCGGCGCCGCCTTCATCGACGTCATCAGCCCCTGCGTGACGTTCAACAACCATGGCGGATCGACCAAGAGCTTCGACTACGTGCGCCAGCACAACGAGGCCGTGAGCCGCATCGACTTCATGACGCCGGGCGAGGAGATCACCACCGCGTATGCCCCCGGCGCCGTGGTGGACGTGCCCCAGCACGACGGCAGCGTGCTGCGGCTGCGCAAGCTGCACGCCAACTACGACGCCACCGACCGCTATGCCGCGCTGAGCTACATGCAGCAGCACGCCGCGAAGGGGGAGATCGTCACCGGCCTGCTGTACCTCGACCCGCTGGCCACAGACCTGCACGTCTCGCTCCATACCGTCGCGGCGCCGCTCCATTCGCTCGGCCGCGACACCCTCTGCCCGGGCAGCGCACTGCTCGAGAAGATCAACGCCGGGTTGCGCTGAGGGCGCGCACCGCTCCTGGCCGCTTCACGTGGAAGGACACATCGCCATGTCGGAACGCACCGTCCTGCAGTCCATGACCCAACGCCACGTCCTCAGCCTGGGGCCGGCCGCCAGTGTCCACGACGCCGCGTGCGCGATGACGCGCGCCAACTGCGGCAGCGTGCTCATCATCGACAGCGCCGGCACGATGCAGGGCATCCTCACCGAGCGCGACCTGATGACGCGCGTGCTCGCCAAGAGCCTCGATGCCGACACCACGGCCGTCACGCAGGTGATGACGCGCAATCCGCAATGCGTCGGCCCCGAGATGAAGGTGGCCGACGCGGTGCTCATCATGATCGAGCGCGGTTTTCGCCACCTGCCCATCGTCGCCGAAGGCGGCCGCGTACTGGGCGTGTTCTCCGCCCGCGACGCGCTGCCGCGCGAAGTGAACACGGCCGCGGACCTGGCCGAGTTCAACGAGCAGGTGAACGACGCGCTCGGCTGACCGAGGTCGCTCGGGACGCGGCCAACTCTTGAAGCCGTCGCGCTCGACGGTTAGGATGGCCGCCCGAACTTGAGGAGCTGCCGTGATCGTGTGCGACGCATCCGCAGCAACGCCCCGCCACCGCGCCGGCTCGTGCCCATGAAGCGGGTCGTCGCCAGTTCGCACGTGCACGCGCAGACGAAGACGTTGTTCCGCTACGAGGCCACATGGCACGTCGACGGCCCGCTGCTCACCTGGAAGGCCGCGGTCTCGCTGCCCGGCAGGCGCTGGAGCCTCGCGGGCGGCACGCCCGAGTGGAAAGGCGGCAGCGAGGCCGAGGCCGTGCGGGAGGACGTGGGGCGCAGCATCGACGGGCTCGAGGCCTGAAGCTGGCGGACTCACCGGCTCCTGGCTTCCTGCAACGGCACCGCCGTGGTGTGCTTCACGCGATCGAGCACGAAGCTCGTCTTGCAATCCTGCACGCTCGGGTGCTTCAGCAAGGTATCCATCACGAAGCGCGAGTAGTGCGCCATGTCGCTCACCAGCACGCGCAGCAGGTAATCCATTTCGCCGGTGAGCGAGCTGCACTCGACGACGTCGGGCCAGGTCTGCACCGAGGCGCGGAACGCGTCCATGGGCTTGCGCTTGTGCGTCTCCGAATGCTTTTCGAGCCGCACCGTGATGTAGGCCGTCAGCGACAGCCCGACGGCTTCGGGCTTGACCAGCGCCACGTAGCCGGCGATGACCCCGGCGTCCTCGAGCCGCTTCACGCGGCGCAGCGTGGCCGACGGCGACAGGCTCACCTCCGCCGCCACCTCGTCGTAGGTGGCCCGGCCGTTGGCCTGCAGCACGCGCAGGATGCGCAGGTCGACGGTGTCCAGCTGAAATTGTGCGTCCATTTATCCATGTTGCAGGATTCCTGCGTAAATCGCCACCCCAGATGTGGATTTGCAGAAATGCTGCGAGCCGAATTCCCTATGATTCGTCTGCAAGCATCTTGCGCCCTGGAGACCGCCATGACCGACCTGTATGAAAACCCGATGGGCCTGCAAGGCTTCGAGTTCGTCGAGTTCGCCTCGCCGACGCCGGGCATGATCGAGCCCTACTTCGAGATGCTGGGCTTCTCGCTGGTCGCCAGGCACCGCTCCAAGGACGTGCTGCTGTACCGCCAGGGCGAGATCAACTTCATCGTCAACCGCGAGCCCAAGAGCGCGGCCGGCTACTTCGCGGCCGAGCACGGCCCGTCGGCCTGCGGCATGGCCTTCCGCGTGAAGGACTCGCACAAGGCCTATGAACGCGCGCTGGCGCTGGGCGCGCAGCCGATCGAGATCCCCACCGGCCCGATGGAGTTGCGCCTGCCCGCGATCAAGGGCATCGGCGGCGTGCCGATCTACCTGATCGACCGCTTCGAGGACGGCAAGTCCATCTACGACATCGACTTCGAGTTCATCGAGGGCGTCGAGCGCCGGCCGGTGGGCCACGGCCTGAAGCTGATCGACCACCTGACGCACAACGTCTACCGCGGCCGCATGACCTTCTGGGCCGACTTCTACGAACGCCTGTTCAACTTCCGCGAGATCCGCTACTTCGACATCCAGGGCGAGTACACGGGCCTCACGTCGAAGGCGCTGACGGCGCCCGACGGCATGATCCGCATCCCGCTGAACGAGGAGTCGTCCAAGGGCTCGGGCCAGATCGAGGAATTCCTCATGAAGTTCAACGGCGAGGGCATCCAGCACATCGCGCTGCTGTGCGACGACCTGCTGCCGACGATCGACAAGCTGGGCCTGGCCGGCGTGCCGCTGATGACGGCGCCCAACGACATCTACTACGAGATGCTGGCTACCCGCCTGCCCGGCCACGGCCAGTCCGTGTCCGAGCTGCAGTCGCGCGGCATCCTGATGGACGGCAGCACCGAAGGCGGCACGCCGCGCCTGCTGCTGCAGATCTTCTCGCAAACCCACCTCGGCCCGGTGTTCTTCGAGTTCATCCAGCGCAAGGGCGACGACGGCTTCGGCGAAGGCAACTTCAAGGCGCTGTTCCAGTCGATCGAACGCGACCAGATCCGGCGCGGCGTGCTGAAGGCCGAAGCGACGGCCTGATAGCCCGCGGCTCGACAAGACGGCGCCTGCGTGGCGCCGCTTTGCGTTCTGAAGGGCCTTCGCGGCGCCAAGCCGCGACGACATCGCGTTCCATGTACAACGCTGTTCGCGGCAGACAGCGGAGACGACATGCAAAACATCGACGAGCACACGATCACCGAGGCGGTACTGCAAAGCATCGCCGGCACGCCCGACCCGCGCCTGCGGCAGATCATGATGTCGCTGGTCGCCCACCTGCACCACTTCGTGCGCGAGGTGCGCCTGACCGAAGACGAGTGGCAGGCCGGCATCGCCTTCCTGACCGCCACCGGCCAGAAGTGCAACGACACGCGCCAGGAGTTCATCCTGCTGTCGGACACGCTGGGCGTCTCGATGCTCACCATCGCGCTCAATCATGCCAAGCCCGCCGGCGCCACGGAGGCCACGGTGTTCGGTCCGTTTCATACGCAGGATGCGCCGCGCCTCGCGCAGGGCGCGGACATCGCCGATGGCGCACCCGGCCTGCCGCTGTTCGTCCATGCCGTCGTGCATGGCCCGAACGGCGAGCTCGTCGCCGACGCCGAGGTCGACGTCTGGCAGGCCGACGAGGACGGGCTCTACGACGTGCAGCGCCCCGAGCTGGGCGACGCGCGTCGCGCCCGGGCGGTGCTGCGCACGGACGCGCAAGGCACGCTGCGTTTTCGCAGCATCCTGCCGCCGCCTTATCCGATTCCCGTCGACGGCACCGTCGGACAGATGCTGGCCGCCACGGGACGCCATCCCTGGCGCCCCGCCCACGTCCACTTCATGATCCGGGCGCCCGGCTACCAGCCGCTGACCACGCACATCTTTCGCGCCGGGGACCCGTACCTGGACTCCGACGTGGTGTTCGGCGTGCGCTCGTCGCTCGTCGGCGACTACGTCGAACATGCGCCGGGCACGGCACCCGATGGCGCCGTCGTCGAGACGGTCTTCTTCACGCTGGACCAGACGTTCGTCCTGGCGAAGGATAGCTAGGACCGGCTGGCCTCCAGCCAGCCGCGCAGCCGACGCACGCCCTCCGCCAGTCGACCGGGATCCTTGGACGCGAAGCACCACCGCAACCAACCGCCGGCCTCCGGCGCGAAGGCTGCGCCGGGTGCGAGGCCGAGCCCGGCCTCGAGCACGAGCCGCTTGGCCACGGCGAGCGAATCGTCGAACCCGTCGATCCTGAAGAACGCGTACATGCCCCCGCGCGGCGCGGCCACCTGCACGCCGGGGATCGCGGCAAGCAGCGGCACCAGCGTGTCGCGGCAGGTCTTCAGGTGCGCGACGATGGCTGGCGTGATCTCGTCGCGATGCGCCAGCGCGGCGAGCGCGGCGCGTTGCGTGAACACGCTGGCGCACGACGTGTTGAACTCGATCAGCTTGCCGAGCGCGTCGACGAGCGTCGCGGGCACCACCAGCCAGCCCAGGCGCCAGCCGGTCATCAGGAAGCTCTTCGAAAAGCTGTGCGCCACGACCAGGCGCTCGTCCGGTGCCGCGATGTCCAGGAAGCTCGGCGCGCAGCCGTTGTCCGTGGCCTCGAAGTACAGGCGCTCGTAGACCTCGTCGGCTACCAGCCACGTGCCGGTGCTGCGGCAATGCGCGAGGATGCGCTGCTGCTCCTCGCGTGTGAGCGTCCAGCCGGTCGGATTGTTGGGCGCGTTGATCACCAGCAGCTTCGTGCGCGTCGTCACCGCTGCAAGCAGCTTGTGCATGTCCAGCCTCCATGCGCCGGCGACCGGCTCCAGCGCGACGCAGCGCACGTCGGCCCCCATGATCGCGGGCTGCGCCACCAGGTTGGGCCACACGGGCGTCACGACGACGACCTCGTCGCCCGCATCGACCAGCGCCTGCGCCGCCAGCATGAGGCCGTTGACGCCGCCCGACGTGACGACGATGCGTTCCGCGCCGACCGGCGGGTGCAGCGCCGACGTGTAGCCGGCCAGGCTCTCGCGCAGCTCGGGCAGGCCCAGGTTCTGCGAATAGAAGGTCTCGCCACGCTCCAGCGACTCGATGGCGGCGCGGCGGATCACGTCGGGCGTCACCTCGTCGCTCTCGCCGAACCAGAACGCCAGCACGTCGGCGCGGCCCATGCCGGCGTTGGCGATCTCGCGGATCAGCGAGCCCTGGAGTCGTTCGATGGCGTCACGCATGCGGCTGGCCGGAAGCTGGGAATGAGAGCGATTGTGCAGCGTCCGCAGCGCGTGGCACGCGTCACTACCGGCCGTCGGCGGGCCCCGTCGACTCTCACGCTGCCGTTCAGGCGCTGAAGTTGATGAAGCCCAGCGTCCGCGCGCGCGTGACGGCGTGCTTGCGGGAGCCGGCGTCGAGCTTGTTGAACAGGTTCTTGAGATGCCACTTGACCGTCTCGTCACTCACGGCGATCGATTTGGCAATCTCCTTGTTCGAGTAGTTCCGCGCCAGCAGCAACAGGATGCTGCGCTCCTTGGGCGTGAGCGACCGGGTGGCCTGGCGACGCTGTCGCTCCTCGCCGGATTCCTGCGCGGCGACCGGCGACACCGCCGCACCGGAGCCCGTGTCGCCATCGCGCCCCCCGCGCCGGCGCAGGCGCACGAGCGCCAGCGGGTAGTTCATCTTCTGCGCCGTCTCCTGCTCCTTGGCCTTCAGGGCCTGGCGTGCGTAGTCGTAGGCGCGCGCGTGCTCGCCCACCTCGGCCCAGCATTCCGCGAGAAACGCGAACAGCACCCCGGGCGCTTTCCAGCCCTCGATGCGCAGGCCTTCGCGCAACGTGGCCTCGCCGAAATGCAGCGCGCCGGTGGGCAGGGTCATGCCGGCCGGCGCGGGCAGCTTGAAGCGGTGATGCAGGTCGGCGAGGACATCGGAGATTCCCACCTGCAGGGAACTGAGGCCGAACCCGGCTATCAACGATTGCGCCTCGTCGAGCACGGCGAGCGTGCGCGCCGGCTGGCCCGCCGCCGCCAGCCCGCGGGCCTGGAAGATCAGGTTCAGCGCGAGGTTGTGGCCCGAGTTGGACTCGCGGTACATGTAGATCGCCTCGCTCATCGGCTCCAGCGATTCGACGGCCAGGCCCATGGCCTGCAGGGTCTGCGCGAGCGCGGCGCAGGCGATGGCGAGATTGATGCCGCGCGAACCCACCGACAGCGCGAGGATGGCCTCGCTCAGGATCGTGCGGCTCTCCTCGTAGGCGCCGAGGTTGCGCAGCAGCTCGCCGACGCGCGTGTTGGCGGCGCCCATGAGGGTGGGCCAGCCGGTGTCGCGCGCGCGTGCGGCCGCGCGATCGAAGCAATCGGCCGCGAGGTCGTAGTCGCCCAGGCCCTGGATCGCGGCTCCGGCGTTGATGGTTGTCACGATCTCCAGGCGCACCATGCCCACCAGGCGCGCCTGGCGGCCGGCGTGCTGGTAGACCGCTGCGGCGGTGCCCGGGTCGCGGTAGGACAACACGAGCGCGCGCGCGGCGCTCCACAGCGCATCCCAGGCGATGCCGGCCTCGGGCCAGGCCTCGCCCGGCGCCTCGAGCCCGGCCGAGATCTCGAGATCGGGCTGGGAGAACGCGCGCTCGTAGCGGGCCCACATGCGGGCGACCGACAGCCGCTCAGGCGCGCCGCTGGCCTCGAAGAAGCCGATGGCGCGGTCCAGCGCCTGCAGCTCGCGATCGCGTTGGCCGCGCGCCTTGGCGAGCACCGATTCCACCAGCCAGGCGTCGCCTTCGGCCTGGGCATCGGATGGCGGGCCGATGTGGCGCCGCGCCTCGGCCAGCCAGCGTTCCGAAGATTCGAATTCGCAGAGGAGCGCCGTCGCCTCGCACGCCGCGAGCGCGACGCGCGCGCGATGCACCACCGGGGCATCGACCGCAGCGTCGTGGTCCGGCAGAGGCCCTCCCAGCACCGGCATCACGCCCTCGATCAGGCGCAGCGCACGGGCGCTGTCGCGCTGGCGCAGGTGCCACGCAAGCGCCGCCGTGGCGGCGAGCGAGCCCTCGCCTCGCGGGTCGCTCAGCACCGCTTCCAGGCTCGAGATCTCGGCGTCGGCCGCATGCAGCTTCATGCGCGAATTGTAAAGTCCTCGCGACGCACTGATTCAGCTGGCGGCCCTGAGCCACTCGAACACACGATCGGCCATTGCCGTGCGCGGCGTGAGGCGGCTGCGCATCAGCCACAGGGGCGCGCGCGCGGTGGCAGGCACCAGCGCGAGATGCGCGCAGCGCCCCGTGGCCAGGGCGTCGGCCGCGAGCACCTGCGACAAGTAGGCGATGCCGGCGCCGCGCTCGGCGGCGTCGAGCAGCAGGCGCTCGTCCTGGATCGTCGCCGCGCGGCGTCGCCGCGACTTCGGCGGTGCCGGCGGCACCAGGCCGCCCCATTCGGGCGCGCTCTCGTGCAGCAGCAGCGGCGCCCTGTCCAGCACCTTCGGAAACGCGACGGCGCGCAGCCTCTCCGCCAGCGCCGCGCCGCACACCGCGATCGCACGATCCTCCAGCAACGGAACGCACTCGATGTCGGCGCCGTGCAGCGGCTTGCGCGACACGATCAGGTCGACGTCGATGCGATCGATCGCCGTGACGTCATGCCCGGACATCAGCCACACCTCGATCCCGCCGTGCGCCGCGCGCAAGGCCTCCAGCCGCGGCATCAGCCAACCGTGCGCGAAGTCGAACGGGCAGGCGAGCAGCAGCGAGTCCTTGTTTCGATACGGTTCGATGCGCTCGAATCCGGCGCGCAGGCGTCGCAGCGTGTCGGTGGCCGTCTCCATCAGCAACTCGCCGGCACCGGTGAGCCGCACGCCATGGCCCTGGCGGATGAACAGCCGCTGGCCGACATGCGCCTCCAGCTTGAGCACGCGCTGGCTGATCGCCGATTGCGTGAGATCGAGCTCGTCGGCGGCGGCCGACATGCTGCCCAGCCGCGCTGCGGCTTCGAACGCCACCAGGCCGGAAAACGGCAGCTCGCGGCACGCCAAGCTATCAGAAATATTCATATCTTGTTGGAACTGGCTAATGGGCAACAGCGGTCGATTTTGCGAGCATGGGAAGCTGGAATCAACCGGATCTCCCTATGAACGAACCCGTCTCCGCCATCGATCATGCCATCCATCGCCGCAGCCATTTCGGCTACGAGAACGAGAACACCTATTCCGGCGTCTTGTCCTTCATGCGTCGCCGCTACACGCGCGACCTGGCCGGCGTGGACGTCGCCATCACCGGCATCCCGCTCGACCTGGCCACCACGTTCCGCCCCGGCGCGCGCCTGGGGCCGGCCGCGATCCGCGCCGCCTCGGCGCAACTCAACGAGAAGCTGCACCCGTGGGGTTTCGGCCCCTGCGATCGCCTGGCCGTGGTGGACTACGGCGACTGCCCGCTGGACCACCACCGCCCGTCGACGATCGTCGACAGCATCGCCGACCACGCGCGCCGCATCATCGCCGGCGGCACGACGATGCTGTCGCTGGGCGGCGACCACTTCATCACATATCCGCTGCTGAAGGCCCACGTGGAGAAACATGGCCAGCCGCTGTCGCTGATCCATTTCGACGCCCACTGCGACACCTGGGCCGACGACGCGCCCGATTCGCTGAACCACGGCACGATGTTCTACAAGGCCATCCGCGAGGGCCTGATCGACGCGAAACGCTCCGTGCAGATCGGCATCCGCACGTGGAACGACGATTTCATGGGCATGAACATCCTGGGCGCCGACTGGGTGCACGAGCACGGACCGAAAGCCGCCATCGACCGCATCCTCGACATCGTCGGCACCCACGCCAGCTACCTGACCTTCGACATCGACTGCCTCGACCCGGCCTTCGCGCCCGGCACGGGCACGCCGGTGGCCGGCGGCCTGAGCAGTGCCCAGGCGCTCGCCATCCTGCGCGGGCTGGTGCCGGTGAAGCTGGTGGGCCTGGATGTGGTCGAGGTCGCGCCGTCGTACGACCACGCCGAGATCACCGCCATCGCCGCCGCCCACGTGGCCGCCGAGATGCTGTGCGTGCTCGCCGCGCAGCGCGGCTGAGCCGGCCTTTGGTGTCGTGGTTCAGGCCGGCGTGAACGGCAGCGTCAGGTAGAGCTTGCCGAGGTCGGTCAGCTCGCCGGCATTCGCGCCCAGCAGGCTGGTGAAATGCGCATCGCTGCTCCAGCGGCCGGTGAACCACGCGTAGCGGAACACGTCGGTGCGGGTCTCGCAGGTGTTGACCATGTCGGTCATCTGCGCCTCCTGCTTGGCGAGCGTGTCGATCGCCAGGCTGCCATCACCCGTGTGCCAGTTGGCGAACTCGGTGACCCAGAACGGCTTGCCGTACTTCGTCAGCCGGTCGAGCTGGGCGTCGAGGCCGTAGTCGTACCAGTGGAACGCGAGGTAATCGATCTGGGGGCTGCGGCCGCCGTTGGCTGCCTGGTACGCCGCGATGAACGCGTCGAGCCAGACCACCGGGTCGCTGTAGTTGGTCATCGTGCCCCAGGTGATCGCCGGGCCGACGATCTTGGCGCCGGTGGCTGCGGCCACCGCCTCGTAGCCGGGCCATGCGGCCGCGGCCTGCGCCGGCGTCAGGTCGGCCTGGTCGACCAGGTTGGGTTCGTTGAGTACCAACAGGTACTTGATGCCGGTGTTGGCCAGGATGTAGGCCTCCACCGAAGGCGCGTCGTAGCTCGCGTTCCACAGCATCGGGATGTAGTCCATCGCCGCCTGCGCCGCCGCGTTGGACGGCAGCGCGTTGTTGGGATGCGCGCTCCAGTTGTACCACCAGCTCACGCCGGCGGAGAGCGCCTGCAGGTCGGCCAGCGCGGCGAAGTCGTAGGCGACGCCGCGCCTGGCGCTCTTGGCCGCGGCCGGCGCCGGCGCCGGCGGGGGCGGGGGCGGGGGCGGCGGGGGCGGCGACGCCGGCGGCGAAGGCGGTGGGGACGCCGGCGGCGGCGCAGGTACGGGGACCGGCGCGGACGCGGCCGACCCACCCCCGCCGCCGCAGGAGACGAGCGCGAAGCTCGCCGCCAGCATCAGCAGCCGGCGGCGGACGTCGCTGTCGGGGCTCTGTTCGTCTCTCATCGCGAGCTCACCATGTCGATCACCTTCTGCCGGTCGTCGGCGCTCAGCGCCTTGAAGCGATCGCGCGCCGCGGCGGCCTGCCCGCCGTGCCACAGGATCGCCTCCTCGATCGTGCGCGCGCGGCCGTCGTGCAGGTAGCGCACGTTGGGATTGATGCTGGCCAGCAGGCCGAGCCCCCACAGCGGCGCAGTGCGCCATTCCTGCTGCGTCGCGTTGCCTTGCGGGAACGTGTCGGCCAGGTCCGGACCCATGTCGTGCAGCAGCAGGTCGGTGTATGGCGCGATGGTCTGGCCGCGCAGCTCCGCGAAGCGGTGCGCGGTGCCGGTGGTGAGCGTGGGCACGTGGCAGGCGGTGCAGCGCGCCTGAGCGAACAGGGTCTTGCCGGCGACCACGCGGGCCTGCATGTTGGTCTCCGCGGCGATCTGCGCGTTGGTGGCCGCGAGGGACTGCGCGACGATCGTCGGGCCGCTGACGCCCAGCGGCTGCTGGCCGGCGAAGTGCCGTGCGGCCGGTACCGCCAGCGTGCTGAGGTAGTGCACCAGCAGGTCGAGGTCGCTGTCGGA